>Ga0182742_1000028_pt1 | contig 321889 bp, 317 predicted proteins | sample eDN5th37CBELigMG_FD_128880 | JGI IMG/M metagenome (GOLD analysis project Ga0182742, IMG submission 128880) | Enriched Miracle-Growth compost microbial communities from Emeryville, California, USA - eDNA 5th pass 37_C BE-Lig MG (version 2)... ... | reverse complement strand
GATCCAGGCGGCCTGCTTCATGTCGCCCTTGCGGATCATCGGGCCGGCCTCCATCGAGGTGTGGATCTCGTCGCCGGTGCGGTCGAGGAAGCCGGTATTGATGAAGACGACGCGGTCCTTCGCGGCGCGGATGCATTCCTTGAGGTTCACCGTGGTGCGGCGCTCCTCGTCCATGATGCCCATCTTGATCGTGTTGGGCGCCATGCCCAGCGCGGCCTCGACGCGGCCGAAGAGCTCGACCGCGAAGGCGACCTCGTCGGGGCCATGCATCTTCGGCTTGACGACATACATCGAGCCCACGCGGCTGTTGGCGCGGCGGCCATTCGCGCCGACATCGTGGAGCGCGATCGCCGCCGTCACCATCGCGTCCATGATGCCTTCGGGAATCTCCGAACCATCGTCCAGCAGGATCGCCGGGTTGGACATCAGGTGGCCGACATTGCGCACCAGCATCAGCGAGCGGCCGGGCAGCGTGAAGGGTTTTCCGTCCGGGCCGACATAGTCGCGGTCGGGATTGAGTTTTCGCGTGAAGGTCCTGCCACCCTTCTGGATCTCCTCGGCTAGGTCGCCCTTCATCAGGCCGAGCCAGTTGCGGTAGACGACGACCTTGTCGGCGGCATCCACCGCCGCGACGGAATCCTCGCAGTCCTGGATGGTGGTGAGCGCCGATTCCAGCACGAGGTCGGCGATGCCGGCCTTGTCGGTCCTGCCGATCGGGTGGTCGCGGTCGATGACGATCTCGGCATGCAGGCCGTTGGTGGCGAGCAGCACCGACTTGGGCGAGGACGCACTACCCGTATAGCCGGCGAAGTGGGAAGAATCCTTCAGCGAAACGGCCTTGCCAGCCACCTTCGCGACCAGCCTGCCGCCTTCCACCGCGAGGCTGTCGATATCCTTCCACGAGGCGCCGTCGAGGGGGGCGGAGCGGTCGAGGAAATCGCGCGCCCAGGCGATGACCTTGCCGCCGCGCACCGGATTGTAGCCCTTGCCCTTCTCCGCGCCGTCCGTCTCCGGAATGGCGTCGGTGCCGTAGAGCGCGTCGTAGAGCGAGCCCCAGCGGGCATTGGCCGCGTTGAGGGCGTAGCGGGCGTTCATGACCGGCACGACGAGCTGCGGACCCGCCACCGTCGCGATCTCCGGATCGACATTCTGGGTCGCCACCGCAAAATCGCTGCCTTCGGGCACGAGGTAGCCGATCTCGCGCAGGAAGCCCTCATAGGCGGCCATGTCCGACGGGGCGCCGTTGGCGCGGTACCAGGCGTCGATCTTCACCTGCAATTCGTCGCGGCGGGCCAGAAGGGCGCGGTTCTTCGGCGCGAGGTCGTGGGCGATGGCAGCGAAGCCGCGCCAGAAGGCATCGGGCGACACGCCGGTGCCGGGCAGCACCTCCGTGTCGATGAACTGCGCGAGACCGGCCGCCACCTGAAGGCCGTTCCTGTTGATGCGATCCGTCATGTCGGCGCTCCACCCTTCGAGAAATTGCCGCCCGGATTGGCATGGCGGCAAGGGCGGGTCAATTCTCGCGCGGCGGAAAGTGCTTCACGCCGGCCGGGGCATGTCGGGACGGGGCGGCGCGGAACGTCCTGTGACGGAACGCAACGCAGAAAGGGAAGCGAATGGCCAAGGCTGCAACGATCGAAGTGGAGAACATCGTCTCGTCGGGCGCGCGCCACAGGGTGGATGCGGGCAAATATGCGGCGATGAGGGAGGCGATGCTGAAGGTGCTGCCCGACACGCCGCCGGGCATGACGCCGGCCGAGATCAGGGCGGCGGCGCTGCCGCACCTGCCGCAGGACCTGTTTCCCGGCGGCGACAAGGCCGGCTGGTGGATCAAATGCGTCCAGCTGGACCTCGAGGCCAAGGGCGTGCTCAGGCGCAGCGTGAAGCCGGTGCGGCTCTACCGCGCCTGATGCTCCCGGCGGGCGGCGGCGCCCGCCGGCGCACGCATCGGGTCACGGCACCAGGTCGATCTCCTCGGTCTGGCCGCCCTCGCAGGTGTAGCAGCAGTCGTCGCAGCTCTCCTTGTCGTCCGGGCCGACGCCCCAATAGGTGCCCTTGTCGCCGGAAACCCAGGCGCCGTAGCAGATCGTCTCGCCCCCCTTGCACGACAGCGGCACTTCCTTGGTCTCGCCGTCGTCGAGATAGTAGACCTGGTTGTTGCCGGGCCAGACATGGTCGCGGTCCTGGCTGTAGAGTTCGAGCTCGACCGCGTTGGGATGCGAGTTGCGCATGACGAAGGTCACGTCGTCGGCGCGCGCGGCGGGCGCCGCGAGGATGGCGGCAAGCGAGGCGGCCAGCAGCAGGCCGGCCGAACGGATGGTGGACATTGGTTTTCCCCGAAAAAAGATGAGCGGCCTCTCGCCGCGCGCGATGCATCGCATGCCGCGCCCGGCGCGGATAGGGGACGCGACCCGCCGCGGCGGAAATTTTTCATGCCGATGCCCGCACCGGCTCAGCGGCGCAGGTCGCGCTCCTGCTCGACGGTGAGCGGCGTGATGCCGGGATCGAGCGGGGCGGCGACCGGCGGCGGGACGGGTGCGCGCGGCGCGGCGCAGGCTGCGGGCAGCAGCGGGACGAGGAGCAACGGGCCGAGGAGAGCGAGGCGCATGCGCCCGGCATAGGCAATCGCGACGCGGCGGGAAAGCGGTTTTCGCGCATGCCGATCGTCCCGGCGGGCACTGGCGCTCAGGGGACCCTGAGCGCCAGGCGGGCGGCGAAGACCATCATGGCGAGCGCCTGATCGTGGACGTGCGGCGGCAGAGGCCGCCGGCACCATTCGCCCGCGGCGGCGGCGCAGCAGCGCCCGGCCTGCCGGCAGGCGCGCCGCTCGCAATCCGGCCCCTCGCCGGCAAAGCTCGCGGCGGTGGAGACCGCCAGCTGCAGCGCCTCGTTGACGGCGTAGGGCAGCCTCGTATCGGAACTGACAGTCGCGGGCATGTTCTTTCGTCTGCGGACCATGACAACCTCCTCGGGATAAAGGCCAGCACCATGCGTTCCCGCGCGCAGGACGCGCGGGTGGGAAGCTAGCCCTCCGCTGTGGCTCCGGGCGTTCGCCGCTCGAAAAGCCAAATCGTTGGCTTTTCGCAAGACGCGGCTCACCATGGCAAACGCCTGTGTGATTTTGTTATGCGACGCCTTGCCATGCGCCCGCCGGTGTTCTTGCGCCGGGTGCCTGCGGCACCTTTCAAGCGCCCGGACCTGAGGGCTCATCACCCAGGCAGGCTACCGAAGCATGCCCGATCCGGCACCGGCGCCCTCGCGAACGGTCGGTGGCCATCCGCTTCCCGCGAGGGAGCTGGGGGGGATTATGGGGGCGGTGTGAAGGGTGGGGATAAAATTTTTCGCCGGCGCTGGGTGTTGGTGCAGAAGTATTGGCTTAAGGCGCTGAAAATCAAAAAACGATCCACCTCGTGGGCGGGCGTGTTTCCAGGCCCACACGGGTTGTGCCAGACCGGCGTAAGTTGCAGGGAAGAAACCTGTGGAGCCGGCCTCCCGGCCGCGGCTTACGAAACCGCGACAGAGGCGCCGCCCCCCCCTACAACCTCTCGAGACGCGTCCCCGGAGGAGATTGCGTGAGGGTGGTGGAGGGGGACGGGCTGAGATAGAAATTTGCAGCATCAAGAAGCATTCACACCTGACGGTCTCTGTTATTTGAGACAAGTGTAACGGAACACATCGGGAACTTTCGTTCACAAGCCGTCCCATCACGGAATGGGATGGGGGATTGCAAGCCGCGTGAGAATCGCCTACTGCCTTGAGGTATGGCAAACGAACTTCACATCATCACCGTCCGCCGCCGCGAGGTCGAGCAAGAGATTGCTCGTGCGAGGGAGGTTATCGTCTCTGGTGAGAAAGAACTGGTCGAACTCGACATGGCTGCTTCGGTGCTTGCTCGCCTTACCGGCGCAAGCTGGCCTCCGGTTGGCGAGGCAGACCAACAATCGAAGGCGGGCGATGCAAGCATCTCTGCTCGCGTCGACCTCACGGTACCGCAAATGATTACGCAGGTTCTGCGTGACGCTCACAAACGCGGCGTGACGATGATGGAGCCGAAGGACATTCGGCAAGCGATCGAAGCGGAACTTGACCCGTCAATTCGATCCGAGGCGGTTAGCTCAATCGTATGGCGCATGTGGAAGCGCAACCAGCTTCAAAAGGTTGAAGGCACAAGTGCCTACCGGCTGGTCCAGCTTCTTCCGGGCATGAAGGGGTTTGTTACTGATGCTCAAAACGAAAAACCCGTTGACGCCAAGTCCTCGCCGGACACGTCAACGGGTTTGTTCAACAACCCCGAGCTTGGCCGTGAAGCCGGTCAGGGAGGTGGCACATGAGAAGAGCTTGAGGCTCTAAACATGCCGGCTCAGGCGATTGTCTGAGCCGGTTCTTGGGGACGGTAGGCCGGTGCCAAGGAACGATTTGCAGCGTCTCCCCTTGGGGTTCGACTCCCCCCGTCTCCACCGAGAACTGCAAATCATCTAGCAGAATCGGCGGAATCCGTCAAACCGGGTTGGCTATGTAGCCGGCCCGGTTTGACGTTTTCTGTAACTGCATGCCTTGGGTGTGGCGGCAAAGGGATGGCGCAAGGTCCGTTACAGCTTGTCGCAATCACTGTGGCATGGATCCTCGGGTCAAGCCGAGGATGACGAAGCGGAGATGGTGCTGATTTGTGGAGGGCCGGCTTATTTGGGGCGTGCTAACGGCTAAGCGATATCTCGGCGGGACAGCGCCCCGCTCTGCCCTGCCGGGCATCTCCCCCACGGGTGGGAGATTGGCAGCTCCTGCGCTGCCGCGCGGCCCCACCCGGAGCGCTGCGCGCCACCTTCCCGCAAGGGGAGGGGAAAGTGGCGTTACCCATCCCCCATCTTCAGCGCCTGGATGAAGGCCTCCTGCGGGATGTCCACCTTGCCGAACTGGCGCATGCGTTTCTTGCCCTCTTTCTGCTTCTCCAGCAGCTTGCGCTTGCGGGTCACGTCGCCGCCGTAGCATTTGGCGGTGACGTCCTTGCGCAGGGCGGAAATGGTCTCGCGAGCGATGATGCGGCCGCCGATGGCGGCCTGGATGGGAATCTTGAACATGTGCTGGGGGATCAGCTCCTTGAGCTTCTCGCACATGACGCGGCCGCGCTTTTCGGCCGCGGAGCGGTGGACCAGCATGGAGAGCGCGTCGACCGGCTCGTCGTTGACGAGGATCGACATCTTGACCAGATCGCCCTCGCGATAGTCGGTCAGCGCATAGTCGAAGCTGGCATAGCCCTTGGAGATCGACTTCAGCCGGTCGTAGAAGTCGAACACCACCTCGTTGAGCGGCAGGTCGTAGGTGAGCATGGCGCGCTTGCCCACATAGGAGAGGTCGACCTGTATGCCGCGGCGGTCCTGGCACAGCTTCAGGATGGCGCCGAGATAGTCGTCGGGGGTGAGGATGGTGGCGCGGATCCACGGCTCCTCGATATGGGCGATCTTGACCACGTCGGGCATGTCGGCCGGGTTGTGCAGCTCCTTCACCTCGCCGTCGGTCATCACCATGCGGTAGACGACGCTGGGGGCTGTGGCGATGAGGTCGAGGTCGAACTCGCGGGAGAGGCGCTCCTGGATGATTTCGAGGTGGAGCAGGCCGAGGAAGCCGCAGCGGAAGCCGAAGCCGAGCGCGGCGGAGGTCTCCATCTCGAAGGAGAAGCTGGCGTCGTTCAAACGCAGCTTGCCCATGGCGGCGCGCAGGTCCTCGAAGTCGGCGGCGTCGACCGGAAACAGGCCGCAGAAGACGACCGGCTGAGCCGGCTTGAAGCCGGGCAGCGGCGCGGCCGTGGGCTTGCGGTCCTCGGTGATCGTGTCGCCGACGCGCGTGTCGGCCACTTCCTTGATCGAGGCGGTGATGAAGCCGAACTCGCCGGGGCCGATCTCGTCGGCCTGAATCATCTTCGGCGTGAAATAGCCGGTGCGCTCGACGGGGTATTTCGCGCCGGTGCCCATCATGCGGATGGTCTGGCCCTTCCTGAGCACGCCGTCGATGACGCGCACCAGCACGATGACGCCGAGATAGGCGTCGTACCAGCTGTCGACCAGCATGGCCTTGAGGGGCTTGGCGGCATCGCCTTCCTTGGGCGCGGGCAGGCGGGTGACGATCGCCTCCAGCACCTCCTCGATGCCGATGCCGGTCTTGGCCGAGATCATCACCGCGTCGGAGGCGTCGAGGCCGATCACCTCCTCCACCTGCTCCTTGATGCGCTCGGGCTCGGCCGCCGGCAGGTCGATCTTGTTGAGGACGACGACGATCTCGTGATTGGCGTCGAGCGCCTGGTAGACATTGGCCAGCGTCTGCGCCTCGACGCCCTGCGAGGCGTCGACGACGAGGAGCGAGCCCTCGCAGGCCTTCAGGCTGCGCGAGACCTCGTAGGCGAAGTCGACATGGCCGGGCGTGTCGATGAGGTTGAGGACGTAATCGTGGCCGTCCTTCGCCTTGTAATTGAGGCGGACGGTCTGGGCCTTGATGGTGATGCCGCGCTCGCGCTCGATGTCCATCGAATCGAGCACCTGCTCCTTGCCGGCCATCTCGCGCGCGTCGAGCCCGCCGGTCATCTGGATGAGCCGGTCGGCCAGCGTGGATTTGCCGTGGTCGATATGGGCCACGATGGAGAAGTTGCGGATGCGGGAAAGGGGCGTCGTCATGGCGCGGGCTATAAAGCATTCGGCGGCCAAACGGAAAGGCGATTTATGCGCGCGGGCAGGGCCGGGGCTGCGCCGGGGGTGGTGCGTCCTTCGAGGCTCCCTCCGGTCGCACCTCAGGAAGAGGGAGGTTGGCGCATAGAGGCAGGACGAGCAGGGTTCGATCACTCTGCCTCCCTCATCCTGAGGTGCCCGCGCAGCGGGCCTCGAAGGACGCACTTCGCGACGCCGGAGCCGGCTGCGTATTGCAGACTCCGACAAGAGAGGATTATGTAGGGGGCAGAGGCCGCCGCGCGCGGCTCCCACGGAGCGTTCGTGTCGCATGACGCCCAGCCGGACCATAACGCAATCGCGGATCGCTGCGGCAAACATCGCCCTGGCGAAGCTCGCGCTGCGACAGCTCGGCGCGCTGCTGGTGGTCTTCGGCTTCCTCGCGGCCGGGGCGTGCGCGATCGAGGCGGGGCTGCGCGCGCCGCCCGCCTTCCCCGACAACACGGTGCTCACCAGCCATCCCGGCGGCGGCCTGCCCGGCCGCGTCGAGGTGGCGCAGGCGCTGACGGCCGAGACCGGCCGGGAGATCGCCCCGCTGCTTCGCCTCGGCGACAGCGGCGACGGCGACAACGACATTCCGCTCCTGGCCGCCGACGCCACGAGCGAAACCGTGGCGCGCCGCGCCAACGGCACGCCGCTGGTCTCGCGCCGCGCCGCGCAGGCCCACCGCGCGGCAACGCAGGCCCGCGCGCCGCCCACCGCCTGATCATACTCCCGCATCGTTTCAAACAATGCCGCAACGCGTCGGACCCGACGGACGGCGAAAGGAGCATGAAAATGGCCAAGACAAACCCACTCGGATTCCGCCTCGAACCCCGCATCAAGGAGGCGCTCGTCGCCGCCGCGCATGACGACCGCCGTTCGGTCTCGTCGCTGGTGGAGATCGTCATCGAGCGCTGGCTGACCGAGAAAGGCTATCTGGAGCCCGAGCCGCAGGTCACGCCGCTGCGCCGCGTGGTCTGAACCGCAAGCCGGGGCGTTCCTCGCGAACCGCCCCGGTTGCCCGCCTGCCCGGCTTGACTTCGCATCCGGGCGGCCATAAAGCCCCGGCCTGGCCGCAGGAGGCCGGCCGCTTGCATGACATCGTCATTGGTGAACTCCTGCCCGGTTCGCGCTGATCTCCACGTTTCCCCGTCGGGCAGCTGGTGCGGTGGCAAGGCAAGCGCCCACGCAGACAATCCGGCCTGCCCGCCTGGAGTGTCGAAATGAGCGAGCAAGTCACTCCGGACTCCGTGCCGGCCAATCCGTTCCTTCGCGGATCGATCTCTTCCGTCTTCATGCGAACCAGCCTGCCGATCGTCTTCCTGACCATGGTCGGCGGGATGCTGACGGTGGCCGACGCCATGCTGCTGGGCGCCTTCGTCGGCCCCGACGCGCTGGCGGCGGTGACGATCGTCTTTCCGCTCTCCATGCTCCTGGTCGCAATGTCGACCGTCGTCGGTTCGGGCATGGCGAGCATCCTCGGGCGCCGTCTCGGCGCGCGGGACATAGCGGCGGCGCGCGACGCCCTGGCGTCGGCGCAGGGCCTTGCCGTCCTGCTCGGCCTGGCCGCGCTGGCGCTGTTCCTTCTCTGCGGCGGCGCCCTGGTCGACCGGATGGCGGGCGGCGGCAGCCGGCATCTGGCCGATCCGGCATGGCTCTTCCTGGCCATTTCCTTCGCCGCGGCGCCCGTCATGTTCCTGCTGACCGTCCAGTCTGACGCGCTGCGCAGCGAGGGGCGGGTGGCGTTCATGGCCGTTGCCGGCGTGCTGCTGACGCTCGGCAACATCGCCCTCAATGCCCTGCTGATCGGCCCCTTCCAGCTCGGCGTCGCCGGGTCCGCCCTCGGAACGGCGCTGGCGCAGCTGCTGGCGCTGCTGCTGATCCTTGCCTATCGCATGGCGGGCAATGCGGTCCTGCCGGTCGTCGGCTTCCGGTTCGACCGGGACTGGGGTGAAATGCTGGCGCTGGGCGTGCCGCGAAGCCTCAGCTTCATCGGCCTGTCACTGAGTTCGGCGGCGGTGCTGTTCGCCCTGCATCGCCTCGACCTGGACAATGCGGACGCCGTCGTGACGGCCTACGGGGTCAACATGCGCGTCATGACGTTCACGTTCCTGCCGCTGATGGGGATGAGCCTGGCCGTGCAGGCGATCGTCGCCAACACCGCCGGCGCGGCGCGCGCCGACCGCGCATCGGCAACCCTGCGCCTGGCCGTTGTCGTCAGCGCGGTCTACGGCCTGGCGGTCCAGTCTGTCCTGAGCGCGGCGGCCGGGCGGCTCGGGGGACTCTTCGTCGACGATGCCGCGGTGGCGCTTGAAGTGGGCAGGATCGTTCCGATCCAGGTCGCCGCCTACTTCGCCTTCGGCCCGGTCATGATGGCCGCGAGCCATGCGCAGGCCGTGGGACAGGTGCGCCGGGCAGCCGTCCTCTCGCTGGGACGGACCTACCTGTTCGCCATTCCATTGACGCTCGTCCTGCCCTTGCTCTGGGGGGAAACGGGCATCTGGGCAGCGGCACCTGCGGCAGACCTGGCCATGCTCGTTCTCGGCGCCCTCATCTGGCGGCGAAGCCGCTAGAGCGGCAGCCCGGATATATCCGGCCTGCCGCTCCAGCTCTTTGATTCAGCCGCATTTGTGCAACGCCAAGTGATTCCACCTGGCTGCAAAATGCTCTGGAGCGGCGGACGCCCGGATATATCCGGCCTGCCGCTCCAGCTCTTTGATTCAGCCGCATTTGTGCGACGCCAAGTAGTTCCACTTGGCTGCAAAATGCTCTGGATGCCAGCTCAGCCCTTCCCGTTGAAGGCCGGCCGCTCGCGGGCGAAGAAGGCGCGCATGCCCTCGGCGATGTCCGGCCCGGCGCCGAGCTCGGCCGAATGGCGGCGCACCAGCGCCTTTACGTCCGCCTCGCTCATCGCGCCGTTGGCGCGCAGCGCCTCCTTCACCAGCCGCTGCGCCAGGCGCGGGCCGCGGGCCAGCCGGCGGCCGAGTTTCTGCGCCTCGGCGAGTGCTGCGCCTTCGGGCACGACGCGGTTGGCCAGCCCCCAGGCTTCGGCCTTCGCCGCGTCGATCTCGTCGCCGAGCAGCATCATCTCCAGCGTGCGGCCGTGGCCGATGCGGCCGGGGGCGCGCAGCGTGCCGCCGGCGCCGGGATAGACACCGAGCTTGATCTCCGGCAGCGCGAAACGCGCCTTCTCGCCCGCCACGACGAGATCGCAGGCGAGCGCCATTTCCATGCCGCCGCCGGTGGCCGCGCCCTCGACGGCGGCAAGCGTCACCGTGCTCATCGCCGCCAGCCGGTCGAAGGCGGCGTTTTCGAGGTCGAGCAGCGACATCGGCCCCTCGCCCCATTCGTGCAGGGCCCTGAGCTCGCCGATGTCGGAACCGGCGCAGAAGCCGCGCCCGCCGGCGCCGGCGATCACCACCGCCCCCACCGCCTCGTCCGCGTCGAGCGCGTCCAGCGTCTCGGCCAGAAGGCGCAGCATACCGCTGGTCAGCGCATTCGCCGCGCCGTTGTCGACGAGCAGCGTCACGACGCCGTCCTCGCGTTGCTGATGGATGGTGGCCAAGGCATCTCTCCCCAAATTACTTAATTCGTTAAGCTATAGGCCGCGCCGCCGCGGCTGCCAAGACGCGCCGGGGCGGCAATATCTGTGCGCCACAGGGCACCGGCGGGGCGGGGCGCTTTCCTTTCACGGGGGAATCGTCTTTTCTGGCGGATGGCATTCGTCATGGAGCGATGCCCGGAGGGTGTGTTGGACAGCGCGAAACAGCCGAGCAGGACGCATGTGCGCATGCGCGAGTTTTCCAAGTCGCTGCCCATGTCGCTCCTGCGCGCCCGCGAAGCGGTGATGCTGCGCTTCCGCTCGTCGCTGCGCATGTTCAACATTACCGAGCAGCAATGGCGCATCCTGCGCGCGCTGACCTCGATCAGCGAGATCGAGGTGACGGCGCTGGCGCATGCCACCTTCCTGCTGCCGCCCTCGCTGTCGCGCATCCTCAAGGACCTGGAGGAGCGCGGGCTGGTCGGCCGCCGCGCCGACCCGGAGGACCTGCGCCGCAACCTCGTCTCGATCACGCCCAGCGGGGTCTCGCTGATGGAGATGGTGGCGCCGCACCAGGAGGGGATCTATTCGGAGATCACCACCGCCTTCGGCGACGAGAAGCTGCAAACCCTGCAGGCGCTGCTGCGCGACCTCGAGGCGACGCTCGGCGAGCTTTCGCCGGTGAGCATTCCCGAGGATGCCCATGGCGACGAGTTCGGCCAGCTCGCCCGCCCGCTGCCGCGCGGACGGCCGCGCAAGCGCAGCACGTAAGGGCGCTCTACCCGCGACTTTCTCGACAAGGGCCGGACGGGCTGGTATCAGCCGGCCAACCGAACGGAACCCCGAGACATGACCGAGACGATCGCTGAGGCGGTGTCGCGCCGCCGCACCTTCGCAATCATTGCCCATCCCGACGCCGGCAAGACCACGCTGACCGAGAAGCTGCTTCTGTTCGGCGGCGCGATCCAGCTCGCCGGCGAGGTGAAGGCCAAGAAGGACAAGATCCAGACCCGCTCGGACTGGATGAAGATCGAGCGCGAGCGCGGCATCTCGGTCGTCACCTCGGTGATGACCTTCGAATATGGCGACAACGTCTTCAACCTGCTCGACACGCCGGGCCACGAGGACTTCGCCGACGACACCTATCGCACGCTCTCGGCGGTCGACAGCGCGGTGATGGTCATCGACGCCGCCAAGGGCATCGAGCCGCGCACGCTGAAGCTGTTCGAGGTGTGCCGCATGCGCGACATCCCGATCGTCACCTTCGTCAACAAGATGGACCGCGAGGCGCGCGACACGTTCGAGATCCTGGACGAGATCGAGCAGAAGCTGGCGCTCGACACCGCACCCATCACATGGCCGATCGGCCAGGGGCGGACCTTCGCCGGCACCTACCATCTGGCCGAGAACGCGGTGCGCCGCGGCGACGACGAGACCGAGCGCACCAAGGTCAACGGTCCCGATTCCGACCGGGTCGCCGGCCTGCTGCCGGAGAACGAGCGTCCGGCCTTCATCGAGGAGCTGGAGCTGGCGCGCGAGGCGTGCCGGCCCTTCGACCTGCAAGCTTTTCGCGAGGGGCACCTGACGCCGGTCTTCTTCGGTTCCGCATTACGTAACTACGGTGTCCGCGATCTGATCGAGGCGCTGGGCGCATGGTCGCCGCCGCCCCGCGCGCAGGAGGCGGATACGCGCCGGGTCGAGGCGACCGAGCCGAAGATGACCGCCTTCGTGTTCAAGATCCAGGCCAACATGGACCCCAACCACCGCGACCGCATCGCCTTCGTGCGCGTCTGCTCCGGCATCCTTGCGCGCGGCATGAAGGCGAAGCTGGTGCGCACCGGCAAGCCCATGTCGCTCAGCGCGCCGCAATTCTTCTTCGCCCGCTCGCGCATTACCGCCGACGAGGCGTTCGCCGGCGACGTGGTGGGCATTCCCAACCACGGCACGCTCAGGATCGGCGACACGCTGACCGAGGGCGAGGAGCTGCTGTTCCGCGGCGTGCCCAACTTCGCGCCGGAAATATTGCGCCGCGTGCGGCTGGGCGACGCCATGAAGGCGAAGAAGCTCAAGGAGGCCCTGCAGCAGATGGCGGAGGAAGGGGTCGTGCAGCTCTTCCAGCCGGAGGACGGCTCGCCGGCCATCGTCGGCGTGGTCGGCGCGCTGCAGCTCGACGTGCTCAAGGAGCGGCTCAACATCGAATACGGCCTGCCGGTCGATTTCGAGATGGCCCGCTTCTCCGTCTGCCGCTGGATCTCGGCCGAGAGCAAGGACGATCTCCAGCGCTTCATCGATACCCATCGCGGCGACATGGCGCGCGACCTCGACCACGACCCGGTGTTCCTCGCGCCGCACGAATTCGGCCTCAACTACGAGGCCGAGCGCTGGAAGCAGATCCGCTTCGCCGCGGTGAAGGATTATCAGGTGCGCGAGGCGGCCTGAGCGGCGGGCGCAGTTGCCGGATGGCAGCCGCGCCTTTTGAGAAAATCGTTCCATCGGAATGTCATTTGGAAGAATGACATTCTCAAAACCCGGCGACATTGTGCCTGTGATCCTCGTCACCGGCGGCGTGCGCTCCTATATTGGGCGCAACCCCGGACAACGAAGGACACGACCATGAGCCTGCGCATCAACGACACGGCCCCGGATTTCACCGCCGAGACAACCAAGGGCACCATCCATTTCCACGACTGGATCGGAGACGGCTGGGCCGTCCTGTTCTCCCACCCGAAGAATTTCACCCCGGTCTGCACGACGGAGCTCGGCACCATGGCCGGCATCGCGCCGGAGTTCGAGAAGCGCGGCGTGAAGATCATCGGCATCTCCGTCGACCCGGTGGAGAGCCACGACAAATGGAAGGCCGACATCAAGACCGCGACCGGCTTCGAGGTGGACTATCCGCTGATCGGCGACCGCGACCTCAAGGTGGCCAAGCTCTACGACATGCTGCCGGCCGACGCCGGCGACAGTTCCGACGGGCGCACGCCGGCCGACAATGCCACGGTGCGCTCCGTCTATGTCATTGGCCCGGACAAGAAGATCAAGCTGATCCTCACCTACCCGATGACCACCGGCCGCAACTTCAACGAGATCCTGCGCGCCATCGATTCTATCCAGCTCACCGCCAGGCACAAGGTGGCGACGCCGGCCAACTGGAACCAGGGCGACGACATCATCATCACCGCCGCCGTTTCCGACGAGGAGGCGACCGAGAAATTCGGCACCTTCGAGCGCGTGCTGCCCTATCTGCGCAAGGCCAAGCAGCCTTCGGCGTGACCGCAGCGACATATGAAGAAAGGGCTGCCGTGTGCGGCCCTCTTCTTTTACGCCATCATTCAACCATTCGGTTGACAATCATTCCGGCACAGAATAATTCAACCATATGGTTGAATTACCCGCACGCGATCTGGACCGGATATTCCACGCGCTTTCCGACAGCACCCGGCGCGCCATGGTGGCGTTCCTGGCCGGGGGAGAGCGGTCGATAAGCGACTTGGCGCTGCCCTTTGCGATGAGCCTCGCCGGGGCCTCCAAGCATGTCAAGGTGCTGGAGGAAGCGGGGCTTTTGCGCCGCTCGGTGCGGGGGCGCACGCATATCTGCCGGCTGGAAGCGCAGCGGCTGGCACAGGCCGACGAATGGCTCCGCCGCTACGAGCGCTTCTGGACGGACGATCCCGAAACGCCGGCGGCGTGACGCGCCTCAGCCCGCCAGCCGCTCCGCCACGAGCGCCGCCAGCCGTTCCGCCACCGCGTCCTTGCCCATCTCGGGCCATTCATCGATGCCGGCGGCCGAGACGATGCGCACGCGGTTGCGGTCGCCGCCCATCACGCCCTTCTCGCCCACGCCGCTGTCATGCGACACGTCGTTGGCGACGATCAGGTCGGCGCCTTTCTTCCTGAGCTTGGCGGTGGCGTTGGCTTCGAGGTTCTGCGTTTCCGCGGCGAAGCCGATCACCAGCGCGGGCCGCTGCGCATGGTGGCCGACGGTGGCGAGGATGTCGGGGTTTTCGACCATCGCCAGCACCGGCGGGCCGCCGGCGCCCTTCTTGATCTTCTCGCCGGCCGTTCCGTCCGTGCGCCAGTCGGCCACGGCGGCGACGAAGATCGCCGCATCGGCGGGCAGCAGCGACAGCACCGCGTCGCGCATCTCCTCGGCGCGCTCGACATGGATCACCGTCACGCCGGCGGGATCGGGGATCGTCACCGGGCCCGAGACGAGCCGCACATCCGCGCCAAGCTTCGCCAGCGCGGCGGCGATGGCATGGCCCTGCTTGCCCGAGGAGCGGTTGGCGATATAGCGCACCGGGTCGATCGGCTCATGCGTCGGGCCTGAGGTGATGACGATGCGCCTGCCGGCGAGCGGTCCATTCGCCGGCGAAAGAACCGCCTCGGCCGCCGCGACGATCTCCAGCGGCTCGGCCATGCGCCCCTCGCCCGCCTCGCCGCTCTCGGCCATCTCGCCGCGACCGGGCCCGACGAAGCGGATGCCGTCGGCGGCGAGCGTGGCGCGGTTGCGCCGCGTGGCGGGGTGCGCCCACATGAGCGGGTTCATGGCCGGCGCGACGAGCACCGGCCTGCCGGTGGCGAGCAGCACGGCGGAGGCGAGGTCGTCGGCCAGCCCATGCGCCATCTTCGCCATCAGGTCGGCCGTGGTGGGCGCAACGATGATGAGGTCCGTTTCCCGCGCGAGGCGGATATGGCCGACATCGTGCTCGTCGGCGCGGTCGAAAAGGTCGGTGAAGACATGGTCGGCCGACAGCGCCCCGGCCGCGAGCGGCGTCACGAATTGCTGCGCCGCCCGCGTCATGACGCAGCGCACGGCGGCCCCGCGCTCGCGCAGCCGGCGGATCAGGTCGAGGCTCTTATAGGCGGCGATGCCGCCGCCGATGACGAGCAGGATGCGCTTGCCGGAAAGGGTCATGAACCCACCATCATCTTGCCGGCCTCAGCGCCGGCGCGATATCGGTATGGATGAAATCGTCGCCCTTGAAAAGCAGCGGCAGGTTGCGCGCCTTTGCCAGCGCATAGGCGAAGCAGTCGCCGAAGTTGAGCTTCGCGGGATGGCCGGAGCCGCGGCTGAACCGCTGTCGCGCTTCGAGCGCCACGCTGAGTTCGGCAGGGCCGAAAGGCACCACGGTGATCAGCGTGTCCGACACCAACCCTTGCAGGAATGCAATTCCTTTGGTCGGAGCCACGCCGGCCAGCACGAAGGCACATTCCAGATATGTCGGCGCGGCAATCAGCTTTCCGGGCGTCGTCGCCAGGATCGTGCTGAACGCGGCAGCTTCGGGCTCGCGACGCGCTATCGCGATGATCGCGGAGGAGTCGACGACCATTACAGCAGGTCGTCAAACTCGCCGCAGAGAAGGTCACTGAGCTCCTTCTCCGTGAAATGCTTGAACCGGGCGTCCGTCGGCTCGTCGGCCTCCAACTCGGCCGCGCGCCGCATAATCTCGTCCACACCGATGTTCGAAGCTTCCGCGCCGGATGCGTCGGCCTCTTGTGCCAGAAGGCGCCGCAAGGCGTCTTCGAGAGACCTTCCGTTCTCCGCTGCCTTTACACGCAGGACGTGCTTGACCTCATCAGGCACATTTCTGATCGTCACCGTCGCCATCGTACACAGCCTTTGCTCAATGATTGCAATGTATGCATTGCTGTCATTGACGGCAAGTCACCACATCTCCCACGCGATCACCGCCAGCGCGATGGCGATGACCCAGAGCGCGATGCGGCCCGAGCGGGTGTGGCGCGCCTCGGCGCGGCCGATGGCCTCGGCCGTGGCGGGGTCGAAGCGCAGGCCGTGCTCGGCCATCAGGTCCACCTCGCGCGAGAGCCGCTCGGCGCGGGCGGCGAGCTCCGGCGCCTGCCGCGCCAGCGCGACCAGCGCATGGGCGCCGTCGCGCGCATCGGCCAGCAGCGCCTTGGGGCCGAGATTGTCGCGGATCCAGCTTCCCACCACGGGCTCGGCGGTCTTCCACATGTTGAAATGCGGGTCGAGCGTGCGGGCGACGCCCTCCACCACCACCATGGTCTTCTGCAGCAGCACCAGCTCGGTGCGCGTCTGCATGTCGAAGAGCTCCGTCACCTCGAAGAGCAGCGTCAGCAGCCGCGCCATGGAGATCGTCTCGGCCGGCTGGCCGTGGATCGGTTCGCCGATGGCGCGGATCGCCTGCGCGAAGGCGGCGACGTCGTGATGCGCCGGCACGTAGCCGGCTTCGAAATGCACCTCGGCCACGCGGCGGAAGTCGCGCACGATGAAGCCGTAGAGGATTTCGGCGAGGAAGCGCCGCTCCTTCTTGCCGAGCCGCCCGACAATGCCGAAATCGACCGCCACGATCGTGCCGTCGGCCTCCACGAACAGGTTGCCCGGATGCATGTCGGCATGGAAGAAGCCGTCGCGCAGCGTGTGGCGCAAGAAGGACTGGATCAGGTTGGCCGCCAGCGCCTCGAGGTCGTGGCCGGCCGCCGCCAGCCCGGCGATGTCCGACATTTTCACGCCGTCGATCCACTCCATGGTGACGACGTCGCGGCCGGTGCGCTCCCAGTCCACCGCCGGCACGCGGAAGCCGGGATCGTCGCGCGTGTTCTCGCCGATCTCCGACAAAGCGGCCGCTTCCAGCCGCAGGTCCATTTCGACCTTGGTCGTCTGCGCCAGCGTCTTCGTCACCTCGACCGGGCGGAGGCGGCGGCTGGAAGGCACGAAGCGCTCCTGCAGGCGGGCGGCAAGGAAATAGCTTTCGAGGTCGTTCTGGAAACGCCGCCGCACGCCGGGACGGATCACCTTGACCGCCACCTTGCGCGCCGCGCCGTCGGCGCCGGTCACGATGCCCGGATGCACCTGCGCGATCGAGGCGGCCGCCACGGGCTCGCCGATCTCGGCGAAGAGCACATCGGCGGGCCGGCCGAGCGATCCCTCGATCTCCGCCAGCGCCTCGGCGCGGGGAAAGGTCGCCATGCGGTCCTGCAGGGCGGCGAGGTCCTGCGCCATCTCGGTGCCCACCACGTCGGGGCGAGTGGCGAGGAACTGGCCGAGCTTGACGTAGGACGGGCCCAGCCTGTCGATGGCGCGCGCCAGCCTTTCGCTGCGCGCCTGCCGGCGCGCGCGGGGGCGTGCGAGCATGCGGGCAAAGCTCCAGGCCAGCCGCGGCGTACCCTCGAGCTGGTCGCCCGGCAGCGCCGCCACGACACCTTCGCGCACCATGATCCAGCCGGCGTGGATCAGGCGCAGATAGGCTGCCGGTGTGCTCATGCGGCCCCCGATGCGATCAACAGACCAGCACTCACAGCTTCCAGCCGGAATGCAGTGCCGCGATGCCGCCGCTGTAGTCGCGCCAGGTGACGCGCTCGAAGCCGGCGCGGCCGATCATGGCGGCGAATTCGCTCTGGCGCGGGAACTTGCGGATCGATTCCACCAGATAGCGGTAGGATTCGCCGTCGCCCGTCACCATCCGCCCGATCTGCGGGATGGCGTTGAACGACCATGCGTCATAGGCGCGGTCGAGCAGCGGCATGTCCACTTCCGAAAATTCGAGGCAGAGGAAGCGCCCGCCCGGCTTCAGCACGCGAAAGGCCTCCGAAAGCGCCACGTCGATGCGCGGCACGTTGCGAATGCCGAAAGCGATCGTATAGGCGTCGAAGCTGGCATCCTCGAAGGGCAGTTCCTCGGCATTGGCCTCAACGAAGGTCGTCCGGTCGGCGAGGCCGCGCTTCGCGGCGCGGTCGCGCCCCACTTCCAGCATCGAGCCGTTGATGTCGAGCACGGTCGCATGGGCATTGCCGCGCGAGGCGTCGACCACGCGAAAGGCGATGTCGCCGGTGCCGCCTGCCACGTCGAGCAGCGTCCAGCCGGGCCGGCGCGGCGGGTTGAGCCATGCCACCATGCCGTCCTTCCACAGGCGGTGCATGCCGGCCGACATGAGGTCGTTCATCATGTCGTAGCGCTTCGCCACGGAGTGGAACACCTCGTTGACGAGGCCCTGCTTCTCGCCGCTGGCCACGTTGCGGAAGCCGTAGGACGTTTCCATTCCGCCCTGGGCGGTGGTGCGCTGTTCGGACATCTCGATCGCTTCCTGTCGATTGCGGCCGGACCATAGCCCATCGAACCCGGGCGCGCTATCGTCGCCGCCGCGATGAACCGACGCGTCGGCGATCACGGTGAACGGAGAATGCGCATGGTTCCGAAGGCCGAGCTTCATTGCCATATCGAAGGCGCGGCCGCACCTGCACTCGTCCTGTCCCAGGCGCGGAAATATGGCGTCGACGCGACGGCCTTCGTCCGCGACGGCGCCTTCGTCTGGTCCGACTTCACCAGTTTCCTCGAAGCCTACGACTTCGCCGCCGGCCTGTTCCGCGACGAGGACGACTATGCCCGCCTTGCCGAGACCTATCTGCTGAGCCTCGCCGGCGAGGGAGCGATCCATGCCGAGTTCTTCGTCTCGCCGGACCATGCGCGCAATGCGGGCCTGTCGCCGCAGACCTATGTCGCCGCGCTTGCCGAAGGTATTTTGCACGCGAAGGCCGCGACGGGCATCGAGGCACGCATGATCGTCACCGGCATCCGCCATTTCGGCGCCGGCGCGGTGGAGGAGGCGGCGCGTTTCGCCGCCGCCGGCGGGCATCCGCTCGTCACCGGCTTCGGCATGGCCGGCGAGGAGCGCTTTGGCCGCGTTGCCGATTATGCCCGCGCCTTCGCCATCGCCCGCGAGGCGGGGCTGGGCATCACCGTGCATGCCGGCGAGTTCGGCGGCTGGGAGAGCGTGGCGGCTGCGCTGGACCATCTGCGGCCGGCGCGCATCGGCCACGGCGTGCGCGCGGCGGAGAATCCGGATCTCGTGCGCCGCATCGCCGAAGAAGGCGTGGTGCTGGAGGTGTGCCCGGTGTCGAACGTGGCGCTGGGCGTGTTTCCTTCGTATGCGGCGCATCCCTTTCCGCAGCTTCTGGCGTCGGGCTGCCGGGTCACGCTCAATTCCGACGATCCGCCCTACTTCGGCACCACGCTCGGCCGCGAATATGCGGTTGCAGCCGAACATTTCGGGCTGGACGAAGCCGAGCTCGCCGCCGTCACGCGCACGGCGCTCGAAGCCGCCTTCGTGGACGAGGCCACGCGCGCAGCCCTGCTGGCGCGGCTGGACTGAGCAATGGGCGCGGGAAACCGCGCTTGCCGCGTTGTTTGCCGGCATGGAATGCGCCTATGATCGCGCCGTGCAAACGGAGTTTTCTTCATGGCAAGCGTCACGGTCGTCGATCATCCTCTCGTGCAGCACAAGCTCACCATCATGCGCGACAAGGAGACCTCGACCGCGGGCTTCCGCCGGCTGCTGCGCGAGATTTCGCTGCTGCTGTGCTACGAGGTGACGCGCGACCTCGAACTGACCACCCGGATGATCGAGACGCCGATCCAGACGATGGAAGCGCCGACGCTGGAGGGCAAGAAGCTGGTCTTCGCCTCGGTGTTGCGCGCCGGCAACGGCCTGCTCGACGGCATGCTCGACCTCGTGCCGGCGGCGCGCGTCGCCCATATCGGCCTCTACCGCGACCACGACACGCTGGAGGCTGTGGAATATTTCTTCAAGGCGCCGAGCGATCTGGGCGACCGCCTCGTCATCGTCGTGGACCCGATGCTGGCCACGGCCAACTCGGCCATCGCGGCGGTGGAGAAGCTGAAGAGCCGCGGCGCCACCAACATCCGCTACCTCTGCCTGCTCGCCGCGCCGGAAGGCATCGAGCGCTTCACGAAAGCGCATCCCGACGTGCCGGTGTTCACGGCCTCGATCGACGAGAAGCTGAACGAGAAGGGCTATATCGTGCCGGGGTTGGGCGATGCCGGGGACCGGATGTACGGGACGAAGTGATTTTGTCGGGTGCGTCCTTCGAGGCTCGCCCGCCGAATATTGTGCCTTCGCGGGAGACGTGTTGCGGGCTCGCACCTCAGGATGAGGGAGGGGTGGGGCTTCAGGGCGCAAGTTCTGCGGCGCTGTGCTTCGTCACTCGGTGACGCTTTGCTTCGTCATCATTACACGCAAGCACCAACCTCCCTCATCCTGAGGTGCGAGCCCGCAACACGTCTCCGGCGGATGTGCAACGTCGACGGGCGAGCCTCGAAGGACGCACCATTTTCTTCACCCGGGACAATCGCTAATTTCCCCTCACCTGACGGGAGGTGGATATGCCCTTCGAGATGACGGTCTACATGCTCAGATGCGCCGACGGCTCCTACTATGTCGGCTCCACGAAGCAGGCGGTCGAGATACGGGTGTGGGAGCACAACAACCTGCCCGTCGACGGCTACACGTCGCGGCGGCGGCCGGTGGAACTGGTCTTCTCCGAAACCTACGACCTGATCATCGACGCGGTGGCGCGGGAGCGGCAGATCAAGGGATGGTCGCGGCGCAAGAAGGACGCGCTGATCGGAATGAAGTACGAGGCGCTTCCGGGCCTTTCGCGGCGTGGCCATCTGGTTGGCGGGGATTGATCGGTGCGTCCTTCGAGGCTCGCCCGTCGAATGTTGCGCGTCACCTCGAAAGTCTTACGGGCTCGCACCTCAGGATGAGGGAGGGTGGTGCATGCGTGCACGATGGCGAGGCCACAGTTCCACCGCATGACGAAGTGCAGCGCTACAGAACCTGTACCTTGAAGACCACTCACCTCCCTCATCCTGAGGTGCGAGCCCGCAAGCCCGTTTCTAGCCAGGCTGCAAGCCCCCGCGGGCGAGCCTCGAAGGACGCACCATTCTCCTCCGCGATTTCCGCGCCCCTAATTCTTCCTTTACCCTCCCGGCATCCTTGCCGCCGCCGTTAATGCAAAAATGAAAAGCGGGGCGTAGCGTCCGGCGCGTCGTCCGGCCCGGTGCGCCCATGCTGCGGAAGTTTGTCATTTTCGGCCTTTTCGCCTGCCTGTCCGCCATGTTGCCGGGCCTGTACCAGCGCAATGCCGACCTCGTGCAGGAGGTGGCTGGCGCGGTGCTGGGGCGCGATGCCGCGCCCGCGCTGGTTGCGCAGCAGCAGGTTGCGGCCGTTCGGGAGCGGCAGCCGGTTTCCGGCCGGCAGGTGCGCATCGCGTCCGACGCGCGCGGGCATTTCACCGCCGGCTTCAGGCTCAACGGCCGCACGCTCGGCGCCATGATCGACACCGGCGCAACGCTGGTCGCCCTCAACCGCTCGACGGCGCAGCGCATCGGGATCAGCCTCGCCAATGCGGATTTCCGCTATGCAGTGAGCACGGCGAACGGAAAGGCCCGCGCCGCCGGCGTCGTGATCGACCGGCTCGAGATCGGCCGCATCGACATCGGCGATGTGGAGGCCGTGGTGCTTGAGGATTCTGCCCTCGACGGCATCCTCATCGGCATGAGCTTCCTCAACCGCCTTTCCGGCTATCGCGTGGAGAACGGGGCGCTGGTGCTGGAGCAGTAGGGGTGATCCGCCGCAGCACCACTGCGCGCGGGGCCGGCGCTTTCTCTTCGATCGCATAGGCGGAGGAGAGCATGGCGGCGGCGGTTTGCGCCTGCGCTTGTGTCCGCGCATGCACCGTCGCCAGCCTGTCGCCCCTGCTCACGGCTGTCCCGACGGGCAGCAGATCGGTCAGGCCGACCGCGTGGTCTATCAGCTGGTCCGGGCTCGTGCGCCCGCCGCCCAGCGCCACCACGGCGAGGCCGATGTCGCGCGTGGCGATCGTCGCGATGTGGCCGGCGCGCGGCGCGGTCACGGCGAGCTCCACCGGCGTGCGGGGCAGGTAGCGTTCCGTGGCCTCCACGAAGTCGGCGGGCCCGCCGAGGGCGGCCACCATGCGGCCGAAGCGTTCTGCCGCCGCGCCGGAATCCAGCGCCTTGCGCGCCGCCGCCGGGCCGCTCCGCGCCGTCGCGGCCAGTCCCGCAGCGGCCAGCATTTCGCCGGCCAGCGCCAGCGTCACGCGTTCCAGCCGCGCGTCGCGCCGGCGGCCGGTCAGGAAATCGACGGCGTTGCGGACCTCCACGGCGTTGCCGGCGGCAGAGGCCAGCGGCTCGTTCATGTCGGTCAGCAGCGCGGTGGTCGCCAGGCCGGCGCCGTTGGCGACCTCCACGAGGCTTTTCGCCAGCGCGGTGGCGTCGCGGCGCTTGTCCATGAAGGCACCGTTGCCGCATTTCACGTCGAGCACCAGCGAGCCTAAGCCGGCCGCCAGCTTCTTCGACAGGATGGAGGCGGTGATCAGCGGGATCGATTCCACCGTGCCGGTGACGTCGCGGATCGCATAGAAGCGCCTGTCGGCGGGAGCCAGCCGCCCGGTCTGGCCGATGATGGCGCAGCCGGCCGCGCGCACGGTCTTGCGCAACACGGCATTGTCGGGCTGGCTGCGGTAGCCGGGGATCGCGTCCATCTTGTCGAGCGTGCCGCCGGTATGGCCGAGGCCGCGGCCCGAGATCATCGGCACATAGGCGCCGCAGGCGGCCACGATGGGCGCCAGCATCAGCGAGACATTGTCGCCCACGCCGCCGGTGGAGTGCTTGTCGGTGACGGGGCCGGGCAGGTCCGACCAGTCGAGCACATCGCCGGAATCGCGCATGGCAAGCGTCAGTGCCACGCCCTCGTCGCGGCTCATCCCGTTGAGGAAGATCGCCATGGCGAGCGCGGCCACCTGACCGTCGCCGAACCCTTTGCCGTCGGCCAGACCGGCCACGAAGGCACCGATCTCCGCCGCCGACAATTCGCGGCCATCGCGCTTGCGGCGGATGATTTCCTGCGGGAGCAGCGCGCCGGCCGCCATGTCACGGCCGCTCCCGGAACATTTCCTTCAGCACCGTCACGAGCCGGCGGCCGCCCAGCGGCGCCATATCCTTGGTTTCCTGATGCGAGAGTTCCGCGCCGGTCATGCCGGCGCCGAGGTTGGTGATCACCGAGCAGGCGGCGACGCGCAGGCCGAGGAAGCGCGCCAGGATCACCTCCGGCACGGTCGACATGCCGACGGCATTGGCGCCGAGCAGCCGTGCCATGCGGATTTCGGCCGGCGTCTCGAAGGAAGGGCCGGAAAACCACATGTAAACGCCGCTGTGATACTGCGTCCCCGTGGCCTTGGCCGCCGCTGCGAACGCCGCGCGCATTTCCGCGTCATAGGCTTCCGTGAGGCCGACGAAGCGCGCATCCGAGGTTTCGCCGAAGAGCGGATTGGTGCCGGAGAAATTGATGTGGTCGGTGATCAGCATGATCGCGCCCGGCCCCATGGCGGGCTCCAGCGATCCGGCGGCATTGGTGAGGAAAAGCCGCTCGATGCCCACGCCCTGCAAGGTCTCCAGCGCCGGGCGCATGGCGGCGGCATCGCCTTGCTCGTAATAATGCGCGCGGCCCGACAGCATCAGCACCGGCGTGCCCGAGAGGCGGCCGGCGACGAGCTCGCCCGCATGTCCGGTGACACCGCTCTTCGGAAAGCCGGGCAGGTCGGCATAGGAGATGCGGACCGGGTCCTCGACTTCGTCCACGAGGCTGCCGAGCCCCGAGCCGAGCACCAGCGCGGTGCGGGGACTGAGGCCTTCCAGCCGTTCCACGATCCGGTCCACCGCATCGGTCATTTCAGCGTGTCTCCGGCGAAGCCGAGGGGCAGCATGTCGGACATTGTCAGGCTCCGCACCACGCCCGTCTGGTCGCACAGATGCAGCCGCGTGGTCGGCGCGGCGAATTCCGCCAGCCGCTGGCGGCAGCCGCCACAAGGCGTGATGCGGTCCATCTTCCCGGCCACCACGACGATGTCGGCGATCTCCCCGCCTCCGCCCATCACATAGGCCGACAGCATGGTCGTCTCGGCGCACCAGCCTTCGGGGAAGGAGGCGTTCTCGATATTGGCGCCAGAGAAGACGCGCCCGTCGGCCGTGCGAAGCGCGGCCCCGACCGGGAATTTCGAATAGGGCGCATGCGCCTTCGCCATCGCGGTGCGGGCGGAGAGGAAGAGGTCGTCGAGGGCGGTGTTCGTCATATAGTTCCTTGGCGAATAGCGAATAGCGAATAGTGAGTAGTGAAGGGTGCTCTTTCTATCCCCCTATTCGCTACTCGCTATTCGCTACTCGCTCCCTCACCTCTCCTTCACATAAGGCTGTCCTCCGGCCCTTGGCGGGATCGCCTTGCCGATGAAGCCGGCGAGCAGGATGACGGTGAGGATATAGGGCAGCGCCTGCATGAACTGGACCGGTACGACGCCCACGCCAGGCAGCGGCACGCCCTGCAACCGGATCGACAGCGCGTCGAGGAAGCCGAAGAGAAGGCAGGCGAACATGGCCGGCACCGGCTTCCACTTGGCGAAGATGAGCGCGGCGAGCGCGATATAGCCGCGCCCGGCGGTCATGTCCTTGACGAAGCCGGCATTCATGGAAAGCGCCAGATAGGTGCCCGCGAGCCCGGTCAGCACGCCGGTGCAGATCACCGCGCGGTAGCGCAGCCAGGCGACCGAGATGCCGGCCGTATCCACCGCCGCCGGGTTCTCGCCCACGGCGCGCAGCCTGAGCCCGAAGCGGGTGCGGAAGAGCACCCACCATGTGAAGGGCACCATGGCGAAGGCGAGATAGACCAGCAGCGAATGGCCGGAGATCACCTCGTAATAGAGCGGGCCGATCACCGGCACGCTCCGCAGCGTTTCCGCGAAAGGCAGGGTGATGGCGGTGAAGCGGGCATCGGCGCCGAGCGACGGCGTGCGCCCGCCCTGGCTGAACCATGCCTGACCGAGGATCACGGTGGCGCCGGCGGCGATGAAGTTGATCGCCACGCCCGACACGATCTGGTTGCCGCGATGGGTGATCGAGGCGAAGCCGTGGACCAGCGCCAGGAACACCGCCACCAGCACCGCGACGCCGAGCCCCATCCAGGCCGAGCCGGTCACGGCCGCGGCCGCGCCGGCGGCGAAGGCGCCCGCCAGCATCTTGCCCTCCAGCCCGATGTCGAAGATGCCGGCCCGCTCGGAATAGAGCCCGGCGAGGCAGGCGAAGAGCAGCGGGATCGACAGGCGGATCGTGGAGTCCAGCACGGTCAGCAGCGTGGCGAACATGTCCATGTCAGGCGCCCTCGCCCTTCGCCGCCGTCACGCCGACGCTGCGCGGGCTGATGGAAGCGAACAGCGCCTGCACCTGCGGCCGGAACATGTTCTCCAGCGCCCCGGCGAACAGGATCACCAGCCCCTGTATGATGACGATCATGTCGCGGCTGATGTTCGGCATCTCGAAGGCGAGCTCGGCGCCGCCTTGGTAGAGCACGCCGAACAGGATCGCCGCCGGCACGATGCCGGCCGGATGCGAGCGGCCCATCAGCGCCACGGCGATGCCGACGAAGCCGGCGCCGGTGACGAAATCGAGCTGCACGCGGTGCTGGTCGCCCATGATCGGGTTGAGCGCCATCATGCCGGCCAGCGCGCCTGAGATGAGCATGGTGATGACGACGATGCGCGCCTCGCCGATGCCGGCATAGCGCGCTGCCTTGGGGCTGTGGCCCTGCGTGCGGATCTCGTAGCCCAGCCTGGTGCGCCAGATCAGCACCCAGACGAGGAAGGCGCAGGCGAGCGCCAGCAGGAATGAGATGTTGAAGGGCGAGGATCGGATCGTCGCGCCGGTGAGCTCGATCAGCCAGTTGAGCTTGGGCAACTGCCCGCCGTCGAGGAAGGTGCGCGTCTGCGGCGCCATCGAGCCCGCCGGCTTCAGCACGCCGACGAGCAGGTAGACCATCAGCGAGGCGGCGATGAAATTGAACATGATCGTGGTGATGACGATGTGCGAGCCGCGCTTCGCCTGCAGCACGGCGGGGATGAAGGCCCATGCCGCGCCGAAGGCCGCCGCGCAGACGACCGCCAGCGGAAAGTTCACCCACCATGGAAAGGTGCCGTCGAGCGACAGGCACACGATCGCCACGCCGAGCCCGCCCACATAGGCCTGCCCCTCGCCGCCGATGTTGAACAGGCCGCAATGGAAGGCGACCGCCACGGCGAGCCCGGTGAAGATGAAGCTCGTCGCATAATAGAGCGTATAGGCGATGTTCTGCCCGCGCCCGAACGCGCCCTCGATGAGGATGCCGGCCGCCCGGATCGGGCTCTCGCCGACAAGCAGCACCACCAGCCCCGCCACCGCGAAGGCGACGAGCAGGTTGATCAGCGGAATCAGTCCGTAATCCGCCCAGCGCGGCAGCTTCGCGTAGGGGGTGCTCATGCGGCCTCTCGCGTATTGTTGCGCAAACTTGCGCAAGTTTTGACGGCACCGAGTACATTATGTATGATTGTGTAAATCGGTGGGCGAGGGATCGATGGGCAGGCGGGGCAATCGCACACCGAGAGAGATCGCTGCGATGCTGCGCGAGGACAGCTGGACGATAGAGCGGAAAGGGCCCGGCGATCACGTCCAATGGGTTCACCCCCAGCGCCCCGGCAAGGTAACGCTCGACATGGGCGCCGATCCGATCCCCACCGGCACGCTGCGTTCGATCTACCGGCAGGCCGGATGGGCCTGGTGAGCGGGAAGGCAAGAAGATGGCGACGACTTACGCACTGATCCATGAGGAAGACGGTGTTTTCGGGATTTCCTTCCCGGATTTTCCGGGCTGCATCGCCACCGGGCGCAGCGAGGACGAGGTGCTGCGCAAGGGCGCGGAGGCGCTGACCTTCCATATTGCCGGCATGGTCGAGGATGGCGACGCGCTGCCGGTCTCCCGCACGCTTTCCGAGCTTCGCGCCGATGCGGATTTCCAAGCGGATGCGGCCGATGCGGTCGTCGCAGTGGTCAATGTCGAGGCGCCGGGCCGGTCGGTCCGGGTGAACATCTCCTTCGAGGAGCGCCTGCTGGAGTCGGTGGACCGGGCGGCCGCGGCCGCGGGCCAGTCGCGATCCGCCTTCCTGGCGGAGGCGGCGCGGCAGCGGTTGAAGGGCGCTGCCTGACCATTGCGAAAGGAGAAGGCTCATTCCGCCGCCTCCTTCCGCTCCACGCCGGCCATCAGCAGGCCGAGCTCGCCTTCGGTGGCCTCGCCGTCGCGCTCGCCGACGATGCGGCCGTCGAACATGACGAGGATGCGGTCGGACAGGGAGCGGATCTCGTCGAGCTCGACGGAGACCAGCAGCACCGCCTTGCCGGCGTCGCGCATGGCGACGAGTTGGCGGTGGATGAACTCGATCGCGCCGACGTCGACGCCGCGCGTCGGCTGGCCGACGACGAGCACGCCGGGGTCCTTCTCCATCTCCCGCGAAAGCACGATCTTCTGCTGGTTGCCGCCGGAGAAATTGGCCGTCTTGAGGTGTGGATTGGCGGGGCGGATGTCGTAGCGGGCGATCTTTTCGGCAGCGTCTTTGACGATGTCGGCGCGGTCGAGGAAGGGGCCCGAGAGATATTCGGGGCGGTCGTGATAGCCGAGGATGGCGTTCTCGCTCTCCTCGAAGGCCAGCACCAGCCCGACATGGTGGCGGTCTTCCGGCACATGCGCCAGCCCGCGGTCGCGCAGTTCGCCGGGGTCGGCATTGCCGGTCACGTCGACCGGCGTGGCGTCGAGCAGCACCGTGCCGGACGCCGCCTTGCGCACGCCGCAGATGGTCTCGATCAACTCCGACTGGCCGTTGCCGGCCACGCCGGCGATGCCGACGATCTCGCCGGCGCGCACGTCGAAGGAGACGCCGCGCACCATGGTCACGCCGCGGCTGTCGGTCACCACCAGATCCTTCACAGACAGCTTCACCGCGCCGGGCTTCGCATTGCCCTTCTCCACCCGCAGCAGGACGCGCCGGCCCACCATCAGCTCGGCCAGTTCCTCGACGGAGGTTTCGGACGTCTTGCGCGTGGCGACCATCTGGCCCTGCCGCATGACCGAGACATTGTCGGTGATGGCCATGATCTCGCGCAGCTTGTGCGTGATCAGCACGATGGTCTTTCCCTCGGCCTTGAGCTGGGCGAGGATGCGGAACAGGTGGTCCGCCTCGGCCGGCGTCAGCACGCCGGTGGGCTCGTCGAGGATCAGCACGTCGGCGCCGCGATAGAGCGCCTTGAGGATTTCGACCCGCTGCTGCAGGCCGACCGGCAGTTCCTCCACGACGGCGTCGGGATCGACCTCCAGCCCGTAGTCGCGCTCCAGCCGCGCCAGCTCCGCCCGCGCCCTGGCGATGGAGGCGTTGAGCAGCGCCTCGCCCTCGGCGCCGAGGATGATGTTTTCCAGCACGGTGAAATTGTCGACCAGCATGAAATGCTGGTGGACCATGCCGATGCCGGCGGCGATGGCGTCGTTGGGCGTGGCGATCCTCGCCGGCTTTCCGCCGACGCGGATCTCGCCGCTGTCGGCCTGATAGAAGCCGTAGAGGATCGACATCAGCGTCGACTTGCCAGCGCCGTTCTCGCCGATGATGCCGTGGATCGTGCCGCGCGGGATTTCGAGGTGGATGTCGCGATTGGCGCGCACCGGGCCGAAGCTCTTGTTGATGCCGACAAGCGCGATCGCAGCATCCGTCATGCGCCGGTTCCACCTCGTTCCGCTGCGCCCTGGCGGCGCGTTCTCGTCGTTGGAGGAAAAGGCTAGCACAGGGTCTTGCGGCCTGCCAGCGCCCGCCGTGTCGCCCAAAGGAAAGGCCCCGGCATCGCTGCCGGGGCCTTCAGCTCAGGTCCGCCGCTCTCGCTCAGTCCTTCGCGCGCAGGTCGGTGCCCAGCGTGTCGCGCACGAAGATGGTGCCGATGACCAGCGACATGGCCGCGATGATGATCGGGTACCAGAGGCCGTAATAGATGTCGCCGGCCGCCGCGCTCATCGCGAAGACGGTCGCCGGCAGCAGGCCGCCGAACCAGCCGTTGCCGATGTGGTAGGGCAGCGACATGCCGGTGTAGCGGATGCGGGTCGGGAACATCTCGACCAGGATGGCCGCGATCGGGCCGTAGACCATGGTCACGTAGAGCACGAGCACGAACAGGATCGCGATGGTCAGCGTCCAGTTCACCTGCGCCGGGTCGGCCACCATGACGAAGGCGCCGCTCGCATTCTGGTTGAGCGGATAGCCTGCGTCGTGGAGCGCGGTGTTGACCGCCGTGTTGAACGCCGTGCCCCTGGCCGCCGCCTCGGGACCCGCCTTGACCGCGTCATAGGACGGGATGGTGACGTCCTTGATGGTGACGGTCGCGTCGGTGCCGCGGGGTGCGGTCGTCACGATGTCGTAGGGCACCGAATTGCGGGCGAGGAAGCCCGTGGCGATGTCGCACGAGGTGGTGAACTTGGCGGTGCCGACCGGGTTGAACTGGAAGGTGCAGTCGCCGGGGGCCGCGGTTACCGTGGCGCGGGTGTTGGCCTGGGCGGTGGCGAGCGCCGGGTTCGCGGTCCAGGTCAGCGCCTTGAACAGCGGGAAGTAGGTGACGATCGCCAGAGCGAGGCCGGCCATGATGATGATCTTGCGGCCGATCTTGTCCGACAGCCAGCCGAACAGGACGAAGAAGGGCGTGCCGATGGCGAGCGCGATGGCGATCATGATGTTGACCGACACGGCGTCGACCTTGAGCACGTTCTGCAGGAAGAACAGCGCGTAGAACTGGCCCGAATACCAGACCACGGCCTGACCGGCGGTGAGGCCGAGCAGCGCCAGAAGGGCGATGCGGGCGTTCTTCCACTGGCCGAATGCCTCCGTCAGCGGCGCCTTGGACTGCTTTCCCTCCTCCTTCATCTTCTTGAAGGTCGGCGATTCGTTGAGCGACAGCCGGATCCAGACCGAGATGCCGAGCAGGAAGACCGACAGCAGGAACGGCACGCGCCAGCCCCAGGCCTTGAAGGCGTCGGGCCCGAGCGACGTCTGGATCACCAGGATGACGATCAGCGACAGGAACAGGCCGAGCGTCGCCGTGGTCTGGATCCAGGACGTGTAGTAGCCGCGCCGGTCGTCGGGCGCGTGTTCGGCGACATAGGTCGCCGCGCCGCCATATTCGCCGCCGAGCGCCAGGCCCTGCAGCATGCGCAGCGCGATCAGGATGATCGGCGCGGCGATGCCGATGGTGGCCGAGCCGGGCAGCAGGCCGACGAAGAAGGTCGAGAAGCCCATGATCAGGATGGTGATCAGGAAGGTGTATTTGCGGCCGACCAGATCGCCGATGCGGCCGAAGACGAGAGCGCCGAAGGGCCGCACGAGGAAGCCGGCGGCGAAGGCCAGCAGCGCGAAGATGTTGCGGGTCGCCTCGGGATATTCGCTGAAGAAGGCCGCGCCGATGAAGGCGGCCAGAGAGCCGTAGAGATAGAAGTCGTACCATTCGAAGACGGTACCCAGCGAGGAGGCGAAGATAACCTTCTTCTCCTCACGCGTCATGTTGCGCCGGCCCGCGCCGGCGGTGGATGCCATAGCCATATTGTCCTCCCACGGGGCGGCCAGCCTCCTCCGCCGGCCGATTCAAACAGTGAATTTTAGCCCCGTGCGCGGCGAACCCGCCACCGATGCTTATGGCGTAGGACTATAGTATGATTTTGTATGAACGCCGGGCGGGCGATGTCTTGCGCATGCCGCCGCACGCGCGGCATCATGCATCCGGGAGGGCAGTAAAGATGGATTTCCTGCTGGAGATATTCATGCGCCAGCTCTTGGATCCCTTCCGGATCGGGCTGCTGCTGTTCCTGGTGGTCACCACCGTGCGCAACAGCCATGCAACCGGCTTCGCCATCCCGCTGGCGCTGGGCATCGCCTTCGTCGCGGTGCTCATTCCCGGCGCCATGGGACAGGGCGGGGCAAGCCTTTTCCCCGAGATCGGCGTGGGCATCGCCGTCAACGCGGCATGGGCGGCGGCGATGCTCGGCGCCTGGGCGCTGCTGCGGCGCCTGCGCCTGACGATCAGCCCGCCTCGAGGACGAGAAGCGAAGAGGTGCCGCTGGCGATGAGCTTGCCGCCGGCGCGGAGCTCGGCGGAGGCGAACATGACGCGCCGGCCGGGCTTGTCGATGCGTCCGGTGGCCTCGACCGCGACGCCGCCGGCGGCCGCGCCCATGAAGTTCGTGGTCATCGACGTGGTGGTGACGGTCTGGCCGGCGGGCAGGACCGTGAAGCAGGCCCAGGCCATGGCGAAGTCGAGCATGGCCGAGACGGCGCCACCCTGCACCACGCCGGCGCCTTGCAGGAACTCCTCACCCGGGACGAAGGAAAGCCGCACCGAGCGCGCGGCGGCGTCGGCGGCGAGGAGGCGCGCGCCGAGCGCGGCGGCGAGCCTGTTCGAGGTGACCGCGGCAGGCGCGGCCACAGCGCCGGACATCAGCGCCCGCAGCAGCTCGGCGTCGGGGTTCGAGGCCACCGTCAGCGGCCCCGGAAGACGGGTTTGCGCTTTTCCGCGAAAGCCTTCATCGCCTCGGCGACGTCGTCGGTAACGACCATGGCTGCCTGACCGTCGCGCTCGGCGTCGAGCTGGGCCGGGAAGTCGCGGCTCAGCGCGTCGTCGACCAGCCGGCGGGTGGCGACCTGCGCCAGCGTCGGGCCGGCGGCGAGCTTCTTCGCGAGCGCCTCTGCCTCGTCCGCCAGGCCGTCGTCGTCGGCCGTGGCCCAGATGAGGCCCTGCGCCACGGCATCTTCGGCCGAAAGCGGCTGGCCGGTGAGCATCAGGCCGAGCGCGCGGGCGCGGCCGAGATGCTGCGGCAGGTGCCAGGAGGCGCCGAGATCGGGGATCAGGCCGAGCTTGGCGGTGAAGGAAAGGATGAAGCTGGCCGAACGGCCGGCGACGACCATGTCGAGCGCCAGCGCGAGGCCGACGCCGCCGCCGGCGGCGATGCCGTTGACCGCCGCGACCGTCGGGAAGGGCGCGTCGCGCAGCTCGCGGATCATCGCGTTCATCAGCGTGTCCAGCGTGGCGGCGCAGACGGCCGCCTTCTGGTCCTGCGGCAGGTGCTGGCCCATCATCGGGTCGGAGAGGTCGGCGCCCGAGCAGAAGGCGCGTCCGTTGGCGGCGAGCAGCAGAGCCTTGACCTCGCCGGAGGCGGCGAAGTCGGCCACCGCGGCGCGTATCGCCTCGATCATTTCGCGCGACAGCGCGTTGAGCGCCTCGGGACGGTTGAGCGTGATGCGGCCGATGCCGTCGCGCTTCTCGACGATCACATGCTGCGACATGGTCAGATCTCGATGCAGACCTTGCCGATGTGCTTGCTGCTCTTGAGGTAGATCAGCGCGTCCCTGAGCTCCGACAGGCCGAAGACCTTGTCGTCGATGACCGGCTTGACGCCGTGATGGCCCATGGCCGCCACCATGCGCTTGAGCGCCATGCGCGAGCCGGCATTGGCGCCGCGGATCACCATATCCTGCATGGCGACGATGGGCACGTTCAGCTCGGCCCGGGGGCCGCCGACGACGCCGATCATGGAGATCATGCCGCCGAGCGAGGAGCAGCGCATGGACTGCTTGAGGGTGGCGGCGCCGCCGATCTCGACCACATGGTCGATGCCGCGGCCGCGCGACATCTTCATCACCGTCTTACCCCACTCGGCATCCTCGCGGTAGTTGACCACGTGGGAGGCGCCGAGTTCCTTCAGCTTCGCCAGCTTGTCGTCGGAGGAGGAGGTGGCGTAGACCTCGGCGCCGGCCATGACGGCGAACTGGAGCGCGAAGAGCGAGACGCCGCCGGTGCCCTGGGTGAGCACGGTCATGCCGGGCCCGACCTTGCCGTTCTCGATGACGGCGTTCCACGCGGTGGCCGCGGCGCAGGGCAGCGTCGAGGCTTCCATGAAGCTCATATTGTCGGGGATCTTCACCAGCGCGTCGGCGCGGAAGACGCGCTGCTCGACCGCCACGCCGTCCATGCGGCCGCCGAGATCGGTCGCCACCGCCTCGACGCGCAGCGGGCCCGCCTGCCAGTCGGGGAAGAAGGTGCCGACGACGCGGTCGCCCACCTTCCATTCGCGCACGCCCTCGCCCACGGCGATGATCTCGCCGGCGCCGTCGGAGAGCGGAATCAGGTTCTCCTGCTTCTGCATGGAGCCGTAGCCGCCCTCGACGGCGAGGATGTCGCGATAGTTGAGCGAAGCCGCCTTCATCGCCACCAGCACCTGGCCGGCGCCGGGTTGCACCTCCGGAACATCGACGATCCTGAGATTGTCCAAGCCCATCGGGTTGACCAGGGCAGCCTTCATGGTTCGTTCCTCTCACAAACGCGGCTTCTCACGAGCCGGCGGAATTCGGACTTGTTATTTAACAAGTTAAAAGTTTGGTCAACCCCTTGCGGCGATGCACAAGCTGCGGGGCGGCGATGGCCTATCTGGCGCGGGCGGCCGGCGCCAGGCGGCGCGTCCTTCGAGGCTCGCTTCGCTCGCACCTCGGGATGAGGGAGGTTGGTGCTACGCACCCCAAGACGAGAGGTCGGTGTCATGCGCCTCAAGGCTATGCGGCTGAGGATAGGGGCACCCGGCACCTGAGGTGCAAGCCCGCGAAGTGTTTTCCGCCGGAAGCGCTACTGGCGACGAGCGAGCCTCGAAGGACGCGCGCGGCACGACAACCCTAGTAGCTGCCCTTCGCCGCCGGGGCGGCTTCTGCACCGCCCTTGTAGCGCTTGGCCAGCCCGCTGGTGGACTGGGCGAACATGGTGACGTCGGTGCCGACGGCGACAAAGGTGGCGCCGAGTTCGAGATAGCGCCTGTTGAGCGCCTCGTCGGAGGTGAGGATGCCGGCGGCCTTGCCGGATTTCACGATGCGGGTCAGCGCGTCCTCGACGACCGCCTGCACCTCCGGCACGCCGGGGCGGCCGATATAGCCGAGATCGGCGGCGAGGTCGGCGGGGCCGACGAAGACGCCGTCGACGCCATCGACGACGAGGATCTCATCGAGTGCGGCGAGCCCGGCGCGGTTCTCCACCTGCACCAGCAGGCAGACCTGCTCATCGGCCGTGTTGAGATAGTCGCCGATGCGGCTGAAGGCGGAGGCGCGGGCGATGGAGGCGCCGACGCCGCGCATGCCCTGCGGCGGATAGCGCACGGCGCGCACGAGATGGCGCGCCTGTTCGGCGCTCTCGACCATGGGGATCAAAAGGGTCTGCGCGCCGATGTCGAGCGCCTGCTTGATCAGCCATGCCTCGCCGATGGGCAGGCGCACGACCGGATGGCTGGCGCCGCCGATGGCCTGGAGCTGGGCCAGCATGGTGGGGATGTCGTTGGGCGCGTGCTCGCCGTCGACCAGCAGCCAGTCGAAGCCGGCATGCGCGGCGATCTCGGCCGTATAGGCATTGGCGAGCGCCAGCCAGAAGCCGATCTGCGGCTTGCCGGCGGCGATGGCGGCCTTGAAGCTGTTTACCGGTGCGGGCATGGGCGTTCCTCAGGCGAAGTGGCAGCTTACCGTGCCGTAGGGGCCGTAGTCTGCGAGGATGGTGGAGCCGTGCGGGCACTCGACCGGCCGCACGAAGGAGCCGGAGAGCACGATGTCGCCGGCCTCGATCGACCCGCCGCCATATTGCGCCAGGCGGTTGGCGAGCCAGGCGACGGCCGTGGCCGGATGGTTGAGCACGCCGGCGCCGAGGCCGGTCTCCTCGACCTCGCCGTTCTTCGACACGATGGCGCCGATCCAGCGCATGTCGGTGTCCAGCGGGCGCATCGGGCGGCCGCCCATGACGATGCCGGCATTGGCGGCATTGTCGGCGATGGTATCGAAGACGGTGCGGGTCTTCTTCGTCTCGGCATCGACGCGGACGATGCGCGTGTCGAGGATCTCGATCGCCGGCACGATGAAATCGGTGGCATTGAGCACGTCGAAGATGGTGACGCTGCCGCTGAGCGGCGCCTTCATGACGAAGGCGATCTCGGCCTCGATGCGCGGCTGGATGAAGCGGTCGGGCGCAATGGTCGCGCCGTCGCCGAACACCATGTCGTCCAGCAGGATGCCGGAATCGGGGATGTCGATGTTCAGCGCATATTGCATCGCCTTGGAGGTCAGCCCGATCTTCCAGCCGACCTTGCGGCGGCCGGCAGCGAGCTTCTGCTTCACCCAGGCGCCCTGCACGGCATAGGCGTCGTCCATGTCCATGCCGGCATGGGCGAGGCTCAATATGCCGATCTGCTCGCGGGTCTTCTCCGCCCGGTCGAGCGCGGCGGCGGCCTTCGCGACCTGATCGGGCGTCATGGTGCTCATGGACGGACCTCGTCGACCACGCCGTTGCGAAGGATGCCGATGCCGTCGGCCTCGACTTCCACCACGTCGCCCGGCTTGAGCCATTTCGGCGGGTCGAAGCGGGCGCCCGCGCCGGTCGGCGTGCCGGTGACGATGATGTCGCCGGGAACGAGCCTGGTGAAGGTGGAGATGTAGGAGATCAGGAAGCGGTAGCCGAAGGTCATGCGGCTGGAGCGGTCGTCCTGCCGCAATTCGCCGTTCACCTTGGTGGTGAGGCGGATGTCGGCGAGCTGGCTCTCGTCCTCATAGGGAACGAGCCAGGGGCCCATGGAGGCCGAGCCTTCGAAGTTCTTGCCCTGGGTGACGTTGAACTTGGCGTGGCGCACCCAGTCGCGGATCGTGCCCTCGTTGCACAGCGTGAGCGCGGCGACATGGTCGAGCGCATCGGCCTCGGCGATGTGGCGGCCTTCCTTGCCGATGACCAGCACCACTTCGCCCTCATAGTCGAGCTGCGGCGAGACGAAGGGGCGCGTCAGCGGCTGCTCGTGGCCGACGAAGGAGCCGGGGAAGCGCGGGAAGAGCGAGGGGAATTTCGGCGCCGCCGAGCCGTCCTTGTACTCCTCGTTGCGGTCGGGGAAGTTGACCCCGACGCAGAGGATCTTTTCCGGATGCGGAACGGGAATGGCATAGGCGATGTCGGAAACAGCGTAGTCGGCTGGCAGGCCGGCGCCGCCGTCGGCGAGGCGCCGGAGCGCCCCGTCCGCGATCACCTCGCGCAGCGTCGGCCACTGATTGCGCGACGACAGGTCCACCACGCCGTCCTCGCGGATCAGGCCGTAGCGGGTCTTTCCTTCGGCAACGAAGCCGGCGAGGCGCGGGCGGGCGGTCATGGCGCGACGATCGGCTGGGCCTTGAGCTCGGCTTCACCCAGCGCGACGCCGGCGAAGGTGGAGCCTTCCTCGAACCAGCTGCGCGGCGCGGGCGCGCCCCAGAGCGTCTGGCGCTGCGGATCCTTGAGGTCCCAGTTGATCGGCTCGTGATCGGGATCGACGGTCTGGTAGTCGGAGCAGTAGATCTCGATGCGATGGCCGTCGGGGTCGCGGATATAGAGGAAGAAGGCGTTGGAGATGCCGTGGCGGCCGGGGCCGCGCTCGATGTTGGCGAGGTAGCCCGTGGTCGACATGATGTCGAGCAGGTCGATGATGTTGAGCGGCGTCGGCACCCAGAAGGCGGTGTGGTGCAGGCGCGGCCCGCGGCCGTTGGTGAAGGCGACATCGTGCACGCCGCCCTTGCGGTGCATCCACGCAGCCCAGAGCTTCTTGGTCTCGGCGTCTTCGGTGTATTCCGTGGTGCGGAAACCGAGCTCGTTATAGAACTCGACCGACTTGTCGACATTGACCGTGAACATGTTGAAGTGGTCGATGCGCAGAGGCTTCACGCCCTTGTAGAGCGCATATTTCTGCGTGATGATCGGCAGGCGATCCATCCTGTGGTAGAATTCGAGCGGAATGCCATAGAGGTCCTGCGTGCGCAGCGTGCGGCCCTGGTGCGGACGCTCGACCCAGGAGACCGGCAGGCCCTTGCCCTTGAAGAAGGCCTCGGCCTTGTCGAGGTCCTCCTCCGAGAAGACCTTGAAGCCGAGCACGTTGACCGTGGGGTCGTCGCCCTTCCTCAGCGCGATGCAGTGGTGGCCGCGCTCTTCCATGGCGCGCATGTAGATGAACTTGTCGTCCTCATAGGTGACCTGCAGGCCGAGCGTGTCGACATAGAAGGCGCGGCTGGCGGCGAGGTCGCGCACGACGAACTCGACATGGCTGAGGCGCACGATGTTGAAGGCCGGGTAAAGGTTCGGTGCGGGGACTGGCATTGTTTCCTCCTGGCTTGCCGGACAGCCTCATGGCACGCGGCAAGCGGATGTTTATTGATATAGCGCAAGCCGCCGCGGCGGGCGGCGGAGGCGGCCTCAGCCGCCCAGCTTGGTGATGTTGTGGGCCTCGGTGGCGAAGGCGACGTTCTTCGTCTCCATGTAGAAGTCGAAGGACCAGTCGCCGCCGTCGCGGCCGATGCCCGAACTCTTGACGCCGCCGAACGGCGTCGGCAGGTGGCGGACATTCTCCGAGTTGACCCAGATCATGCCGGCCTCCAGCGCTTCGGAGAAGCGGAAGGCGCGCGTCACGTCCGACGTCCAGAGATAGCCGGCCAGACCGTACTGCACGTCGTTGGCGATCTGGAGCGCCTCGGCCTCGTCCTTGAACGGGATGGCCGTCAGGACCGGACCGAAGATTTCCTCCTGCGCGATGCGCATCTTGTTGTTTGCATTGGTGAAGAGCGTCGGTTCGACGAAGCAGCCGACGCGGTCGACCTTCTTGCCGCCGGCGGCGATGGTCGCGCCTTCCTTCTTCGCAATGTCGAAATATTCCAGCACCTTCTTCTCGTGCACCGGATGCACCAGCGGGCCGATGACGGTGTCGGGATCGAGCGGATGGCCGATCTTGATGCGCTTGGCCTTCTCGGCGACCCTGGCGGTGAACTCGTCGTGGATCGACTGCTCGACCAGCAGGCGCGACGAGGACGTGCAGCGCTCGCCGTTGAGCGAATAGATCATGAAGACGGCGGCGTCGGCCGCACGCTCGAGGTCGGCATCGGCGAAAACCACCACCGGGTTCTTGCCGCCGAGCTCGAAGTGGAAGCGCTTCAGCGTATCGGCGCCCTGCTTCATGATCATCGAGCCGGTGCGGCTCTCGCCGACGAAGCCGACGGCCTTGATGTCGGGATGCTCCGTCAGCGCCTTGCCGGCATCCTCGCCGAAGCCGTTGACGAGGTTCCAGACGCCCTTGGGCAGGCCGGCCTCCTCGGCGATCTCGACCAGCAGGCGCGCCGTCAGCGGCGAGAACTCGGCCGGCTTGTGGACGATCGTGCAGCCGGAGGCGAGCGCCGGGGCGATCTTCCAGGTCGACAGCATGAAGGGCGTGTTCCACGGCGTGATGATGCCGACCGGGCCGATCGGCGTGCGCGTGCTGATGTTCATCTGGCCTTCGGTGACCACCGAACGGCCGTCGCGCGCCTCCGGCGCCTTGTCGGCGAAGAAACGGAAATTCTCCGCGCCGCGGAGCGCCGCCTTGGACATGAACTTGTAGGCCTGGCCGGTGTCCATGCACTCGACGAAGGCGATCTCTTCGGCGCGCGCCACGATGGCGTCGGCCACCTTGTGGAGCAGCTTGCGCCGTTCCGCGCCCGGCATCGCGCGCCATGCCGGGAACGCGGCCTTCGCCGCCTTCGCCGCACGGTCGATATCGGTCGCGCCGCCCCTGGCGACCCTGGCCAGAACCTTCATGTCGACCGGAGAGACGGTCTCGAAGACCGCGCCGTCGGCCGCATCGACGGCCTCGCCGCCGATCTGGTTCTTCACGCCGTCGCGGGCGAAACGCGCCAGATAGGCCTCGGCCTTCTTCAGATTCTCGTCAAGCTTGGACATCATGCCTCTCCGGCTATTTGTTCCGCAGGCGCGGATGCATGGCGTTCTTCTTCCAGCTCAGATCGGGATCGATGTCCCGGATCTCGAAAGAGAGCGCAAAGTGAGGGGTTTCGAACAGGGGCGCAAGGAATTCCGACGCCTTGCGGAAGATGGCCTCGCCCACCTCCTTGCGGCTTTCGGGCGTGCGGTCGGGCCGCTGGCCGATGCGCAGCGACATGTCGATGAAGGCATTGTCGGCCATGCGGTCGGCGACGGCATAGTCGTCGCAGCGTATGGCACGCACGCGCACGGCGCCGAGCTCGAAATAGCCGGTCGCCATCATCGCCTGCAGTATCTCGTTGCAGAACGCACCCATGTCGGTCCGGCCGTCGAGATTGGCCGAATATTCAATCGTCATATGCGGCAAGAGAGGTTTCCGCCCCGCTTTGTTCTATATAATTAACATGTGAATTATAAGCGCGACCTTGTCAAGCACCGCCTTGCGGATCGCGCTTTTCAGGGGCGCGGCCTGCGCGCCAGAAGGGAGAAGACGAGCGCCGCGCTCGACATGACCAGCAGCACGCGGACGATGTGGTGCGTCGCCACGAAGGCCACCTCGACGTTGAGGGCGAGGCCCATCAGGCTCATCTCGGTGAGCCCGCCGGGCGAATAGGCGAGCAGAAGCGGCATGGCGCCCATGCCGGTGATCTGCCCGATGCCGAAGGCGCAGAGCAGCGTCAGGGCGACGATGACGCCGTTGCAGGCCAGCGAGTGGCCGAGCGCGCGCAGGATCTCCATAGGGCTGACGCCGACGAACCTGCTGCCGACGCCTGCTCCAAGGACGACCTGCGCAACGATGACCAGCATGGGCGGCGCGGTGAAGTCGGTCAGGCCGGTGCCGTGCACCAGCGCGCTCAGCAGCAGCGGCCCGACCATCATCGGCGCGGGAAAGCGCAGCAGCCGGCCCACGACCGTGCCGCCGACGATGCAGGCGGCAAGCCAGAGCCAGGAACTGAGCGGCGTATCGGACAGGAAGGAAAGATTCGGCCGCGCCGTGCTGGCGCCGGCATTGTAGCCGAGCAGGGCGATGATGGCCGGAAGCGCGAAGACGACGACGAAGACGCGCGAGGAATGCGACAGGGCGATGCGGCGGCCGTCGCCGCCGAACTGCTCGCCGGCGACGATCATCTCGGCGAAGCCGCCGGGCATGCCGGAGAAATAGGAGGTGGGCAGGTCGTAGCCGGCGAACCGGCGCAGATAGAAGACGGAGATGAGGCCGGTGAGGATGACGTAGAGGACGAGCCCGCCCATCGTCACCGCATAGCGGCCGGCATCATGGAACATCGCGGGCGTGAAGGTCGCGCCGAGTATCACGCCGACGACGGAGATCATCGGACCGGTGAGCCAGTTGGGCTGGGCGAGCGGCGCGCGCAGCAGGGCGCCGACGATGCAGAGCGTCATGGCGCCCAGCATCCAGGCGAGCGGAATGTGAAGCCGGTAGAATATCCAGCCGCCGAGGGCGCCGAGCGCGAGCGTCGCGACGTAGCGGACCCAGATCATCGCGCGCCGTCCCGCGCATGGCTCTTCAGCCGGCGGGCCTGTCGGGGATGACTCGTGGGACGCGGTGGCATGTCGCGGGCCTGACTCGCACAGGCACGCGGCATAATCCAGCCTTTTGTTAGCGTGTTAACATTCGCTGCGCCGGGCGCGACCCGCTTCAGGCGACCAGCGCCTGCGCGGCTATGGCGAGGCCACCGTCGCGGTTGGCCGCCCACAGTTCCACCCTCCCCCCGCCGTCCGGCGGGTTGCCGTGGAGGTGGAGCGGCCGGCCGTCGAAGACCGGCGAGACGGCCCGGAAGGAGAACGCCGCCACGCGCGCGCCGGGCATTTCGCGGCGCAGGAGGTCGATGAGCAGGGTGGCGATCAGCGGACCGTGGACGACGAGGCCCGGATAGCCTTCCTCGCCGGTGACATAGGCGCGGTCGTAATGGATGCGGTGGCCGTTGAAGGTGAGCGCGGAATAGCGGAACAGAAGCACGTCGTCGGGCACGAGGCTGCGGTGCCAGATTCCCTGCGGCGCCTGCGGCGCGGGTTTCGCGGCGGGGCCGGAGAGGCCGCGATAGACGATGTCGTGCTCGTCGACCACCAGCGCCGGGCCGCCGCGCTCGCCGATCTCGTGGCGCACGGTGACGAAGACGAGCGGGCCGCTGCCGCCGTCCTTCTGCGCGACCGAGGCGATGGTGGAGCGCTTCACCGCCTCCATGCCGACCTCCAGCCGGCCGGGAAACGAGATGCGGCTGCCTGCCCACATGCGGCGCGGCAGGTGGTCGACCGGCGGCAGGAAGCCGCCGCGCTTCGGATGGCCGTCGGGACCGAGGCCCGACTGCCGCTCGTTGGGCAGGAAGGAGAGCCAGTGGCCGAGAGGCGGCACCTCAGCGCCGTCGGCGAAGGGCGGGTCGTCGCGGTCGAGCGTGGCGGAGAGGCGGTCGAGCGGACCGGGGGCGATGCGCTCGACCCGCTCTTCCGTGCGGCCGATCCAGGCGGTGTGGTCGGGCGCCGTCACGACTGCGCCGCCGTGGGCGGCGCCGCGAGCCACAGGCGGCGCAGGTCGGCGGCGGTGGCGAGCGGCCGGCCGGAGGCACGGCAGGCATCGGCCGTGGCGGCGACGATCGCCGCGTTGGAGGATGCGAGCTGGCCGTCCGGCAGCCAGAGATTGTTCTCGAAGCCGACGCGGGCATGGGCGCCGTGGCCGGCGGCACGGGCCATGAAATGTGCCTCGCGCGGCCCGAAGGCGCAGAGCATCCAGGGAAAGCGGGAGACGCCGGCGGCGAGGAAGGCGTCGAGCTCGGCATCGGTGCCGCCGGCCTCGGTGTAGCGGCCGAGAACGGCCAGCAGCGCCAACGGCCCGGCCGGCAGGATCGCGCGGGTCTGGAGCTCGGTCACGCGCGCGACTTCCGCCGCATCGTAGACGATGAGCTGGAGCAGGATGCCGGCGCCAACGGTGCGGGCGAGGAAATCGCGCGCGGCGCCCTCGTCGCCGCCCTCGGGCAGGATCTCGCGCAGCGCGATCGAGATCGACTCCGGCTGGAGCGCATCGACCAGCGCGATCTGCTCGGCCGGCGTGTAGCGGCCGACCGCTTCCGTGGTGGCCTGCACGACCAGCTGGTTGCCCACGGCCTCGCGCACGGCGGCGGTGGCTTCACGATAAAGCCCCACGTCGAGCACGTGGCGGGCCTCGGCGTCGCGGACATGCATGTGGATCATGGCGGCGCCGGCGGCGAGCGCCTCGGCGGCATCGCGGGCGATCTCGCCGGCCACGATGGGCAGGCGCGGATGGTCGGCCTTGCCGCGCCGCGCGCCGTTGGGCGCCACCGCGATCGCTAAGGGGAAATCGTTCACGCCATATCCTCCTCAGCCGTGGAAGCGACGCATCGCGGTCGTGGCTCGATTTTCAGACCCGCACCGCCTGGGCGACACGGTCGGCATCGCCGAAGACTTGCAGGTAACGGGCGATCTCGGCAGGCTCGCCGGTCGCCTTGTTGGGATTGTCCGAGAGCTTCACCGCCGGACGGCCATTGGCCTCGGTGACCTTGCAGACCAGCGAGATGGCCTTGAGCCGGTCGTTGGGGATGGGCGCACAATCCTCGAAATCATTGGTGAGGTTGGTTCCCCAGCCGAAGGCCATGCGCACGCGCCCCTCGAAATGGCGGTAGGTATCGATGATCGTCTCAACAGAGAGACCATCGGAGAAGATCAGCAGCTTTTCGCGCGGGTCGCGGCCGCGCGACTTCCACCATTCGATGATGCGCTCGCCGCCCTCAATGGGCGGGGCGCTGTCGGGACGGAAGCCGGTCCAGTCGGCCACCCAGTCGGGCGCGTCGCGCAGGAAGGCGGCGGTGCCGAAGGCATCCGGCAGGACGATCAGCAGGTTGCCGCCGTAGAGCGTGTTCCAGTCCTGCAGCACCTTGTAGGGCGAGGCGCGCAGCTCGGCGTCGCTGTTTGTCAGCGCGGCGGCGACCATGGGGAGCTCATGGGCGTTGGTGCCCAGCGCCTCGAGGTCGGTGTCCATGGCGAGCAGCACGTTGGACGTGCCTGTGAAGGCTTCCCCGATGCCTTCCTTCAGCGCCTCCACGCACCAGCGCTGCCACAGGAAGGAGTGGCGGCGGCGGGTGCCGAAATCGGAGATGCGCAATTCGGGCAGCTTCTTCAGCCGCTCCACCTTGTCCCACATCCTGGCCTTGGCGCGGGCATAGGTGACGTCGAGCGCGAAGGGGCCGAGGCCCTTGAGCGCGGAGCGCGAGCGCAGCTCGTTGATGATGGCGAGCGCGGGGATCTCCCACATTGTGGTGTGGGTCCAGCGGCCGTGGAAGTCGAGCTGGTACTGGCCGTCGACATGTTTCAGCTCGTATTCGGGGAGCTGGAAATCGGCCAGCCAGGCGAGAAATTCCGGGTCGAAGATCTGCTTGCGGCCGTAGAAGGTGTTACCGGCCAGCCAGATCATCTCCTTCTTGGAGAGCTTCAGGGTGCGGGCATAGTCGAGCTGGGCGCGCAATTCGCCTTCGTCGATCTCGTCGGCGAGGCGCACGCTCTTCGTGCGGTTGATGAGCGAGAAGGTGGCGTCGACCTTCGGGTAGAGGCTCCAGATCATCTGGAGCATCAGCAGCTTGTAGAAATCCGTGTCGAGCAGGCTGCGCACGATCGGGTCGAGCTTCCAGGCGTGATTGTAGACCCGCCGCGCGATGTCCGTTCTTGCCAAATGCCTTCTCCCTCAGCCGCATTCGTGCAGCGCGGACGTTACGATCCGCCCAAAAATGCTTTATGCGGCACGGGGCGAAAAGAAAAGGTCGGCACGGAGGGCTGCATGACGAAGACGGGGTGGCTGGCGGCACTGCTGCCGCTGCTGTGGCCGGCGGCCGCGCTTGCGCATGCGGCGGACCGCGGCTTCGTGATGCTGCTGCCGACGGGCTACTATCTCGCCGGGGGCGCGGCGGCCGTGGCGCTGAGCGCGACCGTGCTCGCCTTCCTGCCGGCCGCGCCGCTGCTGAAGCTGGCGCGGTGGCGGCTGGCGCTGTGGCGCCCGCGCATCGACGGCCGCGTCATCACGTCCTGCCTGTCCTTCCTCCTGTTGTGCGGGCTGGTCTATGCCGGTTTCGCCGGCGGCCGCGATCCGCTTTCCAACCCGCTGCCGCTGATCGTCTGGACGGTATGGTGGGCGGGGATGACGCTGCTTTCTGGCCTTCTCGGCAATATCTGGCGCTGGCTCGATCCGTGGTACGGGCCGGCATGGCTGGTCGCGCGGATCGTCGGGCGCGATCCCGACAGCGGGCCGCTGCGGCTCCCCGCCGGCATCGGCCAGCGGCCGGCGATCGGGCTCTTCTTCGCCTTCGCCTGGTTCGAGCTGATCGACCCGGCGCCGACCGATCCCGACCGGCTGGCATTGGCCATGACAGCCTACTGGCTGTTCACCTTTGCGGGCGTGCTGCTGACCGGCCATGCCGCGTGGACGCGGCATGTGGAGCCCTTCTCGATCTTCTTCGGCATGATCGCGCGGCTGTCGCCATTCTCGCGGGAGGGCGCGGCACCGCTCAGCCTGCTGCCGCCGGGCGGCAAGCTGGTGGACGCGCCGCCGCTGACGCCGAGCGGCACGCTGTTCCTGCTCTTGGCGCTCTCGACCGTTTCCTTCGACGGGCTGATGCACACGTTCCGCTGGCTGGCGCTGATCGGCGTGAACCCGCTGGAATTCGAGGGACGCAGCTCGGTGATCGCGGCCAACACGCTGGGCATGGCGGGGATGTTCGCCGTGGTCGCCTGCGCCTTCCTCGGCGCGATCGCCGCCGGCGGGCGGCTGGCGGGGGCGAAAATCCCCTTCTGGAAGCAGGCCGGACTGCTGGTCTGGTCGATCGTGCCGATCGCGCTGGCCTATCATTTCGCGCATTACCTGATCGTGCTGGCGATCAACGGCCAATATGCCTTCGCGGCGATCTCGGACCCGCTCTCCAACGGCGCCAACCTGTTCGGCACCGCGCGCTACCATGTGGTGGCGGGGGTGACGACGGGGCTGGAATCGGCCTGGGTGATCTTGAACCTGCAGGCGGGCGCGATCATCGGCGGCCATGTGCTGGCGGTGCTGATCGCCCATGTGATCGCCTACCGCATCCATGGCGAGGAGAAGCGCGCCGTGCTCAGCCAGCTGCCGCTGGCGGCGCTGATGGTGGCCTATACCGTCTTCGGCCTGTGGCTGCTCTCGACGCCCACATCCTAGGGCCGCGGTCGGCACGCAGGTTTATGCGTGCGGGTCCCTGCTGCTTGTTGCCCCATGGGAAGTTTCGCTGCTATGCAGCATTCCGCGCGCGGCTGCGAAGGACCTGCGCGTATCCAGCATCGAAAGGACCCCGGTCATGGCCGACAATACTCTGCGCTTCCTGCGCGACAGCGTTTCCCGACGCGGGCTGATCAAGGGCGCCGCCGCGGCCGCCGCGCTGACCGCCGCGCCCGGTTTCGTGCGCTATGCGCAGGCGCAGCCTTCCGCGCCGATCCGCATCGGCTTCCAGTGCCATCGCACGGGCATCGGCGCGGCCTACGGCCGCTGGTACGAGCGCGTGACGACCGCTGCCGTGAAACGCATCAACGAGGCCGGCGGCATCAACGGCCGGCCGGTCGAGATCGTCACCGAGGACGACGGCACCGATGCGCGGCGCGGTGCCGAGGTGGTGGAGAAGTTCGCCAACCAGCACAGGACGGACGTGGTCTACGGCACGCTGTTCAGCCATGTCGTCGTCGGCTCGGCGCCGGCGGCGGGCGAGCTGAAGATGCCCTATTACGTGGTCAGCGAGGGCTATCACGTCGCCTCCGGCTCGCTGAACCGCTACGTGTTCCAGCCCGGCATCACCGACGTGCGCGCGCAGGCGCGCTCGATGGCGCCGTGGATCTCCGGCAATCTCGGCAAGAAGGTCACGATGATCTTCCCCGACTACGCGTTCGGCCACGACCACCGGGACTTCTTCCCGCCGGCCTTCGAGCAGGCGGGCGGACAGGTGATCGCCAAGATCGCCATCCCGCCGACGGAAACCTCCTTCACGCGCTACTTCCCGCAGATCCCGGCGGATACGGACGTGATCTACCACGTAATGGTAGGGCCGGCCGTGCTGACCTTCGTCAAGGAGCTCGGCGAGTTCTACGGCACCAGCGGGCCGAAGCTGTTCGGCTTCATCGACAGCCTGGAGGCGGTGGACATCGCCTCGCCGGGACTGGAATTCCTCGACGGCACTTATTTCTGGGAGGGCATGCCCCGCTACGCGCAGGAGAACGACAGCGACGCGGTGAAGGAATATCGCGCCGCCGTCGGCCTCGACGACAAGGGCGCCAGCGTGAACGATGCGCGGGACGTTTCCACCGCCGGCCACATGTTCGGCTGCTGGGAGACGCTCTACATCATCAAGAAGGCGATGGAGGACGTCGGCTACCAGGGGCCGCAGGACCGCGCCAAGCTGGTCGAGGCCACCGAGGCGCTCACCGACTTCGCCGAGGGCATCGAGCATCCACAGGGCGACAAGGTGTTCAACGGCAAGCTGCACCAGGTCTTCGGCCACCAGAACATCTCGCAGGTGAGCGAGGGGCGGCTCAAGGTGGTGCACCGTACGTCGATCGAGGACGGGCTCTACGAGCCGGAGGCCGACTACACGACGCAGGCGCTGTAAAGCTCGCTTGCACGATGCGCGTGACGGAAGCATACTGACAGCGTATATACGTCGTCAGTATGCAACGGAGGCCGATATGCCCAAGGATGCCGTCTTCACGATGAAGCTCGATGCGGAGCTGCGCGACGCCTTCATGGCCGCCGCGGCGCAGGCCGACCGCCCCGCCTCGCAGATCGTGCGGGAACTGATGAAGGGCTATGTGGAGCAGGATCGCGAATATGTCGCCTGGCTGCAGAAGAAGGTCGACAAGGCGAGAGCCGACATCGCGGCCGGACGCGTGCACAGCCATGAAGAGGTAACAGCGGAGATGGATAAGCTGCTGGCCGATCTCGGGCGCAAGGGTGGCAAGGCAAACGCAGCGTGAGGCTGATCTGGACCAGACAAGCCAAGAACCACCTGAGAGAGATCGTTTCCTACATCGCAACCGACAACCTGACCGCGGCGCGGACGATCAAGGAACGAATCGAAAGACGGGCGACACACCTTGAGCGCCAGCCCTTGATGGGCCGATCCGGCGCCATTGACGGCACGCGCGAGACGATCCCGCATCCAAGTTATCGCATCGTCTATCAGGTCACCGAGGAAGCGGTGTTCATTCTCGCAATCGTCCATACCTCGCGCAAATGGCCGCCGCACATGGAAGATGACGACTGATGGGCTTCGGACCCTATTTCATGCTGGCCACGCTGGAGGGCCTCGTCATGGCGGCGGTGCTGGCGCTGACGGCGCTCGGCCTGTCGCTGGTGTTCGGCGTGATGCGGGTGGTCAATGTCGCGCATGGCGAGTTCTACATGCTGGGCGCGGTGATTGCGTGGGCGGTCGCCAATGCGGTGGCGGGACATCCGGCGCTCGGCTTCCTCGCGGCGCTGGTCGTCGCGCCGCTGGCGGTCGGGGCCGTCGCGCTCGTCTCCGAGCGGCTGGTGCTGCGGCGGCTCGACTACGATCCGGAAGCCACCATCGTGGCGACGATCGGCCTGCTCTACATCTTCCAGCAGGCGGCGCTGACCTTCTACGGCGCCGATGCGCGGCCGGTGCAGCCGCCCTTCAACATCCGCGTGCAACTGCCCTGGTTCGGCTATTCCGGCTACAAGCTGGCGGTGATCGCCGCCTCGGCGGCGCTGATCGCGGCGACATGGTTCGTGCTGACGAAGACGCGCATCGGCCTCGTCATGCGCGCCACGCAATACGACCGCGAGATGGCGACCGCCTTCGGCATTCCCGTCGAGCGGGTCTATGCCGGCGTCTTCGCGCTCGGCGCCATGCTGGCGGCGCTGGCCGCCGTGCTGATCGTGCCGATCAGCCAGGCGCACTACCTGATGGGGCACGACCCGCTGCTCCTGTCCTTCATCGTCGTCATCATCGGCGGGCTGGGCTCGCTGCGCGGCACGCTGGTGGCGGCGCTGCTGATCGGGCTTTCCGACGGCATATTGTCCGTCTTCTTCTCGCCCACGCTCGCCAAGATCGTCGCCACCTCGGCAGTGGCGCTGGTGCTCGTCTTCCGGCCGCAGGGCCTGTTCGGGACCACGGCGCGATGACCGCGCGGATCGTCGTCCTGCATCTGGCGGTAATCGCGGCGCTGTTCGCGCTGCAATTCGTGCTGCCGGCCTATCACCACGGCATACTGGCGCGGGTGATGGTGCTCGCCACCTTCGCGATGGGCTACAATTTGCTGTTCGGCTATGCCGGCCTGCTCAGCCTCGGCCACGCCATGTTCTTCGCCGCCGGGCTCTACGGCGCGGGGCTGACGGTCTACCATCTCGGCTGGCCGCTGCCGGCGGCCTTCGCGGCGGGCATCGGCGCCGGCGCGGCTCTGGCGCTCGGCACCGGCCTTCTGGCGCTGCGCACCACGGGCGTGGCCTTCATGATCGTGACCATGATGTTCGGGCAGGTGTTCCATCTGGTGGTCATCTATTTCGGCGGCATCACGCGCGGCGACGAGGGGCTGACGCTGACACAGGGGCAGCGCCGCTTCGGCGCGCTCGACTTCACCGATCCGACGACGCGCTATTTCGCGGCGCTGGCGCTGTTTTCGATCGTGCTTCTGGCGACGCTCGCCATGGTGCGCTCGCGCTTCGGCCGCGTGCTGGTGGCGATCCGCGAGAACGAGGAGCGCACCCGCATGCTGGGCTACGACACATTCGCCGCCAAGCTCGGCGCGGTGGTGGCGTCGGGCACGATCTGCGCGGCCGCCGGCGCGGCCTATGCGCTGCTCTTCGGCTATATGGGCGCGGGCTTCGCGGCCACCGCCTATTCGATCCTGCCGCTTTTGTGGGTGCTGGTCGGCGGCGCGGCGACGGTGCTCGGGCCGCTCGCCGGCACGGTGCTGATGTTCTATCTGGTCGACCTCTCCAACGACGCGCTGAACCGCTGGCTGCCCGGCTGGGACTTCAGCTCCATCGGCGTCGTGGGGGTCGCGCTGGTGCTGCTCATCCTCTTCTTCCCGAAGGGACTGCTCGGCAGCATCCGTGCGCGCTGGCTGCGGTGGCTGCCATGACGTGGCTGGTCGAGACAAGGGCGCTGACGCGGCGCTTCGGCGGGCTCACCGCCGTGGACGGCGTCGACTTCACCCTGCCGGAAGGCGACATCCGCGCGCTGATCGGCCCGAACGGGGCAGGCAAGACGACGCTGGTTTCGCTGCTGTGCGGGCGGGTCGCGCCGTCGGAGGGGCGGGTGATCTTCGACGGGCGCGACATCACCGGCATGCCGGCGCACAGGCGCGTCGACCTCGGCATCGCCTATACGTTCCAGATCACCAGCGTGTTCGCCAATCTCAGCGTCCACGACAATGTGGCGCTGGCCGCGCAGCGCCATGCGGCGGGTGACGCGTTGCGGCGGGAGACGGCTGCGCTGCTGGAGAAGGTGGGGCTGGCGGGCCGCGCGGACGTGCTTGCGCGCGAGCTCGCCTACGGCCACCAGCGGCTGCTGGAGCTCGCCATGGGGCTGGCGCTGAAGCCGCGCCTGCTGATCCTCGACGAGCCGACGCAGGGGCTTTCGGACGGCGAGATCGAGGGCTTCGTCGCGCTGGTGCGCGACGTGGCGGCCCAAGCCACGGTGCTGCTGATCGAGCACAATATGGACGTCGTGATGCAGCTTGCGCAGACGATCACGGTGATGGACCGCGGCCGCATCATCGCCGAGGGCACGCCCGACGCGATCCGCGCAAACGCCGCCGTGCAGGCCGCCTATCTCGGAGCGCCCGCCGATGGCTGACGCGCTCACCATGACGGGCGTGCAGGCCGGCTATGGCGAGGTCGCCGTGCTGCACGACTTTTCGCTCACGCTGGCGCGCGGCGAGGTGCTGTGCCTGCTCGGCCGCAACGGCGCCGGCAAGACCACGGCGCTGAAGACGATCATGGGGCTGGTGCGCGCAAGCGCCGGCTCGATCCGGCTGGGCGACGTGGAGCTGACCGCGCTGCCGGCGCATGAGGTGCCGCGCGCGGGCATCGCCTATGTGCCGCAGGGGCGCCGGCTGTTCGCGGAGATGACGGTGGCGGAGAACCTGACGATCGGCCTGATGACGCGGAACAGGGGCGCTGCGGTCCGCGCGCGCGTGCTCGACCTGTTTCCCGTCCTGCGCGAGCGGCTTTCGCAGCGCGCCGGCACGCTGTCGGGCGGCGAGCAGCAGATGCTCGCCATGGCGCGCGCGCTATGCCTCGAGCCGGACGTGCTGCTGCTCGACGAGCCGACCGAGGGGCTGATGCCGGCGATGATCGCCCGCATCCGCGAGACTGTTTCCGCACTGCGAGCCGCCGGCGTTTCGACGCTGCTGGTGGAGCAGCGGGTGGATGCCGTGCTGCCGGTGGCCGACCGCGTCGCCTTCGTGGAGACCGGCCGCGTGCGCGAGGTGGCGGATGTGGCGCGGCTGCGCGCGGAGCCGGGGCTGGTGCGCAAGTATGTGGGGGTCGGCTGACCCCTCACCCGACCTGTTGCGCGATGCGCCTGTCGCGCCACTGGCTCCAGACGAAGGCCGCGACGAACTCGGCCGCCATCAGAAGCACGATGGTGGGCGCCGGGGCGGAATCGATGAAGAAGCTCGCATAGACGCCGAGCACCGACGACAGGCAGGCGACCGCCAGCGAGACGGCGAGCATCGGGCCGATGCGGCGGGTGAGGAGGAAGGCGATGGCGCCCGGCGCGATCAGCATGGCGATGGCAAGGATGATGCCCACCGCCTGCAAGGCGCCGACGATGGTCAGCGAGATCAGCGCCAGCAGGCCGTAATGCAGCAGGCGCACCGGCAGGCCGATGGCGCGCGCATGCTGCGGGTCGAAGGCGTGCGCGGCGAGGTCGCGCCGCAGCAGCCCGACCGCGCCGACGACGATGGCCGCGATGGCCGCGCTCTGCGCGATGTCGCCCCAGCTCGTGCCCAGCATGTCGCCGAACAGGATATGGTCGAGATGCACGTCGGTGCGGATGCCGACATAGAGCACGAGGCCGAGCGCGAACATGCCGGAGAAGACGACGCCCATGACGGTGTCCTCCTTGATGCGGCTGTTCTCCTTCAGGTAGCCGGTAGCGAGCGCGCAGAACATGCCGGCGGCGAAGGCGCCGAGCGCCAGCGGCAGGCCGGCAATGTAGGCTAGCACGATGCCGGGCAGCACCGCATGGCTGATGGCGTCGCCCATCAGCGACCAGCCTTTCAGCACGAGGAAGGGCGACAGGAGCCCCATGGGCAGCGCCGACAGCAGCGCGATGATCATCGCCTGCTGCATGAAGGGGACGAGGAAGGGGAGCGTGAGGAGCTCGAAGGTCATGCGCCCGCCCCCAGCGCAGCCCGCGCCCGCCGCCGCGCCGCGAGCAGACCGTGCTTCGGGGCGAAGAGGAAGGCGGCGAGGAAGACCAGCGTTTGCAGGACGACGATGATGCCGCCGGTGGCGCCGTCGAGGAAGTAGCTCGCATAGGCGCCGAGGAAGCTGGAGCCGGCGCCGATGGCCACCGAGAGCAGGATCAGCCGCGGGAAGCGGTCGGTGAGCAGGTAGGCGGTGGCGCCGGGCGTGACCACCATGGCGACGACGAGGAAGGCGCCGACGGTCTGCATGGCGGCGACCGTGGATGCGGCGAGCAGGGTGAAGAACACCGCCCGCAGCACGCCGGGGCGCAGGCCGATGGAGCGCGCGTGGTTCTCGTCGAAGAAGGCGACCATGAGGTCCTTCCACTTCGCGGCGAGCACGAGAAGCGTGACGCCGGCGATGAGGACGAGCTGCAGCGTGTCGGCCGGCGTGATGGCGAGGATGTTGCCGAGCACGATGGTCTGGATGTTCACCGAGGTGGGCGACAGCGAGACCATGAACAGGCCCAGCCCGAAGAAGGAGGAGAAGATGAGGCCGATGATGGCGTCCTCGCGCAGCCGCGTGCGCTGGTTGAGGAACAGCATCGTGGTGGCGGCGAGCCCGCCCGACAGGAAGGCGCCGAGCGCGAAGGGAAGGCCCAGCATGTAGGCGCCGGCCACGCCGGGCACGATGGCGTGCGAGAGCGCGTCGCCGATCAGCGACCAGCCCTTGAGCATCAGATAGGCGGACAGGAAGGCGCAGACGCCGCCGACCAGCGCCGACACCCAGATGGCGTTGAGCATGTAGCCGTAGGTGAAGGGTTCGACCAGCGTCGCGATCATGGCTTTTGATCCGTTCCGGCATGCGGCTCGGCATGCGGGGCGCCGTCCTTGCCCTCGGCGTAGAAGACGAGCGGGCGCTCGTCGTCGGTGAGCACGGTGACGGCGCGCGCATCTTCATCGTCGTGCAGATCGGCGCCGCTCAGCGTGTGACGCCGGAGCAACCCGCCGAAAGTGCGCTGGAGATTATCGTGGGTGAAGGTTTCGGCGGTGGGACCATAGGCCAGGACGGTGCGGTCGATCAGCACGGCGCGGTCGCAGAAGCGCGGGACGGAGCCGAGATTGTGGGTGGAGACCAGCATGACGCGACCCTCGGCGCGCAGTTCCCGCAGGAGCGCGATGATGGCGTCCTCAGTCTTGACGTCCACCCCGGTGAAGGGCTCGTCGAGCAGGATCACCCTGCCCTCCTGCGCCAGCGCGCGGGCGAGGAAGACGCGCTTCTTCTGGCCGCCCGAAAGCTCGCCGATCTGGCGCTTGCGGTAGGCCGACATGCCGACGCGCTCCAGCGCCATGTCCACCATCTCGCGGTCGCGGGAGGACGCGATGCGCAGGAAGTTCATGTGGCCGTAGCGGCCCATCATCACCACGTCCTCGACCAGGACGGGAAAGTTCCAGTCGACATCCTCGCTCTGCGGCACATAGGCGACGATGTTGCGCTTCAGCGCGCGGCCGGCCGGCTCGCCGAAAATCTCCACCTTGCCGCGCGCCAGCGGCACGAAGCCCATGATCGCCTTGAACAAGGTGGACTTGCCGCTGCCGTTGACGCCGACCAGCGCGGTGATCGTGCCGGCCGGAATGGCGAAACTGGCATCGCGCAGGGCGGTGTTGCCGTTGCGATAGGTGACGGTGACGCCGGTGACGGCGAGGCCGGGCGCTTCCACTGTCGCGGCGTTCATTCGGCGAGCCCCTTCACGATGGTCTCGGTGGTGACGCGCAGGAGGTCGAGATAGGTGGGCACCGGCCCGTCGGGCCCGGAAAGCGAGTCGACATAGAGCACGCCGCCGTAGCGGGCGCCCGTCTCGCGCGCCACCTGCATCGCGGGGTCGGGCGACACGGTGCTTTCGCTGAAGATCGCCGGCACCTTGTGCGCGCGCATCGCGTCGATGACCTTGCGCACCTGCCGCGGCGTGCCCTGGCTGTCGGCGTTGATCGGCCAGAGATAGAGCTCCCTGAGGCCGAAATCGCGGGCGAGATAGGAGAAGGCGCCTTCCGACGTGGCGAGCCAGCGGCGCTCCTCCGGCAAGGCGGCGATCGCGTTTCGCGCGGGCCCGGCGACGGCGTCGATCTTCGCCAGATAGGCTTCGGCATTGGCCCTGTAGGTGTCGGCATTGCCGGGATCGTGCCTCGCCAGGGCGTCGCGGATGTTGGCGACGTAGATCTTCACGTCGGCGGGCGACATCCAGGCATGCGGGTTCGGCTTGCCTTCATAGGGGCCTTCGGCGATGCCCATCGGCTCCACGCCCTCCGAGACGACGACGTTGGGCACGTCGCGGAAGCCGCGCAGGAAGCGCTCGAACCATTGTTCGAGATTGAGGCCGTTCCACAGGACGAGGTCGGCGTCCTGCGCGGCGAGGATGTCCTGCGGGGTGGGCTGGTAATTGTGGATCTCGGCGCCCGGCTTGGTCACCGACTGCACCGTTGCTGCGTCGCCGGCGACGTTGCGGGCGATGTCGGCGATGATGGTGAAGGAGGTGACGACCTTCAGCTTTTGCGCCTGCGCGGCGTGGGGGGCGGCAATCGCCGCGACAAGGACGGCGGCGGCGAGAAGGCGGCGAAGCATGCGGGGTCCGATCCGGAGGAAGGAGTCTGGAATGATTCCAGATTCAAAATATGCAATTGCAAATCGTTTGCAAGAAGAAAATGCGGTTGCAGGATGATGGCCTTGAGCGGAGGGACCGCAGGATGCGCCGTTCCGGGCTTGGGCGGAGGTGGGTTTGCCCTGCGCCCTTCGAGGCTTGGCCGCGCGATCGGAAGGATGGGTAGGTGGTGCGTCCTTCGAGGCTCGCCCGCCGGAATTTGCGTCTTCACCAGAGACGCGCAGCGGGCTCGCACCTCAGGATGAGGGAGACGGGTTGGACTTCAGGGCGGTAGGCTTTGTGACGCTATGCGCATTCATTCGGTGGTCGTGCGCTTCGTCATTGTGAGACCTGCGCACCGCCCTCTCCCATCCTGAGCCAGGAGCCGACTACCCTCCCTCCCCCTGAGGTGCGAGCCCGCGCGAGCTTTTGTGCGGCGGTGCATATTGTTCGGCGGGCGAGCCTCGAAGGACGCACCGCCCGCAGCCTCCGTCCGCCTTGTTGTCGGCACCGCCACCGGCACAGGTTTCTTTTGCAACTGGCTGTCAACTGGACCATAGTCCGGCGCATGAATCAGGCGCCGTCGAAGCAGGATTACGAGAAGCAGCTGCGCCGTGCCGGCGTGCGCATCACCCGTCCGCGCCGGGTGATCCTCGACATCCTGTCCGAGACGGAGGACCATCCCGACGCGATCGAGATCTATGAGCGGGCGAAGGTGATCGACAAGTCGATCTCGCTCTCGACCGTCTACCGGACGATGAAGCTGCTGGAGACGATGGGGGCGATCCACCGGCATGCCTTCGCCGGCGGACCGTCGCGCTTCGAGCAGGCCAGCGGCGAGCATCACGACCATCTGATCGACATCGACACCGGCGACGTGATCGAGTTCCACTCGCGCCGGATCGAGGAACTGCAGGACGCCATCGCGCGCGAGCTCGGCTACGAGATCGTGCACCACCGGCTGGAGCTCTACGGCCGCAAGCAGCGCAAGCGGTAGCGCTTCCCCTCCCCTTTCGCGGAGAGGGAAAGCAGACCGGGCGGGCCGCCGGACTATCCGTTGACGATGATCTCGAAGCCGCCCCAGAACATGCGCTTGCCGTCGAAGGGCATTTTCATATCGCCCATCGAGGGGTCGTCCATCATCTTCCTGTTGGCGGCGTCGCGCGTCGCCTTGTCGGGATATTCGATCCAGCTGAAGACCGGCGTCTCGTCGTCCTTCGCCTGGGTCGCCTCGTAGAAATCGGTCAGCACGCCCTTGGGCACGTCATCGCCCCAGCATTCCACCAGCCTCGTCGCCCCGAACTGCCTGAAACGGGCGCTCGCCTCCTGCGCGAGCTTGCGATAGGCCTCCTTGTTGGCGGTGGGGACGGCCAGGACGAAACCTTCGATATAGGGCATCTCTCTTCTCCCGTTCGTTGTCGGACAGGACAAGGACGTCGGGCGCCGCCGCGATCCGACAAGGGCTTCGGAAAAAATTCCGGGATCGCTACAGCCTGAAGATGCGCTCCGCATTGGTCTGGCGGATCGCCTTCGCGGTCGCGGCGTCGAGCGCGTCGACGCGGTGGAGGACGCCCTTCATGTCGCCGATCGTGTGGGGGAAGTCGGAGCCGTACATGACCTTGTCGGGACCGCCGATCTCGATACACAGCTTCAGCGCCTCGATGCGGTAGGCGATGGCGTCGTACCAGATCTCGCGCAGATATTCGCTCGGCCGCCGCTCGATCTTCACCCGCGCCGCCTTGAGCTGCTCGTGGATGCGGTCGAGCCGGCCGGCGATATAGGGCAGCGTGCCGCCGGCATGGCTGGCGATGATCTTCAGCTTGCGGTAGCGGTCGAAGAAGCCGTCGAAGATCATCCGGCTGATCGCCAGCGACGTGTCGTACATGAAGCCCACCGACGAGGCGAGCATGAACTGGTCGAGCGCCTGCGCGGCGGTGCCCGGCGGCGTGGTCGGGTGCACCAGCACCGGCAGCTCCAGCGCGTCGATGGCGTCCCAGATCGGCGCGAAGGCAGACTCGGTCAGGTGCCGCTCGTGGATATTGGCGATGACCATCACGCCGATCGCGCCGGCGGCGTGGGCGCGGTGCAGCTCGGCTACTGCATGGTCGGGATATTCCCACGGCAACGAGGCCATCCAGCGGATGCGGTCGGGATAGAGGCGCTGCGCGGCGGCCATCTCGTCATTGACGAGGCGGGCGGCCTGCGTGCTGATCTCGGCATCGCCGAAATAGGCGTTGGGGCTGGTCAGCGAGACGATGGCGACGTCGACGCCGGCCTCGTCCATCGCCTTGATGCGCAGCGCATAATCGAAATGCGCCGGATGCGGGGTGAGGAACTGCGCGCCATCGGAGAAGACGCATTCGCGCCCGTCGAAGCCGGTGCCGATGGCATATTGCGGGCCGCCATGGCTGCGCAGCAGCTCCCACCAGTCGCGGCCGAGCATATGGGTGTGGACGTCGATGACGGTCATGCCTGTCTCCTTCATGCCGCGCATGCGGCCGGCCACCCCGGAAGGGCCGCCTGTCTCTCTGGTTCGGTTAGCTACGCGGCTCTGTCGCGCGCGTCCTCGCGCCGGTCGGCCAGGATCATGGCGGCGGCCTTCTCGCCGATCATGGCGGTGGGCGCATTGGTGTTGCCGGAGGTGATGGTCGGCATCACCGACGCATCCACCACACGCAGCCCGGCGATCCCGTGCACGCGCAGCTCCGGATCGACCACGGCGAGCGGATCGGTGCCGATGCGGCAGGTGCCGACCGGGTGGTAGATGGAATGCCCGGCGGCGCGGACATAGTCGTCGAGATCCTGCCCCGCCGCCGGCATGGTTTCGTGCACGACATAGCCCGCCAGCGGCTGCGTGGCGAAGATGCGCCGCGCCTCGGCGATGCCCGCCTTGAGGATGTCCATGTCGTGGCTGCTGCCCAGATAGTTGGGCGCGATCTGCGGCAGCTCGCTCGGGTCGGCGGAGCGGGCGAGAACCGTGCCGCGGCTCTGCGGCCGGCTGTTGCAGATGGTCATCGAGGCGCCCGGCTCGCGCTCCAGCCGGCCGAAGCGCTGCTGGTCGAAGCTGGTGGGCGAGAAGAGCAGCTGCAGGTCGGTCGAGGCGAGCCCTTCGCGGCTGCGGCAGAAGACCATGGCGGCGGTGATGCCGGTGGTCAGCGCGCCGTCGCCGAAGAGGGCGAAGCGCGCCGCCTGCCATGCCGCGCGCGGCATGTAGGAGAGCTCGTTGACCGTGCGGGCGCCCTTGATGCGCACGCAGACCCGCACGCCGTAATGGTCCTGCAGGTTGCGCCCGACGCCGGGCAGCGCATGGCGCACGCCGATGCCGGCGCCGGCCAGATGGTCCGGGTCGCCGATGCCCGCAAGCTGCAGCAGATGCGGCGACTGCAGCGCGCCGGCCGACAGGATCACCTCGCGCGCGGCGTTGATGGTCTCGCTCGTGCCGCCGCGCGAAAAGGTCACGCCGGTGCAGCGCGCGCCGTCGAATTGCAGTGCCGTCACCTGCGCGCCGGTCACCACGTCGAGGCGGCCCGTGCCTTGCGCGCGTTTGAGGAAGGTGCGCGCCGTGGAGCCGCGGAAGCGGCCGAGCCGGTTCATCTGCGCCAGCGCCACGCCCTCGGCGTCGGGATGGTTGATGTCGGCGAGACGCTTGTGGCCGGCAGCCACTGCAGCCTCGATGAAGCTGCGGGTGATCGGCAGCACGAAGCGCGGGTCCTCGATGCCGAGCGGCCCGTCGCGGCCGCGCCATCGGTCGTCGCCGCCGCCATAATGCTCCATCGAGCGGAAATAGGGCAGCACGTCGTCGAAGGACCAGCCGCGCGCGCCGCTCTGCGCCCAGCCGTCGAAATCGGCGCGGCTGCCGCGCACGAAGATCATGCCGTTGATGGAGCCCGAGCCGCCCAGCACGCGGCCGCGCGGCCACTGGAAGCTGCGGCCGTCCGCCTTGGGCGAGGCCTCGGTGGGGAAGGAGAGCGTCACGGCCGGATTGTTCAGCAGGTACATGACGCCGGCCGGAACATGGATCCAGATGTTGCGGTCGGCCGGGCCGGCCTCCAGCAACGTCACCCGCGCGCCGCCCTCGGCCAGCCGCGCCGCCACCACGCAGCCGGCGGTGCCGCCGCCCACAACCACATATTCGCTGTCTTGCAAATGCTCCTCCCGAGCAGGACCTGCGATTTGATAATTAACAAATTTATTGACCCGCTGTACAGTCGCCACGCCGGCCTGCCGGCTGAGGAGACCACATTCTTTTTGGGAGGAAGGACATGCACAGGTTGATTGCGGCAATCACTGCATTGACGGCCATCGGCGGCGTCGCTTCGGCGCTGGCCCAGCCGGCGCCGATGGGCGAGCGGCGGACGATCTCGGAAATCTGCGACGAATGCGTCTGGGAAAAGGCGGTGACCTGCCGCGGCTTCATCGAGGGCGTCAATTTCGACGCCCAGGGCACGATGTGGATGGTCGGCTACCTCACCGGCGAGATTCTCAAGGTGGAAGGCGACCAGTGCGTCACCGTGGGCGAGAAGGGCGGCGCGCCCAACGGCGCCAAGTTCGGGCCGGACGGCAAGTTCATCGTCGCCGACCGGCAGCGCGGGCTGATGTCGGTCGATCCCGCGACGGGCGAGCGCAAGCTGATGGTCGGCCAGATCAAGACCGAGCAGTTCCGCGGCCTGAACGACCTCGCCATCGACGCGGAAGGCGGCATCTACTTCACCGAGCCCTACGGCTCCAACGCCATCGACCGGACGGGCCGCGTCTTCTATGTCGCGCCGGGCAAGGAGGGCGATGAGAAGGTCGCGCAGCTCTACATCAACGGCATGTCTTTCCCCAACGGCGTCGCGGTGGGGCCGAACGGGCAATATGTCTATATTTCGGAATACGGCCAGAACCGCATCATCGCCGCGCCCACCTTCAAGCCGGCCAGCATCCACAACACGCCCTACGTGTTTGCGCGCCTCGAAGGCGGCATCGGGCCGGACGGGCTGACGGTGGACAGCGAGGGCAATGTCTATGCCGCGCATTTCGGCGCCGGCGAGGTGGTGATCTTCGATTCAAACGGCTTCGAATACGGCAAGCTGCGGCTGCCCGAAGGCGCCGGCAACTTCACCACCAACCTGGCGCTGCATGACGGCTATCTCTACGTCACCGAGGCGACGCAGAACATCGTCTGGCGCATCAAGGTGAAGAAGCAGCCGGTCGGGAAGAAGTAGGTTTTCCGCCAGGAGGCTCGCCGGGCGACCGGCGGGCCTCATTTCTTGCGGAGTTTGTCCCTCACGCCGCCTCGGCCTGTCGCGCCTCGCGGATCGCCTGCCACAGGCGCAGCGGGGTGGCGGGCATGTCGAAGTCGCGGATGCCCAGCGGCGCCAGCGCGTCCTGGATGGCGTTCATGCAGGCGGGCAGCGCGCCGACAGTGCCGGCCTCGCCGGCGCCCTTGATGCCGAACGGGTTGGCCTTGGTCAGCACCTCGTTGCTCTCGCTGTGGATGAAGGGCAGCATGTCGGCGCGCGGCATCTGGTAGTCCATGAAGGAGGCGGTCATGAGCTGGCCGTCCTCCGAGAAGACGATGTTCTCGGCCAGCGCCTGCCCGACGCCCTGCGCGATGCCGCCATGCATCTGGCCCTTGACGATCATCGGATTGACCAGCTTGCCGCAGTCCTCCACCACAGTATAGGCAAGGATTTCGAGCGTGCCCGTCTCGGGATCGATCTCGACCTCGCAGATGTGGCAGCCGTTCGGGAAGGTCGGCATCTTGGCGCGGATCATCGCCCGCTCGTAGAGGCCGAGCTCCATGCCGGCCGGCATCTTCGGCATGACGAAGGCGTTGCGCGCCACATCCTGAAGGCTGATCGACCGGTTGGTGCCGCGGGCGTGGAAGAAGCCCTCCTCGAATTCGATCTGGTCTTCCGGATGTTCGAGGAAATGGGCGGCGAGCGTCTTGCCGCGGGCGATCACCTGTTTCGCGGCGGTGTCGATGGCGATCGAGCCGATGGCCATCGAGCGGGAGCCGCCGGTGCCGCTCCCCCATGGCAGCGCGTCGGAATCGCCGAACTGCACGTCGATCTGGTCGGGCGCCAGCGACAGGGTTTCGGCGATGACCTGCCGGAAGGTGGTCTCGTGCCCCTGCCCGTGGCTGTGCGTGCCGATGATGAGCGCGGCGCGGCCCGAGGCGTCGAAGCGTATCTCGGCCATCTCGTTGGGGATGCCGGCCGAGATCTCGATGACATGGGCCATGCCGATGCCGCGGATCTTGCCGCGCGCCGCCGATTGCCGCCGCCGCGTCTCGAAATCGTTCCAGCCGGAGAGCTCGACGGCGCGGTTCTGGTTGGTCTCGAAGTCGCCGCTGTCATAGGTGAAGACGAAGCCGGTCTTGTAGGGCATGGCCGAGGGCGGGATGAGGTTGCGGCGGCGCAGCTCGGCGGAATCCATGTTCAGGTCGCGCGCGGCCTGCTCGATGACGCGCTCGATCATCAGCGCCGCTTCCGGCCGCCCGGCGCCGCGATAGGCCGAGGTCGGGCCGGTATTGGTCATCACGCCGCGCACCAGCACGCTGACGGCGCCGGTGGTGTAGACGCCGGAAATGCCGCCGATATTGCCGATGGCGCAGTTGATGCCGGTGCCGGCGATCATCGAGCCGAGATTGACGGTGCTGTCGACGCGCAGCGCCAGGAACCTGCCGTTCTCGTCCAGCGCCAGCTCGGAGATGGCGTAGCCGTCGCGGGCGTGGTGGTCGCCGAGGAACGCCTCGCCGCGCTCGCTCACCCATTTGACCGGCCGCTCGACCTTCTTCGACGCCCACAGCGCCAGAACCGGCTCGGGATGCGGCATGCCCTTGAGGCCGAAGCCGCCGCCGACATCGTGCGAGATCACCTGCAGCTGGCTGGGCGCGATGCCGAGCACGGCGGCGAATTCGTTGCGGGTCTGGTGCGGGCCCTGCACGCCGGCGCGGAGCTGGTAGCGACCGGTGCGGCGGTCCCATGTGGCCAGCGCGCTGCGCGGCTCCATCGCCGCCGTGGTGATGCGCGAAATGCGCTGCTCGACGCGGGCGACGTGATGCGCCTTCTCGAAAGCCGCGTCGGTGGCGGCCTTGTCACCCAGATTGGCGAGCACGCAGAGATTGCCGGGGATCATGTCCCACACCTGCGGCGCGCCGTCCGCCAGCGCGGCGCGCGCATCGGTCACCGCCGGCAGCGGCTCATAGTCGATCTCGACCAGCTCGGAGGCGTCGGCGGCGAGCTCGCGCGTCTCGGCCACCACGACGGCCACCGGCTCGCCGACGAAATGGACGACGTCGTCCGGCAGCATGCGGTAGGGGGGCACGAGGTTGGGCTGGCCGTCAGGCCCGGTCGAGGTGACCCAGGGCTTGAAGGTGCCGAGCTTGTCGGCGGCCACGTCCGCGCCGGTCAGCACGGCAAGCACGCCTTCCGCCGCCAGCGCGGCCGAAGGGTCGATCGCGGCGATGCGCGCATGGGCGTAGGGCGAGCGGATGACGAACATCCATGTCTGGCGCGGCGCCTCGAAGTCGGACGTGTATTGTCCCCGGCCGGTCGTCAGCCGGTCGTCCTCGTAGCGTGCGACCGACTGGCCCACTCCCAATTCGCGCATCTATCGCCTCCACGTTCGCCGCTCGCGTTGAGCTTGGGTAATTAACATATTAAACTTAGCCGCAACAATCGCGAACTGGAACGGGAGGTATTGGTTTTGGGACTGCCAGACAACAGGGTGACCGCGCGACTGGCGCGACATGTGGCGCGCTTTCCCGCCGCGGCGGTGCCGGCGGATGTGATCGCCTGCGCCAAGCGCAGCCTGCTCGACGCGATCGGCGTGACGCTGGCGGCCAGCCGGCTGGGCGATGCCGCCGCACCCTTCGTGGCCATGGCGCGCGAGGCGCAAGGGGCGGGGTGCGTGCCGGTCGTCGGCATGGGCTTTTGTGCGCCCGCCTCGCTGGCCGCGCTCGCCAACGGCGCGCTCGCCCATGCGCTCGATTTCGAGGACACGCATGACGCGGCGATCGTGCATCCCTATGCCGCGACCATTCCCGCCGCGCTCTCGGCGCTGGCCGGACGCGAGGCTTCGGGGCTGGAGTTCCTCGCCGCGATCGCGCAGGGCGCCAATCTCGTCTGCCGCGTCTCGCTCGCCATGCGGCACAATCCCGAGCCGGACGGCTGGTTCCTCAACCCGATGCTCAACGCCTACGGCGCCGCGGCGGCCGCGGCGCGGCTGATGGACGCCACGCCCGAGGCGACGGAGAGCGCCTTCTCGCTGGCCTTCGCGCAGGCCACCTGCTCCACCAATGTGAAATATACGCCGGGCTCGCAGTTCCGCGCGGTGCGCGACGGCTTCAACGCCCAGGGCGGCTACGTCGCCGCCGCACTCGCTGCGGCCGGCACGGTCGGCTTCAACGGCACCTTTGATCCGCCGCACGGCTTCTACGAGCTCTATTCCAAGGGCCTGGTGGATACGGACCAGCTTGCCGGCGACCTGGAGACGCGGTGGGAGAACCGCGCCGTCTCCTACAAGCCGTGGCCGAGCTGCCGCGGCACGCATGCCTTCGTGGAGGCGGCGCTGGACATCCTCGCGCGTCCGGGCTTCGCCATCGACCGGCTCGAGGAGGTGACGGTGCGCGTCAGCCCCTTCTACGCCACGCTCTGCCATCCGAAGGAGGAGAAGTGCGCGCCGAAGACGGCGCCGGAGGCGAAATTCTCAATCCCCTTCGTGCTGGCGACGGCGCTGCTGCGCGGGCGGGTGACCCTCGACGATTTCGACGAGGCGGCGCTGGCCCGCGAGGACGTGCCGGCGCTGGCGCGCCGCATCGCGGTGGAGGTGGACCAGAGCATCGGCCTGCGCGACGCTATGGGCGGCGGGGTGACGATCCGCACCGGCGACGGCGCCACATGGCGTCACGACGTGACGGAGCCACGCGGCAGCACGGCCAATCCGATGAGCGATGCGGAGTTCACCGCGAAGTTCCTCGCCTGCGCCGAACGCGCGCTGGTGCCGCCCGCCGGCGCGGCGCGCCTGGCGGAGCTGGTCATGGGGCTGGACGGGGAGAAAAGTGCGTCGGTGCTGCTGGACGCCCTAAGATAAGAGCGCCATATAGTTTCGATGCAAACGGCTTCGACTATCCGGCTATTGGATTGCCTACGCTGTTGTGACATAGAAGGGGTTGTTTTTGCAGTGCAGCGGCCGCGTTTTCCGGCCAGTGCCAAGGCGATGGGCAATTGATGCAAGGCGGCGGTCAGAACGAGACGAACGATTCCCCCAAGGTTCGCAGGAACCTTGTGAGCGCTCTTCCCCTCTCCCTCGTGCGGGCGCGCGAGAGCGTGATGAGCCATTTCCGCAATCTGCTGCGGCGGTACAACCTCACCGAGCCGCAGTGGCGCGTGCTGCGCACGATCAACGTGCTGCACGACATCGAGATGACCGAGCTGTCGCGGATCACCGCGCTGCTCATGCCCTCGCTGTCGCGCATCGTGCGCGAGCTGGAGGTGCGCGGCTATCTGAGCAAGGAGGCGGACCCGACCGACCTGCGCCGCACGCTGGTGCGGCTGACGGAGGCCGGCCGCTCGCTGGTGGCGATGGCGTCGCCGGAATGCGAGGCGGTCTACAGCGCCATCCGCGACGTGATGGGCAACGAGAAGGTGCGGCAGCTCAACGTGTTGCTGGCCGAGCTCGAAACCAAGCTGGCGACGCTCGACATCGCCTTCGACGAGGGCGAGCATCCGTCCAACGTGCTGGCGCTGGCGCCCGGCAAGCAGCGCGGACGCCCCCGCAAGAGCGCCTGAACCGGAACGCCGGACCCGCCTCTTCCAGGGCAGGCCCGGCAGACGTCGTCAGACCGCCGTGCCGCCCGGCTTCCACGGGCAGTCGATGTCGCGCCAGTAATGCACGCGCCGCTCGGCGAACCTGAAGCTGTCTCCCGCACGCACGAAGCGGTCGAGCGAATGGCCGGTCACGTCGAAGCGCTTCACGTTCTCGGCGCTGTACCACTTCGTCACCGTCCAGTAGGACCGGGTCAGGTAGCCGTCGGCCGTGGCCTCGTAGCGCGTATGGTCGATATGATGCTGGCGGCCGCGGAATTCGGGCCGCTTGACGAGGCTGCGGAAATAGCCGCCCATCGCCTCCTTGCCGTTGTAGACGTTGCCGGCGGTGTCCTCGAAGACGGAATCGTCGGCGAACAGCTCGAGCATGCCGTCGATGTCGGCCATGTCGAGGCGCCACACATAATCGGCGATCACGGTCTGAAGCCTGAGAATGTCGCCGTTCTCGAACGGATTTGGCACTTAACTGGTCCTCCCGGTGCTGATGATGTCGCTTAACATGTTCATTTTTCGGCGCCATGCAAGCCTGTCGTCGGGGCCCCTCGCCCTGCTTCCCGGGCCAGCGGCACAAAACTGAGGGCCTCCCCTTTTAAGTTTAACATGTTTAGTGTTATGCCTCTGCCTACTGGCTTCTTTCGCGCAAGCGGGATTCATGCGAGGAAGGCCAAGGACCGCTGCGAAGGGAGGAGCGCATGGTTCTGCTCGAACGCCTGATTCGACTTGTCGGCAACGTGCTGGCCGGGATCTCCGTCCTGCTGATGCTGGCGATGGTAATCCACGTCACCGGCAGCATCGCGCTGCGCTGGCTGACCGGACGCGACCTGCCGCTGACGATGGAGATGACGACCTACTACTACATGGTCGGCATGACCTTCCTGCCGCTCGCCTTCATCGACATGAAGAACGCGCATATCAGGGCGGACTTCTTCGGCAGCTTCATCCAGACGCGCTTCTTCTCCTGGTGGGAGGTGCTCATCCAGGCCTGCATGGCGCTGTTCTTCGCCTTCCTGACCTGGCGCACCTATCTCAACGCGGTCGAGCGCATGGGCATCGGCGAGACCATCCAGACCACGTCCGGCGAGCTCATCATCTGGCCGGCGCGCTGGATGGTGCCGGCCGGCTGCCTCGTCGCCTTCGTCTATTCCGTGCTGCTGACGATCCGCTGCCTCAAGGCGCATCTGTCCGGCCGCGACGCCACCGAAATCACCGCGCCGACGGGGTTCTGACATGCTGAGCGTTACGGTCGGAGCCATCTCCTTCATCGTCATCACGCTGCTGACCGGCATGCGGGTGCCGATCGCGCTGTCGCTCGGTGGCGTCGCCTTCATCGGCATGTGGATCATCGTCGGCCCGACGGTGACGCTGGCCATCGCCAAGAGCACGCCCTTCGAGGTGGCGGCGAGCTGGGAGCTTTCGGCGGTGCCGCTCTTCATCCTGATGGGCAACATCGCCTTCCGCACCGGCATGACGGAATCACTCTTCCGCGCCGCGCGGCTGTGGCTCGGCTGGCTGCCGGGCGGCCTTGCCGTCGCCACCAACTTCGCCTCCGCCGGCTTCTCGGCGGCGTCGGGTTCCAGCCTCGCCACCACCATCGCCATGGGCCGCCTGGCGATCCCGGAAATGCGCAAGTTCGGCTACGACAACGCGCTGACCATGGGCACGGTGACGGCGGCCGGCACGCTGGGCTCGCTCATCCCGCCGAGCATCATCCTGGTCATCTACGGCATCTTCGCCGAGCAGTCGGTGTCGAAACTGTTTATCGCGGCGATCGTGCCGGGCATCATCACCGCCATCATCTACGCGGCGATGATCATCATCCGCTGCTGGCTGAACCCGGCGCTGGCGCCGGTGCCCGACAAGGCCGCCGACTGGGGCGAGCGGTTCTCGTCGCTGATCGACATCTGGCCGCTGCCGCTTCTGGTGGCCGGCGTGATCGGCAGCATCTACACCGGCATCGCCACCGCGACCGAAGCCGCCGCGCTCGGCGCGACGCTGGCCTTCATGATCGCGCTGGCGCAGCGCCGGCTGACGATCCAGAATTTCGCCTCCAGCCTGATGGAGACGGTGGTCAGCTCCGGCGCGCTGTTCTTCATCGCCGTCGGCGCCATCCTGATGAACCGCTTCATGGGCTTTTCCGGCCTGCCGACCTATCTGGCGAACCTGCTGGAGGTCTATGCGGTCGACCCGTGGATGCTTCTCCTGCTCACCGGCGTCTTCTTCTTCATCCTCGGCACGGTGATGGAGGGGCTGGGCATGGTGCTGCTGACGCTGCCGATCCTCATCCCGGTGTTCGATTCGCAGGGCTTCGACCTGATCTGGTTCGGCATATTGGTGGTGAAGTTCGTCGAGATCGCGGCCCTTTCGCCGCCGCTCGGCCTCAACATGTTCGCCGCCGCGTCGATCGTGCCCGACATTCCGATCACCACCGTGTTCCGGGGCGTCATGTGGTTCATCTTCTGCGAGTTCATCGTGGTGCTGCTGCTCGTCCTGTTTCCGGAGATGACGCACTGGCTGCTGCCGGCGAGCGTGCAGTAGGGCAATTCCGGCAAAGGCGCATAGCGGTTTTGCGTGCGGAATTGCGCAGGGAAAAGAGATGGAGCGGGCCGGCGTTTCAGGAAACGTCGACCCGGTCCAGGCAGGTCGCAGCCTGCGGGACTTCGTTGCAACTGTTCGGCAATCATCGGGAGGAAAGACATGTCGAAACTGAAACTGACGATCGGCGCAGCCGCGGCGAGCCTGATGCTCGCGGGAGGCGCGCAGGCCCAGCAGATCACCTACAATCTGTGGAACCCGCCGAGCGCCATCGAATACAAGGACGGCCTCGTCCCCTATTTCAAGCGCGTGCAGGAAAAGACCGGCGGCAAGTTCACCGCGCAGATCTTCACCGCCGGCCAGATGTTCGGCCCGATGGAGACGCTGGGCGGCATCAAGGACGGCGCGGTCGGCGGCGGTTTCGTCTTCGAGCAGTTCTATCCGAAGGACCTGCCGCAGACCTACATGATCAACGAGACCAACGGTTTCAACGACGACGTGCTGGCGGCGTCGGCAGCGTCGCAGGATTTCTACTTCAACGATTGCGTGTCGTGTCAGGAAGAGGCCAAGAAGTCCGGCATCATCATGCTGGGCGGCCATTCGACCCTGCCCTACATCTTCATGTGCCGCAACGAGCTGAAGTCGGTTGACGATCTGGTCGGCAAGCGCATCCGCGGCACCACCGCCTTCCACAACGCCATCATCAACGCTTTCGGCGGCGTCGGCGTGAACGTCTCCTTCGCCGAAATCACCCAGGCGGTGGAGCGCGGTACGCTGGACTGCATGGTCGGCACCGAATCCTGGCTCACCGGCTTCGGGCTGACGGAAATGATCAAGTCCTCCGTGCCGGTGCCGAACTTCGGCTCGCTGCCGACGGCCGGCTTCATCACCTTCAACCGCGGCACGTGGGACGGCTTCGCCCCGGAAGTGCGTCAGGCGCTGGTCGAGGAGATGCCGGGCTACATCGCCGACGTGACGATGGCCTTCATCGAGCAGCGCGAGGACGCCGTCGCCAAGAGCGTCAAGGCCGGCATGAAGGAGGTCGATCTCGGCGCTCCCTTCCAGGCCAAGTACGATGCCTGGAAGCAGGCCGAGCGCACCCGCGTGATCGAAGCCGCCAAGGCGCGCGGCGACAACGGCGCCGAGGCGTTCCTCGACAAGTATCTGGCCAAGTACGCGGAGTGGAAGAAGCTCACCGCCGATGTCGGCAACGACAAGGAGAAGTTCCGCCAGCTCCTGTGGGACCGCGTCTACAGCAAGCTGAAGCTGTGATGTCCTGAAGCCCACGGCCCGCGCGGTTCCGGCCGCGCGGGCCTTTCCATTTCGACGATCAGGTGCGCCGATGTCCGAGCTTCCGCAATATGAGGTCTACGCGATCCGCTATGCGATGCGCGATGCACAGCGGCGCGACCATTTCCTCTTCGGCGACCCGCATGAGGGCGCCATGCCGATGGACTATTTCGTCTGGGCGGCGGTCGGGCCGGAGCGCAGCTTCGTCATCGACACGGGCTTCACGGCGGAGACGGCGGCGGACCGCAAGCGCACCTTCCTGCGCGACCCGGTCGAGGCGCTGCGGCTGGTCGGCGTCGATCCCGACACGGTCGGCGAGGTCATCCTGACCCATCTCCACTACGACCATGTCGGCAATTTCCACCGCTTCCCCAAGGCGCGGTTCTACCTGCAGGAGCCGGAGATCCACTACGCCACGGGCCGCCACATGAAGCACGACTTCCTGCAGCACCCGTACAATGTCGACGACGTGGTCGGCGTGGTGCGCCTCAACTACGCCAAGCGCGTCGATTTCCTCAACGGGCCGGCGGAGATCGCGCCGGGCATCAGGGTCCATCCGGTGGGCGGCCATTCGGTCGGCCTGCAATTCGTCACCGTCAACACGCGCATCGGCACGCTGGTGCTGGCCTCCGACGCGACGCATTTCTACGAGAACCTGCATTCGCGCCGGCCCTTCCCGGCGGTGGTGAGCACGCCCGACATGTATGACGCCTTCGAGGCGCTGGAAGCGGCGGCGCCGTCGCCCGACCACATCATTCCCGGCCACGACCCGCTGGTGATGAAGCGCTTTCCAGCGCCGTCGAAGGAACTCGAAGGAATCGTGGTGCGGCTCGACGCGCCGGCGAAGCCGATGCCATGACGGCGGAAGGCATCGGCACCGGCCATGTCGTGATCACCGGCGGCGCCGGCGGGATCGGCCGCGCCATGGCGCGCCTCTTCCTGGCCGATGGCGCCCGCGTCTCGCTGCTCGACCGAAACCGCGAGCGGCTGGCAGAGACCACCGAATCGATGACGCCGCCGGAACGGATCGCCGGCTTCGAGGCAGATGTCGCGGACGCGCAATCCGTTGCCGCTGCGGTCGACGCCGCGCGGACAAGGTTCGGTCCGGTCGAGGTGCTGGTCAACAATGCCGGCGTGGTGCTGCGCGGCGTGCCGGTGGCCGAGATCGCCCCCGCGACATGGCAGTGGATTCTCGGCGTGAACTTCTTCGGCGCGGTGAACATGGTGCGCGCCGTGCTGCCGGAGATGCAGGCGCGCGGGCGCGGCCACATCGTCAACATGGCGTCGATCTCGAGCTTCGTGGTGGGCACGCGCCGCAGCGGCGCCTATGCCGCGTCGAAATTCGCGCTAACCGCCTATACGGAAGCGCTCGCGGCCGACCTCGACGGGTCCGGCATCGGCGTGTCGCTGATCGCGCCGGCCGGCGTCGCCACGCGGCTCTACGACAACTCGGCGGCGAGCCGCGCCGGACCGCCGGTGCCAGGCGCGATGGACGAGACGCCGCCCGACATCGCCGCCGCCATGGATGCCGACGCGGTGGCCGCGCGCGTGCGCGACGCCATCCGCAGCCGCCGCCTCTTCAACATGACCCATGCCGAAACGCGCGCCTGGATCGAGGAACGCCACGCCGCCGTGCTTGGCGGCTTCGCCGGCCTCGGCGTGTAAATTGCAGGAACGGAAACGATGAAAGCCTATCTCACCCAGCCGCTGAAGCGCGCCGCGCGCGTCAAGAGCAACAATATCGCCACGATCGACGGCGCGCGCCGCCGCACATGGGGCGAGCTGCTCCACAGGGTTGCGCGGGTGGCCGGCGGCATGCGGCGGCTCGGACTGGAGGCGGGCGAGCGGGTGGCGGTGATGGCGATGAGCAGCGACCGCTATTTCGAGCTGCATTTCGCCATTCCATGGGCGGGCGGCGCGATCGTGCCGATCAATACGCGCCTCTCGGCCGACGAGATCGATTTCATCCTGCGCGATTCCGGCGCCACGATGATCTTCGTCGACGAGACGCAACGTGCCGTGGTGGAGGCTCTGGCCGAGACCATGGCCGGCTTCAAGGCCGTCATCTCGCTCGACGATCATGTGTCGGACGACTGGATCGCCTATGAGGGCCTCGCCACCGGGGAAGAGCCGATGGAGGACGCGCTGCGCGGCGGCGCCGAGATGGCCGGCATCTTCTATACCGGCGGCAGCTCGGGCCGGCCGAAGGGCGTCATGCTTTCCCACGACAATCTGTCCACCAACGCGATGAACGCGGTCTGGGGCATCGGCTACGATTCCGACAGCGTCTATCTCCACGCCGCGCCGATGTTCCACCTCACCGACGGCATGTCGACCTTCTCGCTGTCCATGGTGGCGGGCACGCATGTGTTCATTCCGCGCTTCGACGCGCGGGCATGCCTGCAGGCCATCGAGCGCAACAGCGTCACACATGTCTGCCTGGTGCCGACCATGATCGAGATGCTGGTCAACCTGGCGGAGAAGGAGCGCTTCGACGTCTCCAGCCTGAAGCAGTTCCAGTTCGGCGCCGCGCCCATGCCGGAGGCGACGCTGGAGCGGGCGCTGAAACTGTGGCCCGACATGCTCTTCCTGCACGGCTGGGGCATGACGGAAATCTCGCCGCTCGGCCTGATGCTGCCCAAGGAGTGGCGCGACCCGCGCGTCGCCGGCCCGAAGCTGCGCTCCTGCGGCATGCCGATGCTGAACGAGGAGGCGGCGATCATCGACCCCGACAGCGGCCGCGAACTGCCGCCCGGCGAGGTCGGCGAACTGGTCATCCGCGGGCCGATGGTCATGAAGGGCTACTGGAACATGCCCGAGGAGACCGAGAAGGCGCTGGCCGGCGGCTGGCTGCACACCGGCGACGCGGCCTATGTCGACGCCGACGGCTTCTTCTACATCGTCGACCGCATCAAGGACATGATCATCTCCGGCGGCGAGAACGTCTATTCGCTGGAAGTCGAGAACGTCATCGGCAAGTATCCGGGCGTGGCGCAGGTAGCGGTGGTCGGCATCCCGCATGAATTGTGGGGCGAGACGGTGCACGCCTCGATCCTGCCCGAGCCGGGCGCGGCGCTCAGCACCGACGACATCGCCGCCTATTTGAAGTCGAAGATAGCCGGCTACAAATGCCCGCGCAGCTGGGAGATCCGCGCCACGCCGCTGCCGGTCACCGGCGCCGGCAAGGTGTTCAAGAAGGGCGTGAAAGAGGAATTCCTGGCGCGCGCCAGCGCCGGCGGACTGGCCTAGGCCGGGGACGCGCGGCGATGCGGCGGTTCGACTACATCGTCATCGGTGCCGGCTCCGCCGGCTGCGCGGTCGCGGCGCGGCTTTCGGAGGACCCTGCCGTAAGCGTCTGCCTCATCGAGGCCGGCGCGAAGGATACGAGCCCGCTCATCAGCATCCCGCTCGGCTTCATGCGGCTGTTCGACCACAAGACGCTGAACTGGCGCTTCACCACCGCGCCGCAGACGCATGCGGCGGGCCGCACCATCCCGGTGCCGCGCGGCAAGGTGCTGGGCGGATCGAGCTCGATCAACGGCATGGTCTACACGCGCGGCCATCCCGGCGACTATGACGACTGGGCGCGGCTCGGCAATCCGGGCTGGTCGTTCCGCGAGGTGCTGCCCTATTTCCGGCGCTCGGAGAACAACGAGGATTTCCCGGATTCGCCCTATCACGGCAAGGGCGGGCCGCTGAACGTCAAGTTCCTCGACAGCTACAACCCGCTCTCCGAGGTGCTGTTCGAGGCCGCCGAGAGCCTGCAGTACCGCCGCAACGCGGATTTCTGCGGCGCGACGCATGAGGGCTTCGGGCGGCGGCAGTTCACCCAGATCAGGGGCCGGCGGCATTCGGCGGCGCGGGCCTTCATCGCGCCGGCGCTCGGCCGGCCGAACCTCACCGTGCTCACCGACACGCCGGTGCGGCGCATCGTCATCGAGGAGGGCCGCGCGACCGGCGTCGAGATCGGCAGCGCGGGCGGCGGCGAGACCATCGCGGCGGACAGGGAGGTCGTCCTGTCGGCCGGCGTCATCGGCTCGCCGCAGATCCTCATGCTGTCCGGCATCGGCGAGGCGAGCCAGCTTGCCGCGCACGGCATCGCGCTCAAGCACCATCTGCCGGGCGTCGGCAAGAACTATCGCGACCATATCGTCGGCGTCGTCCAGTATACCAGCCCGACCACGGTGCCCTACGGGCTTTCCTGGCGCACGGTGCCCTGGGCGGCGTGGAGCGTGCTGCAATATGCGCTGTTCCGCACCGGCATCTTCGCCAATGCGCCGGGCCATTCGGGCGGCTTCATCCGCACCCTGCCGGAGCTGACGCGGCCGGACGTGCAGTTCATCCTCATTCCGGCCTTCCGCGACCGCAAGGGCCGCACGGGGATCGGCCACGGCTTCGGCCTGATGACCATCGTGCTCAGGCCCGAAAGCCGCGGCGAGGTGCGGCTGGCGAGCGCCGACCCCGCCGCCGATCCGGTGATCGACCCGCAATTCTTCTCGCGGCCGGAAGACGTCGACACGATGGTGCGCGGGCTGAGGATCGGCCGCCGGCTGCTTAGCGCACCGGCCTTCGACCCCTATCGGGGCGTGGAGACCGATCCGGGCGAGGCGGTGACGACCGAGGGCGAGTGGCAGGATTTCGCCCGCCGCACGGCTTCGACGGGCTTCCATCCGGTCGGCACCTGCAAGATGGGCAATGATCCCGAGGCGGTCGTGGACGCGCAATTGCGGGTGCACGGCGTCGCCGGCCTGCGCGTGGCCGATGCCTCGATCATGCCCACGCTGGTGGGCGGCAACACCAACGGACCGTCGATCATGATCGGCGAGAAGGCCGCCGACATGATCCTCGGACGGCCGCCGCTGCCGCCCGCCGCGGTGCGGACCGCCTGACCGGGAGCGACACGCTCAGCCGAAGACGGACCAGCCCATCTGTTCGGAAAGCTGCTCCAGCGCCATGGTGCCGAGCAGCGAATTGCCGTTGTCGTCCAGCGCCGGCGACCAGACCGCGATCGCGGCGATGTCGGGCGCGATGGCGAGGATGCCGCCGCCGACGCCGCTCTTGGCCGGCAGGCCGACGCGGAAGGCGAAGTCGCCCGAGCCGTCATACTGGCCGCAGGTCAGCATCAGCGCGTTGATGCGGCGCGCCTGCTGCGCCAGCCGGCGCGCGTCGTCATCCGCGCCGCTGCGCCCTCCATGCATGAGATAGCGCCCGGCCATTGCGAGCTGCCTGCAATCGAGCATGACCGCGCATTGCCGCACATAGAGGTCCATCACCTCCTCGACGGAGTGCTTCACATTGTCGAAGCCCTTGGCCATGTTGACCAGCGAGCGGTTGAGGAAGCCCTCGGTCCTGCCGTCGGATTCGATGGCGCCCTTCAGCTCGCCGATATCCTTGCTGCCGATCTCACGGCTAATGAAATCGCGCACGGTGGGCGGCACGCCATGCGTCTTGGTGATGTCGAGCAGCATGTCGCAGATCACCAGCGCGCCGGCATTGATGAAGGGGTTGCGCGGGATGCCCTTGTGCCGTTCGAGGTCGATGATGGAGTTGAACGGATCGCCGGACGGCTCGCGCCCGCAGCGCGTCCACACCTCGTCGTGGAAGGCGCGCAGCGCCAGCGTCAGGGCGAAGACCTTCGAAATGCTCTGCAGCGGGAACTTCACCTCCGCATCGCCGCCGGCGACGGTCTTGCCGTCGGCGGTCACCACGGCGATGCCGAAGCGGTCGGTCTCGATCTTCTCCAGCCCCTCGACATTCTCGGCCGCGCGGCCGAACTGCTCGATCACCGCCATCCGGGCGACGATGTCGTCCACCGCCTTCCTGAGCTGCGCATGGTCGGCGGATCGTTTGGGCATGGTCATGCGAGCTCCCCTCTGAACGAGGCGGAAACGCACGGGGTGCCGGAACGATCCGCGATTCCTTTCGCTGAATCCCGTTGAAGATTCCGGCGATCCGTTGACGCTCGCGCCGTCGCCGCTTACTGGCGAAGCATGACCAGCACGCTCGCCCTCGGCATCGTCCGCATGCCGCATGCATCAGACCTGCCGCTTCCGGCCTATGAGACGGCGGGGGCGGCGGGCATGGATTTGCGCGCCGCGATCCCGCAGGACAGGGCGCTGCTCATCCTGCCCGGCCGCCGCGCTCTGGTGCCGACCGGCCTCATCCTCGAAATACCGGAAGGGTTCGAGGGGCAGGTGCGGCCGCGCTCGGGGCTGGCGCTCAAGAACGGCGTCACCTGCCTCAACACGCCCGGCACCATCGACAGCGACTATCGCGGCGAGGTGAAGGTGCTGCTCGTCAATCTGGGCGACGAGGACTTCCGCGTCGAGCGCGGCATGCGCATCGCGCAGATCGTCTTCGCGCAGGTCGCGCGGCTGGGCGTCGAGGAGCGCTCGCTGGCGGACGCCACCGCGCGCGGCGCCGGCGGCTTCGGTTCGACCGGAACGGCCTGACCGCCCCTATCTTTGCGAGGAACGGCAATGCGGCGCGCGGAAAATTCCACCGCCCGGGCCGGCCGGCGCAAAGAGCCCATTTGGCATAGCGGGCCCGGCCCCATATGATCGCGCCGGCTGCGCCGCAGCGGCATGGGAGAAATAAGATGACCGACGGTAAGAAGCCCGGACGCGGGCGCGTCTACAACTCCATCACCGAGACGATCGGCGACACGCCGCTGGTGCGGCTCGACAAGTTCGCGCGCGAGAAGGGCGTCGGCGCGACCATCCTCGCGAAGCTCGAATTCTTCAACCCGATCGCCAGCGTCAAGGACCGCATCGGCGTCGCCATGATCGAGGCGCTGGAGGCGGCGGGGAAGATCAGGCCCGGCGACACGCTGATCGAGCCGACTTCTGGCAATACCGGCATCGCTCTCGCCTTCGCCGCCGCCGCCAAGGGCTATCGCCTCATCCTGACCATGCCGGAGACCATGTCGGTGGAGCGGCGCAAGATGCTGGCGCTGCTCGGCGCCGAACTGGTGCTGACCGAAGGCGCCAAGGGCATGAAGGGCGCCATCGCCAAGGCCGAGGAGCTGCGCGACGCGACGCCCGGCGCCGTCATCCCGCAGCAGTTCGAGAACCCGGCCAATCCCGACATCCACCGCCGCACCACGGCGGAGGAGATCTGGAACGACACCCATGGCGACGTCGACATCTTCGTTGCCGGCATCGGCACGGGCGGCACCATCACCGGCGTCGGCCAGGTGCTGAAGGCACGCAAGCCGGGCATCCGCGTGGTCGCGGTCGAGCCGACGGATTCGCCGGTGCTGTCGGGCGGCAATCCCGGACCGCACAAGATCCAGGGCATCGGCGCGGGCTTCGCCCCGGCGATCCTCGACAAAAACGTCTATGACGAGGTCGTCACCGTCTCCAACGACGACGCCTTCGCCAATGCGCGCCTGGTGGCGCGGCTGGAGGGCGTGCCGGTGGGCATTTCCTCGGGCGCGGCGCTGGAGGCTGCCTGCATCGTCGGCCGCCGGCCGGAAAATGCCGGCAAGACCATCGTGGTGATCATCCCGTCCTTCGCCGAGCGCTACCTGTCGACGGCGCTGTTCGACGGGCTCGGCTGACGCCCGGCTTCGGGCAGGACGCGCGCATTGGCTTCGAGCGACGGGCCGAGGTCGGCCTCGAACGTTCTGGCGGCCTCCATCGCCGGCCCGGCCCATTGCACGGCCTTGTAGTCGAAGCCGAAGACGAGCGTCGGCTTGACGATCTCGAAATAGGGCGAGAGGTCGAAGTCGCGCGGCGTGTAGAGCGAGTGGTCGCGGATGTGCATGATCTCCTGCCGCGAATAGCGCGATTGCGCCGAGGCGCGGCCCGGCGCGCGGGTGATCTCCGGCAGGATCGGATAGCGCACCTGCTCATAGGCTTGCGCGATCATGGACGAGCAGATGGCGCGCGTCGGGTCACCCGATCCGAAGGCGATCATGCGGCGGCGCCAGCGCACCGGCACCGGCGGGGCGGGCATGAAATAGCGCAGCAGGTCGAAGATGTGCTTCATGTCGTAGCGCAGGCCGAGCCGCTCGGTCATGAAGCGCACCACGGCGTCGCGGTCTTCCGGGGTCATGCCGCTCGGCCGGCAGATGCGCGTATTGTAGGTCTGGTACTTCGACAGCGGCACCGCCACGCAGCCCTCGCCGAGATTGACCTCGATGAGGCGCGGCCGGTCGCGGCCGTCGCCGGGGTCGGGCAGCGTGTCGCCGACATAGAGGGCGGCATGGGACCATGTCGACTGCGTCAGATATTTGATCGCGGCTGAAATCTTCTGGTTGCCCTCGACCAGCAGGATGTCGCCCGGCTGGAGCGTGCGGCGCAGGGTCTCGGGATCGGAGGGCGTATAGGGCTGGTAGCCGGAGGATTCCTCCTGCAGTCGCGTCGCCAGCCAGCGGCCGATGCGGTCGAGCCACGTTTCCGGACCGATGGCGACGCCCCCCTGCATGATGCCTCAGCCCAGCCGCATCTTGCGCCGTTCCTTGCCGCCCGCCTTCATCCAGGCGCTGAAGCGGTGCGTGGCGGCGGCGAAGGAGATGCTGAGCTCACGGGCGACCGAATAGCGCGACTTTCCCTCGTCGAAGAGCCGGTAGCAGCATTCCACGCCGCGCTGGGTCAGCTTGCCGTCGCAGGTCTTGTTGCGCGGATCGGACGGCTCGAAGTCCTCGCCGGGCGGCGGCTGGAGCAGGCCGCGCAGCCGGTCGAGATCCGCCTGGATCGTCTCGATGAGTTGGAGGACCAGCTTGGGATCGTCGATCTTCGCCACTGTCTCGTCGGCTTGCTTGTCGGTCGCGGCTGGCATGGCGCTCGCTCTCCTTATCTGTCGCGACGCGGGCGTCGCCGGGTCTCTACGCAATCCCCATGGCACGAGCGCGGACGCGCTCCTGCCGGACGGCCTTAATATAGGCAAAGGTTCGCCGAATGCCAGCACATCCGGGGGCCGAGCCGAACCTTGCCGGCAGCGCCGGCGCTCCTGCGCGCCGTTGCATCGCGGACACAGGGGCCGCGAAAGCGGCGCGAGCCATGCAAACGCCCCGGTTCGGCGCGGATTTCGCCATGATTTGAATGCTTTGGGAGGCGACTGTTAAAAACGCATTCATCGGGTGTTCACCCCTGTCGGCTATGATGCGCCGATCGGAAGGGACAGGCCGAGCTGACAGGAAGACGGGAAATGTTGTTGTGGAGTAGATTCGTGCGGTTCGCCTTCGCCGTGCGTGAGTTTCTGGCCCCGAGCTATCACCCCGAGCGCCACTATATGCGCGGGCCCGGCCCCGCATGCGCGCGCCGCGGTCCGGGCAGCCTGCGTCTGCGCTGAACCGGCACCTGCCGGGTCACGGCCAGCACGGGCCGAGCTCCATCGCCGCGCCGGCCTCCGCGCCGAGCATGAGGCAGCGCTCCGCCGCACATAGTTTCCACCCCTCGCCCGTCGCGCCGGAACGCGCCAGAAGCAGCTTCGGCTGCGGCGCCAGGCGCGGCCGATAGGCCCACCAGCCATCCTCCAGCACCGCGCCCTCGGGCGGCTCCATGCCGGCGGCAGACCCCTTCACCCGCGCCTGCTCGATCACGAGGCCGGCCGGCGTGACGCGCCAGTCCTCCTCCCAGCGTACCTTCTCCACCGAATGCGTCCACGACAGGGTGAAGGCGGCGACGGCCAGCGCCGTCACCTTGCCGGCGGCAAGGATGCACAGGCTCATGCCGGCGCCGGGCCGCGGCTCCGGCGCAGGCGCCACCAATGCGCCGCCACCACGACGACGCCGAGCGCGAAGCCGGCCTCGTCGGTGAGCGGCAGGGCGAGCACCAGCAGCACGCCGGCGGCGAAGGCGACGGCGCGCTCCCACCACAGCGCGCGGCCGAACAGGAAGCCGACCACCGCCATGCCCCACAGGCCGACCGCGAAGCAGGCCTTGAGGACGATGTAGGCGACCTCGACCGGATAGCCCCATGCGGCGGCGATCGGACCGGGGTCCTGCAGCATCAGGGCGGGCGTGTAGACGGCCATGAAGGGCACCACGAAGCCCGCGGTGGCGAGCTTGGTGGCCTGGATGGAGATTTTCAGGCCGGAGGTCTTGGCCATGGGCGCGGCGGCAAAGCAGGCCAGTGCCACCGGCGGCGTCAGGTCGGCCATGATGCCGAAATAGAAGACGAACATATGGCTGACCAGCAGCGGCACGCCGAGCTCCAGCAGCGCCGGCCCGGCGAGCGAGGAGGTGATGATGTAGTTGGGGATCGTCGGAATGCCCATGCCCAGCACGAGGCAGGTCAGCATGGTCAGCACCAGCGACAGGAACAGGTTGTTCTCGCCGATGGCGATGACGAAGCCGATGAAGGTGGATGCGATGCCCGTCAGCGTCAGCGTGCCGATGACGATGCCGACGATGGCGCAGGCGATGCCGACCGGCAGCGCGTTGCGCGCACCCTCGGCCAGCGAATCGCGGCAGATCGCCAGCGCCTCGCGCCCGCCCTTGAACGCCACGGTCGCGGCGACCAGCGCCACGATGACCCAGACGAGGATGTTGACGCCGAAGCGCATGAAGGAGGCGGCGGCGAGCCCCAGCGCCACCCAGAAGACGAGACGGAAGGCGAGCGGCCCGATCAGCGCCGCGATCGGCGTGCCGAGGATGAGCACGATGACCAGCGCCAGACCCATCGTGCCGGCGAAGATCGGCGTGTAGCCGGCAAAGAGCAGGTAGACCAGCGCTGCCAGCGGCAGCACCAGCGGCCAGTGCTCGCGCATCGCCGCCCAGGGGTCGGGCAGGCTGGCCCTGTCCATGCCGCCCAGCCCGGCCTTGCCGGCCTCCAGATGCACCATCCAGAAGCAGACGCCGAAATAGAGGAAGGCCGGGATGAGGGCCGCCTGCACCACGGCCGCATAGGGGATGTTCAGCGTCTCGGCCATGATGAAGGCGACGGCGCCCATCACCGGCGGCATGATCTGGCCGCCCATGGAGGAGGTGGCCTCGACGCCGCCGGCGAAGGCGGAACGGAAGCCGAAGCGCTTCATCAGCGGGATGGTGAACTGGCCGGACGCCACCACATTGGCCACGCCCGAGCCCGAGATCGTGCCCATCAGCGCCGAGGACAGCACGCAGACCTGCGCCGGCCCGCCGCGCCAGCTGCCGACGAGGCCGAGCGCCACGTCGTTGAACAGCGCGATCATGCCGGCGCGCTCGAGGAAGGCGGCAAAGACCACGAAGATGAAGATATAGGCCGCCGAGACATAGATCGGCGTGCCGTAGATTCCCTCGGTGCCATAGGCGAAATGGTCGACGATCTGCTCGAAATCATAGCCGCGATGGATGAAGGGCGACGGCAGGTACTGGCCGAAGAAGCAGTAGGCGAGGAAGATGCCGGCGATGATGGTGAGCGGCAGGCCCATGAGCCGCCGCGCCGCCTCGAAGACCAGCAGCACCATGACCGAGCCGACGAAGAGGTCGAAATGCGTCAGGAAGCCGGACCGGCGGATGAGCGGCACATATTCCACCCATTGATAGATGCCGGTGAGGAAGCCGGCGATGCCGAGCAGCCAGAAGAACGCCTTTCCCGCCGGCCGCCTGGCCACCAGATTGCCGACCAGCGCGAAGCCGAGCAGCAGCAGGAAGCCGACATGCATGGCCCGCACCACCTGGCTCGGCAGGTTGCCATAGGCGGCGGTCCAGAGCTGGAAGACGGAGAAGGTGAAGGCGATCCAGAAGGCGACGCGTCCGGCAAGGCCCTCGCCGAAGCCCGGCGGCAGGCCCTCCACCTGTTCCTCGGCGCTGTCGGAGGCCGGCAGGTGCAGCGTGGCGTCGGCTGGCTGGTTGGTCATGGTCCATGATCCGCAGTTGCGAAGGGCGAATGCCGCTCTCCGGCCGGCAGGCCAGAGAGCGGTATCAAGGTCACGAAGGCTCCCGCCGTGCCGCGATCGCCTATTTCAGGATGCCGGCTTCCTTGTAGTAGCGCTCGGCGCCGGGGTGCAGCGGCACGGGCATGCCGTCGAGCGCCTTCTGCGGGTCGATCGCCTTGGCCGCCGCATGGGCGGCGACGAGCTGCGGCAGGCTTTCGAAGAGAAGCTTCGTCATCTGGTAGGCGGTCTCCTCGGAGACGCCCTCATGGGTGATGAGGAAATTGCCCACCGCCGCCGTCGGCACGTCTTCCGCCTGGCCGTCATAGGTGCCGGCCGGGATGATGGCGGAGATGTAGGGCGCGCCGATCTTCTCCACGTCGGCCGGCGGCACCGCCACGACATTGATCGGCTGGGTGGTGGCGAGGTCGCGGATCGAGGCGACGCCGAGGCCGGCCGACTGCAGCGTGGCGTCAAGCTGGCGGTTCTTGATCAGCTCGACGGATTCGGCGAAGGGCAGGTATTCCACCCGGCCGAGGTCCTTGTAGCCGAGGCCGGCGGCCGTGAAGATGGCGCGGGCATTGAGCTCGGTGCCGGAGGCCGGCGCGCCGACCGACAGGCTCTTGCCCTTCAGGTCGGCCAGCGTCTTGATGCCCGAGGCCTGGCTGGCGACGATCTGGATATAGTTGGGGTAGATGGCGGCGATGCCGCGCAGCTTGTCGAGCTTGCCGGGGAAGCCGGCTTCGGTGTCGCCCTCCCAGCCGAGCTTGACGGAATCGCCCAGCGAGAAGCCGATCTCGCCGCGGCCCTGCTGCAGGAGGTTGAGGTTTTCCACCGAGGCCTTGGTCGCCTGCACCTGCGCGCGGGCTCCCTGGATGCCCTTGCCGTAGATTTCCGACAGGGCCACGCCCAGCGGATAGTAGACGCCCGAGGTGCCGCCGGTCAGCACGTTGATGAATTGCTGCGCATGCGCCCCGACCGTGCCGGCGGCCAGGGTGAGCGCCGCCGCGCCGGCGATGAGAATGCGTCTGTCAAGAAGCAGCATCGTGTTCCTCCCGTTGCATCCGGCGGATGTCCTCCCGCGCCGGTTGAACGGAAGTTTAACGACCATGCGCGAATTGCCAACCCTTCACGCGTTAGACGAACGGCGTAGCATCGTCAGTCGCGCGCGGCCGCCCTGACGGCCTCGTCGGCGGCCGTCGTCGTCGCCGCCACGCTGGCGGAGCCGACGCTGAGGCCGTTCTGGTCGAAATGGATGAAGACGCGCCGGGTGGCCGGATCGAGCGGCAGCGCGCTGCCCTGGTAGCTGACGAAGGCCGCGAAGGTGAAAAGCGCGTTCGCGTTGGCGGTGAAGCTGATCGGGTCGGCCGTCGGCGCGCTCGGCTGCACGCAGGCGCCGGTGGTCGGATCGGTGCGGCACAGGAACAGCGCCACCGGCAGCGGCGCGGTGGCGGCGCCGATGGCGACGGTGGAGGCGCGCGCCGTCAGCGTCGCCGAGGCGCCGATGTTGAGCCCGGCCATGGCGGCCGCATTGCCGCCGCCGGTCTGTGCCGGAACGCGCAGGATGCCGTCATTGGTGGCGGTGACGGCTGTGGCCAGCACGTCGGCGCCGAGCGCGTCGGTGACCACGAGGTTGAACGAATTCAGCCCGAGCGTGATCGGCGCCGGCGCGGCGTTGGCGCAATAGAAGATCAGCTCGAGGTTCGACGCCATCTGGCCCGTCGTCGCAAAGGCGAGCAGGAAGTGCCGCGCCTGTCCCGGCGCCAGCGAGAAGGTGGCGTTGGTCGGGCCCAGCCCGGAGCCGGGCAGCAGCCGCTCGGCATAGGCCAGACTGTAGGGATTGCTGTCGATCGGGCGCGCGATGGTGCAGCCGGTGGCGGTGACGGCGCTGTCGGCAGGGCTGATGATCGTGGCGAAGGTGGTCACCGTATCGCCGGTGACGCCCCGTCGCGCCACCGGGGTGATCGCCGCGACGAGACGCGCAGTGGGAGGGGGTGTCGGCGACTGGCGATAATTGGCGACCGCCGTGCGCGTCTCGTTGAGCTTGCGCGCGCCGTCGGCGGCGCCGGCCGTGCCCTGCGGGATGCCGGTGGCGTAGCCGTTGTGGCTGACGCGCGGATTGGAGAAATTGTTGATGCGGGGGCAGTTGACGCTCTGCGACACGCATTGGTCGGCATAGGCCATGATGTCGCGGAAGCGGGCCGGCACGTTCACATAGCCGAAATTGTACTGCGACGGCGGCGCGGCGCTGCCTTCCGAAAAGCGGTCGTGGAACAGGCCCATATTGTGGCCGAGCTCATGGGCGAAGGTATGGTTGGTGACGCAGCTGGCGGTGACGACGGACATGCCGTAGGCCGCGCTCTGCGGCGCCGGATTCTCGACCGCCCAGGCCAGCCCGCAATACTGGTCGTGGTCGACCAGCAGCGAGACGAGATCGGCGCCGGCCGAATTGCGCAGCGCATGGGTCGGGGCGAAGGCGCCGCTGCCGTTCGTCAGGCTGTCGAGGATGGCATTGTAGCTGGCCGCGGCGCGTTCGTCGTAGCCGCCGACGAGTTGGGTGCCGACCAGCCGGAACACGATGTCGACCTGGCTTCGCTGGAAGGCGGTGTTGGCGAGCGCGACGGCGAGGTTGGCCTGGGCCACGACATCGGCGACGCTGTCGCGCACGCGCTGGGTGTAGGCGACGAGCACGGTGATGTCGGTGGCGGCAGCGGCGGGCGCCTCGGCGAGCGGGGCGGACGGGGCCGGCAGCCGGTCGGGCACGCGCTCGATGTCGCCCGGAAAGGCGGCGTCGTCCACCTCGCTGATGCGATGCGCACCGGAGACGGCGCCAAGCGGATCAATCCGGTAGGTTTTGCCGTCAAGCGTCACCTGACCCGTCACGCGGCCCTGTCGGATCACCAGTATGGCGATGCCCGTTCCGCGACGACTTTCTCCCGTCCAGACGAAGCCACCATCATGGGCGGTATCAATGGAGCTGCGCTCGAAATCCCCCGCCACGCCGGGAAACATCTCGATGGCGACCGGCGCGGCCGGCGGCGCGAGCGAGACGCGGTGGGCCGCGTCGTCGACGCCCGCGGGCGCGACGCGCTGCGCCAGATAGGCCGCGTCGAGGAGCACGTCGCGGGTGCGCACCACGGCCATGTCCGGCGTCTTCTGCGCGGCGGTGGAAAGCTCCTGCGTGGTCGTGACCGGGGCGAACAGCCCTGCGGCAGCCGACGGAGCGACGCAGGCCAGCAGCGACGCCGCCGCGATAACGAAGGCGCGAACAGGATTTCTCATGATTCCCCCAAACGGCCCCCGGCAGGCCGGCCCGGCCGCATCCTACCGGCAGCCCGAACGGCGGACAAGCCGAGGGGCGTTCTCTTTCGCGGCGAATCCGCTACAAGCCTCGTGCCGAAGCACGGCGTGGACCTTCCCGGTCCGGCGCGGCGCTCCGGCAACGTCTTTTCGCGCATGTCGCGGCCTTCGGCCGGCCGGCATGCTTTCAGCAGGAGGGAAGTGGATGAGTGACATCAAGCGGATCGAGCCCGGCGCGCGCATGAGCCAGGCCGTGGTGCACAACGGAATGGTCTATCTGGCCGGCCAGGTGGCCGAGGGCGACGGCGTGCGCGCCCAGACCGCGGCCGTGCTGGCGCAGATCGACCGGCAGCTGGCGGCCGCCGGCTCGTCGAAGTCGCGCATCCTGACCGCGCAGGTCTGGCTGGCCGACATCGCCGACTTCGCCGAGATGAACGCCGCCTGGGAGGCCTGGCTCGACAAGTCGAACCCGCCGGCCCGCGCCACCGGCGAGGTCAAGCTCGCCGCACCGCAATATCGCGTCGAGATCATCGTCACCGCCGCTCAGGACTGACGCGCGCATTCGGCGGGTCCGGCGCGCTGTCGCCCGGCCCGCCGCCGTGCCGATCAAGGCGCGGCGCGATCCATGCGGATCTCCGGAGCGGCCCAGCGCTTCATCGGAACGATCGCTCGGGCGTCGTTTTCAGCAGCATTCCCGCGCCACGTGGCTTTGCCGCCGAATGCCGCGAGCCGTTCCGCGCCCGCCTCCGGCTCGGCAGAGTTCGCCTCGCGCTCCGGGCGGCGCTCCATCTCAGCCCGCGCGGTCCCGCATCGCGACCCCTCTTCCTATGCCGCCTGCGCGAGACGGTCGCCGGCCATGCGCCAGGAGACGGCTTCCGCGAGGTGGATTCGGGCGACCGTTTCGGCGCCGTCGAGATCGGCCAGCGTGCGTGCGACCTTGAGCACTCGGTGATAGGCACGGGCGGAGAAGCCGAGCTTCTCGCTGGCCTCGCGCAGCAGAGCGAGCCCGGCCGCATCGGGCGCGGCGATGTCCTCGACCATGGCTGTGGTGAGATGCGCATTGGTGACCGGCCCGAGGCCGCGCGCCGCATGGCGCTCGCGCTGGATGTCGCGGGCGCGGGCGACGCGCGCGGCGACCGCGGCGCTCGGCTCGGCGCGGGCGGGACGGATCAGGTCGGCCGCCGAGACCGCCGGCACCTCGACGCGCAGGTCGATGCGGTCCATCAGCGGGCCGGAAATGCGCGCCTGGTAGTCGGCCTGGCAGCGCGGGCCGCGGGCGCAGCGATGGCCGGGCTCGCCGGCCATGCCGCAGCGGCACGGGTTCATCGCCGCGACGAGCTGGATGCGCGCCGGATAGGACACGCGGTGGTTGACGCGCGCGATCATGCATTCGCCGGTCTCGACCGGCTGGCGCAGCGAATCCAGCACCGCCGGCTGGAACTCGGGGAACTCGTCGAGGAAAAGCACGCCATTATGCGCTAGCGACACCTCGCCCGGGCGCACCCGGCCCCCGCCGCCGACCATCGCCGCCATGGAGGCGGAATGATGCGGCGCGCGGAAGGGCCGCCGGTCCGACAGCTTGCCGTCGGCCAGCGCGCCGGCGAGCGAGGCCACCATGGACACTTCCAGCATCTCGCGCGGCGTGAGCGGCGGCAGGATGGAGGGCAGGCGCTGCGCCAGCATCGACTTGCCGGAGCCGGGCGGCCCGACCATGAGCAGGTTGTGGCCGCCGGCGGCCGCGACCTCGATGGCGCGCTTGGCGCTTTCCTGGCCCTTGATGTCGGCCATGTCCGGCAGCGCGGACGCGGGCGCCTGCACCGCCGGCGCGGGGCGCGACAGGACCTGCGTGCCGCGGAAATGATTGGCGATGGCGATGAGGCTGCGCGGCGCGAGGATGTCGATCTCGGCCCCCGCCCAGGCGGCCTCGGGGCCGGAGGCGTGCGGGCAGATCAGGCCGCGGCCCATGGCATTGGCGCCGATGGCCGCCGGCAGCGCGCCGGCGACGGGCGCGATCGTGCCGTCGAGCGACAGCTCGCCCAGAACCACGAAGCCGGCCAGCGCATCGGCGGGAACGGCGCCGAGCGCGGCCATGAGGCCCAGCGCGATGGGCAGATCGTAGTGGCTGCCCTCCTTCGGCAGGTCGGCCGGCGCGAGGTTGATGGTGACCCGCTTTGCCGGCATGGCGAGGCCGGAGGCATGGAGCGCCGCCTGCACGCGCTCCCGGCTTTCGGCGACGGCCTTGTCCGGCAGGCCGACGATCTGCATGCCGACCTTGCCGGGCGCCACCATGACCTGGACGTCGACCGGAACGGCCTCCACCCCCTGGAATGCCACCGTGCGCACATGCGCGACCATGATGCCTCCGCCTGATCTGTGCCAAAGCGGGACATATCCCGCCCTTACCCTGCGGCAAGTCAAGCACGACGCGGCGGAAGATGCAAGAACAATACGGGAACGACTGCGCGCGGGACGTGCAGGCGAGTTGCAGCCGATTGCGGCGGCGGCGTTTACAGCCCGCCGCTATCGCCGGCCGGCGGGATCAGCGCCGCCTGGCTTCCACCGCATCCCAGAAGAGCGCCGCGATGTCGGCGCCGCCGAAACGCTTCACCTCGCGCACGCCGGTGGGCGAGGTGACGTTGATCTCGGTGATGAAATCGCCGATCACGTCGATGCCGACGAGGATGAAGCCGCGCTCCTTGAGCGAGGGGCCGATGCGGGCGCAGATCTCGCGCTCGCGCGCGGTGAGCTCGGTCGGCTCGGCGCGGCCGCCGACATGCATGTTGGAGCGCGAATCGTGCTCGGCCGGGACGCGGTTGATGGCGCCGACCGGCTCGCCGTCGATGAGGATGATGCGCTTGTCGCCCTTGCGCACGTCCTTGAGATAGCGCTGGACGATGAAGGGCTCGCGGAACATCTGCGTGAACATTTCGAGCAGCGAGGCGAGATTCCTGTCCGCCTCCTGCATGTGGAAGATGCCGGCGCCGCCATTGCCGTAGAGCGGCTTGACGATGATGTCGCCGTGCTTCTTGCGGAAGGCGTCGACCTCGGCCGGATCGCGGGTGATCAGCGTCTCCGGCATGAGGTCGGGGAATTCGGTGACGAAGATCTTCTCGGGGCTGTTGCGCACCCAGGCGGGGTCGTTGACCACCAGCGTCTTCGGATGGATGCGCTCGAGGATGTGGGTGGTGGTGATGTAGTTCATGTCGAAGGGCGGGTCCTGCCGCAGCAGCACCACGTCCATCTCCGACAGGTCGGTGCGGACCTGCGACCCGAGCGTGAAGTGGCTGCCCTTCTCGTCGCGCACCGTCATCTCCTCGATGCGGGCGACGACCTTGCCGTTTTCCATCGTCAGGCGGTCGGGCGTGTAGTGGAAGAGGCCATGGCCGCGGCGCTGCGCCTCCAGCGACAGGGCGAAGGTGGTGTCGCCGGCGATGTTGACTGAGGCGATGTGGTCCATCTGGACGGCGACGCGAAGGGCCATTGCGAGCTCCTGATTTTCGAAGGCTGCGCAATTGAGGGCTGGCACGGCGTGCTGTCAAGCAACGCATTCCGGCAGGCTAGGGCAGGCGGCCGAAGCCGCCTGCCCTGCCGCGCGCAAGGAGGAACGCGCGCGGCTTAGGCCGCCTGAGACGTGCCTCTTGCCACCGAAGCGGCGCGAGCAGCCGCGTTGCGACCGGCGACGCGGCCGAAGGTGATGCATTCGGCGAGATTGCCGCCGCCCTGGTAGACGAACTGGAAGACCGAGGCGATCTCGCCGGCCGAGAACAGGCCCGGGATCGGAGCGTCGTCCCAGTCGAGCACCTCGCGCTCGGCGTTGGAGCGCAGGCCGCCCTTGGTGTTGGGGCCGCCGAGATAGAGCGGGATGGCGTAGAAGGGCGCCTTCTCGACCGGGCGCAGCGTGTCGGGCTCGCGGTTGAAGTCGGGATCGGTGCCGGCGGCGCAATGCTGGTTGAAGCGCTCGACGGAAGCCTTGAGCGTCGCCGCGTCCATCATCTCGCGATTGTCGGGATGGGCGTTGATCTTGTCCGCCAGTTCCTCCAGCGTCTCGCCCTTGAGGATCCAGCCCTTCTCGATCGCCGCCAGATTGTCCTTGCCCCAGTCGATGCCGTTGTAGGCGGCGCCGGGCAGGTGGACGACGGGGGAGCTTTCGCGCAGGGTCTCGTCGAAGATCATCCAGCTCGGCACGCGGGGATAGACGAGGTTGATCGTGTCGAACTGCAGGCCCTCCTTGTAGAAGAAGTAGCGGCTCGGGTCCTTGGTGATGCGGCGCTCGGAGGCGTAGCGCTTGCCGGAATTGTCGACCACGATCTCGTTGGGCTTGCCGACGCCCGAGGTGTTGAGGCCGATCTTCAAGCCATTGCGCCGCTCCGGCACGGCGCAGATGACGCGCCCCGCCACCTTGCCGATGGCCGAGAGCGCGGCACCCGCCTTCATCGCCATCTCGATGCCGTCGCCGGTGTTTTCCGGGGTGCCGTAGAAGGCCCAGCCCTCGGCGCCCGGACCGTCGAGGAAGGCGCGGCGCATGCGGCGGTTATATTCGTAGCCGCCGCAGGTCAGCACCACGCCGCGCCGGGCGCGATAGGCGATGCGCTCGCCGCCGCGCTCGGCCTTCAGGCCGGTCACGCCGCCGTCCTCGTCGGTGATCAGGCTGCGGCCGCGGGTCTCGTAGTGGATGGGGATGCCCCGCGTTTGCAGGCCGTTGAGCAGGCAGAAATGCAGCGCCTCGCCATTTTCCTTGTACTGCTTGTCGAGATGGATCGTGCCGTCCTTCTCCCAGATCATGCCCTTGCCGCCGACATAGCTGGCACGCACCACGGCATAGCGGGAATCGGCCGCGCCGGGAAAATCGGGGAAGGCGGCGGCGCCCACCACCATCGGCTTGTAGTCCGGGTCGAGGCCGCGCATGAAGGCGTCGTTCTCCGGCGCCAGCTCGGCCCAGACGCCGGCATAGGCATCGCCGAAGTCGGGCACCTCGCCGTCGAGCTTTACCGACAGGTTCTCGCCGCTGAACATGGCCTTGGCATATTCCTTCAGCGCGGCGCGGTCGCCGTCGGGATGGGGGCTGTGATAGCCGCCGCCGCTCATGCGCGAGTTGGAATAGTGCGTCGCCTCGGGCTGGCGCTCGATCAGGATCACCGAGGCGCCGGCATCGTGGGCCTCGATCGCCGCGCAGGCACCCGCCGCGCCGAAGCCGAGCACGATGACATCCGCTTCGTATTCCGCCTGATTGCTCATTGATAACCGTCCCTGCTGGATCGACGGCAGGCGGCGCCGGCCGGCGCAGGAGCCCGCAATCTCATCGCTCACATCTGGAACGCGACGCGGTCTACGGCCGGTCCCGCTCCTCCCAATGTCCGGCAAGCGCCCGACAGCCTCATTGCTAAAGAGCGCGGAGAGCGTTTGCAAGCGCTTTCTTTTTGAAAGGTGTTTCAGCGGCGCCGAAGCGGCGTGGATCGCCAGTAGATATCACGAAACGCCTTCGAGCGGGGTTTGGCGGCGTGAAAGGATCGTTTCCGGCTGTTTGCAAGCTGGCAACAGGCGCAATTTTAGCCGCAATGAAAGCGCTTTCATTACGGCTTTCTGTGATAAGCGGCAGTCGGAACCCACCTAGTCCTGTGTGCTGCGGACGCGGGGGCGGCCGCGGCGGCTTTCCGCTTGCCCGGCGGCGAGGGCGACGCCGGGCGCCGGGCCGGTGGTGCCGCGCGGGATCAGCACGAGCTCGCTGAGCTCGGGCAGCTCGCCGCCCTCGCCTTCCGCCAGCGCGACCAGATATTCGGCGGCGCTGCGGCCGATCTCGGCGCTCGGCGTGCGCACCGTGCTGAGCGGCGGGATGGTGTTGGCGGCGATATTGGCATTGCCGAAGCCGATGATGGAGACGTCCTCCGGCACGCGCATGCCGCGATGCTGGCATTCGAACAGGCTGCCCAGCGCCAGAATGTCGTTGCCGCCGATGATGGCCGTCGGCTTCTGTCCGCGCGCGAAAAGCTCGGCGCAGCCGTGGCGTACCGCTTCAACCGCATAGGAGGTGAAGACGATCTGCTCCGGCCTGAGCGCCACGCCGGCGCGGCCCAGGGCGTCGCGGATGCCCTGCAGCCGCGATTGCATGCGGTCGCTCTTGGTCGGGTCGCCCATGACGATGCCGAAATCGCGATGCCCGAGCGACAGGAGATATTCCGCCACCATCTCGCCGCCGCGGCGGCCGTCGAAGCCGATCGCCGGATAGGGCGAATCCTCGGCCGTGGCCCAGGTGTTGACGAAGGGGATGCGGCGCTCGCGAAGCAGCGCATAGAGCGCCACGTCGTGCTGGTAGCCGACCAGCATCAGCCCGTCGATCCCGCGCTCGACCAGCGTGCGGACGCGGCGGATCTCGCGCGCGCTGTCATATTCCGTGCTGGTGAGGAACATCGCATAGCCGAGGTCGTCGAGCCGGTTCTGGAAGGCACTGACGGTCTCGGAGAAGATCGTGTTGGAGAAGGTCGGCACCACGGCGCCGAGCGCCTTGGTGCGGCGCGAGGCGAGCGCCCGCGCCGTGCCGTTGGGCACATAGCCGAGCTCGGCGATCGCGGCGGCGATGCGGGCGCGCAGCGCCGGCTTGACGAGGTCGGGCCGGTTGATGGCGCGCGACACCGTGGCGGCGGAGACATCCGCCAGCGCCGCCACGTCGTTCAGCGTGACGGCCCCCTTCGGGCCGAGCGGTTGACTGTCGTTCCTGCTCAAGCAGCCTCCTGCCGCCTTCGCCGCGGACCGGCTGCCCGGTCCTGCGGCACTGTCGAGACGTTTTTCGGAAGCGCGCAGCCGCGCATCCAACCCCGTCCCGATGTTCTATTACATGCGGCCCCGCCTGCAAACTCGCGGCTGTATCGCAACTCGGTTGCAGACGCCGGAATCGCCTCAGGCACGCGCCTCCCATTCCGATCCCCATTCCATCACGGAATGGCCGGGAGACACCTCGCGCCAGCTGCGCGCGGGCGGCACGTAGTCCACCGGCCGGAGCGGGCTCCTGATCTCGTCGTTGGAGATGGGGCGGCGCATGAAACGGCGGGCGGGGTCGGGCACCGGCACCGCCGCCAGCAGGCGTTTGGTGTAGGGATGCTGCGGGTCGCCGAAGATCTGCGCACGGGGACCGATCTCGACGATCTCGCCCAGATACATCACCGCCACGCGGTGGCTGACGCGCTCCACCACGGCCATGTCGTGCGAGATGAAGAGGTAGGCGAGTTTCATCCTGTCCTGCAGGTCGAGCATCAGGTTGATGACCTGCGCCTTGACGGACACGTCGAGCGCCGAGACCGACTCGTCGGCCACGATCAGCTTCGGCTCCACCGACAAGGCGCGTGCGATGCAGATGCGCTGGCGCTGGCCGCCGGAGAACTCGTGCGGATAGCGCCGCGCCATTTCCGGGCGCAGGCCGACCTGCTCCAGCAGCTCGCCGACCTTGCGGTGCGCCTCCGCGCGGCCGGCGAGCCGGTTGACGATCAGCGGCTCGGCGATGGCTTCGCCGACCGTCATGCGCGGATTGAGGCTGGCATAGGGGTCCTGGAAGATCATCTGGATGCGCCGGCGGCGGTCATGCAGGGTCTGGTCGTCCAGCGTGAGCAGGTCCTCGCCGTCGAGCAGCACCGAGCCGCGCATGGGCTGCATGAGGCGCATCACCGAGCGGCCGGTGGTGGACTTGCCGCAGCCGGACTCGCCCACCAGCGCCAGCGTCTCGCCGGGCTGGACGCTGAAGGAGACGTTCTCCACCGCATGGACCCGGCGCTTGACGCTGCTGAACAGGCCGCCGCGCAGGTTGAAGCGCGCGGTGAGGTTCTTCACCTCGATGACCGGCTGGCCGGGCGACACGGTTTCGCCCGTCTCGGCCGGCGTGTCGGAAAGGCCGGTGGCGCGGTCCACGACAGGGAAGCGCATCGGCCGGCGATGGCCGGCCATGGCGCCCAGCCGCGGCACGGCCGACAGGAGCGAGCGGGTATAGGGATGCTGCGGGTTGTCGAAGATGTCGCGCGTGGCGCCCTGCTCCACGACCTTGCCGTTGTACATGACGGCGGTGCGGTCGGCGACCTCGGCCACCACGCCCATGTCGTGGGTGATGAAGAGGACGGACATGCCCTCTTCCTGCTGGAGCGTCTTGATGAGCTCGATGATCTGCGCCTGGATGGTGACGTCGAGCGCGGTCGTCGGCTCGTCGGCGATGAGCAGCTTGGGCTTGCAGGCCAGCGCCATGGCGATCATCACGCGCTGGCGCATGCCGCCCGACATTTCGTGCGGATAGTCGTCGAGCCGGCGCGCCGCGTCCGGGATGCGCACCAGCTCCAGCATCTCGCGCACGCGTTCGCGCGCCGCCTTGCGCCGCATGCCGCGGTGGCGGATCAGCACCTCGGCGATCTGGTCGCCGATGGTCAGGACCGGGTTGAGCGAGGTCATCGGCTCCTGAAAGATCATCGCAACCTCGTTGCCGCGCAGATGCTGCATCTCGCCCTCGGAAAGCGGCACGAGATCGCGGCCGTCGAGCAGGATGCGGCCGCCGACCACGCGGCCGGCTGGCTTGGGCAGAAGGCCCATGATGGAAAGCGCGGTGACGCTCTTGCCGCTGCCGGACTCGCCGGCCACCGCCAGCGTCTCGCCGGGCGCGATCTTGTAGGACACGTCGTCCACCGCCTTCATCACGCCGTCGCGGCTGAAGAAGTGGGTGGAGAGATTCTCGACGCTGAGCATCGGGCGGAGCGGCTGCACGGCGGGGCCGCTCGTCCTGTGGGGATCGGCCAGCATCACATCCTCCTCGCCAGGCGCGGATCGAGCATGTCGCGCAGGCCGTCGCCGAGGATGTTGATGGCGAGCACCATCACGGCGAGGAACATGCCGGGGAACAGGATTGTCCAGAAGGCGATCATCACGAAGATGCGGCTTTCGGCGATGATGTTGCCCCAGCTCGGTATCTCGGGCGGCGTGCCGACGCCGAGGAAGCTCAGCGTCGCCTCGATCATCACCGCCACGGCGAAGATGAAGGTCGCCTGCACGATCAGCGGCGGGATGATGTTGGGCAGGATGTGCCGGCGCAGCAGCCGCGGCGTGCGGTTGCCGATGGCGATGGCCGCATGGACGTAGGTCTGCTCCTTGATGCCGAGCACCAGCGAGCGCACCAGGCGCACCACACGCGGCAGTTCGGTGATGGCGATGGCGATGACGATGAGCGTGATCGAGGCGCGCATGATCGACATCATGGCGATGGCGAGCAGGATGCTGGGGATGGCCATGAGACCGTCCATGGTGCGCATGATGACGGCGTCGAGCATGCGCACATAGCCGCTCAGCAGGCCGAGCACGATGCCGGCGACGGTTGCCACCAGCGCCACGCTGACGCCGACGAGCAGCGAGACGCGGCCGCCATAGAGGGTGCGGCTGAAGATGTCGCGGCCGTACTGGTCGGTGCCGAACCAGTGCTCCGCCGATGGCGGCTTGAGGCGCATGCCGGGGTCGATGCGGATCGGGTCGTAGGCGGTGAAGAGCGGCGCGAAGACCGACAGGATCACCATGGCCAGAAGCAGGCCGCCGCCGACGGCGACGGTGGGATGGCGGCGCACGAAATAGCCGATGCCGCGCCGTTTCCGGACGGGAGGCGCTGCGGGCAGCGCGTCGATGGGAAGGTCGCTCATCTCTGGTGCCCCGGGTCTCAGTAGCGGATACGCGGATCGAACAGCGAGTAGCTGATGTCGATGATCAGATTGACCATGATGCAGGTGAAGGCGGCGAAGAGCACGACGCCCTGCACCACCGGCACGTCGCGCTGGAGGATCGCCTCCACCGTCATGCGGCCGATGCCGGGAATGGCGAAGACGCTTTCGGTGACGACGACGCCGCCCAGCAGCGAGGCGAAGGCGACGCCGATGGTGGTGACGATCGGCACCGCGGCGTTGCGCAGCGCATGCTTGATGAGCACCGGGCTGATGGACAGGCCCTTGGCGCGGGCGGTGCGGATATAGTCCTCGTTGAGCACTTCGAGCATGGTCGAGCGCGTCATGCGGGCGAGCAGCGCCGAGTAGGCGAGGCCGAGCGTGGCGCTGGGCAGGATGAGCGAGGTGAGGCAGGGAATGATGCCCTGCGCCAGCGGCACATAGCCCTGCACGGGCAAGGCACGCATCTGCATGGCGAAGAGATAGATGTTGAAATAGCCGACCAGGAAGACCGGGATCGAGAAGCTGGCCACGGCGAAGACCATGATGGCGCGGTCGATCCAGGTGCCGGCCTGCCAGGCGGCGATGACGCCCAGCGGCACGGCGATGACGATGGAGATGATCAACGTCACCAGCGCCACCATGGCGGTCGGCTCGATGCGCTGCAGCACCATGTCGAGTACCGGCCTGCCGTGGAAGATCGACATGCCGAGATCGCCGGTGAGCACGCCGGTGATCCAGGTGACGAAGCGCACCGGCATGGGCTGGTCGAGGCCGAGCGACTGGCGGATGCGGTCGATGTCGGCGGTGGTGGCGTCCTCGCCGGCGATGATCGCCGCCGGATCGCCCGGATTGAGGGCGAGCAGCAGGAAGGTGATGACGGCGACGATCAGCATGACCGGTATCGTCGCCACGACGCGCCTGACGGCATAAGCCAGCATGGTCACTCCTCCTTTTGCCGCCGTCGGCGGACGATCCGCGTCGCGCGGCTAGCCCTTGCGCATGCCCCAGAAGACGGTGGTGCCGGCCTGCGGCACATCCTTCAGCTCGGCGCGGACGCCGTGCAGGCGGGTATACTGGCCGAGCGGCACATAGGGCACCACCTCATAGGCGCGGACCTGGATCTTATCGATGATCTGCTTGCGCCCTGCGGGGTCGGATTCCTTGCTCCAGTCGTCGATCAGCCCCATGATCTCCTTGTCGCAGGGCCAGCCGGGGGCGGCCGCCTGGCAGGACGGCGTGAACCAGAGGCTGACCAGCGGGTCGATGGTGGAGGCCGCGACGGTGCCGGTGATGAACAGGTTCCAGCCGCCGTCCTTCGGGTCGGTCTTCTGCGCGCGGCGCGCCGTGATGGTGGCCCAGTCGGCCGCCTGCACGTCGAGATTGATGCCGGCGTCGCGCAGCGCCTGGACGACGACGAGCGTCGCCGCGATATGCTCCGGCCTGTCGGTCGGCTGCATGATGACGACAGGCTCGCCATTGTAGCCGGCTTCTTTCAGCAGCTCCCTGGCCTTGGCGACATTCACCTCGCGGAACGGCTCCGAACCCGCGTCCGACTCGCTCGGCGAGCCGCACATGAAGAAGGCGCCGCAATGCTTGTGGTAGAGGTCGGGGCGATCGCCGACGATCGCCTTCATCACGTCTTCCTGCTTGACCAGATAGAGCAGCGCCTGACGGGCGAGCTTGTTGTCGAAGGGCGGATAGAGGTGGTTCGGCCGCAGCAGCGGCTGGATGCCCAGCGGATCGTTCGAGATCAGCTCGAGGTTCGGATCGGCGTCGAAGATCGGCAGGAAATCCAGCGGCGGCGCGTCGAAGAAATCGATCTCGCCCACCGTCAGCGCCGTCAGTTTCGTGTTCACGTCGGGAATCGAGATCCATTCCATGCGGTCGAAATTGACGATCTTGGCACCGGCGAGGCCATCGGTCGGCTCCTCGCGCGGCACATAATCCTCGTTCCTCGCGAAGACCACCCTGGTGCCGGGCACCCACTCTCCCGTGACGAGCTTGTAGGGACCCGAGCCGATCGGCTCCCTGATCTCCTGCGACGCCGGCACGGAAGCGAGGCGCGCCGGCATGATGTAGGCCGGGCCGATGCGCTTGCCCAGCGCTTCGCGCACCAGGCCGAAGGGCTCGTTGAGGACGAGGCGGAAGCTGTCCTCGTCGACGACGTCGAGGCCCTTCGCCTTCTGCATGATGAGGCGGCCCATGGCGTCGCGCTCGGCCCAGCGCTTGATCGACGCCACCGCATCCTCGGCGCGGACGGGCTGGCCGTCATGGAACTTGAGGCCCGGGCGCAGGGTGAAGTCGTGGGTGAGCCCGTCCTCGCTGACCACATATTCGCCGACCATCTGGTTCTGGATCCGGTTCTGCGAATCCAGCCCGAACAGCATGTCGTAGATCTGGTTGGCGGCGACCGTGGTGATGGCGGCGTTGGTCCAGACCGGATCGACATTCTTGAGGTCGCCGCTCATGGCGACCCTGAGCACCTTGTCCGGCGCGGTCTGCGCGGCGGCGGGCGACAGGGCGATGGCGGCGGCAAGGCCGACGCCGGCTAACATTTTCGATATGAAAGACATTTCTCTTCCTCCCAGAAGACGCAATCGAAGCGCGGTGGGCATGCGCATTTCCGCCCAAAGGATCGCGGAAATGCCCTGCCTTCTTGTTTTGCGCGCCGCTCCTGCCGCTATTTGTGCATGCCCCAGAAGACGGTGGTGCCGGCCTGCGGGACGTCCTTCAGCTCGGCGCGGATGCCGTGCTGGCGCTTGTACTGGCCAAGCGGGATGTAAGGGATCGAATCGTAGGCCCTAGTCTGGATCTGGTCGATCAGTTCCTTGCGCTTGGCCGTGTCCGGCTCCTGGCTCCACGTGTCGATCAGCGCCATGATCTCCTTGTCGCAGGGCCAGCCGGGTGCCGCCTTCTCGCAGGACGGCACGAACCAGAGGTTGACCAGCGGGTCGATCGCGGCGGCCGCGGTGGTGCCGGTGATGAACAGGTGCCAGCCGCCGTCCTTCGGATCGGTCTTCTGGGCGCGGCGGGCGGAGATGGTCGCCCAGTCGGCCGCCTGCACGTCGAGATTGATACCGGCATCGCGCAGCGCCTGGATGACGACCAGCGTGGCGGCGGTGTGCTCGGGCCGGTCGGTCGGCTGCATGATCACCAGCGGCTCGCCATTGTAGCCGGCTTCCTTGAGCAGCTCCCTGGCCTTCTCGACATTCACCTCCTTATAGGGTTCCGCGCCGGCCGCCGTCTCGTTGGCCGAGCCGCACATGAAGTAGGCCGGGCAGTAGGGCGGGTAGAGGTCGGGCCGGTCGCCGACGATCGCCTTGAGCACGTCCTCCTGCTTGATGAGATACATCAGCGCCTGGCGGGCGAGCTTGTTGTCGAAGGGCGGATAGAGGTGGTTGGGGCGCAGCAGCGGCTGCACGCCGAGCGGATCGGTCGCCACGAGGTTGAGGTTCGGGTCGGCGTCGAAGATCGGCAGGAAGTCGAGCGGCGGGGCGTCGAAATAGTCGATCTCGCCCACCGTCAGCGCCGTCAGCTTGGTGTTGACGTCGGGAATGGAAATCCACTCCATGCGGTCGAACTTGACGACCTTGGCGCCGGCGAGGCCGCTCGCAGGCTCCTCGCGCGGCACATAGTCCTCGTTCTTGGCGAAGATCACCTTGCTGCCGGGCACCCACTGATCCATCACGATCTTGTAGGGGCCGGAGCCGATCGGGTCCTTGATCTCGTCGGAAGCCGGCTGGTTCGCCAGCCGCGCCGGGCGGATATAGGCAGGGCCGATCCGCTTGCCGAGCGACTCGCGCACCAGGCCGAACGGCTCGTTCAGAACCAGCCTGAAGCTGTCGCCGTCGACGACCTCGAGGCTCTTTGCCTTGCTCATGAGCAGGACGCCCATGGCATCCTTCTGCGCCCAGCGCTTGATGGAGGCGACGCAGTCCTCGGCGGTGACCGGCGTGCCGTCGTGGAACTTGAGGCCGGGCCGCAGGGTCATGTCGTGCGTCAGCCCGTCCTCGCTGACGACGTATTCGCCGACCATCTGGTTCTGCATCTCCTGATTCTCGTCAGGCGCGAACAGCATGTCGAAGATCTGGTTGGCGGCGATGCCGGTGATGGCGGCGTTGGTCCACACAGTGTCGGTGATCTTGAGGTCGCCGCTCATCGCGACCTTGAGGACCTTTGGGTCGGTGTTCTGCGCGCCCGCGCCCGAGACGGCGCCGAAAGCGAGCGCGAGCGACAGGGATGCTGCCGAGAGCAGCCTCGATGCGTATGACATTGGTCTCCTCCAATATGCCTAAGCGCCTGTCCTTCAGGCAGGCGCGAATTTGGGTAGCGTCACGTCCGGCGTGACCTTGTCGAAGACGACGCGCATCTTCTGGCCGACAGCCAGCTCCGCCGCGCGCGCGCCGACGACATTGCTGTAGAGCTGCGGCCCTTCCTCGAGCCTCACGAGGCAGACGAGATAAGGCAAGTCCTTCACGAAGCCGCCCCAATAGGCCTTGTGGAACTCCACCCACGAGACAAGCTCGGCACGGCCCGACACCGTTTCCCACTCCTGCTCGTCCGACAGACAGGCGGGGCAGATATGGGTGGCGGGCATGTGGCGATCGCCGCAGGCGACGCAGCGCTGCACCGTCAGACGGCCGGCATGCGCATGGGCCCAGAACGGCGCCATCAGCGGGTCGGCGGTGTTCGGCAGCGGCTTGTCGTATCCGGTACTGTCTGCAACGTTCATGGCTCGTCCTCCGGACCGTCAGGCGCGCGTATAGATGATGGAGCGCGTGCAGGGCGTGGTGGCCTGGAACATCGCCACCTCGCAATCGGCCACCTGCCGCTCGCCGCATTCGCCGCGCACCTGCCGCACGGCCTCGATATTGAGGCCCCAGCCCTGCATGTAGGAATTGGACAGGTGCCCGCCGTCGGTATTGGTGGGCAGCCGGCCGCCGACCTTGAGCGCGCCGCCCTCGACGAAGCCGCCCGCCTCGCCGCGCTTGCAGAAACCGGCGCCTTCGAGGCTGAACAGCACGGTGGGGCTGAAATTGTCGTAGGCCATCAGCGTGTCGACATCGCCCGGCCCGACGCCTGCCATGCCGAACGCCTCCTGACTGGAAAAATGCGCCGCGTCGTACCAGAAGTCGCTGTCGTAGTTGGGGAAGGACGAGGATTCGGTGAAGCTGTCCTTGGCGCCGACGCCGGAGATCAGCACCGGCGGCTTGCGGAAATCCTTCGCGCGGTCGGCCGTGGTGAGGATCATGCAGGTGGCGCCGTCATTGATGAGGCAATAGTCGAGCAGGCGCAGCGGCAAGGCGATGGGGCGCGCTTCCTCGTGGTCGTCGATGGTGATCGGCTTCTTCATCACCGCGTCGGGGTTCATGCCGGCATGGTGGCGGAAGGCGACGGAGACCTCGGCGAGCTGGCGCGTGGTGGTGCCATAGCGCGCCATGTGCTGGCGGAACATCATGGCGTGCGAGGCGCCCGGCGAGGTCATGCCGTAGGGGTTCCAGACGCTGTTCGACTCGTCGCCGCCATAGTTCATGCGCCGCGAGCGGCCGATATTGGTGTAGATCAGCGCCACATATTTCGCCCGGCCGGTGGCGAGCGCCACCACGGCCTCGACGATGCTGACGCCGGCCATGCGGCCGTGGCCGGGCAGCGTGATGGTCCAGCGCGGATCGATGCCGATGATCTCGGCCATGCGGGCATAGAAGGGCACGCGGCAGACCAGCAGGCCGTCGATCTCGTTCTTGTCGATGCCGCAATCGGCGACCGCGCGCTTGAAAGCCTGCGCGCCGAGGCCGTAATCGTCGGTCTCGGGAAAGCTGCCATAGGCGGTGTTGCCCACGCCGATGACGGCAACCTTGTTGCTGAGCTCCCGAAAATCCGACAATGCGACCTCCCAGATCGAGCCGCCATTCGGCCGGCGGTCGTTGGAAAAAAGCTATCACGGCTCATTCACATTGCAAGCGCTTTCTTATTTCATTGCCGCGAGCGCGGCTGGAGACAGCAGGAGGGCTTGTGCTTGCCCGCATTCGGGCGACCGGCGACGGCTTCGCTGCCGGCAATCCGTGATTCAAACTATGCCTTTGATATAAATGAGTATTGGTCGCCACTTCTCCCGCCCACCCATCGTCGCCGGCGGATCAGCCAGCGCGCCAGCGGCTCGCAGGTGCGCTGGCGATCTGGACATTTCGGCGGGCGCCCCCTAAACAAATCATGAAAGCGTTTGCATACGGCGTTCCCGCCATGCACGCGCGGGAGGCGGAGACGAAGTCGAGATGAACCAGAGCCCCAGGAACGGCGCATTCACGCAGGGGGAGGCGTCCGGGCGCCCCGAGGACAGGCTGAAGCCGGGCATGCTGCACGGGCTGCGGGTGGTGGAGGTGGCCGACGAGCTCGGCGAATATTGCGGCCTGCTGCTGGCCGGGCTCGGGGCCGAGGTGATCAAGGTCGAGCCGCCGCAGGGAAATCCGACGCGCGCGATCGGCCCCTTCCTCAACGACGAGCCGCATCCGGAGCGCTCGCTGCATTTCTGGGCCTATAACCGCGCCAAGAAGTCCGTCACGCTGGACCTCGACAATGCCGGGGACGTGGCGCGGCTGACGGCGCTGCTCGAAGCGAGCGACGTGCTGCTCGACACGTCCTGCGGCCGCGTCGCCGCCGCGCTCGGCATGGACAGCGCCGGAATCGGCGCGCGTTTCCCGGCGCTGGTGCATGCGCGCATGACGCCCTTCGGCGATACCGGCCCCTGGAAGGACTACAAGGCGAGCGACCTGATCCACCTCGCGCTCGGCGGGGTGATGATGAATTGCGGCTATGACGGCAAGGACGGGCGCTACGACACGCCGCCGATCGCGCCGCAGGCGTGGCAGGCCTACCACATCGCCGGCGAGCAGCTCGCCATCGGCATCGTCGCGGCGCTCTTGTCGCGCTTCCGCACCGGGCGCGGGCAGGAGGTGTCCTGCGCCGTGCACGACGCGGTGTCGAAGAACACCGAACTCGACGTGATGTACTGGGTGATGCGGCGCGTGCCGCTGTGGCGCCAGACCTGCCGCCATGCGAGCGAGAAGCCGGACGGCATCACCTCGATCACCCGCAGCCGCGACGGCCGCTGGTTCCTGACCTGGATCATGGCGCGGCCCGATCACGACAAGACGGTGGCCTTCTTTGCCCGCCACGGCTTCACCGAGGGCGTGCGCGAGGTGATGCCGCTGGTGGCGAAGGGCGCACGCGCCATTCCCGGCACCGGCGGCAAGGACCCGCGCGCGGAAATACTGGCGGGCATTCTCAACCGTTTCACGGCCTCCTTCGACAGCGACGACCTGCCATGGCGCGAGGCGCAGGAGATCGGCCTGCTCTGGGCACCGCTGCGCAAGCCGCACGAGAGCGCCACCGATGCGCACTGGCTGGCGCGCGGCACGCTGACCGACATCGCGCATCCCGAGCTCGGCCGCTCCTTCCGCTATGTGACGAGCAAATGGCTGAGCACGGCCACCGCCTGGCAGGCCGGGCGGCGCGCGCCACTGCCGGGCGAGGACACCGACGCGGTGATGCGCGAGGTCGCGGCAGCAGCGCCGCGCCGCGTCGAGCCGCGGCCGGCCGCCTCGGCGCCGAGGCTTTCGGCGCATGGCAAGCCGTTCCCGCTGCAGGACGTGCGCATCCTCGACTTCTCCTGGTTCCTCGCCTCGGCCGGCGGGACGCGCTTCCTCGCCGGGCTGGGCGCGGAGAGCCTGAAGGTAGAATGGAAGGGCAATCCCGACACGCGCGTCGCGGCCATGGCGCCGGTGGGCGGGCGCGCTGCCCGGGCGGCCGCGACCGGCCCCCTGCCCGGCGAGACCGATCCCGACATGGGCGGCCAGTTCAACAACAAGAATTCCGGCAAGCGCGGCCTGTCGCTCAACATCAAGCATCCGAAGGGGCTGGAAATCGCCAAGGCGCTGGTCTCCATCTCCGACGTGGTGGCGGAAGGCTTCTCGCCGGGCGTGCTGGAGCGGCTGGGGCTGGGCTACGAGGTGATGAAGTCGATCAGGCCGGACATCATCTATGTGCAGCAGTCGGGCATGGGCAGCCACGGCGCCTATGGGCGCATCCGCACCGTGGGGCCGGTGGCTGCCGCGTTCGCCGGCAGCTCGGAGATGTCGGGCCTGCCGGAGCCGGCCATGCCGGCCGGCTGGGGCTATTCCTTCCTCGACTGGATGGGCGCCTACAGCTTCGCGCTGGCGACGCTCGGCGCGCTCTACCATCGCGCGCGCACCGGCGAGGGGCAGTGGGTCGATTCCTCGCAATGCGAGAGCGGCATCTTCCTGACCGGGCCGGCCGTGCTCGACTGGTCGGCCAATGGCCGGGTCGCGGAGCGCACGGGCAACCGCTCGCCATACGTGCCGGCCGCGCCGCACGGCGCCTATCGCTGCGCCGGCACCGACCGCTGGGTGGCGATCGCCTGCTTCAGCGATGCGGAGTTCCGCATGCTGGCCGAGGTGGCCGGCCAGAGCGAATGGCTTGACGATCCGCGCTTCGCCACGGTCGCCGCGCGGCTCGCCAACCAGGATGCGCTGGACAGCGCCATCGAGAGCTGGACGCGCCGCCACGACCCCTATTCGGTGATGCACCTCCTGCAGGCGGTGGGGGTGGCGGCAGGCGTGTGCCAGACCGCCGAGGACCGCCTCGACAACGACCCGCAGCTCGCCGCGCTGGACTGGCTGACCGAGGTGCGCGGCACCAAGATCGGCGAATGGCCGGTGGCGGAACTGCCGATGAAGCTCTCCGACACGCCGGCCCATATCGGCGGCCTCATCAACCGCGGCGCGCCCTGCTACGGCGAGGACAATGCCTACGTGCTGCGCGACCTGCTGGGCTATTCCGAATCGGAAATCCAGCGGCTGGCCGAGGACGAGGTGATCTGAGCCGAGGCCTCAGGCCAGCGGGAAGACGCTGGCGCGGCGGAGCCGCAGCGCGCCGGTGTCGCCCGCCGCCACCTGCGTTTCGGGCGGCACGTCGAGCTCGGCGGTGACGCCGTCGGGCAGGCGCACGACGAGGCGGCGGTTTTCCGGCCGGTCGATGACGCGCAGCACGCTTGCCGCGATGCCGCTGCCATCGGATGCCCAGTCGAGGTCGGCGGGGCGGGCGAAGAGCTCGGCGCGGCCGTCCGGCACGCCGGGCGCGTCGATGCTGCCGCCGGCGAGCGCCGCGCGGCCGTCACGCACCTCCACCTCCAGCCGGTTGGCATCGCCCAGGAAGCGGGTGACGAAGGCCGAGCCCGGCCGGCGGCAGACCTCTTCCGGCGTGCCCTGCTGGACGATGCGGCCCTCGTTGAGGATGACGACGCGGTCGGCGAGGTCGAGCGCTTCTTCCTGATCGTGGGTGACGAAGATTGTCGTGATGCCCAGCTCGTCATGGATCTCGCGCAGCCAGCGGCGCAGGTCGCGGCGGACATTGGCGTCGAGCGCGCCGAAGGGCTCGTCGAGCAGCAGCACCTTGGGATCGACCGCGAGCGCGCGGGCCAGCGCCACGCGCTGGCGCTGGCCGCCGGAAATCTGCGCCGGGAAGCGGTCGCCCAGCCCGGCGAGCCGCATCAAGGCGAGCAGTTCGGTGACGCGCGCGTCGATCTCGGCGCGGCTGCGGCGGCGCTTCGACACCTTCATGCCGAAGGCGATGTTTTCGGCAACCGTCATGTGCGGGAAGAGTGCGTAGTGCTGGAAGACGAAGCCGACGCCGCGCTCGCGCACGGGAATGTCGGTGGCGTCCTCGTCGCCGAAGAGGATGCGGCCGCCATCGGCATAATCAAGTCCGGCGACCATGCGCAGGATCGTCGTCTTGCCGGAGCCCGAGGGGCCCAGCAGCGCGACGAGCTCGCCGCTGCCGATCTCCAGCGACACGCCGTGCACGGCGCGGAAGGTGTCGAAGCTCTTCACCACATTGTCGAGCGTGATCTTCATGGCTTCGCTCCCTCGGTTGAAGCGGCTGGCTTGGCGGGAGCGGCGAGCGCCGGGCGGCGTCCCGCGCCCTGGCGCTCGAGCAGCACCTTGGCGACGATGGTGACGAGCGCGAGCAGCGTCAGGATGGATGCCGCGGCAAAGGCGCCGGCGGTGTTGTAGTCGTGATAAAGCAGCTCGATGTGGAGCGGCAGCGTGTTGGTCTGGCCGCGAATATTGCCCGACACGACCGAGACGGCGCCGAACTCGCCCATGACGCGGGCATTGCACAGCACCACGCCGTAGAGCAGCGCCCAGCGGATGTTGGGCAGCGTCACCGACAGGAAGGTGCGCCAGCCCGAGGCGCCGAGCGAGGTCGCCGCTTCCTCCAGATCGCGCCCCTGCGCCTGCATCAGCGGGATAAGCTCGCGCGCGACGAAGGGCGCGGTGACGAACATGGAGGCGAGCACGATGCCCGGCAGCGCGAAGAGGATCTTGACGTCGGCCGATTGCAGCGCCGGCCCGAACAGGCCCTGCAGGCCGTAGACGAAGAGATAGGCGACGCCGGCCACGATGGGCGAGATCGAGAAGGGTATCTCGATCAGCACGGTCAGCGCCCGCTTGCCCCGGAAGTCGAACTTGGTGATGGCCCATGCCGCGGCGACGCCGAAGGCGGTGTTGAGCGGCACGGCGACGAGCGCCGTGACCACGGTGAGCAGGATGGCGTGGCGCGTGTCGGGATGGGCGATATTGGCGGCGAAGGCCGCAAATCCCTGCGAGAAGGCTTGCGTGAAGATCACCACCAGCGGCGCCAGCACGAGGATGGCGCCGAAGACGAGCACGAAGCCGATGAGGCTGCGGCGGATGGCGGGGCTGTCGCCGATGCGCGGCGGCTTGCGGTGCGTCTGCATGCTCAGCCCCTGCCCGTATAGCGCAGGGCGCGGGCCTGCAGGATGTTGGTCGCGGCCAGCATGACGAAGGCGGTGAAGAGCAGCACCGAGGCGATGGCCGCGGCGGCCTGATAGTCATATTCCTCCAGCCGGATGAAGACGAGCAGCGCGGTGATCTCGGTCTCGAAAGGCTGGTTGCCGGCGATGAAGATGATGGCGCCGAACTCGCCCAGGCTGCGGGCGAAGGAGAGCGAGACGCCGGCCAGAAGCGCCGGCGTCAGCAGCGGCAAGATCACGCGGCGGAAAATCTCGCCGTCCTTGCCGCCGAGCGACTGCGCCGCTTCCTCCAGCGCCGGGTCGAGGTCCTCCAGCACCGGCTGCACCGTGCGCACGATGAAGGGCAGGCTGGTGAAGGCCATGGCGACCATGATGCCGACGGGCGTGTAGGCGACGCGGATGCCGGCCTGCGCCAGCAGGCCGCCGAACCAGCCATTGGTTGCGAACAATGTCGTGAGCGCGATGCCGGCGACGGCGGTGGGCAAGGCGAAGGGCAGGTCGACGATCGCATCGACCAGCCGCTTGCCGGGAAAGGAATAGCGCACCAGCACCCAGGCGAGCGCGAGGCCGAAGACGAGGTTGAAGGCGGTGGCGATGAGGGCGGCGACCACGGTGACGCGATAGCTCGCCAGCGCGCGGCCGGAGGTGACGATGCGCCAGTATTCCTCCGGGCCGAGGCTCGCCGCCTTGAAGATCAGCGCGCCGATCGGCAGGGCGATGATGAGCCCCGCATAGAGCAGCGTGATGCCGAGCGACAGCGGCAGGCCGGGAAGGACGCGGCGTCTCACCTGTCAAACTCTCCGTGAAAAAGGCCGGCGGACCTGTCCGCCGGCCGATCGTCATGCAAAGGGTGGAAGATCAGCGATTGCCGTAGAGCTTGTCGAGCAGCGCGCCGGAGGCGAAGTGCTCCTGCTGCACCTTCGGCCAGCCGCCGAACACGTCCTCGACCGTCACGAGGCGGACGTCGGGGAACTGGTCCTTGTACTTGGCCGCCACTTCGGGCTCGTGGACGCGGTGGCCGTATTCGGCGGCGATCGTCTGGCCCTGCGGCGTGTAGAGGAACTCCAGATAGGATTTCGCGAAATCGCGCGAGCCGCGCTTGTCGACCACGCGGTCCACGATCGCCACCGGGAACTCGGCCAGCAGGCTGACGGAGGGCACGACGAGCGTGAACTTGTCGGTGCCGAACTCCTTGGCGATGCCGCGCGTCTCGGCCTCGAAGGTGATCAGCACGTCGCCGATCTCGCGCTCCACGAAGGTGGTGGTGGCGGCGCGGCCGCCGGTGTCGAAGACCGGCACGTTGTCGAACAGCTTGGCGATGAACTCGGCCACCTTCTCCTCGTCGCCGTTGAACTTCTCCTTCGCGTAGGCGGTGGCGGCAAGATAGGTGTAGCGGGCGTTGCCCGAGGTCTTCGGGTTGGGGAAGATCACCTTCACATCGTCGCGCACCAGATCGTCCCAGTCCTTGATGTTCTTGGGGTTGCCGGCACGCACCAGGAAGGACGGAAGCGAATAGAAGGGCGAGGCCTGGTTCGGGAAGTCGGCCTGCCAGTCGTCGGTCACGAAGCCGTTCCTGACCAGGAAATCGATGTCGGTGACCTGATTGAAGGTGACCACGTCGGCCTCGAGGCCCTCGACGATGGCGCGCGCCTGGCGCGAGGTGCCGGCATGCGACTGGTCGATGGACTTGCCGGGATTCTTGGCCACATAGGCCTCGTTCACGGCCGCGAAAAGCTCGCGGGCAATGTCGTAGGAGGCGTTGAGGATTTTGTCCGGCGACTGGGCGTGGGCCGGGCCTGCGAGCAGGCCGGCAAGTGCCGCGCCGATGATGAGGAAACGCTTCATGTGTCTCTCCTGAGATGATGCGTGAAAATAGCCATGAACGCGGCCAAGGCGGAGAGACGCGGCAGGTGCGGGCGGTGGCGAGATTAGAAAATCCATCTCAAGATCGCATTCAAGCAGGATTGAGATTTCATCAACGGTACGGACGGTCTTCGCCCCCGCCCTATTGGGCAGCCGCGCACAAGCCTGTAGATTGCCGGCCATGCTCACCCTCCTCCAGGACTACTGGCCCCATATCCTGACCGTCGTCTCGATCCTCGTCGCCGTGCCGGCGGCGATCCATGCGGCAATGACCAAGGACGAGGTCCGCGCCGCGATCGGATGGGTGGGCGTCATCGTCCTGTCGCCCATCGTCGGCGCGGTGATCTATGCGATCGGCGGCATCAACCGCATCCGGCGCCAATCGCTCGCCGTCGAGCGCGCGGCGCACGGCCATTACAGGTCGTCGGCGCTCGGCGAGGCGGTCGCGGACGGGCTGATCGGAGAGCGCTTCGGCCGGCGCTTCGCCGCGCTGGGCAGGCTCGGCGACAGCGTCACGCATCACAGGATGCGCACTGGCAACGCCATCGCGATGCTGGACAGCGGCGACCGCGTCTATGCGGCGATGATCGAAGCAATCGCGCAGGCAAAGCGCAGCGTCATCCTCGAATCCTACATCTTCGACCGCGACCCGGCTGGCCTGCGCGTCGCCGACGCGCTCATCGCGGCCGCCGCAAGGGGTGTTGCCGTGCGCGTGCTGATCGACGCGATCGGCGTGCGCTATTCGCGGCCGAGCATACTGGGGCACCTGCGCGACGGCGGCGTGACGACGGCGCTCTTCAACGGCAAGATCATCGAGGGGCTGCGGCTGCCCTATGCCAATCTGCGCACCCACCGCAAGATCATGGTGGCGGACGGCGCGACCGCGTTCCTCGGCGGCATGAACATCCGCAAGGATTTCACCCAGGAATTCGCCGGGCCGGGCCATTCGCGCGACACGCATTTCAAGGTGGAGGGGCCGGTGGTGGCCGACATCTTCGCCGTCGCAGCCGAAGACTGGAACTTCGCCACCGACGAGAAGCTCGAAGGCGAGGCATGGGCGGTGGCGCACACCGGCTCGCAGGCCGGCGCGCCGCTGCTCGCCCGCACCGTGCCGTCGGGGCCGGATTCGAGCCTCGAGACCAGCCACAAGCTGCTGATGGGGGCGTTTTCGGTGGCACGCCAGTCGATCCGCGTCATGTCGCCCTACTTCCTGCCCGACCGCGAGTTGATCAGCGCGCTGACCACCGCCGCACGGCGGGGGGTGGAAATCGACATCGTGGTGCCGGGCACCAACAACCTGATGCTGGTGGACAGGGCGATGAGGGCACAGTTCGACCAGGTGCTCGGCCCCAACTGCCGCATCTGGCGCTCCGGCGGCGCCTTCGACCATTCCAAGCTTTTGACCATCGATGGCGCATGGAGCTTCATCGGCTCGTCCAATCTCGATCCGCGCTCGCTGCGCCTCAACTTCGAGATCGACCTCGAAGTGGTGGATGCGGGTTTTGCTGCGGAGGTCGAAGCGCGGATCGACGCGGAGAAGGCGCGCGCCGCCGAGGTGACCCGCGCCAGCCTCAAGGCACGCCCCTTCCCCATCCGGGTGATCGACCGCGCGCTCTGGCTGGGCTCGCCCTATCTGTGAGCGTCAGGACGGGCGGGTCAGCACATAAGCGAGGCCCGACAGCATGAACGCCGCGACGGCGGTCGCAAGGAGCGGGCCGGGATCGCTGCCGAGCCAGAACAGGACGTAGCCCGCCAATATGCCCGCGAAGGCCATCATCTTGGCGCGGCGCGGGATGGCGCCCCGCCGGCGCCAGTCGCGCAGCAGCGGCCCGAAACGCGGATGGTCCAGCATCCAGCCCTCCAGCCGCTGCGACGAGCGGGCGAAGCAGGCGACGGCCAGGATGAGAAACGGCGTCGTCGGCAGCACGGGCAGGAAGACGCCGACGAAGCCGAGCGCGACGCAGACCAGGCCGGCGGCGAGATAGAGGCCGCGCAGCACGGGCGACGCCCTTGTTTCCGGTGTCCGGATCATGTCTTCGAAGAAGCGATTGAAGTGGCGCGACCGCTGATCCCGAAGGGATGGTGCCCAGGAGAGGACTCGAACCTCCACGCCTCGCGGCACACGGACCTGAACCGTGCGCGTCTACCAATTCCGCCACCTGGGCCGGTGAGCGCCGCCGATGTAAGCGGGCCGGCGCGGCGTGTCAACGTCAATATGGACAGAGGCGGACGAAAGTCGTCGAAAGATCCCGCAGCAGGCGCTTTTGCCCGCTGCCGGGCCACGAGCCGCCGGCCGGCCATCACGATCCGGCGTGCGGGACGGACCATGGCCCGTGCTGCGGCCCTTCGCGGTCGATTCGCTCGAAGCCGTGGGCGCCGAAGAAATCGCGCTGCGCCTGGATGAGATTGGCTGTGCCGCGCGCCTGCCGCCACGCGTCGAACCATGACAGCGCCGCCGACAGCGCCGGCACCGGCAGCCCCTGCAGGGCGGCGCGGCCGACGGTGACGCGCAGGGCCGGGTGCGTCTCGGCCATCAGCGCGGCGAAGGCGGGCGCGAGCACGAGGTTGCCCGACGCGCCGGTGCTCTCGAAGGCGGCGGCGATCTCGCCGAGGAATTGCGAGCGGATGATGCAGCCGGCGCGCCAGATGCGCGCGATCGTGTCCAGCGGCAGGTTCCAGCCATATTCGCGCGAGGCTTCCGCCATCACCGCGAACCCTTGCGCATAGGCGACGATCTTGCCGGCGAGCAGCGCCTGCTCCAGCTCGCGCACGATGTCCGAGGCCGGCGTGGTCTGCTCCGGCATGAAGGTCGAGGGAAAGGCGGTCGCGGCCGTGGCGCGCTCCGCCCGCTGGGCGGAGAGGTTGCGCGCCGCGACCGCCGCCTCGATGGCCGTCGCGGGCACGCCGAGATGCTGCGCCTCGATCGCCGCCCAGCGGCCGGTGCCCTTCTGGCCGGCGGCGTCGACGATGAGGTCGACGATCGGCGTGCCGCTCTGCGGATCGATGGTGGCGAGCACCTTGGCGGTGATCTCGATGAGGTAGGAGTTCAGCCGTCCGCCGTTCCAGCCGGCGAAGACGGCGGACATGTCGGCAGGCCGCATGCCGAGGCCGTCGCGCATCAGGCCGTAGACCTCGGCGATCATCTGCATGTCGGCATATTCGATGCCGTTGTGGATCGTCTTGACGAAGTGGCCGGCGCCGCCGGGGCCGAGCAGCGCGGCGCAGGGCTCGCCCTCATATTTCGCGGCGATGGCGTTCAGGACCGGCGCGATGCGCTCCCAGGCGGCCGGCTCGCCGCCGACCATGATGGAAGGGCCGTGTCGCGCGCCCTCCTCGCCGCCCGACACGCCCATGCCGACGAAGGTCGCGGCGGAATCGCGGAATTCGCCGATGCGCCGCACCGTCTCGCGGAAATCCGCATTGCCGGCGTCGATGAGGATGTCGCCTTCGCCGGCCAGCGGCTTCAGCTGCGCGATCATGGAATCCACCGGCGCGCCGGAAGGGATCATCAGCAGCACCGGGCGCGGCGGCCGGATGGCCGCCATCAGGGCGTCGAGCGTCGCGCAGGGAACGATGCGGCCGGCCAGCTCGCCTGCCTCGGCAACGAATTCGCCGATGCGCGCCTCGTCACGGTTCCAGACCGCGACGCGGAAACCCTTCTCGGCGATGTTGAGGGCAAGGGCGGAGCCCATGGTTCCAAGGCCGACAAGGCCGATATCAGCATCGCTCATGGTCGAATTCTCCCTCGGCGGACGCGGGCAGGATGATGAAGAGGTGCGGGCGGCACGTCAACGTTCAGGCGAGCGTACCATACCAGGCGCCGTAGGGACCGAGGCGGATCACGCCGTCGGCGAGCGCCGCGTCGATGACCGGCGCATCCATGAGGCAGGGCGCGGAACCGGGTTCGGGATGCACCTCGGCCGGCGCGGGGCCGAGGTTGAAGGCGCACAATATCTGCTCGTTGCCGCGCGTGCGCACATAGGCCACCGTGTCGCCATGCGTCTCGATGAAGCGGATGTCGCCCTTCACCAGCGTCTGGTGCGCGGCGCGGAAGGCGAGCATGCGCCGGTAGTGCGACAGCAGCGAATGCGGATCGTCGGCCTGCGTATTGACGGCCAGCATGATATGCGCGGCCGGCACCGGCAGCCACGGCGTCGCGGGGGAGAAGCCGGCATTGGGCTGGTGCGAATCCCACGCCATCGGCGTGCGGCAGCCGTCGCGCCCCTTGAACTCGGGCCAGAAGCGGATGCCGTAGGGATCGCGCAACTGCTCGAAGGTCAGTTCCGCCTCGGGCAGGCCGAGCTCCTCGCCCTGATAGAGGCAGATCGAGCCGCGCAGCGTCATCATCAGCGCGGAAGTCACCTTGAGATAGGCGAGCAGGTCGGGCTCGTTCCAGCCCCAGCGCGTGGCGTGGCGCATCACGTCGTGGTTGGAGAAGGCCCAGCAGGACCAGCCGTCCGGCGCGACATGGCCGAAAGTCTCCAGCACGAGGCGGACGCGGTGGCCGGTCAGCTTCTCGGGGCCGAGGAAGTCGAAGGAATAGCACATCTGGATGCGCCTGCCGTCGGCGGTGTAGGCGGCGACGATCTCCAGCCCGCGCTGCGCGTCGCCCACCTCGCCCACGGCAGCCGCGGCCGGGTAGCGGTCGAGCAAAGCGCGGAAGCGCTCAAGGAAGGCGAGGTTCTCCGGCTGGCTCTTGTCGTGGACATGGTCCTGATAGTTGTAGGGGTTGACCGCCGGCGCGGTGGAATAGTCGCGCTGGCCGATGGGCAGCGGTGGATTGTCCTCCAGCCCCTTGCTGTGGAAGTAGAAATTGATCGTGTCGAGGCGGAAGCCGTCGACGCCGCGGTCGAGCCAGAAGCGCGCCACGTCGAGCAAGGCGTCCTGCACGTCCGCGTTGTGGAAGTTGAGGTCCGGCTGCTCGGCGAGGAAATTGTGCAGGTAATATTGCTGGCGGCGCGAATCCCAGTGCCAGGCAGAGCCGCCGAAGATCGACAGCCAGTTGTTGGGCACCGTGCCGTCGGGCTTCGGATCGGCCCAGACATACCAGTCGTTGCGCGGATTGATGCGGTCGGAGCGGCTTTCCTTGAACCAGGGGTGCTGGTCGGAGGTGTGGGACAGCACGAGGTCGATCATGACCTTGAGGCCGAGGCGGTGGGCCTCGGCGATGACGGCGTCGAAATCGCCCAGCGTGCCGAAGAGGGGATCGACGTCGCGATAGTCGGCGACGTCATAGCCGTAGTCGAGCATGGGCGAGGTGAAGAAGGGCGAGATCCAGACGGCATTGGCGCCGAGCGCGGCGATGTGCGGCAGGCGCGTTAAAATTCCGCGCAAATCGCCGATGCCGTCGCCGTCCGAATCCTGAAAGGAGCGCGGATAGATCTGGTAGATCACCGCGCCGCGCCACCAGTCCCGGTCCGGCGCTTCCTGCGTCACGTCCATCTCCGTCGCCGCTGTCTGCATTGGCTATCCTCTTTCGGTCCCGCGCACCGTCGAAGCCCGCTTCGGCGGCACAATCAAGGCAAGCTGGCATATTCCAGCAAGATATGCGCGCCCGCCCGGTATCCGGAAGCGCACCAGACAGGGATTTAACGCGGCCGCTCCCGCTTTCGAGTGCAATGCAGCAATGTGCCCCGCGCATGGCAGAACGGCGGAAAGGATCAGATGCCGAGGTAGCGATCCTGGATATTGCGCGCGAGCGCGCCGGGAGCCCCGGTCCAGACGGTGCGGCCGTTCTCAAGGATGACGCAGCGATCGGCCAGCGGCAGCAATTCGCCGAGCGTCTTGTCGACGATGAGGATCGACTGGCCGTCCGACTTGAGGGCGCGGATGGCCGTCCAGATATCCTGCCTGATGACCGGCGCCAAGCCCTCGGTCGCCTCGTCGAGGATGAGGAGGCGCGGATTGGTCATCAGCGCGCGGCCGATGGCCAGCATCTGCTGTTCGCCGCCCGACAGCGTGCGCGCCATCTGCCGGCGGCGTTCGGCCAGCCGGGGAAAAAGTTCCGTCACGGTGCGGAAAGTCCATTTGCCGTCGCGCGCGGCGGCGAGCAGGTTTTCCTCCACCGTGAGGTTGGGGAAGCAGCGGCGCCCCTCGGGCACGAGGCCGATGCCCATGCGCGCGATGCGGTGCGGCGCAAGGCGGGCGATGTCGGCGCCGGCGAAGCGCAGCCTGCCGCCGGTCGGCGGCGTCAGGTTGCAGATGGCGCGGATGGTGGTGGTCTTGCCCATGCCGTTGCGGCCCATCAGGGCGACCACCTCACCCTCGGCCACCGTCAGCTCGACGCCGAACAGGGCCTGGATGGGGCCGTAGCGGGCTTCGACCTGAGCGAGTTCCAGAAGCATCACGCCTCCTCGCCCAGATAGGCGCGGCGCACCTGCGGGTCGCGGCGGATCTCGTCCACCGTGCCGGTGGCGACGATGCGGCCGTAGACCAGCACCGAGATGCGGTCGGCCAGCGCGAAGACGGCGTTCATGTCGTGCTCGACCAGCAGGATCGGCGCGTCGAGGCGCAGGCGGTCGAGGAATGTCGTGAGGCCGCGCGAGCCCTCGGGACCCATGCCGGCCATGGGCTCGTCGAGCAGGAAGGCACGGGGCCCCATCGCCAATGCGATGGCGATTTCGAGCTGCCGCCGCTCGCCATGCGAAAGCGCGGCCGCCGGAACGTGGGCGCGGGCGGCGAGGCCGACGCGTTCCAGCTCGCGCATGGCGGGTTCGCTGAGCGAAGCGTCGCGCATCACCGGCCGCACGAAGCGGAAGCTGGAGCCCTGCCGCGCCTGCACCGCCAGCATGACGTTGCGGAGCGCCGAGAACTCCGCCGCCACGGACGACACCTGAAAGGTGCGGGCGAGCCCGAAGCGGGCCCGCGCCGCGGCGTCGAGCGCGTCGATGCGGCGGCCGGCGAAGCGGATCTCGCCGCCGTCGGGCGCGAGCGTGCCGCAGATCTGGTGGATGAGCGTGGATTTGCCGGCACCGTTCGGGCCGATCAGCGCGTGGATTTCGCCGGCCCTGAGGTCGAGAGAGACGTTGTCGGTCGCCGTCAGCGCGCCGAAGCGTTTGGTGAGGCCCGAGATTTCGAGGACCGGCTCAGCCATGGCGGTCCTTTCCGGCCAGCAGGCCGAGCACGCCGCCGCGCGCGAAAAGCACGGTGCCGAGCAGGACGAGACCGAGGAAGAGCTGCCAGCGCTCGGTGAGGCTGCCCAGATAATGTTCCATCAGCACGAAGAGCATGGCGCCGGCCAGCGGGCCGAAGGCGCGGCCGACGCCGCCGAGGATGACCAGCACGATCAGCTCGCCCGACATGTGCCACGACATCATGGACGGGCTGACGAAGCGGTTGAGGTCGGCATAGAGCGCGCCGGCGAGCGCGGTGAGCATGGCCGACAGGACGAAGGCGACGAGGCGTATCCGGTAGGGCGCGATACCGACCGCCGTGAGGCGCAGCGGGTTCTGCCGCGCCGCCTGAAGGGCCGCGCCGAAACGCGAGCCACGCAGCATGACGAAAAAGCCGATGCCGGCCAGCAGCAGCGCGTAGCAGATGAGGAAGAAAGGCAGCGGGCGCAGCGTGTTGACGCCCGGAAACTGGTTGCGCAGCGCCATCGACAGGCCGTCCTCGCCGCCATAGGCGGGCCAGGAGATGGCGAAGTAATAGAGCATCTGCGCGAAGGCGAGCGTGATCATGATGAAATAGACGCCCGAGGTGCGCAGGCTGATCGCGCCTATGGCCGCGGCCGCAAGGCCCGCCACCGGCACGGCGACGAGCCAGACAAGCGGCATCTGGTTGGTGCCCGGAAACCCGAAGGCGAGCGGCTCGCCCGACATTGCGTGGCTGGCGAGGATGCCGGCCGCATAGCCGCCGATGCCGAAGAAGGCGGCGTGGCCGAAGGAGACCAGCCCGCCGAGGCCGAGCGCGATATTGAGCCCGACCGCCGCCAGCGCGAGGATGGCGATGCGGGTGGCGAGCGTGACGTAGAAGGGCTGGCTCGCCCACAGCGCCGCCAGCGGCACCGCCAGAAGCAGGGCGGCCAGCGCGAGATTGACGATGTGCTCGCGGCGCATCGTCATGCCTTCGCCCCGAACAGGCCCTGCGGGCGCAGCGCCAGGATGACCGCCATGACGATGTAGATGAGCATGGAGGCGACGGCCCCGCCGACGAGGCCGGCCTGCGACGGCGCCATGACGAGGCCGAAGGCCTGCGGCAGCAGGAAGCGGCCCATCGTGTCCACCAGGCCGACCAGCAATGCGCCCGCCAGCGCGCCGCGGATGGAGCCGATGCCGCCGATCACGACGACCACGAAGGCGAGGATCAGCACCGGCTCGCCCATGCCCACCTGCACCGATTGCAGCGCGCCCACCAGCGCGCCGGCAAGGCCGGCCAGCGCGGCGCCGAGCGCGAAGACGACGGTGTAGAGCGTGTTCACGTCGACGCCCAGCGCGGCGATCATCTCGCGGTCGCTCTCGCCGGCGCGGATGCGCATGCCGAGCCGCGTGCGGCCGATCAGCAAATAGAGGCCGACCGCCACGGCGATGCCGACGCCGATGATGGCGAGGCGATAGAGCTGGTAGCGGCCGCCGCCGGGCAGCGGCACGGTGCCTTGCAGGAGCGGCGGAATGTCGAGATAGAGCGGGAAGGAGCCGAACAGCCAGCGCGTGCCTTCCGAGAAGACGAGGATGAGCGCGAAGGTGGCGAGTACCTGATCGAGATGGTCGCGCGCGTAGAGCCTGCGGATCACCGCCACTTCGAGGATGGCGCCGGCTGCAGCGGCCGCGACGAGGCTCGCCGCCAGCCCGAGCCAGAAGGAGCCGGTCCACGCCGCCACCGCCGCGCAGGCGAAGGCGCCGACCATGTAGAGCGAGCCGTGGGCGAGATTGATCAGCCCCATGACGCCGAAGATCAGCGTCAGCCCCGCCGCCATCAGGAACAGCATGACGCCGAGCTGGAGGCCGTTCAGGAGCTGTTCGAGGAAAAGGGCGGTTTGCACGGTCGGGCGCCCTGCTTTTCGGCGGAAGAAGAGTAAGGCGAAGCCGGCGTCGGAGCCGGCTGGCGCGGGCGCTGCCCCTCATCCGCCTGCCGGCATCTTCTCCCCGCAGGCGGGGAGAAGGGAGCTGGTTCTCGTTTACTTCAGCGCGCACTGCTCCGCATAGGCGTCGCCATGGTCGGTGAAGGCGGTGGCGACGATCTTGTTGGTCAGGACCTCGCCGTCCTTCACCACCTCGCGGACATAGATGTCCTGTATCGGGTGGTTGTTGGTGTTGAACTTGAACTTGCCGCGCACGCTGTCGAAGTCGGCGGCCTTGAGCGCCGCGCGGAAGGCGTCCAGGTCCTTCACGCTGGCCTTGCCGGCGGCCGAGACGAGCAGGTTGGCGGTGTCGTAGGCCTGCGCGGCATAGACCGAGGGCAGGCGTCCGTAGGCTGCCTTGAAGCTGTCCACGAAGGCCTTGTTGGCTTCATTGTCGAGGTCTGGCGACCAGGAGGCGCTGTTCTTCACGCCGAGCGCCGCATCGCCGATCGCCGGCAGCACGTCCTGGCTGAAGGAGAAGCCGGGGCCGATGACCGGTATCTCGACGCCCGACTGCGCATATTGCTTCATGAAGGCGATGCCCATGCCGCCGGGCAGGAAGATGAACAGCGAGTCGGCGCCCGAGGCGCGGATCTGCGCGATCTCTGCGGCATAGTCGGTCTGGCCGACCTGCGTATAGATCTCGCCGGCCAGATCGTTCTTGTAATAGCGCTTGAAGCCGGTGAGCGAATCCTTCCCGGCCGGATAGTTCGGCGCCATGATGAAGGTCTTCTTGTAGGTCTCGTTGGCGTATTGCCCCATCGCCTCGTGGAAATTGTCGTTCTGGTAGGCGACGTTGAAATAGTTGGCGTTGCAGCCCGCGCCGGCGAGTGCCGAGGGGCCGGCATTGACCGACAGGTAGAGCTTGTCCTGCGCGACGGCCGACGGCACGACTGCCATTGCGAGGTTCGACCAGATGATGCCGGTGAGCACGTCGACCTGCTCGGACTGGATCATCTTGTCGGCGATCTGCACGGCGAGCTCCGGCTTCTGGCCGTCGTCCTCGGTGACCACGGCGATCTCCTTGCCCGCATCGCCGGCATTCTTCAGCGCCAGCATGAAGCCGTCGCGCGCATCGACGCCGAGGCCGGCGCCGCCGCCGGACAGCGTGGTGATCATGCCCACCTTGAGCGGCTCGGCCAGCGCCGCACCCGAAACCCCGAAAGCCAGCGCAAGCGCGGCGGCAGCAACGATATTCCTCATCTGGACTCACTCCCCCAAATAAACATCCGCCCGCGCCGGCAGGCGCGCACATGTCGGTTCGCAAGCAAAGGCCACATTCATGCGGGGAACGTCAAGCAAGCGCCCCGCGAATGATGACGGGCGCGCGGCGAAAGGCTATGGCTTCGGCCCGGAGGAGAGCCCGATGTTCCTGCACCGCATCGACGACTGGGACAACGCCTATGCCAACGGCGTCAACATTCCGCGCGGCGAGCGCTGGCCGGAGGCATGGGTGGCGCCGGCGGCGGAATATCGCGCGCGCATGCTGGCCGAGGGACGCGCCGCGCTCGACATCCCCTATGCCAGGGGCGCACGCAACCAGCTCGACCTCTTCCTGCCCGAGGGCGATGCGCGGGGCCTCGTCGTCTTCGTGCATGGCGGCTTCTGGATGCGGCTCGACCGCAGCTACTGGTCGCATCTGGCGGCGGGCCCTGTCGCGCACGGCTTCGCCGTGGCGATGCCCTCCTATACGCTGTGCCCGCAGGTCCGCATCGGCGCGATCACGGCGGAGATCGGCCTTGCCGTCAGCGCGTCGGCGCAGCGCGTCGAGGGGCCCATCCGGCTCGCCGGCCATTCGGCGGGCGGCCATCTGGCGACGCGCATGCTGTGCGCCGACGGCCCGCTGCCGGCCGCGGTCGCGGCGCGGCTGCGCCATGTCGTGTCCATCTCCGGCCTGCATGACCTCAGGCCGCTCATCAACACGGCGATGAACAAGACGCTGCGCCTCGACATGGATGAGGCGACGCGGGAAAGCCCGTCGCTGCTCGTGCCCGCGGCGGATGCGCGGCTGACCTGCTGGGCGGGTGCCGCCGAGCGCGCCGAGTTCCTGCGGCAGAACCGGCTGCTCGCCGACATGTGGAAGGGCCTCGGCGCGGCGACGGCTGTCGTGGAAGAGCCTGACCGCCACCATTACGACATCTGCGACGGCCTGACCGATCCCGACCATGCGCTCACACGAGCGCTGTTGACAGCCTGACGCCGCGCAGGCGACCTTTTGCAGACCAGAACAAGGAAATGAACCGATGCGCGCCGTCTTCGTCCAGCTTCAATGCGCCCCCGGCAAGACCTATGAGGTCGCCGACGCGCTTTTCGAGCGCGAGATCGTCTCCGAGCTCTACTCGACCAGCGGCGAATACGACCTGCTGATGAAGATCTACATCGAGGACGAGAAGGACATCGGCAAGTTCATCAACGACCACGTCGCCGACGTGCCGGGCATCGTGCGCTCGCTGACGACGCTGACCTTCAAGGCGTTCTGACGGCGACCTAGCCCACGAAGGCGCGTTCGACGACGAAGTCGCCGGGGGCGCTGACGGAGCCTTCCCTGAAGCCGGCCTTCTCGACCAGTTCCTTGACGTCCTTCAGCATCGCCATGGAGCCGCAGATCATGACGCGGTCGGTGGCGGGGTCGAAGGGCGGCACGCCGAGATCGGCGAACAGCTTGCCGTTTTCGATCAGCGTGGTGATGCGGCCCATAAGCGGGCTCTCCTGCCGGGTGGTCGTCGCGTAATAGTGCAGGCGGCCCTCGGTCAGCTCGCCGATCAGCGGGTCGTTGCGGGTCTCCTCCACCAGCCGGTTGCCATAGGCAAGATCGGCCAGGTCGCGGCAGGTATTGGTGAGGATGACCTGATCGAACTTCTCATAGGTCTCCGGGTCGCGGATCAGGCTGGCGAAAGGCGCGATGCCGGTGCCGGTGGCGATCATGTAGACGCGGCGCGCCGGCGTCAGCGCGTCGACGATGAGCGTGCCGGTGGCCTTCTGGCGCAGGAGCACCGTGTCGCCGGGGCGGATCTTCTGGAGGTGCTGGGTCAGCGGGCCGTCGGGCACCTTGATGGAGTAGAATTCCAGCTCCTCGTCCCAGGCCGGGCTCGCCACCGAATAGGCGCGGAAGACAGGCTTCTCGGCATTGGGCAGGCCGATCATGACGAACTCGCCCGAGCGGAAGCGCAAAGCCTGCGGGCGGGTGATGCGGAAGCGGAAAAGATCCTGGGTGAAATGTTCGACCGAGACGACCTTTTGCGCATAGACATTGGCGGGGATCGGGAACTCGGTGCGCGGCGCGGCATCGTTGTCGCGCAGGGCGGCGTCGGGCATCTGCTGAACCTCTTCGCTGTGGCGTCGGGCGCTGGCGTCCTGGCTGCGTCCGGGAGCGGCGATCTGGCCGCTTGCAAGGCTGGTCTTCGTGCTGCGCGTGATTATGCTGCACGGCGGCCGCGGGTCAAGGTGGACGGCGGGGACAGCGTTCCAAACGCACCGCCGCGACGGGTCGGACATTGCGCGGATTCGCCCGCGACGAGGATGTAAGGCCGCGGCGGCTTGCAAAGCCGGCCGATTGCGGCTCTGTTGCCGCGCGCATGTGGATGGGGGTTCGGATGACCGACGAAGCGCTGATCGTGATCGATGTGCAGAACGATTTCTGTCCCGGCGGCAGGCTCGCCGTGGCCGACGGCGACGCCGTGGTGCCGGTGATCAACGCGATGATCGCGGGCTTCGACCATGTCGTCCTGACGCAGGACTGGCATCCGGCCGGCCATTCGAGCTTCGCCTCCTCGCATCCGGGCAAGGTGCCCTTCACCAGCATCGCCATGCCCTATGGCGATCAGACGCTGTGGCCGGACCATTGCGTGCAGGGCAGCACCGGGGCGGAATTTCACCCGGCGCTCGCCTGGACCAAGGCCGAGCTCGTCATCCGCAAGGGGTTCCGGCCGGCGATCGATTCCTATTCGGCCTTCTTCGAGAACGACCACAGGACGCCCACCGGGCTCGGCGGCTATCTCAGGGAGCGCGGCATAGACAAGCTGACGATGGCCGGGCTGGCGACCGACTTCTGCGTTGCCTTCTCGGCGCTGGACGCGGTGAAGCTCGGCTTCGGGGTGACCGTGGCGATGGAAGGTTGCCGCGCCATCGACCTCGGCGGCTCGCTGGCCGCGATGACGGCGCGCATGCGCGAGGCCGGCGTGCGGCTCGCCTGACCGATGAAGCTTATCGAGGCCGACCATCCGTTCTTCCGACCGCTCTGGGTGCGGGTGCTGATCGTGCTGATCTGCGCCGGCTGGGGCGCGTTCGAGCTCTATACGGGCCAGTTGTTCTGGGCGCTGCTCTTCTGGGCATTCGCGGCCATGTCGGTGCACGCCTTCTTCATCGCGCCGCGCGCCGAGCGCTGAACCGCTTTGTAGCCGTCTCACATACGGTTTCGCCGAGTCATCCAACGTGTCCGGCACCGCCCCCTCGGGGCCACATTCGGCCAGCACTGGGCCCGAAGGGTCAAAGAGAGGGTTCTTGATGAATTCACGACGGATCGGCACGGCCTTCGCCGTGCTCGCGCTCGCGGGCGCTTTCGGCACGAACGCGGCGCAGGCACAGTGCGGCAGTGCATCCTGGTACGCGCTGACGTCCAAGACGGCTTCGGGGGAACGGATGAACCCCTCCGCCATGACGGCGGCGCACCGCTCGCTGCCATTCGGCAGCAAGGTTCGGGTGACCAACCAGCGCAACGGCAAGGCTGTGATGGTCCGGATCAACGATCGCGGGCCTTTCGTCAAAGGGCGGGTGATCGACCTGTCGAAGGCGGCCGCGAACGCGCTCGGCTTCGTGCGCTCCGGGCACACGAAGATCTGCATCGAGCGCTAGAGCGCGACCGGCGGGTCGAGCCGCCCGCGCACCGGCAGGTCGAGCAGGAATGTGCGGCCCGCATGACTGTCTTCAGCCAGCGCCGCCTTATCCAGTCCCTGCCATGCCGTAGTGACGGCCAGCCGGCCCACATCCGCGCCGACGAAGGCCGGGCATGAAACCTGCCGCGCCGGCACCGGCAGGGAGCGCAGCAGCCGGCCTTCCACGTCATAGGCATCCACCGTGCCGGCGCCCCAGCGCGCATTCCACACCACGCCTTCCGCGTCGCAGACCGAACCGTCCATGCCGGCGCTTTCGCCGCTGCGGTCGATGAAGACAGCGGGATCGCCCGCGGGCAGGCCGGTCGCGGGATCGCAGGCGACGCGCCAGACGATGTTCTTTCGCGTATCGGCGAAATAGCCAATATCGCCGGCCGGCGAGAAGCAGATGGAATTGGTGATGGTGATGTCGCCGAACAGGCGGCGCATCTCGCCGGCGCGATACCAGTAGATCGAACCCGCGCCCGTCTCGGCCGCCTTGCCCATGGTGCCGAACCAGAAGGCGCCGGAGGGATGCACCCGCGCATCGTTGGAGCGCGTGACCGGATTGTCGGCCTCGACCGGCGCCAGCAGGCGCAAGCCGCCGGTGGCGACGTCGCGCAAATAGAGGCCATGTTCGGTCGCCAGCACATGCCTGTCGGCATCGACCACTGCGAGCGCGCTCGCCATCATCGGCAGCGCGTGGATCCGCTCGCGCGCATCGGCGAAGCGGTATTCGTGCAGGCGGCAGGCGACGATGTCGAACCACCAGAGCGTATCGGTGCCAGCCTCATAGACCGGCCCCTCGCCGAGCTCGCAGACGGCGGTGCCGAGAATGCTCACAGGATGCCGCCGTCGACGATGATCGTCTGCGCCGTCATCACGGACGACGCGTCGGAGGCAAGGAAAAGGCAGGGGCCGACCATGTCGGCGGGGGCGATCTCGCGGCGCAGGCATTGGCGCGCGACATGGGCCGCGATGTCGGCCGGCGTGGCCCAGAGCGCCCGCTGGCGCTCCGTCATCACCCAGCCGGGCGCCAGCGCGTTGACGCGGATGCCGTGGGGGCCAAGCGCCCCGGCGAGGCTCTTGGTAAGCCCGACGACGCCGGCCTTGGCGGCGGCATAGACCGGATAGTCGCCGACATTCATCATGTAGCCGGTGGAGGTGAGGTTGACGATCGCGCCCTTGCCGGCGACCTTCATGCCCGCCGCGACGGCCTGCGCGGCGAAGAACTGCGCCCGCAGGTTGACGGCGTGATTGGCGTCCCAGTCGGGCTGCGAGACCTTGCCGAGGACGTGCCTGTCGTCGCGCGCGGCGTTGTTGACGAGGATGGCGACGGGTCCGTGCGCGGCCGCCGCGAGCTCGACGGCTTCCGCCAGCGCGGCGGTGTCGGTGATGTCGGCCGCGATGTGCAGCGGGCGCATGCCGGTCTCCTCGCCGAGCCGGGCCGCGAGGTCGACGCTGGCATCGGCGGCGATGTCGATGAAGGCGACGCGCGCGCCCTGCCGCGCAAAGCCGGCGGTGATGGCCGCGCCGATGCCGGTGCCGCCGCCGGTGACGAGTACAGAGGCGCGGGCGAGGTCGGGGAAACGGGGCTGGTCCATGATCTAACTGCTGCTCCGCTAGAGCATTTCCACTTTTCACAGAATCGTGGAAATGCTCTATCGCTTTGTTTTTACGCAATTCCGGACGCAAAACCGCTGCGCACTTTTGCTGGAATTGCTCTAGCAGCATCCATGCCGCGCCGGACGATTGCGACCGGCTGCAGGATGCTCACCCGATAAGCCAGCCGGACGGAAGGCAAGTCAAGTGCGCGGCAGAAGCCCCTCGTCGCGGCAGGCGGCTGGGCGCTCGGCCATGGCGCGCACCAGTGCCAGCGTCTCGACGGCGTCGCAGGGGCGGCCGAACAGGAAGCCCTGGCCGGAGGCACATCCGAACTCGGCCAGCCGCGAGGACTGCGCCTCCTCCTCGATGCCCTCGGCCACGACATCCATGCCCAGCCCCTCGCACATTGCGAGGATGGCGCGGATGATGTGCTCGGACGGCTTGTCCCACAGGACCGAGGAGATGAAGGCGCGGTCGATCTTGAGCTTGTCGAAGGGGAAGTCGCGCAGGCGGCCGAGCGACGACTGGCCGGTGCCGAAGTCGTCCAGCGCGACGCGGATGCCGACGCGCTTCAGGTCCCCGACGATCTTCTCGGCCGAGGCCGGGTCGGTCATCAGGCCGGTTTCGGTAATCTCGATCTCGAGGCGGCGCGGGTCGAAGCCGGTGCGGTTGAGGATGGAGAGTATCTGCAGGCCGGTGTTCTGGTCGACGAGCTGCGACGGCGACAGGTTGAAGGACAGGAACAGGTCGGACGGCCATTCGCGCGCCGCTTCCGTCGCCTTGCGCAGGATGAGCTGCGCCAGCGGCCCGATGATGCCGCGCTCCTCGGCGATGGGAATGAAGACCGCCGGCGAGACGGGGCCGAGATCCTTGTCGGTCCAGCGCGCCAGCGTCTCGAAGCCGAGGATGCGCCGGCTGGCGAGGTCGACGATCGGCTGGAAATAGGGCTCCACCTCGCCCGCGGCGACGGCGCGGCGCAGCGCCTGCTCGATGCGGGTGACGTGCTTGGCCGCCTCCTCCATCTCGAGCGTGTAGACGACGACACCGCCGCGCCCGGAGCGCTTGGCGTGGTAGAGCGCGGTCTCGGCCTTGGAGACGAGGAGCTGGGTGTCCTCCTCCATGGAATGGAACAGCGAGCAGCCGACCGAGGCCGAGAGGCGCGCCGTGCGCTCGCCGACATCGTAGGGCGCGGACAGCACCTCGATCAGCATGCGCGCCTTGCGCGACACCGCCTCCTCGCTGAAGACCATGGGGCAGAGGAAGGCGAACTCGTCGGGGCCGACGCGGGCGACGAAAGAGTGCCGGTCCATCGCCGCACCCAGCCGCAGGCCGACCTGACGCAGGATGTGATCGCCGGCGCCGCGGCCGAAAAGGTCGTTGATCGGCTTGAAGCCGTCGAGGTCGAGGATGCCCAGCGCGAAAGGCGCCGGATCTGCGGCGCGCTCGCTGATGAGCCTGTCAATCTTGTCGAAGAGGCGGCGGCGGTTGCCCAACCCCGTGAGCGGATCGGTGAAGGCGAATTCGCCTCGCTCCCTGCTGACTGCCTCGAACATCGTCAGGTCGTGCATCGCACCCCTGCTATTTCTTCTCGTTATTGGACCTGTTGTATGAGCATCAGCTTAAGAAAGCGTGACGTTGACGAACAAAATCAGCCTTTGACGACACGATAGAGCCGCAGCGGCGTGCCTGCGGGCGCCGGTACGGGTTCCAGCCACTCCGGCACGATGCCCTTGCCCAGCCCGTCGATGAAGCCGCCGGGCGCCCATTCGGCCAGCAAGGCGCTTTCCGGATCGCCCGGACAATGCGCGACATAGGCGATGCGCCTGTCGCGCACGATCGCATGCGCCGCTTCGGCATCGCCCATCATCGCGTCGAGCACCAGGAGATTGCCGGCGACGTTGCGGTGATAGGGGCCGGCCAGCACCCGGTGGGGCGTATAGGCGAGGATCGGCGAACCTATGTTGGAGACGGCAAGCACGGTGGAGGGCGGCAGCGCCGCGAGCGGCGCGAAGTCGGCGGCGGCGGTGCACTGCTCGCCGCGTGCCGCCTGTTCGTCCGCGCCGCCGTCGATGGTCAGGGCGGCGAGCAAGCCCCAGGCGACATTGACGGAGACCAGCCATGCGCCGACCATCGCCAGCGAGGTCTTCGCCGACGGCCGCCCGGCGGCCAGTTGCCGGTATCCGGCGATCCACGCGGCCAGCGGCACAGCGGCCAGCGGCACGGAGAAGTTGCCGCCGCGCACCTGCCACAGCGACAGGAGGAAGGCGGCGGCCAGCAATGATGCTGCCGCGACCAGCGCGCGCGACGCGCCGCGGCGGCGCAACATCCAGGCGCATGCGCCGAGCCCGATGAGCGGCGTGACGTAGAAGGCAGCGGCCTGCGCCTGATTGCTGCGCAGCACGCTCAGGAAAGGCTGCGCCTCGGTGACGGCGCGCAGCCAGTAGCGCTGGAGGCGCGGGTCGAGCCCGGCATAGGGGTCGGCGAGGCAGGCGGGAAAGAAGATCACGGCAAGCCCGACGACGGCCAGCCCGATGCCGGCAAGCGAGAGGGTGCGCGCGGCGCGCGTTGCCGGGAGAGGCGCGAGCGCGGCGGCCGCAAGGCCAAGCCCCGCCACGGCCGCGCTGGCCGCCTGCGCGATGGAGAAGGCGTCGCAGGCGGGCGCGAGCCATTGCGACGGCCGCACCGTCGCGGCGAGGATCAGCAGCGCCGTGCCGCCGAGGCCCAGCCCGAAGCCGGCCGCGAAGGGCGCCTCGGAGCGCCCGGCCCACCAGAAGCGCAGCGCCACCACGACACCCGCCGCCGCAAGCAGCGGCAGGGTTTCCATGCCGACCGCGAGCATGAGCGCAGCCGCAAGGCCGGCGGCGAGGCCGGCGCGCAGGGTGGGCTGCCCGGCAAGCAGCGCCAGAACCGCGAGGACCAGCACGAGCTGCACATTGTGATGGTCGAGCGTACCGGCGGCAAACAGGCCGAGATGATACATGGCGATGGCGCCGAGGATGCCGGCCGGCAGCATCGCCTCGTCGCCGCCCAGCCGGACGGCGGCGCGGATGAGGAACCACAGCGCGGCAATCAGCAGCAGGAAGGGCCAGGCCACCATCGCGGCCCACTCCGCCATCTGCGGCGGGGCGGGCAGCAGCCCGAACAGGCCGATGAGGAGCGCGATCGGCAGGTCGACGAGGCGCGACCAGTGCATCAGCAGGCCATCCGGGCCGAGGCGCAGCTGGGTCAGGTCGAACCAGCCCTGCCCGGCCATGAGGTCACGCACCTGCACCAGGCGCAGCAGGCTGTCATTGTCGCCGTTCGCATCGGTCAGGCGCGGGAAGCCGCTAACGGCCTGGACGGCGAACATGCCGAGCGCCAGCAGAAGGGCGAAGCCGAACGGCGTGGCAAGGCGGCGCGCCGCCCCGGAGGCCGCGCCGGAAACCGGTACTGTCTGGCTCATGCGATTTCCATCAGCGAGGACGGCGAGGCCTCAACCTAACCTTAACGGCTGTAACAAATAGTAAAGCGGCCCCGCCGAGGGGTGTCCGGAGCCCCCGTCATGTCCAATCGCACCGAGCCGACGATCGCGATCCTCCTGCCCTGCTACAATGAGGAGAAGACCATCGCCGATGTGGTGGCCGGCTTCCATGCCGCGCTGCCCGGCGCGGCCGTCTTCGTCTTCGACAACAATTCGACCGACCTGACCGCGCTGCGGGCGCGCGCGGCGGGCGCCCACGTGGTGCGCGAACCGCGCCAGGGCAAGGGCAACGTGGTGCGGCGCATGTTCGCCGACATCGACGCCGACGTCTATGTGATGGCCGACGGCGACGGCACCTATGCGCCGGACGACGCGCCGCAGCTCGTCAACCTGCTGCTGACCGAGCGCGCCGACATGGTGGTGGGCACGCGGCGCGGCGTCGGCGAGGATGCCGGGCGCGCCGGCCACGCCGTGGGCAACCGGCTGTTCAACGCGCTCTACCACCGCCTGTTCGGCCGCGACTTCACCGACATCTTCTCCGGCTACCGCGCCTTCACGCGGCGCTACGTCAAAAGCTTCCCGGCGGTGTCGACCGGCTTCGAGATCGAGACCGAAATGTCGGTCCACGCCTCGATGCTCAAGCTGCCCACCTGCGAGCTGCCGCTCGACTACGGCCGCCGGCCGGAGGGCTCGTCGTCGAAACTCTCGACCTTCCGCGACGGCTTCAAGATCCTCTGGATGTTCGCCATGCTGCTGAAGGAGACGCGGCCGGTGCGCTTCTTCGGCGCCATCGCAGCAGCCAGCGCGGCGGCCAGCCTCGTGCTGATGACGCCCGTGCTGGTCGAATATTTCGCCACCGGGCTGGTGCCGCGCATGCCGACCTGGATGCTGTCGATCGGGCTGATGGTGCTCGCCATGCTGTTCACGGTGACGGGGCTGATCCTCGATTCCGTGGCGCGGGGACGCGCCGAGCAGATGCGCATGGCTTATCTCGCCTGCGGCCCGGCGCGCTTCGGCGCCGGCACCGCCATGCTGCCGACCGCGCGCAAATCGCGCGCGGCATGAAGCCGCTCACGCAGCGGCTCGCCGCCTTCGGGCTGGTGGGCGGCATCGGCTTCCTCGTCGATGCAGGCATGCTGGCGCTGCTGCTTGCGGTCACGCCGCTCGGGCCTTTCTCGGCCCGGCTGGCGGCGATCGCGGTGGCGCTGGCGACGACATGGCAGCTCAACCGGCATCTGACCTTCGCGCCCTCCGCGCGCGGCCTCGCCGCCGAGGGCACGCGCTATGGCGGCGTCGGGCTGGCCACGGCGGCGATCAACTATGCGATCTACTGCGCCGTGCTGTGGCTCGCTCCCGGCCTGTCGCCGCTGATCGCGCTCGTCATCGCATCGGCCGCGGCGATGGCGCTGTCCTTTGCCGGCTATTCGAAGCTGGTCTTCGACAGATAGCAAAAGACCCTGCAGTGCCGGGTCCTTGCAAAGTCATGCAGCGATGGTTCAGGCGACCTGGCGCGCCAGCGCGCATTGCGACCAGAGGCCGGACAGCGCGCCGACCAGATGGTCGATGTCGGCGTCGGTGTGCAGCGGCGTCGGCGTGATGCGCAGGCGCTCGGTCTTGCGCGGCACCGTCGGATAGTTGATCGGCTGCACATAGATGCCGTGGCGGTCGAGCAGCAGGTCGGAGATCCACTTGCACTTGGCCGCGTCGCCCACCATCACCGGCACGATGTGGCTGGGATTGGGGATGGTCGGGATGCCCTTCGCCTCCAGCCGGCTGCGCACCTTGTTGACGCGCTCCTGGTGGCGGGCGCGCTCGAAGGGGCTCTGCTTGAGGTGGCGGATCGAGGCGACGGCGCCGGCGGCCACATGCGGCGGCAGCGCCGTGGTGAAGATGAAGCCGCTGGCGAAGGAGCGGATGAAGTCGACCAGCTTGGCCGAGCCGGCGATGTAGCCGCCGACCACGCCGAACGCCTTGCCCAGCGTGCCCTCGATGAGGGTGATGCGGTCCATCAGGCCCTCGCGCTCGGCGATGCCGCCGCCGCGCGGGCCGTACATGCCCACCGCATGGACCTCGTCCAGGTAGGTCATGGCGCCATGCTTCTCGCAGACGTCGAGGATGTCGGCGATCGGGGCGATGTCGCCATCCATCGAATAGACGCTCTCGAAGGCGACGATCTTCGGCACGTCGGGGCCGAATTCCGACAGCTGCCGGTCGAGGTCGGCGACGTCGTTGTGCTTCCAGATGCGGCGCTCCGCACGCGAATGGCGGATGCCCTCGATCATGGAGGCATGGTTGCCGGCGTCGGAGAAGATGACGACGCCCGGAATATGCGCGCCGAGCGTGCCGAGCGAGGCCCAGTTGGACACGTAGCCGGAAGTGAAGATGAGCGCGGCTTCCTTGCCGTGCAGGTCGGCCAGTTCCTGCTCCAGCAGCACATGGTAGTGATTGGTGCCGGAGATGTTGCGCGTGCCGCCGGCGCCGGCGCCGTAGCGGTCGATCGCCTCGTGCATGGCGGCGATCACCTTGGGATGCTGGCCCATGCCGAGATAGTCGTTGGAGCACCAGACGGTGACGTCGTTGACGGCGCCGCCGGAGTGGCGGACCGCCGCCGGGAAGGCGCCGGCCTTGCGTTCGAGCTCCGCAAAGATCCGGTAGCGCCCCTCGGCATGGAGCCCGTCGAGTTTGGCCGCGAAGAGCGCGTCGAAATCCATCTCACGTTCCAACGATGTTATGCGTTTTGGAAACGTTCTAATGGGACAAGATCGCCCTGCGTGCAAGCCTCGCCGCACCGGCAGGGGGTGCGGCCTATTGGCCTGCCGGCCGGACGCGGCGCGGGCTGCGACGTCTATTCGGCCGGAATGCGGAAGATGCGCTCGGCATTTCCGCTGTAGATCATGGCGCGGTGCTCGTCCGAAATCTCGGCGGTGTCGAGCCAGCGCACCGCCGGTTCCGGCTCCTGATAGGGATAGTCGATGGCGAACATGATCTTGTCGGCGCCGAGCGTGTCGATGCAGAATTTGAGCACCGGCGTCCATTCCATGCCGCTGGTGGTGATGGCGAAGTTCTCCTGCAGATATTCGCTCGGCGCGCGCTTGACCGGCGGTCGGCGGCCGCCGTTGCGGCCCCAGTAGTCGAGGCGCCAGGCCCAGTAGGGCAGGCCCTCGCCCATATGGCCGAGGACGAATTTCAGGCCGGGGAAGTCGTCGAAGACGCCGCCATACATCATGCGCAGCGCATGCAGCGCCGCGTCGGTCTGGTAGCCCCACATGCCGGTCTCGAGACCGTATTTGTTGGCGAGGTCGGCGACCGGCTTGGGCGGCGTGCGCGGGTGGAGATAGATCGCCGCGCCCAGCCCCTCGGCGGCTTCGAGGATGGGCCGGAACTTGGGCTCGTCCAGATATTCGCCATTGGTGTGCGAGTTGAGCACGAAGCCGTTGAGCTTGAGGTCGTTGATGGCGCGCTCCATCTCGCGCGCGGCCCGCTTCGGGTCCTGCGGCGCGAAGGAGGCGAGGCCGGCATAGCGGGTGGGATGGCGCGCGATGATCTCGGCCAGCCGGTCATTGGCGAGCTCGGCGAGGCCGGTGGCGCGGTCGGCGTCGAGCATCTGCACGCCCGGCGAGGTGAGCGACAGGAGGTGCATGGAGACGCCGAGCTCGTCCATCGTGCGCAGGCGCTGGAAATCGACGTCCTGCAGGTTGTCGACGAAGACCGGGCGGTGGTTGCCCTGGAAATGCCGCCACAGGGTGAGGTCGGGGTCCTGCGAGCCGGCGGCGATCAGGTCGCGGATCGCATCGAAATGCTCGGGGATGGAGAACGCCTCTTCCGTGGCGATCCTGCGCAGCGGCTTCACCGGGCTGCCGTCCTGTTCCTGCATGGGTTCCTCCGTCGCTTTCGAAACGGTGCATCTATGCCGGCTATTAGTAAATATGTGAAGTAATTTCTCGCGGGCGGCGCCGGGCGCGGTCGGCTAGGCGGAACCCGGCCGCTCGCCGGCCGCTTCGGCGGCGGGCTTGGCAGGCCGCTGCGGGCCCTGATGGTCGGGCGGCACTTCGGCATTGCCTTCCGAGCGGTCGCGGTAGAGGGCGGCGCGGCCGAGCATCATCAGCGTGACGGGCGTCGTCGCGGTGACGAAGATGCCGATCAGGATCTCGTGCAGCACGAGGCGGCCGGATGCGACGGTGAAGAGGATCATCGAGCCCATCACCATGCCGCCGGTGCCCCAGCTGGTGGCGAGCGTCGGCGCGTGCAGCCGCTCGTAGAAGGTCCTGAGCCGGACGAGGCCGATGGCGCCGAGAAGGCTCAGGCCCGCGCCCAGCAGGATGAAGGCCGAGGCGAGGATGGCCGCCCAGAGCGGCACCGCGGCGAAGTCGATCGTCATTCGATCACCTCCCCGCGCATGAGGAATTTCGCGAGCGAGACCGTCGCCACGAAGCCGAGCATGCCGATGATGAGCGCGGCCTCGAAATAGAGCACGTTGCCGCTGCGCATGCCGAAGGCGAGCAGCTGCAGCATGGCCAGCGCGTAGAGGAAGTCGAGCGACAGGATGCGGTCCTGCGCGCGCGGCCCGCGCACCATGCGGAAGGCCGCCAGGCACATGGCCAGCGCCAGCGCGCCCTGCGCGATCCACAGGCTTGTGTGCAGGATCGTCGCGCTCATTCGAAGGTCTCCCGCAACAGGCGCTCGTAGCGGTTCTGGATCAGTTGCACCCATTCCTCCTCGTCGACGAGGTCGAAGACGTGGATCAGCAATTCGTTGCGCGCGACATTGTAGTCGACCCAGGCCGTGCCGGGCGTGCTGGTGATGACGATGGCCAGCACGGCGAGGCCCGAAGGGCTGCGCAGCTGCAGCGGGATGGTGACGAAGCCCGACCGGCGGTCCTTGCCCATGCCGAACAGGAGGATGCCGGCCACGGCGATGTTGGAGCGGATGATGTCGACGAACATCACCCCGGCGAACTCCGGGATCGCCGCCCAGCGGCGGATGTGCGGGCTCGCCTCGCCGAGCAGCTTCAGGGCATGGCTGCCGACGAGGGCGACGGCGATCGCCAGCACGACGCTGCCGCGCGAGACGCCGGACAGCAGCAGCCACATCGCGGCGAGGCCGAGCGCAAGCAGCGGGTAGGGCAGCAGCGTCCTCAATGGTCCCTCCCCGCGAAGGGCGGCGCTCGCTCGGCGCCGAACACGGCCTGCAGATATCTGTAGGGCTCGTGCAGATCGCGGGCGGTGGTGTTGAGCAGGTCCATCACCGGGCCGGCCTGCGTCATCAGCCCGATCAGCATGGCGAGCAGCAGCAGGATCGGCGCCGTCTCCATGACGGTGATCTTGGGCGTGAAGGGCTCGACCGGCGCCCAGAAGACGCGGATGCCGATGCGCGACAGGCCGATCAGCGCGACGAAGCCGGACAGGACCAGCAGGATGGCGAGCACGATGCGCATCTGGTTGCCGGCCAGCGCCTCGCTGCCGGGGCCGAGTAACGAGGTGAGGATGGCGAACTTGGCGATGAAGCCCGGCAGCGGCGGAAGGCCGATCAGCACCATGGCCAGCAGGCAGAAGCTGACGCCGAGGACGGCCACCGCGCCCGGTACCATGCGGCCGATCTCCAGCTCCTCCTCGTCCTCCTCGTCGCTGTCGCCATAGGCTTCCAGCGTCACCGCCAGAACGGTGGAGGCAGCGTCCTGCTCGCGCTCCAGCACCTCGACCACGAGGAAGAAGGCACCGACGGCGAGCGTCGAGCTCAGCAGGTAGAACAGCGCCCCGGCGGTGCTGGGCGGGTGCGCCATGCCGAACGCGGCCATCAGCGTGCCCGACGACATCAGCAGGAAATAGGCGCTGGCGCGCTTCATCGACTGCGAGGCGAGCACGCCGAGGCAGGCGAACAGAATGGTGGCGACGCCGCCCAGGAAGATGATGATGGAGCCGAAGGCGGCGCCCTGCCCCGGCAGCAGCAGCGCCAGCCGCAGCAGCGAATAGATGCCCACCTTGCTCAGCATGGCGAAAACGGCGGCCACCGGCCCGGCGGCCGAGGCGTAGGCCGGCACCAGCCAGAAGCCGAGCGGCCACATGCCGGCCTTGACGAGGAACGCGACGCCGAGCAGCGCCAGACCGACATGCAGAGCGGGTTGCGCGAAGCCCTCGAGGCCCTCCGCCCGCTGCGCGATCTCGGCCATGTTGAGGCTGCCGGAGGCGCCGAAGACCATGGCGATGCCGACGAGGAAGATCAGCGAGGCGCCGAGGTTGACGGCGATGTAGTGCAGGCCGGGCCTCACCCGCGCCACGCCGCCGCCATGCAGCACCAGCCCGTAGGAGGCGGCGAGCATCACCTCGAAGAAGACGAAGAGATTGAACAGGTCGCCGGTGAGGAAGGCGCCGTTCAGCCCGACCAGCAGGAACTGGAACAGCGAATGGAAATGCGGCCCCACCTTCTCCCACCGCTCGGAGGCGAAGAGGAGCGCGGGGATCGCCAGCGCCGCCGCAAGCACCAGCATCACGGTGGCGAGCCGGTCGGCCACCAGCGTGATGGCGATCGGGATCGGCCAGTTGCCGACCAGATAGATCAGCGCCGTCGTGCCCTGCCCGGTGTGCACGCGCAGCAGCAGGAGCACCGACATGACGAGGACGAGCGTGGCCGACAGCAGCGACAGGACGAGCTTCAGGCGCCGCTCGCGGTCGTCGAAGAACAGCAGCAGCGCGCCGATGGCCAGCGGGATCAGGATCGGCGCGATGACGATATGGGCGGGCGCGATCTCCACCTAGCCCTCCCTTCCGTCGACATGGTCGGTGCCGGTGAGGCCGCGCGAGACGATGAGCACGACGAGGAACAGCGCCGTGGTGGCGAAGCCGATGACGATGGCCGTCAGCACCAGCGCCTGCGGCACCGGATCGGTATAGGCGGCCGGATCGATCTCCTTCGTCTTGTCGATCACCGGCGCGGCGTTCACCCGCAGGCGCCCGACGCTGAAGATGAACAGGTTGACCGCGTAGGACAGCAGCGCCAGCCCGATGACGAGCTGGTAGGTGCGCGGACGCAGCACCAGCCAGACGCCGGAGCCGGCCAGGATTCCGATCGCGGCGGCGATGACCAGCTCCATCAGTCGCGCCCTCCGTCACGGGAGGCGCGCGCCCGCACGCGCAGCGACTGGTGGGCGATGGCGACCAGCATCAGCACGGTCGCGCCGACCACGAGGCTGAACACGCCGAGGTCGAAGACCAGCGCCGAGGCTGTCGGCATGTCGCCGATGAAGGGGATGTGCGTGTACTGGAAGTAGGAGGTCAGGAACGGGTAGCCGAAGACGAAGGAGCCGATGCCGGCCATGACCGCCAGGAGCAGGCCGGTGGCGATCCAGCGCACCGGCAGGATGCGCAGGCGCTCCTCGACCCAGCGCGTGCCGCCGGCCAGATATTGCAGCAGGAAGCCGATCGCCATCGCCACGCCGGCCGCGAAACCGCCGCCCGGCAGGTCGTGGCCGCGCAGGAAGAGGTAGAGCGCCAGCAGCACGATGGCCGGGAACATCCAGCGCATGATGACGGAGGGCACCAGCATGTAGTCCTTGAGCGTCTCGCCGACCTCGCGGTCCTGGCGCGCATCGTCGAACTCGTCCTGCTCCCGCTGCTGGTAGGTCATCTCCGCATTGTCCTCCGCGGGGCGGAAGCGGCGCAGCAGCGAGAAGATCGTCAGCGCCACGATGGCGAGCACGACGATCTCGCCCATCGTGTCGAAGCCGCGGAAGTCGACCAGGATGACGTTGACCACATTGGTGCCACCACCCTCGCCATAGGCGCGGCGGAGATAGAAGTCGCCGACCGAGGGCGGCAGCGGCGTGAGCATGATGAGATAGGCGAGCGTGGCGATGCCGAGGCCCACGGCAACCGCCAGCGCGAAATCGCGATGCCGGCGCAGGCGCGTGGACGGGTCGATCGCCACGGCGGCCTGCCTGTCGCGCTGCGGCAGCCAGCGCAGGCCGAGCAGGATGAGCACGGTGGTGACGATCTCGACCAGCAGCTGGGTCACCGCGAGATCGGGCGCCGACAGCCAGACGTAGGAGATGCAGGTCGCCAGCCCGGCGCCGCTCATCAGGATGAGCGCGGCCAGGCGCTGGTACTTGGCCTGATAGGCGGCGGCGACGGCGCAGAAGGCGCCGATCGCCCACAGCGTGCCGAGGACCGGGTCGAGCCCGTGGATGGTGAAGCGGGGCCACAGGCCGCGCGCGCCCCACATGGCCCAGATGCCGGCGAGCACCGCCGCCAGCGTGAGCAGCCGCATCTGCGGCTGGAGCCGGCGCGTGGCGAGCCAGTTCTCGGCTGTGCGCGCCCAGCGCCAGCTCACGGTGACCAGCACGCGCTCGAAGATGCGCTGGCCCTTCAGGCGGCGGAAGAAGGGCGGGCCTTCCTCGCAGTTGCGCAGATAGTCCTTGAGCACCCAGTAGAGCACCAGCCCGCCGGCGAGCGCGACGAAGCTCATCAGCAAGGGCAGGTTGAAGCCGTGCCAGACCGACAGGCTGTAGGCGGGGGTGCGGTCGCCGAGCACCGAGACGACGGCCGTGTTCAGCACGCCGCCGATGCTGAGCGCGGGGATGGTGCCGACCACCACGCAGGCGACGACCAGAAGCTCGATCGGCCGGCGCATCCAGTGCGGCGGCTCGTGCGGCTGCCGCGGCAGGTCGGTCGCCTTCGGGCCGAAGAAGACGGTGTGGATGAAGCGCACCGAATAGGTGACGGCGAAGGCGCCGGCGATGGTGGCGACGTAGGGCGCGGCCTGATCGAGCCAGGAGCGCTGGTGCTGCTCCAGCGCCTCGGCGAAGAACATCTCCTTGGAGAGGAAGCCGTTGAGCAGCGGCACGCCGGCCATGGCGGCGCTGGCGACCATGGCCAGCGTGGCGGTGAACGGCATGGCGCTGAAGAGGCCGCTCAGACGGCGCATGTCGCGCGTGCCGGCCTCGTGGTCGATGATGCCGGCGGCCATGAAGAGCGACGCCTTGAAGGTGGCGTGGTTGACCATGTGGAAGATCGCCGCCACCAGCGCCAGCGGGCTGCCGAAGCTGAGCAGCGCGGTGATCAGGCCGAGATGGCTGATGGTGGAATAGGCGAGCAGCCCCTTCAGGTCCTGCTGGAAGATGGCGAAATAGGCGCCGAGCAGCAGCGTGGTGAGGCCGGCGAGGCCCACCAGCGCGAACCATTCGGGCGTGCCTGCCAGCACCGGCCAGAAGCGCACCAGCAGGAAGACGCCGGCCTTCACCATGGTGGCCGAATGGAGGTAGGCCGAGACCGGCGTCGGCGCGGCCATGGCATTTGGCAGCCAGAAATGGAACGGGAACTGCGCGCTCTTGGTCAGCGCGCCGGCGAGGATGAGCAGCAGCGCCGGGACGTAGTAGTCATCCGCGCGGATGACGTCGCCGGCCGCCAGCACGACGTCGAGGTCGTAGCTGCCGGCCATGTTGCCGAGCAGGACCATGCCGGCCAGCAGGCACAGGCCGCCGCCGCCGGTGATGGTGAGCGCCATGCGCGCGCCGTCGCGCGCGGCCTGGCTGTGGTGCCAGTAGCCGATGAGCAGGAAGGAGAAGATCGAGGTGAGTTCCCAGAACACCGCCAGCAGGATCAGGTTGCCGGACAGGACCAGCCCCTGCATGGCGCCCAGGAAGGCGAGCAGCAGCGCGTAGAAGCGCGCGACGGGGTCCTTCGGCGACATGTAGTAGCGGGCATAGATGACGACGAGCAGCCCGATGCCGGTGATCAGGACCGAGAAGAGCCAGGCGAAGCCGTCCATCCGCAGCGTCGCCGACAGGCCGATGGACGGCACCCATTCGACGACATGGCGCACCACCTTGCCGTCGGTGACGGCGGGATAGGCGAAAAGGGTGAGCAGCAGCCCGCCGACGGCGACGGTGCCGGCCAGCCACGCTTCCGCATTGCGCGCATTGGGCGACAGCAGGGCTGCGAACAGCGCGCCCACGAAGGGCAGCACGACCATCAGCAGCAGCAATCCGCTATGCCACACGATCATGCGCGGCGTCCCTCATGCCCGGCAACGTCCCTGCAGCCCCTCAAAGCAGTGTCTCTCCTCGTCGTCTCGCCGCAAGGGATCGGCATGCGAGCGCGGCATATCTTGCCGTGCAGGTTCCGACCGCCACAACGGGCAAATCAATTTTCGCGTGGTGCGAGCCGCGCAGGATCAGCGGTTCAGCCTGCCGCCGGGCGGCGCAGCCGAGCGCTCATACTCGCCTTGCGTGAGACGACCTGCCGTTCACACGTGCCGGGTGCGCAACAACTAACACGAACGTCGGATAAAATGTCAGTGAGGCACAGCGCCGCGCAAGAGCAAATATGCAAAATCGCGACTGAAAATCGCGCCTGCGCCGGTCAGCGTTGCCGAAAGATCGCGCCTTGCGCCGCATCCGGCCCGCTCAGCGCCGCAATCGCCTCGAACTGGCTGAGGAAGACGGCGCCGGTGAGGTCGTCGAGGAAGTGCGACCGCTTGAGGCCGTCCATCACCGGGCCCTTCACCTCCGACAGGTGGAGCGCGATGCCCGAATCCTTCAGCCGGTGGTTGATCTCCTCGAGGCTTTCCAGCGCCGAGGCGTCGATGGCGTTGACCGCCGAGCACATAAGCACGACGTGGCGCAGTTGCGGCCGCTCGGCCACCAATGCCGCGATGCGGTCCTCCAGATAGCGGCTGTTGGCGAAATAGAGGCTCTCGTCGACGCGCAGCGAGAGGATTTCCGGCGCGGTGATGACGGCATGGCGCGCCACGTTGCGGAAATGCTCCGTGCCCGGCACCTGGCCGACGATCGCCATATGCGGGCGCGAGGTGCGGTAGAGATGCAGCAGCAGCGACAGCGCCACGCCCATGACGACGCCCGCCTCGACGCCGACCAGCAGCGTGCCGAGGATGGTCGCGGCCATGGCGGAGAAATCGAGCCGCGAATAGGACCAGATGCGGCGGATCGCGGCGAAATCGACCAGCGACAGGACCGCGACGATGATGGTGGCGGCGAGCGTCGCCTGCGGCAGGTTGGCCAGCAGCGGGGTGAGGAAGAGCGTGGCGAGCGCGATGCCGACGGCGGTGAACAGGCCGGCGGCCTGCGTCTCGGCGCCGGCGTCGAAATTGACCACCGAGCGGGCGAGGCCGCCGGTGACGGGGTAGCCGGCCGAGACGGCCGCGGCGATGTTGGCCGCGCCGAGCCCGATGAGCTCCTGGTCGGGCCGGATGCGCTGGCGGCGGCGCGCCGCGAGCGCCTGCGCGACAGATACCGATTCGACGAAGCCGATCAGGCTGACGAGCAGCGCCGGCCCGGCCAGCTGGCGCATCAGGTCGAGGTCGAGGGCCGGCAGCGCCGGCACCGGCAGGCCCTGCGGGATGTCGCCAACCAGCGCCACGCCGGCGCCGCCGAGGCCGAGCGCAACCACGGCGAGGATCGTCGCGGCGACGGCGACCACCGGGCCGGTGCGGGTGACGATGTCGGCGGTGCGGGCGCGAAAGCCCAGCCCGACCAGCATCGGCTTCAGCCGCAGCCGGGCAAAATAGAGGAAGGCGAGCACCGCTCCGCCGATGACCAGCGTCGGCAGGTTGGTGCCGGCGATGCCGGCGGCGAGGCCGTGCAGGATCTCGGGCAGCGTCTGGCCCGACGCCTTGACGCCCAGCAGGTACTTCACCTGCCCGGCGGCGATGAGGATGCCGGCCGCGCTGATGAAGCCGGACATGACCGGATGGCTGAGAAAGTTGGCGATGAAGCCGAGGCGGAAGACGCCCATGGCGACGAGCATCACGCCCGACATCATGGCCAGCATCGCCGCAGCCGCGAGATAGGCCGGCGTGCCCTGCGCGGCGACCTCCCCGACGGTGGCGGCCGTCAGCAGGGAGACGACGGCGACCGGGCCGACCGCCAGCGTGCGGCTGGTGCCGAAGAGCGCGTAGACCGCCAGCGGCAGGATGGAGGCATAGAGCCCGACCTCCGGCGGCAGGCCGGCCAGCATCGCATAGGCCAGCGATTGCGGGATCAGCATGATGGTGACGATGGTCGCGGCGATCAGGTCGCTGACCAGCGCGGCGCGGCCATAGTGCCGGCCCCAATCGAGGATCGGCATGTAGCGGGAGAGTCTCTGCATCGGGCCGCCTGCCTTCCGTCTCTCTATGCCCTAGGCGCGCGCGGCCGCGGGGCGGCCCTCGGCCATCATGCGGGCCAGCCACATGCCGGCGAGCATGGCCGGCACGAAGGCGATCGCGCCGGTGGCGCCGAGCCCTATCGCAGTGAGCGCGGGACCGGGACAGAAGCCCGACAGGCCCCAGCCGAGCCCGAAGATCGCCGGCCCTACGGTGACGCGGGCATCGATGTCGCGGCTGGTCGGCAGGTGGAACGTGCTGCCCCTGACGGGCTCCGCCCGCGACAGGACGAGACGGTAGCCGAAGAAGGCGACCAGCACCGCGCCGCCCATCACGAAGGCGAGCGATGGGTCCCAGGTGCCGAAGAGGTCGAGGAAGTTAAGCACCTTGGCAGGGTCGGACATGCCGGAAACGACGAGGCCGGCACCGAAGAGCAGGCCGAGCGCCAGATTGACGAGAAAGGACATGTCTCAGGCTCCGATCAGGTGGCGGGTCACGAAGACGGTGACGACGGCGACGGTCATGAAGACGAGCGTGGCGACCAGCGAGCGCGCCGACAACCGCGCCAGGCCGCAGACGCCATGGCCGGACGTGCAGCCATTGCCCCAGACCGAACCGAAGCCGACGAGAAGGCCGGCGGCGATCATCAGCGGGACATTGCCGGAGACGGCCTGCGCCACCAGCTGGCCGGTGAAGGCCATGACGGCGAAGGGCGCGGCCAGCAGGCCGGCGACGAAGCCGAGACGCGACGGAAAGGCACCGTCGCGATAGGGCGGCAGCAGGCGGCCGGCGATGCCCGATATGCCGGCGACGCGGCCCTCCCAGAGCATCAGCAGCACGGCCGAAAGGCCGATCATCACGCCGCCGAGAAGGGAGGCGACAGGGGTGAATTCAGTCATTTCTCATCTTTCGCGGCGGGCGGGACGGCGCAGAACATGGCGTGCATCGTGGCGATGAGCGTCGCCACGCGGCCGTCGGCGAGTTGGTAGAACATGTGCTTCGATTCCTTTCGGCCGACGATCAGGCCGGCCTCGCGCAGCTCGGCGAGCTGCTGGGACAGGCCGGGCTGGCGGATGCCCAGCAGGTCCTCGAGGTCGCGCACCGAGCGCTCGCCCTCCGCCAGCGCGCACAGAACCATGAGGCGGGAGGGATGGGCGAACTTCTTGAGGAATTCCGCCGCCTCGCCGGCCATGGCGATCATCTCGGCGGTCTCGGGCGCGAGGTCATTTTGCATGGATCAATCCCAGGGCGCGCCGGGGAAGAGGTCGAGCGGGAGCTTGATGTAACGCCTGCCATTGTCCTCGGCCTCCGGCAGCCGGCCGCCATTGATGTTGATCTGCAGGGCAAAGAGGATCAGCTTCGGCATGGCCAGCGTCCTGTCGCGCGCCTCGCGCACGGCGATATAATCCTCGCGCGTCCTGTATTTCGACAGGTGGATGTTGCTGGCCTTCTGCTCGGCCACGGTGGATTCCCACAGGGGCGCACGGCCGCCCGGCTGGTAGTCGTGGCCGACGAAGATGCGCGTCCCGTCGGGCAAAGCGAGGATCTGCTGGATGGAATCCCACAGGCGCGAGGCGCTGCCGCCGGGAAAATCGGCGCGGGCGGTGCCTGAATCGGGCATGAAGATCGTATCGTGCACGAAGGCGGCGTCGCCGATCACATAGGTGATAGAGGCCAGCGTATGGCCGGGCGAGAAGAGCACCCGCGCCGGCAGCGTGCCGACGCTGAAGGTCTCGCCCTCTGCGAAGAGCTTGTCCCACTGCGAGCCGTCGGCCGGAAAGTCGGGCCAGTTGTAGAAGCCTTTCCAGAGCTTCTGGACCTCGGTCACCTTCTCGCCGATGGCGGTCCGGGCGCCCGTCTTCTCGCGCAGATAGCGGGCGGCCGAGAAATGGTCGGCATGGGGATGGGTGTCGAGGATCCACTCCACCTCCAGCCCCTCGGCGGCGATGTAGGCGAGGATCTCGTCGGCGCTGCGCGTGGCGGTCGCGCCCGACTTCTCGTCGAAGTCGAGGACCGGATCGACGATGGCGCATCTGCGCGTCGCCGGATCTGCGACGACATACTGGATCGAGAAGGTGCGCTTGTCGAAGAAGCCCTTCACGATGGGTGCCTGCTTGCTCATGCGAAAACTCCGGATGATGAAATGGAAGCCGCCTCAGCGGTGGTTGGCGTCGAGCCATGCGACGGCGCCGGACAGATCGAGGCCGAGGCCGCGCCCGAAGGCGATGACGTCAGCCTTGGCCATGCGGCCGTCGAGAACCTCGCCGATGGCATGGAGCGTGGCCGAGCGCGTGCCGGTCTTGCAATGGGCGAGCACCGGGCCGGGCGCGTCGGCGAGCGCACGCTGGAAGCCGCGCACCTGCTCCAGCGAGATGCGTCCCGGAACCACCGGGATGTGGACGTAGCCGAGCCCCTCGGCGGCCGCGACGGCGGCGTTGCCGGCCGCCATGGGCTGGCCCGGCTCCTCGCCGTCGGGGCGGTTGTTGACGATTGCGGCGATGCCCTCGCGCTTCGCCTTGCGGATGTCATCCGCGTTCAGCTGCGGGGCGATATGGAGACGTTCCGACACTTTTCTCACCGGCAAACTCCCTTGGCGACGAACCGATGGGTCCTAGCTAATATCGATTGCATTTTTTTGCAATCGATATCCTGCAAGTTTAGCGGAAAAAATGCGTGCGGCTCCCGCCGGCTATTTCTTCGCCGGCATCTCGACATCGCCGCCGGCCTTGCGCCACTCGGTGAAGCCGCCGGCCAGATGGGCGACGTTGTCCAGCCCCATCTCCATGGCCGTGCGCGCCGACAGCGCCGAGCGCCAGCCGCTGGCGCAATAGAAGACGAAGCGCTTCGGCTCGGCGAAGACCGGCTTGTGATAGGGGCTTTCGGGATCGATCCAGAATTCCAGCATGCCGCGCGGACAGTGGAAGGCCGCCGGTATGCGGCCCTCGCGCTCGATCTCGCGCGGGTCGCGCAGGTCGACGAAGACCACGTCGGCTGCGCCGTGCAGTTCCTTCGCCTCGTCGACCGGCACCGCCTCGACCATGGCATTGGCCTCGTCCAGCAGCGCGCGATAGCCCTTCTTCATCCGACTTCTCCTGTGTCAGGACAGCGTGGCGCGCCCGTCCACGGCCCATGCGCCTGACGGCGTGACCTTGAGCGGGTTGACCTCGATGTCGACCAGCCTATCGCCGAGATCGGCGGCAAGCCAGGAAATGCGCGCCACCGCCTCGCATGCGGCAGCGACATCCATGGCCGGACGGCCGCGCACGCCGGCCAGCAGCGGCCACATCTTCAGCCGCTTCAGCATGGCTTCCGCCTCGGCCGGCGAAACCGGCGCCGATGCGAAGGCCACGTCCTTCAGGATCTCGACGAAGATGCCGCCGAAGCCGACCATGAGCTGCGGGCCGAAGGAGGCGTCGTTCTGCACGCCGACGATCAGCTCCACGCCGCCTTCCACCATCTGCTGCACGTCGAACAGCGGCACGCCGAGCTTTTCGCGCGCGAAGACTTCCGCGACTTCGGCGACGGCGGCACGCAGCGCCACCTCGTCGGCCAGGCCGACCTTGACCAGGCCGAGGTCGCTCTTGTGCACCACGCCCTCGGCGACGCCCTTGAGCACGACCGGATAGCCGATGTCCTTGGCCGCGGCGACCGCCTCCTCCGCCGTGCGGGCGGCACGCGCGGCGGGCTGCGGCACGCCGTAGGAGGCCAGCATCGCCTTGACCTCCGGCTCGGTCAGCAGGCCGGCGCGGCCGGCCTTGGCGCCACCGGTGCCGGCGGGACGCTGCGGCGCGGGCTTGGGACCCGTTCGGGCAAAATCACGCGCGTGGAACATGGCCTTGAGCGCGCGGGCCGCGTCGTCGTTGCGCGACACGAAGGGCATCTTCGCCGCCAGAACCTGCTGGCGCACGTCCTCTCCGAAGCGCGAGGTGTTGAGGCACAGCACCACCGGCTTATCGCCGCGCCGGTGCAGATCGAGGATGATGTCGATCGTTTCCGGCATCAGCGGCTGCGGCGTCATCATGTAGAACAGGGCCGAAACGCCAGGGTCCTCGTAGACGGCCTCGACGGCGCGGCGGAAGACCGAGATGTCGAGCTTGCCCTTGTGGGCGCCGAGGTCGATCGGATTGTTGCGGTGGCCGCTGCCATAATCGTGGTCGAGCCGCTGGTGGGTGGCCTCGGTCCAGCGCGCCAGCGGCACGCCCTTGTCGGTCAGCCGGTCGATGAGCACCGCGCCGCCGCCGCCCGAGGAGACGACGATGCCGGTCGCGCCCGGACCCATGGGCGGGTTTTTGGCGATGATGTTGGCGCACAGGATCATCGCCTCGGCATCGTCGAGGATGACGACGCCGTTCTCGCGGCAGGCGGTCTCGAAGGCGGTGTAGGAGCCGGCGATGCTGCCGGTGTGCGAGCGCGCCATGGCGGTGCCGGCTTCCGTTGCGCCGGCCTTCACCGCGAGGATCGTCTTGCCCTTTGCCTGCGCGGACCGCGCGAGCTCGCGGAAACGGTCGGGCGACTTGACGCCCTCGACATAGAGGCAGACGACGCGCGTATCCTCGTCCGCGATGAAGGCTTCGAGGAAGTCGCACATCTCCATGTCGGCCTGGTTGCCGACCGTCACCATGCCCGACAGGCCGACGCCATGGTCGGTGGCGACGGCGAAAAGCGAGCCCATCAGCGCGCCGCTCTGGCTGACCAGCGCGACGGAGCCGCTGTTGAGCCTGCAGGCATAGCGCAGCGTCTGCGACGAGGTGAGGCCCATGCCGTGCGGCGGCACGATGAGGCCCATGCAGTTCGGGCCGACCAGCCGCATGTTGTAGGAGCGGGCGACCTCGACGATCTCGCGCTCGAGGGCGGCACCCTCCTCGCTGAACTCGGAAAGCTGGGCGGTGACGACGATGCAGGCACCGACGCCGGCGCGGCCGCATTCGTCCACCGTCTGGCGCAGCAGGTCGGACGGCACCGCGACCAGCGCCAGGTCGGGCATCTCGTCCAGCTCGAGGATGCTCGGGAAGGCCTTGTGGCCGAGCACTTCGGCGCGGCGCGGATTGACGGGGATGAAGCGGCCCTTGAAGCCGAGCTCGACCAGATGGTGGGTGAAGCGCCCGCCGAACTTGACGTAGTCCTCGGTCGCGCCGATCACCGCGACGGATCGCGGCCGGATGATGTTCGCGACGGGCATGAGCTCGCTTCTCAGGGGCATGGGCATGTTCCGTTGTGCGTTTGCGTTCACAGGGTGGCCGGCTCGGCCGGCGGCGGGCGGCGGATGGTCCAGGCGCGGCGAAGCGCCAGGATGACGATCAGGGCGGATACCGCGAGCAGGAAGGCGCTGATCGGGCGGGTGAAGAAGACGGAGAAGTCGCCGTCGGACAGCATCAGCGAGCGCCGCAGGTTCTGCTCCAGCATCGGCCCCAGCACCAGTCCCAGCACGAGCGGCGCCGGCGAGAAGCCCAGCAGGCGCATCGCATAGCCCATCATGCTGAAGAAGATCAGCTGGTAGACGTCGAAGATGCTGTTGTTGACGCTGTAGACCCCGATGACGATGAGCAGCAGGATCGCCGGATAGAGCAGCCGGTAGCGGACGCTGAGCAGGCGCACCCAGATGCCGATGAGCGGGATGTTGAGCACCAGCAGGAGCAGGTTGCCGACCCAGAAGCTCGCCACCAGGCCCCAGAACACGTCGGGCGTGTTGGTGAGCATGCGCGCGCCGGGCGCGACGCCGTGGATGATCATGGCGCCCAGCATCAGCGCCATCAGCGGATTGCCGGGAATGCCGAGCACCAGCATGGGGATGAAGGCGGTCTGCGCGGCGGCGTTGTTGGCCGCCTCGGGGGCTGCCACGCCCTCGACCACGCCGGTGCCGAGCCGGTCGCGGTTGCGCGAGAACCGCTTCTCCATGGCGTAGGAGAAATAGGAGGAGATGGTGGCGCCGGCGCCGGGCAGGATGCCGAACAGAACGCCGATCGCGGTGCCGCGGAACGTCGAGGGTATCGAGTCCGTCAGCTCCTTGCGGGTGGGGATCATCGAGCGCATCGTCACCTTGCGCGCCGCCAGCTGCGTGTTGTCGGGCTGGCCGATATTGGCGAGGATCTCCGCCACGCCGAACAGGCCGAGCGCGGCGGCGACGAGGTTGACGCCGTCGAGCAGCTGGATCTGGTCATAGGTGAAGCGCATCGTGCCCGTGGTCACGTCCATGCCGGCGATGCCGATGAGCAGGCCGATGGCGACCATGGCGAAACCCTTGACCGGGGCGTCGTCGGTGAGCGCCGAGGCGGCGACCAGGCCCGCGACCATCAGCGCGCACATCTCGACGGAGGCGAAGCTCAGCGCGACTTCGGCGAGCATGGGCGAGAACACCGCCATCAGCACGATGCCGATCGAGCCGCCGAAGAAGGAGGCCAGCGTGGTGATGAGCAGGGCCTGACCGGCACGCCCCTTCTTGGTCATCTCGTAGCCGTCCAGCGCGGTGACCGCGGCGGATGTCTCGCCCGGCAGGCGCAGCAGGATGGACGAGACCGAGCCGCCATATTGCGACCCGTAATAGATGCCGGCCAGCATGATCAGGCCGTGGGTGGGCGTGGTGTAGTAGGTGAGCGGCAGCACCATCGACACCGCCGCCAGCGGGCCGATGCCCGGCAGCACGCCGATGAGCATGCCGACCGTCACGCCGAAGGCGCAGAAGGCCAGCGCCTCCCATGTCAGCGCCACCTGGAAACCAAGCATCAGGCCGTCGAATGCGCTCATGGCGGTTCCTCAGAACATGGAGATCTGGACGGAGAGGCCGACCACGAAGATCAGCCAGGCCGGGATCACGATTGCGAGGTTGAGAAGCAGCAGCTCGCGCAGGGTCCTGCCCGGCTCGCCCAGCGCGGTGAGCGTCACCAGCCCCACCATGGCGGCCGCTCCGCCGGCGAGCGGCAGCAGCAGGGCGAAGCCCAGCATGCCCACCATCGCGAAGAAGAGCGCACGCACGCCGATCTGTCCGACGAGGAAGCTGCGGCCGCGCAGCGCATTGACCAGCAGCATCACCGCGAAGACCGCCAGAAGGATGCCGATCCAGAAGGGGAAGAAGCCGGGCCCGACCTCGCCGCTCTCGGCCGGCAGGCCGGCCGCCTCGACGAGCGCCGCGGCGGCGAAGGCCGCCACCAGCAGGCCCGACCAGAAATCCTGCGACACGAACCGGTAGCGCCCCAGCGCGGGCGCCGGCGGCTCGGTGCCTTGCGGCGCTTCCGCGTCGAACATGCTATCGCCCTCTCGTCTTGCCGGTCAGCGACGATGGAAGACCGGCTTCGTCTTGTTGCGGAACGCCACCAGCGCGTCGCGCGCGTCCTGGCTGTCATTGACCCTGGAGGAAGCATCGCTGACCTGCGCGAAGGTCTGGATCGCGGTGGTACCGACGACCTCGAGGCTCATGCGCTTCAGCATCTCCACCACCAGCGGCGCATTCGCCGCCAGCGTGCGGGCAAGGGCGCGGGCGGTCTCCATGTGTTGCCCGCGCGCCGCGACGCGATTGACGAAGCCCGCATTGTAGGCGCGCTGCGCGCTGATGGGGTCGCCCAGCATCATCAGCTCGTTGGCGAGGCGCAGCGGCATGCGCCTGACGAGCGCCGTCACCGCGCCCTTGCAGACGCCGATCTTCGCCTCCGGATAGATCAGTTCGGCCTCTTCCGACATGACGCAGAAATCGCACATCGAGGTCAGCACGGCGGCGATGCCGATCGACTTGCCGTTGATCGCCGCGATGATCGGCTTGTCGGTGCTGAAGCCGAATTCGGGCAGCGCGCTCCAGAAATTCGGCGGCGGGTCGGTCAGGTCGGCGCCGGCCGAGAAGATGTCGTCCAGCGCGGAGCCGAGGATCGCGACGCGCGCGGTCTGGCTCGCGTCGAACATGTCCCAGCACGTGCGCAGGTCGCTGAGCATCTGGCTGGTGATGGCGTTCTTCTTGGCCGGACGATCCAGCAGGATCGTGACGATGCCGTCCTGCTCGCCGTAGCGGATATATTCGAACATGTTGCCTCCCGCGGGCGAGCGCGGCCGCGCTCACCCGATGTCGTTGATGGACGAGGGCCGATCAGCGCTTCTGGATGCCGATCTTGTCGCGCAGGTCGGTGAAGACCTTGAGGTCGGTCTCGATCTGGGCCTGCAGGGCGTCGGGGCCGCGGAAGTTCGGCACCAGGCCGAGCTTCTTGACGCGCTCCTGATAGGCGGGATCGGAGGTCATGGCCTCGAGCGCGGCCGACATCTTGCGCTTCGCCTCGTCGGGAATGCCGGCGGGGGCCAGCAGGCCGAACCAGCCGGTGATGGCGGCGTCGTAGCCGCGCTCGCGCGCCGTCGGCACGTCCGGCAGGCCGGGATAGCGCTGATCGGACATGACGGCGAGGATCTTGACCTTTTCGGGGTCGCCCTGGCCGTAGACCACCGGGTCCATCATGAAATCGGTCTCGCCCGACATCATCGCGGCGAAGGCCGGATTGCTGCCCTCATAGGGGATGTGGCGGAACTTCACGCCCGCCGCGATGGCGAACATCTCGACCGTGAACTGGCCGATCGAGCCGACGCCGGCGGTGCCGTACTTCATGCCGGGATGTTCCTTCGCATAGGCGACGAACTCCTCCAGCGTGTTGATGTTGCGCGACTTCAGCACGCCGAAGAAGGTGGCGGTGTCGGAGGTCGAGGCGATGGAGGTGAAATCCTTCAGCGGATCGTACTTGGCGGCGGAATTGGTCACCGGCTGGACGATCTGCGTGGCATTGTTGCCGTAGAGGACGGTGTAGCCGTCATTCTTGGCCTGCGCGGCGAGCGAGGTGCCCAGCACGCCGCCGGCGCCCGGCTTGTTCTCCACCACCACCGGCTGGCCCAGCGCCTTCGACAGCGCGTCGGCGGCCTCGCGCGCCAGAAGGTCGGTCGTTCCGGCCGGGTTGTAGGGCACGATCATGGTGATCGGCTTCTCCGGCCATTCGGCATGGGCTGCAGTGGTCAAAAGGACCGCGAGCGCGGCCACGACAAGACGCTTCATGATTTCCTCCCTGGCCCACAACACTCTCCCGCGGGCGGCTGGGATATAAGCGCGAAATTTTTCTTGCTGCAATACAAAAATGAGTTTTAGATATTGCAACTTCTAGGGAGGAAACGTGGACAGGACCCTGCTCAAGGGGCTGCGCGTGTTGGAGGCGCTGGTGCGGCTGGGGCCGGAGGCGCGGCTGACCGACGTCGCCGCTGCCTGCGACCTCGACAAAAGCAACGCGCATCGCGTGCTGCTGACGCTTCGCCACGCCGGCTACGTGCAGCTGTCGCCCGGCACGCGGCGCTACAGCGCGACGCTGAAGCTCTCCGACCTCGGCGGGCAAGTGCGCGAGCAGTTCACCTTCGGCGAGACGGCGCATGCGGTGCTGGAGGCGCTCGCGGAGGCGACGGGCGAGACGGCGCAGCTCGTGGTGCTCGACCGTCACGCGGCGGTGGTCGTCGATGCCTGCGTCAGCAGCGAATGGGTTTCCTTCGTGCCTCAGGCACACAGCGCGCACCCGCTGCACCGGCACGCCTTCGGGCTGGTGCTGCTCGCCTTCCTGGCGCCGCACATGCGCGCCGCCGAGCTCGACCTGCTGCCTGCGCGGGAGCGCCCGCCGGAGCTTTCGGCGCGGCTTGCCGACATCGCGCGCGACGGCTATCTGGCGGAGGCCGCCGATCCGGGCGACACCTATTTCAGCATCGCCGCGCCGGTCCGTTCGGCCGGCGGCTCGGTGATCGCGGCAATCGGCATTTCGGGTCCGCTGCGGCGGTGGAGCGAGGCGCGCCGCGCGGCCCGCATCGCGGAGGTGATGCGGGCCGCCGGGCAGGTCGCGCATGCCATCGGCGAAATGCCTGCCTACCCTTTCGCGACGGGATGATGCGATGGTCGACAAGACGCTTTACAAGGGGTTGAGGCTGCTGGAGACGATGGCGGAGGCCAGCAGGCCGATGCGGCTCTCCGACATCGCTCAGGCCAACGAGCTGACCACGTCGAACGCCTATCGCCTGCTGCAGACGCTGAAGGCCATGGGCTATGTGCGCCAACGCGCCGACCGGCCGCTCTACGAGATCACCTACAAGCTGTTCGAGGTCTCGACCCAGATCGGCCAGCACCAGGACATGATGAAGGCGGCGCACCGCCTGCTCGAGGCGCTGTCGGAGCAGTTCGACGAGAACGTCCTGCTGTCGGTGCGCGACGGGGTCTCGTCGGTGATCGTCGACCGGATCGAATCGGCCAAGGCCGTGCGCAGCTTCACGCGCATCGGCTCGCGCGCGCCGCTGCATGTCATCTCGCCCGGCAAGCTGCTGCTCGCCTTCGCGCCGGACGAGATCGTCGCGCAGTGCATGGCCGCCCTGAAGGCCTATACGGAGCGGACCGTGGCGGTGCCCGAGGCGCTCGCCGCGGAGCTGGCGCGCATCCGCCGGCAGGGCTATGCCGTCGCCGACCGCGAGTTCAACGTCTTCGTGCGCGGCGTCGCCGTTCCGGTGCGCAACCGGCACGGCGAGGTGGCAGCGGCGGTCAGCATCTCGGGCACGCTCGAGCGCTTCGACGAGGACACGATACAGACCTTCCTCGCCGCGCTGCTCACCACCCGCGACCGGATCGAGGCGGCCTGGTTCGAGGGTTATCGCGCCCCGGCGGCGCAGGCCCCGACGCCCGCCGCGCCCTGCAGCGCCAGCCTGTCGTAGCCGGCTTACTCGGCGAACTTCGGATCGAGCCAGTCGCGCAGGCTGTCGCCGAAGAGGTTGAAGGCGAAGACGGTGACGGTCACCGCGAGGCCGGGGAACAGGATCATCCACGGCGCCTCGCGATAGAAATTGGCCGCCTCGCCCGACAGCATCAGTCCCCAGTCGGGCTGCGGCTCGGACACGCCGAGCCCGATATAGGTCAGCGCCGCGCTGAGCAGGATTGCCTGGCCGATATAGCCGGTCAGCATGATGAGGTAGGGCGCGGCGACGTTGGGCAGCATGTGGCGCACGATGATGCGGGCATTGGAGAAGCCGCTGACGCGGGCCGCGTCGACATAGGGCAGGTCGCGGATCGCCAGCGCCGCCGAGCGCACCACCCGGGTCACGCTCGGGAAGACGGCGATGGCGATGGCCGCGATCAGGTTGAGGTCGACCGGCCCCAGCCGGTTGCGCCCCAGCACCGCGGCGGTGACGATGGCCGTGACGATCACCGGGATGGTGAGCAGGATGTCGACGAAGCGCTGGATGATGAGGTCAGTCTTGCCGCCGAAATAGGCCGACAGCGTGCCGATCAGCGCGCCGATGGTGCAGCCGATGAAGGAGGAGGCGAAGCCGACCACCAGCGCGGTGCGCGTGCCGTAGATGATGCGGGAGAGGATGTCGCGGCCGTAATTGTCGGTGCCCAGCCAGTGCGCCGCGTCCGGCCCCACCATCATCGCGCCATAGTCGTTCTTGAACGGCGAATAGGGGCTGACGACCTCGGCGAAGATCGCCACCAGCGCCAGCAGGACGATGACCACGAAGCCCACCGCGCCGACCGGCTGGCGGCGGGTGAAGTCCGCCATGTTGGAAAGGAGCGCGCTTCGTGGTCCGCGCGTGGATACGGCAGCGGCCATTGTCATTGGTAGCGGATCCTCGGATTGAGCACGCAATAGAGCAGGTCGACGACAAGGTTGATCAGCACCATCATCACCGCGATGACCATGACCATGCCCTGCAGCAGGATGAAGTCGTTGTGGCTCGCCGCCTCGATGAACAGCTTGCCCAGACCGTGCAGGTTGAACACCTGCTCGGTGACGATCAGGCCGCTGATGAGGAAGGCGAACTCGATGCCGATCACCGTGATCGTCGGCAGCATGGCGTTGCGCATCGCATGCTTGGTGACGACCCGCGTCTCGCGCGTGCCCTTGGCGCGGGCGGTGCGGACATAGTCCTCGCGCAGCACCTCGATCATGGTGGAGCGCAGCATGCGCGCCACCACCGCCGAGAAGCGGAAGCCGACCGCCAGCGCCGGCCAGATCAGCGTCGTCAGGCAGGCGACGGGATCGACCCAGAACGGCACGAAGGCCGGCGACGGCAGCCAGTTGAACCAGTGCAGCAGCGCCAGGATGATGAGCATGCCGATCCAGAAGGAGGGCACAGCGAGCCCGGTCATGGCGCCGATGCGGATGAAATAGTCGAAGCCGGAATTGGGATAGAGCGCCGAGAGCGCCCCCACCGGCAGCGCGATGATCAGGCCGATGATGAGCGCCAGCACGGCGACGTGGAGCGACAGGTTGAGGCGGTCGGCGATCTCCTCCGTCACCGGCCGTTCCGTCCACATCGAGCGGCCGAGGTCGAGCCGCGCCATCCCCGCCATCCAGGAGCCGAACTGCTCGTGGAGCGGCCGGTCGAGGCCGAGCCGGGCGCGCTCGCGGTCGAGGATCTCCTCGCTGACCTGCGCGCCGTCGCCGCGCAGCTTCACCTCGACGATGTCGCCCGGCACGACGCGCAGCGCGAAGAAGATGACGACCGCCGCGCCGAGCAATGTCGGGATGGTCAGGACGAGGCGCTTGAGGATGTAGTTGAGCATCGCGTCAGATCCTGATGCAGGCGGCGAACTTGCCGGGCTGCTTCTCTTCGAGCGGCGGCACCACAGCGGCGCATTCGGCGATGGCCATCGGGCAGCGGGTGCGGAAGACGCATCCCGACGGCGGCGAGAGCGGCGACGGCAGCTCGCCCTTGATGACGTTGGGCTCGCGCAGGCGCTCGATGGCCGGGTCCGGCACCGGCACCGCGTCGAGAAGGGCGCGCGTATAGGGGTGCAGCGGCGCGTCGAACAGCGCGTCGCAATCGCCCATCTCCATGATGCGGCCGAGATACATGACCGCCACGCGGTGCGACAGGTGCCGCACCACGGCGAGGTCGTGGGCGATGAAGAGATAGCTCAGGCCGAGCCGCGTCTGGAGCTCGTCGAGCAGGTTGATGATCTGGCCCTGGATCGACACGTCGAGCGCCGACACCGGCTCGTCCAGCACGATGAAGTCCGGTTCGTGGGCGAGTGCGCGGGCGATGCCGACGCGCTGGCGCTGGCCGCCCGAGAGCTGGTGCGGGAAGCGGTCGGCCATGGCCGGCAGAAGGCCGGTGAGCGACAGGAGCTCCTGCACGCGCGCCTCGACGGCGGCACTGCCGCCGCGCGGCAGGATGCGATGCACCTTTATCGGCTCGGCGATGATCTGGCGCACGGTCATGCGCGGGTTGAGCGACGAGAACGGGTCCTGGAAGACCACCTGTATGTTCTTCCACAGCGAGCGGTCGGGCCTGACATGGTCGCCGGCGATGGTGCGGCCTTCGAAGGCGATGGTGCCGCCGCTCGGCTCTTCGAGCTGGAGCACCATGCGGCCGATGGTGGACTTGCCGCAGCCGCTCTCGCCGACGAGGCCGAGTGTCTGGCCGCGCGGCACGTCGAAGGAGACGTTCTCCACCGCTTTGGCTACCTGCCCGCCGCCGATGGCGAAATATTTGCGCAGAGCCTCGACGGCGAGCACGTCGGGCAATGAAGGGTCGGCGGCACGGATGGTGAGCGAGGCTGTGCCCGCCTCTGCGATGCGCGGCTCCCCGGCGCGCCAGCAGCGCGCGGAATGGTCCTCGCCGACCCGCACCAGCGGCGGCTCCTCGGCGCAGCGCTCGATGCGCTCGCGGCAGCGCGGCGCGAAGCGGCAGCCGGCGGGCAGGCGCGACATGTCGGGCGGCAGTCCCTCGATCGTGCTCAGCTTCTCGACCCGGCCGCCGCGCAGATTGGGCACCGCGTTGATGAGGCCGAATGTGTAGGGATGCTTCGGCGCGGCGAAGATCGCCTCGACCGGGCCGCTCTCCACGATGCGGCCGGCATACATGACGTGGACGCGGTCCACGTAGCGCGCGACGATGCCGAGATTGTGGGTGATGATGACCAGCGAGATGCCCAGCCGCCGCACCAGGTCGCGCATCAGTTCGAGGATCTGCGCCTGGATGGTCACGTCGAGCGCTGTGGTGGGCTCGTCGGCGATGATGAGCTTGGGGTCGCAGGCGAGCGCGATGGCGATGAGCACGCGCTGGCGCATGCCGCCCGACAGGTGATGCGGATATTGCGACAGGCGCCGCTCGCCGTCGCCGATGCCGACCAGCGCCAGAAGTTCGAGTGCGCGGGCCCGCGCGGCCTGCGCCGACATGCTGAAATGGTTGAACAGCGGCTCGGTGATCTGGTCGCCGATGGTCAGCGCCGGATTGAGCGAGGTCATCGGCTCCTGGAAGACCATGCCGATGTCGCGGCCGCGCAACCTGCGCATCTCGTCGGGCGACAGGGCCATCAGGTCGCGGCCGTCGAACATGACCTTTCCGCCCGTCACACGGCCGGCCGGGCGCGGCAGGAGCCGCATCAGCGCCATGGCGGTGGCGGACTTGCCGCAGCCGCTTTCGCCGACGATCGCCACGATCTCGCCGGGCGCCACCGACCACGAGACCTCGTCCACGGCGCGCACATGGCCCCGGCTGGAATGGAACTCCACCGTCAGCCTGTCGACCGACAGGAGCGGCCGGGCAACCGGCGCCGCCTCGGCGGGCCGGCGGTCGATGGTCACGCTTGCGGTCAACCGTTCCTCCTGCGCACTCCCGCAGCCGCACCATCGCGCAGGCTGCCGGCGCACAGTTAGCACAGGGGCGGCCCGGTGCGCTTGTCGGACGTGTCAGCGTGGTTGGATCGGCGTGACATCGCCCGGCGATCGGCGCCGGCGGCCCGGCCGGACGATTGACAGGGGCGGCCGCGGCGCGTCGAACTGCGCGTCATTCATTCGCAGGAGACGCATCGCATGAGCGCGGACAAGACCAGCTTCAGATCACCCGTGATCGCCTACGCGTTCAACGACAATCTCAGAAAGCACATCGAAGCCCATTGGTCGAAGCCGACCATCATCGACTACACGAAGGACCGCAAGCCGTGGGACATCCCGCCCGAGGCCGACCTCCTGATGTCGTTCCATGCCGGCTGGACGGAGGCGCCGGCCGAAGCCCCGCCCGGCTGGCCGTTCAACCTCAGGCAGATCCAGGTGCTGACCGCCGGCGTCGACAAATATCCCGACTGGGCGCTCAACGCCGTGCCGACGATCTGCGGCCGCGGCGTGTCGGCCGTGCCGATCGCCGAATATGCGGTGACGGCGATAGTGGCCTACGACAAGAAATGGTCGCAGCTCGCGACGATGAAGAAAGGCGACCCGAACCCGGACATGCTGCGCATCTCCAACCGCTCGGTCGGCCTCGTCGGCGTCGGCGCCATCGGCCGCGAGGTGGCGATCCGCGCCAACGCCTTCGGCATGACGGTGCGCGGCTATACGCGCTCGGGCCGCGCGCCCGAAGGCGTGCCGGTGGAAATGGTGGGCAGCCTGGAGGAGCTGATGGCGACGAGCGACCATGTGCTGATCGCCACACCGCTGACGCCCGAGACGCGCGGCATGATCAGCGCCGGCGTGCTGGCGGCGGCGAAGCCCGGCCTTCATTTCATCAACGTGGCGCGCGGCGAGATCGTCGACCAGGACGCGCTGCTCAAGGCGCTGGACGACGGGCGCATCGGCTTCGCCACGCTCGACGTGACGACGCCTGAGCCGCTGCCGGACGGCCATCCGCTCGAACAACATCCCAACGTGCTGATCACGCCGCATATTTCCTGGCTGACGGAGGAGAATTTCGACCGCCTCACCGACAAGGTGATGGAGGACCTCGACCGCTATGCGCGCGGCGAGCCGCCCGTCAACGTGGTCGATCCGTCGGCGAAATACTGACCGCTCCGGCGGATCGTTCCCGGTCCACGCGCGATCGCGAAACGGCTTGCTCCCGTTGCCGGCAATTGCGAACGCGCGCCGCTGCGTGCCGGCGGCGGAACTGCGCTAGAGTCGCGGCGGTACAAGCGGGAAGGTCGCGGCCTCCCTAACGGTCGCGGCCGGACAATGGAAGGATTCACGCCGAAGCGCCGCATAGGCTCGCGCGGCCGACGGCTTGCTGCAACGCCGGTCCGGTCCGGACCGGCAAAGGAGGAAACTGGCATGAACATATTCAGGAAATCCGCCATCGCGGCGGGCGTCGCGGCAGCGGCGCTGCTGTCCGGCGCGGCCTTCGCCGAGGAACCGGTGCGCGGCGGCACGCTGACGCAGATCATCCCGACGGAGCCGCCGACCTTCGACTGCCACGCCACGCAGACATCCTTCGTGATGCAGGCGGTGGGGCAGTCCTACTCCTCGCTGCTCAAGCCTTCCGCGGCGGAATATCCCAAGATCGTCGGCGACCTCGCCGAGAGCTGGGACATCTCGGCCGACGGCATGACCTACACGGTTAAGCTGCGCCACGGAGTCACCTTCCACGACGGCTCGACCTTCGACGCCGAGGACGTGAAGGCCACCTTCGACCGCATCATGTCACCGCCGGACGGCGTCGTGTCGGTGCGCAAGAGCGAGCTGGTGGACGTGGCCAGCGTCGACATCGTCGATCCCTACACGGTCCAGTTCAAGCTCAAGAACAAGAACGTCGCCTTCATCAACAATCTGGCCAATCCCTGGCACTGCATCTATTCGGCCGAGAAGCTGAAGGAGAACCCGAACTATCCGGCGACCGAGGTGATGGGCACCGGCCCGTTCCAGTTCGTCGAATATGTGAAGGGCTCGCACTGGACGGTGAAGCGCTTCGACAACTACTTCGTGAAGGGCAAGCCCTATCTCGACGGCATCCGCTCGAACTTCGTCGGCGGCCCGGCGCTGACGCCGGCGCTGTCGGCAGGCCAGGCGGACGCCATGTACTGGTTCGTCACGCCGCAGCAGCGCGACCGGATCACCGAGGTGCAGGGCGACAAGATGGTGTTCGACGAATCGCCGCTGAACAGCATCGTCTACATCACCTTCAATGCCAGCAAGCCGCCCTTCGACGACGTGCGCGTGCGCCAGGCGCTCAACCTCGCCATCGACCGCCACGAGGCCGATACGGCGCTGTCGAAGATCTCGGCGCTGAAGGGCGCGACTGCCTATTTCGCGCCTGGCTCGCCCTTCACCGCGAGCGAGGACGAGATCGCCAAGCTGCCGGGCTACGGCAAGGACATCGACGCCGCCCGAGAGCAGGCCAAGAAGCTGCTCGCCGAGGCCGGCAAGTCGAACCTCAAATTCACCATCACCACGCGCAACCTGCCGCCCTTCGAGCCGCCGACGATCTTCCCGATCGACCAGTGGCGCCAGATCGGCGTCGAGGTCGAGGTGGTCAAGCTCGACACCGCGCCCTACTTCGCCGCGCTCAACGAGAGCAATTTCGAAGCCGTGGTCGAGGGCTACAACTTCAACGTGATGGACCCGAACGACGTGTTCCAGAAGTTCCTGCCGGGCTCGTCGATCAACTATGCGAAGAACAAGGACGACGTGCTCGTCGACCTCTATGCCAGGCAGAAGGTCGAGTCCGACCAGGGCAAGCGCGTCGAGCTGGCGAAGCAGTTCCAGCAGCGGCTGCTGGAGCAGGCCTATTACGCGCCGATCCTGTGGAACCGCCGCATCACGGTGAACAAGGCCAATGTGAAGGGCTGGCACAATACGCCGGTGTTCGCGGTGGGCGCCGATCTCGCCGACATCTGGCTGGCGCCGGCGAAGTAATTCGCAGCGACAACGGAAAACGGGCGGCCACGAGCCGCCCGTTTTCTTTTTTGCGAGAGGCCTCAGCCCATCGGCTCGTAGATGCGGTCGGCACGGCGCTCGATCACCTTCCAGCCGGCCTCGGTGCGCGCCAGCCGGTCGTGATAGCGCCACAGGACGCCGACGCCGGGCATGGCGACAGGAAGCGTGCGCTTCTCGTCGGATTTCTGCAAAAAACCCATCGAATAGTAACGGCAGGTGGCGATGCCCTCAGCGTCGAAATCGGCGACGAAATTGGTCACCACGTGGCAGATGACGAGGCTCGGCGAGCGGCCTGTGTAATAGGTCCTGATCTGGTCGATGCCGCGCAGCACGCCGTCGGGGCGGTGCCAGACCGCGTCGGGCGCATAATGCGCAAGGCCGGCATCGTAGTCGCCGGCATCGAAGGCGCTGTTCATGCGCGAGACGACCTGCTGGCAGGCGAAGGCAGCGAGCAGGCTGCGGTCATCGGACATCGTGTTCATCGTCAACAACCCTTTTGAAATCGGACAGACGGCGCCGCCGCGCGGCGCCGGACGATCCACTTGGCGGCAAAAGCCCGATACGGCAAAGCGACATCGCGCCAGCACGCCTGCCCCAGAGTGACGCGCGGGACGCCGGGCGCAGGCCGGCCGCCGCAAATGACTGTTGCAAGGAGGCATGCCATATGTAATTTAATAACATACCAAGCCGATACCCGCGGCGCGGAGTTGCGCGTCGGGGAAATCCGCGCGGAAATTGTAATGTTATACAATCTGGAGAGGCTCATGCGCCCGTACAAACTTGTTCTGATCACGGCCCTGCTGGCCGGCGCGGCGATGCCCGCCGCCTTCGCGGAGGAGAAGGAAGCCTGGCGGCTGTTCGTGGCAGACCACGCCGCGGCGAGCGTCGTCGCCATCGATGCGGAAGATGGAGACGTGCTGGAACGCTTCGCGCTCGAGGGGCCGGCGAGCCTCAACCGGACCGAGAGCGGCGAGACGGTCTTCGCCGTGCAGGGGGCGGCAGGCGCCGTGCAGGCCATCGGCACTGGCATCGCCTTCGACGACCATGGCGACCACGGCGACATCGACATCAGCGACGCCAAGCTGACCGGCTTCTCGCTCGCCGGCAAGAAGCCGGGGCACTTCGTGGAACTGCGCGGAAACATCGCGATGTGGTTCGACGGCGAGGACGCCGCGCGCCTGTTCACCGAGCGCGCCGCTCTGCGCGGCGAATCGGCGACGCGCAGCGTTTCCGTCGGCGCGGCGCATCACGGCGTCGCGGTGCCTTACGGCGACTATGCGGTGGTGAGCGTTCCCAACCCTGAGGATGCCTCGAAGCGGCCGATCGGCGCACGCGTGGTGAAGGGTGAAGACGAGCAGGTGGGCGCGGTGGCCGACTGCCCCGGCCTGCACGGCTCGGCCGCCTCCGGCAGCATCTATGCGCTGGCCTGCAGCACCGGCCTCCTGCTGATCGAGGCGAAGGACGGCGTGCCGGAGATCCGCCACCTGCCCTACCCGGCGTCGCTGCCGGAGGGCAGCGCCTCGACGCTGATCGGCGGCAAGGGCATCCGCTATTTCGTCGGCAATTACGGCCCCGACCGGATCGTGCTGGTCGATCCTGCCGAGGCCGACGGCTTCCGCCTCGTGCAGTTGCCGACGCGGCGCGTCCACTTCGCCGCCGATCCGGTGCGGCCGCAATTCGTCTATGTCTTCACCGAGGACGGCAAGCTGCACCAGGTCAATTTCCTCACCGGCACGATCGCGCGCTCCATCGCGCTGACGCAGCCCTATTCGATGGACGGGCACTGGAGCGACCCGCGGCCGCGCATCGCCGTCGCCGGCGACGAGGTGGTGGTGACCGACCCGCTCAACGGCAAGCTGCATCTGGTGAACGCCGCAAGCTTCACCAAGACGCGCGAGATCGCCGTCGAGGGCCGCCCGTTCAACATCGTCGCCGTCGGCGGCAGCGGGCAGGTTCACGGAGGCGAGGAAGGCAAGGGCCGCAGCCACGACCACGACCAGATCTACAAGGGCTACTTCGAGGATCATCAGGTCAAGGACCGTGCCCTGTCGGACTGGGCAGGCGACTGGCAGTCGGTCTATTCCTACCTTCAGGACGGGACGCTCGATCCGGTCATGGCCCACAAGGCGGAGCACGGCACCAAGAGCGCCGACGAATACAAGGCCTATTACGAGATCGGCTACCGGACCGACATCGAACGTATCGAGATCGACGGCGACACGGTGCGTTTCTTCAAGAGCGGGAAGCCGCTCGAAGCCCGCTATGCCAGCGACGGCCATGAGATCCTGACCTACGAGGCGGGCAATCGCGGCGTGCGCTTCATCTTCAGGAAGATCGGCGGCGATGCCGGCGCCCCGCAATACATCCAGTTCAGCGACCACAAGATCGCGCCGGAAGCAGCCGATCACTATCACATCTACTGGGGCGACGATCGCGGCGCCCTGCTGAAGGAAGTGACGAACTGGCCGACCTACTATCCAGCCTCGCTGGATGAGAAGGAGATCGTGCGCGAGATGATGGCGCACTGACCGCGACGCCTCTCTCCGCCTGCGCCCGGCCGCACAGGCCGGGCGCGCCCTCGCACGCCAGCCAAAGCAGGAGGTTCGCCATGCCCGGCACAGCCAAACCCTCGAAACGTCTCCCCGTCACCGTGCTCTCCGGCTTTCTCGGCGCCGGCAAGACCACGCTTCTCAACCACATCCTCAACAACCGCGAGAACCGCCGCGTGGCAGTGATCGTCAACGACATGAGCGAGGTGAATATCGACGCCGCGCTGATCCGCGACGGCGGCGCCGACCTGTCGCGCACCGAGGAGCAGCTGGTCGAGATGACCAATGGCTGCATCTGCTGCACGCTGCGCGACGACCTGCTGGCCGAGGTGCGCCGGCTCAGCCGCGAGAACCGCTTCGACTACCTGCTGATCGAGGGGACCGGCATCGCCGAGCCGCTGCCGGTGGCGACCACCTTCGACTTCCGTGACGAGGAGGGCGAGAGCCTGTCCGACCTCGCCCGGCTCGACACGATGGTGACCGTGGTCGACGCCGCCAACCTGCTGCGCGACTATGCCTCGCACGATTTCCTGCGCGACCGCGGCGAGACCGCCGGCGAAGGCGACGACCGCGCGCTGGTCGATCTTCTGGTCGAGCAGATCGAGTTCGCCGACGTGGTCGTCCTCAACAAGGTGTCGGATGCCTCCCCGCAGGAACTGATGCTGGCGCGGCAGATCGTGCGTGCGCTGAACGCCGATGCCGAGGTCGTCGAGACCGATTTCGCCCGGGTGCCGCTCGACAGGGTGCTCGACACCGGCCGTTTCGATTTCGAGAAGGCGCAGACGCATCCGCTCTGGTTCAAGGAGCTGAACGGCTTTGCCGACCATGTGCCCGAGACCGAGGAATACGGCATCCGCTCTTTCGTCTACCGCGCCCGGCGCCCCTTCCATCCGGCGCTGCTGCAGGCCTTCATCAACCGCGCATGGCCCGGCGTGGTGCGCGCCAAGGGGTTCTTCTCGCTGGCCACGCGGCCGCATCATGTCGGCGAGCTCAGCCAGGCCGGCGCTCTGGTGCGCACGGAAAAACGCGGCCTGTGGTGGGCCTCGGTGCCGAAATCGCGCTGGCCGGACCATCCCGAATGGCATGCCGCGATGCGGCCCTACCTCGACCCGATGTGGGGCGACCGGCGCCAGGAACTGGTCTTCATCGGCAGCGACCCGATGAACGAGCGGGAAATCCGCGCCGCGCTCGACGCCTGCCTCGTGGCCGAGACCGAATTCACGCCCGGCCGCTGGCGCGACCTGCCCGACCCCTTCCCGCGATGGGAGCAGGCAGCCGCATGAAGCTCGACGACGTCAAATGGGCGCTGGGGGAGCTCGCCGCGGCGATCGTGCGCGGCCCACATCGCAATTGCGACTGTCATCCCCGGCTGAACGACCGGCCGCGCGCACAGCAGGAGGCCGATAGTCCGGCCGCGAACGCGGAGAACCCGTTGCCCGGTTCGAAATCCTGACATCCGCCTGCGGCAGGATGTCCGTGCTTTCCGGCGGCGCGCTTCCTACATTGCTTTGAGCAAGCAACGGGAGCGCCTGCGTGGACACAGCGACCATCCCCTTCGAGCCGCCGGCGCCGAAGCCGCGTACCGTGCCGCCGTCCTTCCTCGAAATGGTGCGGATCGTCTACCGCAACCCGCTCGAACTGTGGGGCGAGCCGTCCTACAACAAGCCGTGGATCTCGGTGAGCGGGGCGGGCGGCCCGCTGGTCATCGCCAACGATCCGGGCCTCATCCGCCATATCCTCGTCGACAATGCGAAGAACTACCGCATGTCCACCGTGCGCCAGAAGGTGCTGCGGCCGATATTGCGCGACGGGCTGCTGACGGCGGAGGGCGAGGTCTGGAAGCGCTCGCGCAAGGCCATGGCGCCCGTCTTCACGCCGCGCCACATCTTCGGCTTCGCCGGCCCCATGCTGGCGCGGACGCGCGCCTTCGCCGACCGCTACCGCGACGGCGAGACCGCCGACCTAGCGCGCGACATGACCAGCCTCACCTACGACATTCTGGCCGAGACGCTGTTTTCCGGCGAGATCGCCGCACCGCCCGGCACCTTCGAGGCGCAGATCGACCGGCTGTTCGAGACGATGGGGCGTGTCGACCCGCTCGACCTTCTGCGCGCGCCCGACTGGCTGCCGCGCATCACCCGCATTCGCGGGCGGCGCACCATGGCCTATTTCCGCGGCATCGTGGCCGATACGATCCGTGCACGCTCGGAGAAGATGAAGCGCGATCCCGGCAATGTGCCGCAGGACTTTCTCACCCTGCTTCTCAGGGCGGAAGGGCCTGACGGACTGACGCGCGGCGAGGTGGAGGACAATATCATCACCTTCATCGGCGCCGGCCACGAGACGACCGCACGCGCGCTCGGCTGGACGCTCTATTGCCTCGCCAACTCGCCGGCGGACCGCGCCGTGGTGGAAGCCGAGATCGACGCCGTGCTGGCACGCGAGCCGGACCCGGCGAAGTGGCTGGAGGCGATGCCGCTCACCCGCGCCGCCTTCGAGGAAGCGATGCGGCTCTATCCGCCTGCGCCGTCGATCAACCGCGAGCCGGTCGAGGAGGACCGCTACGGCGACCTGATCCTGCGCAAGGGCGCGACCGTGCTCGTCATGCCCTGGACGGTGCATCGCCACCGTCTGCTGTGGGAGCGGCCGGACGCCTTCATGCCGTCGCGCTTCCATCCGGAAAATCGCGACCGGATCGACCGTTACCAGTACCTGCCCTTCGGCGCCGGGGCGCGCATCTGCATCGGCGCCGCCTTCGCCATGCAGGAGGCGGTGATCGCGCTCGGCGTGCTCATGTCGCAATGGCGCTTCGACACGGTCGCCGAGACGAAACCATGGCCGGTGCAGAAGCTGACGACCCAGCCGGAAGGCGGGTTGCCGATGCGGGTTACGAAGCGCACTTGATTTCCATTGGAAGAATTGTATATTTTCTTTCCATGGAAACTGTTCATCACATCCAGCCGCGCGGGGGAAATCCGAACCCCACCGCCGTCGCCGCCAAGGCCCTGCTGCGGGCGGCGGCGCTGCTGGGGATGACGGCGAAGGAACTGGCGCCGGTGGTCGGCCTTTCCGAGGCCAGCCTGTCGCGGCTCAAGAAGGGCGAGGGCGCCGCGCTTGCCGGCAAGCCCTATGAGCTGGCGCTGCTCTTCATCCGGCTCTACCGCTCGCTCGACGCGCTGACCGGTGGGGACGACGCCGTGTCCCGCGCGTGGCTGCGGGCAGACAATCTGGCGCTGGGCGGCGCGCCGGTCACCCGCATCGCAACGATCGACGGTCTCGTGCATGTCCTCGCCTATCTGGACGCCCGCCGCGCTCCGCTCTGAGGCGGGAGCGCTCGGCGGCGACTGCTGGCGTCTTGTCGAGGCGCAGCACCGCATCTCCACCATGAAGCTGGTCGACACGCTGGAGGAGCAGGCGCTTCTCGAGGCCGAACTGGAGCGCACCAAGCCGCCCGGCCCGCCCGAATGCGCGCATCTGGACTATCTGCTGGCGACGCCCTTCCGCTACGGGCGCTATCCCGGCAGTTCGCGCTTCCGCCGCGAGGGCATGACGCCCGGCGTCTTCTATGCCAGCGAGGCGGTGGAGACCGCCGTGGCCGAAACCGCCTTCTACCGGCTGCTCTTCTTCCGCGACAGCCCGGCGACGCCCTACCCGGCCAATCCGCTCGAATTCACCGCCTTTCGCACCCCCTATGCGGCGACGGAGGCCATCGACCTGACGGCCGCGCCCTTCGACCGCGATGCGGCGCGCTGGACCGATCCCCACGACTACAGTCACTGCCTCGCGCTGGCCGATGCGGCGCGCGAAGCGGAGATCGCGGTCATCCGCTACCGCTCGGTGCGCGACCCGGCCGGCGGCGCCAATCTGGCGATCCTCTCCTGCCGCGCCTTCACAGCCGACCGCCCGCAGTCCTTCATGACATGGCGGCTCGCCATCTCCACGCGCGGCGTCAACGCCATCTGCGACTGGCCGGACACGCGCCTGGCGCTGCCGGTCAGCCTGTTTGCCGGCGATCCCCGGTTCAGGGATCAATTACGCCCGTAGAACACATTCGGCACATGCACGGGCCAGCGGCGGGGCAGGATGGCGACGAGGTCGAAGCGCAGCGACAGGCGGCCATGGTCGGGCTGGCGCGCCAGCCACAGGTCGGCGGCGCCCTCGATGCGGCGCTGCGCCGTCGCGCTGACCGCCTCCATGGCGGCGACGAGGTTCGGGCGTACCTTGACCTCGACGATCAGGACGAGATCGCCGCGCCGGGCGATGAGATCGATCTCGCCCAGCGGCGTGCGATGGCGGATGGCGACGATGCGATAGAACTTGAGGCGCAGCATCCAGCCCGCCAGCCATTCGCCGCGATGACCCCGGCTCTGGTGGCGGCGGCGTGAGCGGGCGTCATCCCTCATCGCGCAGTTCGAGCAGCCGCTTGTAGAGGTCGGCCTTGCGGGCGCCGGTGGTGCGGGCGGCCTCGGCGGCGGCGCGGGAGGCGCCCATCTCGGCATCGAGCGCGCGCAGCAGCGCATCCACGTCCGCCGCATCCGCGGCTGCGGCCAGCGGCGGCCCGACGCAGACCACGACCTCGCCCTTAGGTGCTCCCGCTTCCCCGTAATGCGCCGCGAGCCCGGACAGCGCGCCGGTGCGAATCTCCTCGAAAGCCTTGGTGAGCTCGCGGCATATTGCGGCAGGACGGTCGCCTAGCACGGCAGCCATCGTGCCAAGGCTGTCGGCAAGGCGGCGCGGCGATTCGAAGAAGATCAGCGTGCCGGGGACGGCGCGAAGCTCCTCGAGACGAGACTTACGCTGCCCATCCTTGACCGGAAGGAAGCCGGCAAAGAAAAACGAGTCAGACGGCAGGCCGGATGCGGTCAGGGCGGCCAAAGCGGCAGACGGGCCCGGGATGGGCACGACCCTGAGGCCGGCATCGCGCGCGCTTTCGACCAGCCGGAAGCCGGGGTCGGAGACGAGCGGCGTGCCGGCATCCGAGACCAGCGCCACCGACTTGCCCTGCGCGATCGCCGCCAGCAGCTTCGGGCCCGCCTCTTCGGCATTGTGCTCGTGATAGGCGGTGGTGCGGCGTGAAATGCCGTAGCGGGCGAGCAGCACGCGCGTTACGCGCGTATCCTCGCAGGCGAGGATGTCGGCGGCGGCCAGCGTCTCCAGCGCCCGGATGGTCATGTCGCCGAGATTGCCGATCGGCGTCGCGACGAGATAGAGGCCGGGCTCCGGCGGCGGGGCGCGGAACGTCGCCTGCCCGATCAGGAAATGCGCATCACCGGCCACGGCGAAGCCTCGCCGGCCGAATGTTACAGGATTTGACGAAAGGCTGCGGGAACCTTCCGGCTTCACGAACGCTGTGGGGAAAAAATCGAGCGGAGGAAGCCATGTCTCTCATCGTCTGCGATGCCTTCGAGCCATATTATCACGGAAAGGACGCTGACAGGCGAACCGGTCAGCGCGCCAGATCGGCCACCACGGCATCCAGGACGATCATCCCGGACGGCGTGGCGCGCAAGCGCGAATTGCCGATCGGCTCGACGAGGCGCTCATCCTGGAGCACGGCGATGCGCGACGAGGACAGCGGCCGCCCCGACAGCGCCTCGTAGCGCGCGAGGTCTATGCCCTCGGCCAGCCGCAGGCCCATCAGCAGAAATTCGTCGGCTTCCTCGTCCCGCGTCAGCGTTTCGCCGCCGATCACGCCGTGGCCGACGGTTTCCACGCGTTCGAGCCACGCTTCCGGAAGCCGCTCGGTGAAGGTGACGATGCGCGTATCGTCCTCGATGAAGCGGCCATGCGCGCCCGGCCCGATGCCGACATATTCGCCATAGCGCCAGTAGACCAGATTGTGCCGGCTTTCCGCGCCGGGACGTGCGTGATTGGATATCTCATAAGCCGGCAAACCTTTTGCCGCCGTCACCTCCTGCGTGATGTCGTAGAGTTCCGCGCCGACGTCCGGATCGGGTATCGCGAACTTGCGCGCCTTGTGCAGCGCGTAGAAGGGCGTGCCCTCCTCGATGGTGAGCTGGTAGAGCGAAAGATGGTCGGCGGCGTGGCCGATCGCCTGTTCCAGTTCCGCCGCCCAGCCATCCGGCGTCTGGCCGGGCCGGGCATAGATCAGGTCGAAGGAAAGGCGCGGAAAGGTCTCGCGCGCCAGCCTGATCGCTTCCAGCGCCTGCGCGACGTCGTGCAGCCGGCCGAGGAAGCGCAGGTCCTTGTCGTCGAGCGCCTGCACGCCGAGCGAGACGCGGTTGACACCGGCGTCGCGATAGCCGCGAAAGCGCAACGCCTCCACCGAGGAGGGGTTGGCTTCCAGCGTCACCTCGATGCCGGCTGGCACGGTCCAGTGGCGTGCGACAGAATCCAGCACCGCGCCGACCGTCGCGGGGTCCATCAGCGAGGGCGTGCCGCCGCCGAGGAAGATCGAGGTGACTTCGCGGGCCCCGGTCCGCTCGCGCATCGCGGCCATCTCGCGGTCGAAGGCGGCGGCGAAACGCGGCTGGTCGACGCGCTGGTGCCTGACATGCGAGTTGAAGTCGCAATAGGGGCATTTGGCGGCGCAGAAGGGCCAGTGGATGTAGACGCCGAAGCCGGGGTCGGAAGGCAGGGTCATCTCTTCCCCAGCATCGCCTTCTCGAACAGGGCGAAGGAGCGGGCGCGGTGGGAGAGCGGGGTGTCGATGCCGTTCTTCTCGTCCTGCTCCATCTCGCCGAAGGTGCGGTCGAAGCCGTCGGGCAGGAAGACCGGATCGTAGCCGTGGCCCTTGTCGCCGCGCGGCGGCCACACCAGCGTGCCATCCACCTCGCCGCGGAAATATTCGGCGTGGCCGTCCGGCCAGGCGAGGCAGAGCACGGAGACGAAGTGGCCGGCGCGGGCTGCGGGCGTCAGGGCGCCGGCATCGCGCAATTTGCTCTCGGTCTTCTCCATCGCCATGGCGAAGTCGCGCCCCGTTCCGTCGGGCTTTTCGGCCCAGTCGGCGGTGTAGACCCCCGGCGCGCCGCCGAGCGCATCGACGCAAAGGCCGGAATCGTCCGACAGCGCCGGCAATCCCGTCGCCTTGGCGGCGGCGAAGGCCTTGATATAGGCGTTCTCCTCGAAGCGGGTGCCGGTCTCGGCCGGCTCGGGCAGGCCATATTCTGCGGCGGAGCGCGCCTCCAGCCCATAGGGCGCGAGAAGTGCGGCGATCTCGGCCAGCTTGCCCTTGTTGTGGCTCGCCACGACGATGCGCGTTCCGTCCAGCTTCCGCATCACAGGCCCCATATGCGCGGTTCCGCGAACTCGATAGAGTTGCCTGCGGGATCGCGGAAATAGATGGAACGGCCGCCGGCCGGCTCGTCCTTCTTCGCCGGCCAGTGGAAATCGGCCTCGACGGCGACGCCATGCGCAGTGAGATGCGCCTTCCAGCGGTCGATCTCCTCGCCGTCGGCGCGGAAGCACAGGTGGCCCTCGCCCGCCATGCCATGCGGCGGCACGGGCAGCCGCGCATCGGGCGCCGGCGGCTTGACGGTCTCGGCCGGGTTGAACAGCAGGAGCACGCCGTCGCCGCAGCGGAAGAAGACATGGCGGCCGGGCAGCTTCGTCAGCAGCTCCAGCCCCAGCACGTCGCGATAGAAGGCTTCGGCCTTGTCGAGATCGTCGACATAGAGCGCGGCTTCGAGGATCGCGGAGGGGGTCATGGCCCCTATCCGATCGCCATCTTCTGCAGGTCGACCAGCCGCGCGATGCCCTTCTTCGCCAAAGCCAGCAGTTCGGCGAACTGCTCCTCGGTGAAGGGCTCGCCCTCGGCCGTGCCCTGGATCTCGACGATGCCGCCCTTGCCGGTCATGACGAAATTGGCGTCGGTGCCGGCCGAGGAATCCTCGATATAGTCGAGATCGATGACCGGCTGGCCGCCATGGATGCCGCAGGAGATCGCGGCGACGTGGTCCTTGAGCACCCGCGACACGTCGGCCATCTTGCGCGCCGCCATCCAGGAGAGGCAGTCGTGCAGCGCCACGAAGCCGCCGGTGATGGCCGCCGTGCGCGTGCCGCCGTCGGCCTGGATCACGTCGCAATCGACGGTGATCTGCACTTCGCCGAGCGCCTGGAGGTCGACCACGGCGCGCAGGCTGCGGCCGATCAGGCGCTGGATCTCCAGCGTGCGGCCGCCCTGCTTGCCGGTGGAGGCCTCGCGGCGCATGCGGTCGCCGGTGGCGCGCGGCAGCATGCCGTATTCGGCGGTCACCCAGCCGCGGCCGGAATTGCGCATCCAGCCCGGCACTTTCTCCTCCAGGCTCGCGGTGCACAATACATGCGTGTCGCCGAACTTCACCAGGCAGGAGCCCTCGGCATGTTTGGAGATGCCGCGCTCGAAGGAAATGGCGCGCATCTGATCCGGTTCACGCCCCGATGGCCGCATGCTTTGTCTCCTGACGTCCGTCTTTTTCCGATTTGCGAGGCTTGTAGCCATCCCCACCCCGCGAGGCAAAGGAAAAGCACGTCTGGCAATCGGCGGGGCAGCGGCTATATTTTCATCTGCCTCTCGAGGTGGATGGATGAACAAGCAGATTACGGGACAGATGCTGCCGTCGCTCGATTCGCGCTCGCGCGACATATTCCGCGCCATCGTGGAAACCTATCTGCGCGACGGCGAGCCGCTGGGCTCGCGCAACCTGTCGCGCCTGCTGCCGCAATCGCTGTCGCCGGCCACCATCCGCAATGTGATGAGCGACCTTGAGCAGCTCGGCCTGATCTATGCGCCGCATGTGTCGGCCGGTCGGCTGCCCACGCAGCAGGGCCTGCGCTTCTTCGTCGACGCCTTCATGGAGATCGGCGACCTTTCCGACGCCGAACGCCGCTCCATCGAGACGCAGCTCAAGGCCTCCGGCGCGGGACAGACGCTGGAGCACATGCTGACCGAGGCGAGCCAGATGCTGTCGGGCATGTCGCGCGGCGCCGGGCTGGTGCTGGCGGCCAAGCAGGAGACGGCGCTGAAGCATATCGAGTTCATCCAGCTGGAGCCGACCAAGGCGCTGGCCGTGCTCGTCTCGCAGGGCGGCGACGTCGAGAACAGGGTGATCGACCTGCCGGCCGGCGTCACCGCTTCGCAGCTTCACGAGGCGTCCAACTTCCTCAACGCGCATATACGCGGGCGCACGCTGGCCGAATCGCGCAGCGAGATCGCCCGGCTGAAGGAGGAGACGCGCACGGCGCTCGACGCGCTGTCGCAGGAGCTTGTGGAGAAGGGGCTGGCGGTGTGGGCCGGCGCGGAGAGCGGCCTGCCGGCGCGCCTCATCGTGCGCGGCCGCGCCAACCTCTTGGAGAACGTCACCGCGCAGGCCGACCTCGAACTGCTGCGCCATCTCTTCGAGGACCTCGAGACCAAGGAAGGGCTGGTGCAGCTGCTCGACCTCGCCGAGGCGGGGTCGGGGGTGCGCATCTTCATCGGCTCGGAAAACAAGCTGTTCTCGCTGTCCGGCTCCTCGCTGGTGGTGGCGCCCTATCGCGACAAGGATGCCCGCGTCATCGGCGCGCTCGGCGTCATCGGCCCGACGCGGCTCAACTATGCGCGCATCGTGCCGATGGTGGACTACACCGCGCAGATGATCGGGCGGATGCTGCGGTGACGGCCGCGCGATAGGAAATCAATCCGCGGTCCACTTGATTTCGTGAGGCCGAACATCGATATCGGGCCCAAACCTCAGGTCAATTCATAGACGGACGAAGCGATGAGCGAACATCCGAAGGACGAACATGCGGCAGCCGAGAGCGCCGTGCAGAACGAATATGCGCAGCATGGCGCGGGCGAGCCCGCCGCCGACGCCGTGCCGCAGGCCGATTACGAAGCCTTCATGCGGCTGGTGAAGGAGAACGAGGAGCTGAACGACGCCAAGCTTCGCCTCGCCGCCGAGATGGAGAACCTGCGCCGCCGCACGGCGCGCGACGTGCAGGACGCGCGCGCCTACAGCACCGCCAATTTCGCCCGCGACATGCTGTCGGTGGCCGACAATCTGCGCCGCGCGCTCGACGCGATCCCCGAGGACGCGCGCAAATCGGCCGATCCCGGCCTTGCGGCGCTGGCCGAGGGCGTCGAGATGACCGAGCGCGCGATGCTGACGGCGCTGGAGCGCCACGGCGTGAAGAAGATCGAGCCGCAGGGCGAGCGCTTCGACCCGCATTTCCACCAGGCCATGTTCGAGGTGCCGAACCCGGACGTGCCCGCCAATACCGTGGTGCAGGTGGTGCAGACCGGCTTCGTCATCGGCGACCGCGTGCTGCGGCCGGCCATGGTGGGCGTGTCGAAGGGCGGCCCGAAGGCGGTCGAGCCCGAGCCCGGCGCGCCGAACGCGCAGGCCGAAAAGGACGCCTGAGTCCCGCGGGGCGGGGCGCGCGCCGCCCTGCCGCCCGCCCGCCTGCCCTGTCGTTGCCGGTGTGCGGAAGGCGCGAGGCATGAACGCGATCCAGCTCTTCGACTATGCGGGCATGGCCGTCTTCGCCGCGACCGGGGCGCTCGCCGCCTCGCGCAAGCAGCTCGACTTCATCGGCTTCCTCTTCCTCGCCGGGGTGACGGCGATCGGCGGCGGCACGCTGCGCGACGTGATCCTCGACGTTCCCGTCTTCTGGGTCGTCCATCCGCAATACGTCCTCGCCTGCATCGCCGCGACGGTGATCGTCTACTTCACCGCCCACCTGATCGAATCGCGCTATCGCCTGCTGCTGTGGCTCGACGCGGTGGGGCTCGCCGCCTATTGCGTCTTCGGCGCCTGGAAGGGGCTCGTCGTCACCGGCTCGCCCATCGTGGCGGTGGTGATGGGCATGCTGACGGCGACCGCGGGCGGCATCATCCGCGACACGCTGTCGGGCGAGGCGTCGGTACTTCTGCGGCCGGAGATCTACGTCACCGCGGCGCTTGCCGGATCGCTCGTCTTCACCCTGCTCGCCGGCATCGGGGCGCCGGTCTTCGCCTCTGCCTTCGGCGCCTTCATCGCCGCCTTCGGCGTGCGCGCCGGCGCGCTTGCCTATGGCTGGTCTTTCCCGCCCTACAAGGCGCGGCCGGGACGGCGCCCGGAGGACATTGGCTGAATGCGGTCATTCGCGTTAAGGCGAGGGAACCGTTTTCGCCTTAATTTCGTTCGTGCGATCAGGTAAGGGTCAAATCGTCCTTGGGTATATGATGATGCGCCGCGTTCTAGCCGCCGCTCTGTTGTTTTCGGGCTGGGCCATCGCCCCGGCCTTGGCGCAGGACGCCGCGAGCGCGCGCGTGGCGGCCGCGCACCGCATCGACTGGAGCGGTCTCTATGTCGGCGCCGCGCCCGCCTATCTGAACGCGGGCGGTTCGGGCAACGTCGCGGGCAGCGTGTTCACGGGCTACAATTTCGAGGCCGGCTCCGCGGTGGCGGGCATCGAGACCGGCCTCACCCTCACCGATGTGACGCCGTCGCCCGGCCAGCGGCTCGGTTCGGTCGTCGACCTTCGCGGCCGGCTCGGCGTCGCGTTCGACAATATCCATCTCTACGGCACGGCGGGCGCCGCATGGGCGCCCGATTCGGCCAAGTGGGACAGCGGCTTCGCGGCCGGCGCCGGCGTCGAGGGCGCCTTCACCCAGAAGACCTTCTGGGGCCTGCAATATGTGCGCTACACGTTCCGCAACTTCCGCAACACCGGCAACACGCTGGAAGTCGACCTGGTGAGCGGCCGCGTCAGCTACAAGTTCTGACGCGGACCGATCTTTCCTTCGAGCCTACAGAAGGCCGCGCTGCCTCGCCTCGTCGGCGAGGTTCTGGCGCGGGCGTGGGCCGACCTGCTGAATGACGAGGCCGGCGCCGAGCGAGCCCAGACGGCCGCAATCGGCCAGCGAGCGGCCCGACGTGTAGCCGTAGAGGAAGCCGGCGGCGTAGAGGTCGCCCGCGCCGGTCGTGTCGACCAGTTCGGCGATCTCCAGCGGCGCGATCTCCACCGTCTCGGCGCCGCGCACGACGACCGAGCCGAGTTCCGAGCGGGTGACGACGGCCAGCCTGCAATCCTTGCGGATCTGCTCCAGACCGGTCTCGAACGAGGCCGTCTCGTAGAGCGACTTCAGCTCGCTTTCATTGGCGAAGACGATGTCGACGGTGCCGGAGCGCATCAGGTCGAGGAACTCGTCGCGGTAGCGGTCGACGCAGAACGAATCGGAGAGCGTCATCGACACTTCGCGGCCGGCCTTGTGCGCCAGGTCGGCGGTCAGCCTGATCGCCTCCTTGGCACGCGGCGGGTCCCACAGATAGCCCTCGAAATAGGTCACCTTGGCACCGGTCGCCTTTTCGGGCTCGACGTCTTCCGGCCCGAGCTCGACGCAGGCGCCGAGATAGGTGTTCATCGAGCGCTCGCCGTCCGGCGTCACGAAGATCATCGAGCGCGCGGTGGGCGGCTCGCCGCCCAGCGGCCTGGTGTCGAAGGCCACGCCCTGGGCGCGGATGTCGTGCGCATAGATGCCGCCGAGATGGTCGTCGGACACCTTGCCGAAATAGGCGGCGCGGCCGCCGAAGCCGGCGATGCCGGCCGCCGTGTTGCCGGCGCTGCCGCCCGAGGCCTCGACGGCGGGGCCCATGCGGCTGTAGAGCAGCTCGGCGCGCGGCCCGTCGATGAGGTTCATCGCGCCCTTGATGATGCCGTTGTCGACCAGGAATTTCTCGTCGCAGCGGGCGATGATGTCCACGATCGCATTGCCGATGCAAAGCACGTCATATTTGCTGCTCATATTGTCTCCGCTGCGTGGTTGATGGGCGCGTTAAAGCGCGCAGGGTCCGGTTTTGCAAGAAGCGGGGTGTGCGCGCATGGAAATGGCGGCGTCTCTTCCTATCTCTCTGGCGACCGAAGGAGGGCAGCCGATGGTGATCGAGGCGGCGCGCCGCGCATTTGCACGCATGACCATGCCGGCGTTCCGCGCCGCCCTGCTGAAGGCCCTGGGGCTGACGCTTCTCGTGCTCGGCGCGCTCTGGTTCGCGCTGGGCGGCCTGCTGCGCAACTATGCCTGGCCGTGGCTGGTCGGCTTCCTGCCGACCGGCGCCTGGACCGACTGGCTCGGCATCTTCGCGGGAATCGCCGGCGGCCTGGCGCTGGCCTTCGCGCTGGCGCTGCTGATCGCGCCGGTGACGGCGATCATCGCCGGGCTCTTCCTCGACGACGTGGCCGACGCGGTCGAGCAGCAGGATTATCCGCAGGACCAGCCGGGACAGGCGATGCCGCCGTTGCGCGCGCTGGTGCTGGCGGCGAAATTCTTCCTGCTGGTGGTGCTGGGCAACCTGCTCGCCCTATTTCTCCTGCTGGTGCCCTTCGTCAACCTGTTCGCCTTCTTCGTGGTCAACGGCTACCTGCTCGGGCGCGAGTTCTTCGAATTCGCCGCCATGCGCCATCACAGCGAGGCGGATGCCAAGGCGCTGCGCAAGCGCCATGCGCCGACGATCTTCCTCGCCGGGCTGCTCATCGCCGCGCTGCTGGCGGTGCCGATCGTCAACCTCGCAGCGCCGATCTTCGCCGCCGTGATGATGGTGCACCTGCACAAGCTGGTGACCATGCGCGAAAGCGGCCTATAGTCGCCGATCCCAAGCCGAGGGCGCAGGATGTATCTCGATCTGTTGCTGGCCGTGCTGCATCACCTGCTCGCCTTCGCTCTGGCGGCGGCGCTGGCGGCCGAATTCGTGCTGCTGCGGCCCGGCCTCGCCGGCCGCGACCTGAGAATACTGTCGCGTATCGACGGCGCCTATGGTGGCATCGCCGGCGCGATCGTCGTGGTGGGCGTGCTGAGGGTCTTCTTCGGCCTGCGCGGCTGGGAGTTCTACGCCTCCAACATGTTCTTCTGGGCCAAGATGGCGGTGTTCGTGGCGGTCGGCCTGCTCTCCCTCCCGCCGACCATCCGCATCCAGCGCTGGCAGCGCGCGGCCGCCGGCTCGCAGGGGCTCTATATCGTGCCGGAAAAGGACGTGAAGGACATGCGGCGCTACCTGCGCCTCGAGGCGGCCCTCTTCATGCTGATCCCGGTCTTCGCCGCGATGATGGTGCGCGTCGGTTACTGAGCATTTTGCAGCCGGACGGAATCGTCCGGCGTCGCACAAATGCGGCTAAATCAAAGAGCCGCCATTCCGGAGTCTTCCGGCAGCGGCGCGATGGGCACCAGCGGCGCGGGGATGTCGGTGGTCTTCTCCGCCGCCTTGCAGATGTCGGCGATCACGCAGGCCGGGCAGTCCGGCTTGCGCGCCTTGCAGACATAGCGGCCGTGCAGGATCAGCCAGTGATGCGCGTGGCGCATATATTCCTCGGGGATGATGCGCACCAGCGTCGCCTCGACCTCTTCCGGCGTCTTGCCCGGCGCCAGCTTGAGCCGGTTGCCGATGCGGAAGATATGCGTGTCGACCGCCATGGTCGGCTGGCCGAACGACATGTTGAGCACCACGTTCGCGGTCTTGCGGCCGACGCCCGGCAGCGTCATCAGCGCCTCGCGGTTGGACGGCACCTCGCCACCGAAGCGGTCGATCAGCGCCTGCGACAAAGCGATGACGTTCTTCGCCTTGTTGCGCCACAGGCCGATGGTGCGAATGTAGCCGCCCACCTTTTCCTCGCCCAGCGCCAGCATCTTTTGCGGCGTGTCGGCCACGGCGAAGAGCGCGCGCGTCGCCTTGTTGACGCCGGCATCCGTCGCCTGCGCCGACAGGACCACCGCCACCAGCAGCGTGAAGGCGTTGACGTGCTCCAGCTCGCCCTTTGGCTCCGGCCGCTGGACCGAGAAGCGGCGGAATATCTCGGCGATCTCGGCGCGCGTATAGGCCGTGCGCGCCGGCCGGCGCCGCGGGCGCGGTTTGGCGTTGGGGCCGTCGCGCGTGGCCTGCCGGGAGGCGGGCGCGGTGGTTTTCTGCTTGGTGTTCGGCATCCGCACCTGAAGCGCGTGCGCGCTTCAGCTCCTTGTTCTGCGCATGTCTTTGTCCCGAAACCGGTTCCCACTTTCGGAAGACATGCTCTATAATCGCAAACATGCCCGAACAGAAAGATGCCGACGAGCCCTTCTTCCGCGCGCTGCTGACCCCGCACCGCTCTCTGGGGCGCAAGGGTTTCGTGACGCTGATGCTCGTCCTGCTGCTCGCCTGGGCGAGCACCGGCATCGTGTTCCTGTCGATGGGCGCCTGGCCGGTCTTCGGCTTCTTCGGCCTCGACGTGCTGGCGCTGTACCTCGCCTTCCGCTGGAACTACCGGGCGGCGCGGGCGCGGGAGGAAGTGTCGGTCTCGCGCACGCGCCTCGACATCCGCAAGGTGGCGCCCTCCGGCCGCGCCGAGGCGCACAGCTTCAACCCGTTCTGGACGCGCTTCTCGGTGTCGCGCCATGACGAGATCGGCATTACCCGGATGGAGGTGAGCAGCCGCGGCGATCGCGTGTCCATCGGCTCGTTCCTCAATCCGAACGATCGCGAGAGCTTCGCCACCGCCTTCGGCCGCGCACTGGCGACAGCCAGGGCCGGATGAGGCGGGAATCGGGTGGCGGCACGCCCTCCCAGGCGCGATATTCGCGCCAAGGAGAAAATGCCATGAACGCACAGGCAGCCATCCTGCAGAAGGACATCACGCCGCTCGGCAGCGACTACGACGTCGTGCGCCGCACCATCGAGAAGATCAGCCTCGACTATCGCGACCAGCCGTCGCTCGAGGAGCTCGCCGCCGCCGTGGGCGAAACGCCCGGCGGGCTGCAGAAGCTCTTCACGCGCTGGGCCGGCCTGACGCCGAAAGCGTTCCTGCAGGCGGTGACGCTCGACCATGCGCGGCGCCTGCTCGACCAGGGCGCGCCGCTGCTGGAAGCCGCCTTCGAGGTGGGCATGTCCGGCCCCGGCCGGCTGCACGATCTCTTCGTCACCCATGAGGCGATGTCGCCGGGCGACTACAAGACGCGCGGCGCCGGCCTCACCATCCGCTACGGCTATCATCTGTCGCCCTTCGGCATCGCGCTGGTCATGGTCACCGAGCGCGGGCTGGCGGGGCTTTCCTTCTGCGATGCCGGCGGGGAGCAGGCCGCGCTTGCCGACATGTCCGGCCGCTGGCCCAACGCTGCCTATGTCGAGGACATGGCGGCCACGGCGCCCTATGCGGCGCGCATCTTCGATCCCGCCCGCTGGCGCAAGGAAGAGCCGCTGCGGGTGGTGCTCATCGGCACCGACTTTCAGATCCGCGTCTGGGAAGCGCTGTTGCGGATCCCGATGAACCATGCGCGCAGCTATTCTTCCATCGCCGCCGAGATCGGCGCGCCGAAGGCGAGCCGCGCGGTGGGCGCAGCGATCGGCGCCAATCCGGTTTCCTTCGTGGTGCCGTGCCACCGCGCGCTGGGAAAGTCCGGCGCGCTCACCGGCTATCATTGGGGCCTGACCCGCAAGCGCGCCATACTCGGCTGGGAGGCCGGACAGGCGGCGGGGTGAACGGCTCGCACCGCGCCCCGATCGCCTCTATGATCCGCGCCGGACATGGCGGAGAGCCTTCATGATCACGGTGATCGGTTCGATCAATCTCGACCTCGTGGCGAATGTGGAGCGGCTGCCGGGGCCGGGCGAAACAGTGCCCGGTATGGCCTTCGTGACCTCTCCGGGCGGCAAGGGCGCCAATCAGGCGCTTGCAGCGCGGCGGGCGGGCGCGGCCGTGCGCATGATGGGCGCGGTGGGCGACGACGACTTCGCTGGCGCGGCGCTCGACCTGCTCAGGCGCGACGGCGTGGATCTCGCCGGCGTGCAGCGCACAGCCTCACCGACCGGCACCGCGCTGATCCTCGTCGCGGCGTCAGGGGAAAACATGATCGCCGTGGTGCCCGGCGCCAACGGCGCCGTGGGGCCGCAGCGCGTGGCCGAAGCCGGCATCGGCGCGGACGACGTCGTGCTTCTCCAGCACGAGATCCCGCTCGCCACGATAGAGGCCGCGCTGGATGCCGCGGCGCAAGCCGGTGCCGTCGTCATCCTCAACACCGCGCCCTTCCGGGCGGAAGCCGCGCCGCTTCTCGCCAAGGCCGGCGTGGTCGTGGCCAACGAGACCGAGTTCGATCTCTACGCCGAGGCGCTCGGCCTTGCCGGCGGCGGGCGCGAGGCGCGGATGCGGGCCTTCGCGGCGCAGACCGGCCGCGTGCTCATCGTCACGCTGGGCGGCGAGGGCGTGCTGGCAGCCGATGGCGGGGAGCTGTTCCATACGCCCGCGACGCCGATCACGCCGGTGGACACCGTGGGCGCGGGCGATACGTTCTGCGGCTATCTGGCCGCCGGGCTCGATGCCGGCCTGCCGCTGCGGGCGGCGATCGCACGGGCGGCGCAGGCCGCCTCGCTCGCCTGCCTCAAACGGGGCGCGCAGCCGTCGATCCCGACGGCCGAGGAGGTCGACGCGTTTACAGCCGGCCGATCCGCTCGGTGAGCAGGGCGAAGAAGCGGTCGGCGTCGAGGTCGCGCACGACATGCGCGTTCTTGGGCCGGTCCGTCACGCCCCACCAGTCGATCACGGTCATGCCCATGGTCAGCTCCGCGCCCGTCTCGACACAGACATTCACCTTGCGGCCCTTGAACAGGCCGGGATCGAGCAGCCAGGCGATGACGCAGGGGTCGTGCAGCGGCCCGCCATCGGTGCCGTATTTCTCCTCGTCATAGCGCTCGAAGAAGTCGAGGAGCTGGGCGGTGGCGATGCCGGCCGGCGTGCCGAGCGCGCGGAAGCGCTCCACCCTGTCGCGCGTCGTCAGCGCCCGGTGGGTGACGTCGAGCGGCATCATGGTGATCGGGACGCCCGAGTCGAACACGACGGAGGCAGCATGCGGATCGACATAGATGTTGAACTCCGCCGCCGGCGTGACGTTGCCGCCCTCGAAGAAGCCGCCGCCCATCAGCACGATCTCGCCGATGCGGGCGGCGATGCGCGGCTCGCGGATGAGCGCCAGCGCGATGTTGGTCAGCGGTCCCAGCACGCAGAGGGTGATGGTGCCCGGCGGCTCGCGCATCAGGGTCGCGACGAGGAAGTCGACCGCATGGGTCGCCTGCAGCGGCATCTTCGGGTCAGGCAGGTCGGGCCCGTCGAGGCCGGTGCGGCCATGGACGTGCTCGGCGGTGACCAGCGGCCGCAGCAGGGGCCGCGCGGCGCCGGCGAAGACGGGAATGTCCGGCCGGCCGGCAAGCTCGCAGATCTTGCGGGCGTTGAGCTGCGTCAGCACCAGCGGCACATTGCCGGCAACGGCCGTGACCGCCATCACCTCCAGCTCCGGGCTGCCCAGCGCGAGCAGGATCGCGACCGCGTCGTCCTGGCCCGGATCGGTGTCGATGATGATCTTTCGCGCCATGTCGCAGCACCCTTGAACTGACCGTCGCGGCGGACCATATCAGTGGCACGGCCGGGAATGCCATCGGGTTCCCTGCCTTTCAGGTCGCTCTTCGAGGACATGTGTATGACGCGTATGACTGCCTTTTCGAGCCCTCTCCTGCTCGGTTTCGACACGATGGAGAAAACGCTCGAACGTGTTGCCAAGTCGGCAGACGGCTATCCGCCCTACAATATCGAGCGTATCCGCTCGTCGGACGGCGATGTCGAAAAGCTGCGAATCACCCTGGCGGTGGCCGGGTTTTCCGACAGCGAGCTCGACGTCACGACCGAGGAAAACCAGCTCATCATCCGTGGCCGCCAGGTCGAGGAAACCGAGCGCGAATTCCTGCATCGCGGCATCGCCGCGCGCCAGTTCCAGCGCACCTTCGTGCTGGCGGACGGAATGCGCGTCATCGGGGCCGAACTGCGCAACGGATTGCTGTCGATCGACCTCGACCGGCCGCAGCCGGAACGGCTGGTACGAAAAATCAACATTTCACTGAAAGACTGAAAGCGGACGCGAAGCGTTCACGGCTCTGAAGCGGGCGACGGCAATCTTGCAGGCCCGCACGATAGGAGGCTGACATGACCGAGAATCACACCATCACCAAGGACCAGCTGGCCCATCTGGGCGAAGGCGTCGTCGCCTATGTGCGCGAATTCGACAGCGAGGACCTGAAGCAGCGCTTTCCCAACGCGCCCGAAATGGAGCCGGGAACGAAGCTGTGGGCCCTCTTCGCGGCCAACGGCCAGCCGATCCTGCTCGCCGACCAGCGTGCCAGCGCGGTCGCCGGCGCCATGCAGAACGACCTGACGACCGTCAGCCTGCACTAAAGAGACCTGACGCTCCGGTGCGCTTCAGCGTGCCGGAGCGGTCAGGCGGCGTTCGAAGCGGGGGTCGTGGACAGGAACGTATAGATCGCGTTCGCGTCCTCGGACCCGCGGATCTTGGAGACGGTATCGCTGTCGCGCAGCACGCGTGCGATCCGCGACAGCGCCTTGAGGTGGTCGGCTCCGGCGCTCTCCGGCGCCAGAAGCAGGAAGACGAGGTCCACCGGCTCGTCGTCGAGGGCCTCGAAATCGACCGCATGGTCGAGACGGGCGAAGACGCCGGTGATCTTGTTGACACCAGGCAGCTTGCCGTGGGGGATGGCGATGCCGTTGCCGACGCCGGTCGAGCCCAGCCGCTCACGCTGGAGAATGGTGTCGAAAACCTCCCGCTCGGGCAGGCCGGTGATCTCGGCCGCCTTCTCGGCAAGAAGCTGAAGCAACTGCTTTTTCGAGTTCGCCTTCAAGGACGGCATGACTGCCGAGACCTCGATCAGATCGCTCAAATCCATCGACCTGCTTCCCTGTTCCGCCCGTTATGGCGCGCGCAAACGCGCCCGGCGCCCGCTGCGTTCTCAGCCGGCGTTCGCCGACGTGTCGATCCAGCCGATGTTCCCGTCGGCGCGGCGATAGACGATGTTGACCTGATCGTTGCCGGCATTGCGAAACACGAAAACCGGATTGTCCTTGGTGTCGAGCTCCATCACGGCAGCCGCGACCGACATCGTATTCAGCTTCAATGTCGATTCGGCGACGATTGCCGGCGCATGATCTTCCGCCACTTCCTCGTCTTCCTCGGCCACCGGCGCCATGACGCGGTAGGCGAGGTCGATCGGCTCGCCGGCGCCGGCGACGTTGTAGGACTTGAGCTTGCGCTTGTAGCGCCGCAGCCGCTTCTCGACGCGTTCGGCCGCCGCGTCGAAGGCGAGCTGCGGGTCCTGCGCCTGGCCCGCCGCCTGGAGCGCGATGCCGGTGTCGAGGTGGACCATGCAGTCCGCCGTGTAGCGCGAGCCGGCGCGCTCGACCGTCACATGGCCGGAGAAGCCGCCATCGAAATATTTGTCGACGGCCTCGCCGATACGATCCGAGATGCGCGCACGGAACGCATCGCCGATGTCCATATGCTTGCCCGAGATGCGCAGATTCATGTCTTTGCCGACCTTCCTATTTAGGCTTCCGGTAGTGCGAGTTTATACCCGCAGCCTGCGGGCACAAGGTTCTCGAAACGCATTCCGGGCCGTTTCCGCCAGCATCCGGGGCGCCGCCCGCTGCCCGCGCGCGCACCCCCGTCTCTTGGGGGCGGGCTTCTAGTCAGTTCCCCCATGCTTGTCAATTAAGGCGCCGGACCGCGCCGGCCAGCCCTATCGTCCGGCTTCGGCCAGGGCACGCTTTTCGCGCCGGCGCTGGACCGAGGAGGGGATGTTCATTCCCTCGCGATATTTGGCGACGGTGCGGCGGGCGATGTCGATGCCCTCCTTCCTGAGGATATCCACAATCGCGTCGTCGGAGAGGATGTCCTGCGGCAGCTCGGCGGCGATCAAAGCGCGAATCCGGTCGCGCACCGCCTCTGCGGAATGCGCGTCGCCGCCGTCGGCCGCGGCGATCGCGGAGGTGAAGAAGAAGCGCAGCTCGAACACGCCGCGCGGCGTCATCATGAACTTGTTGGCGGTGACGCGGCTGACGGTCGACTCGTGCATGCCGATCGCATCGGCGACCATGCGCAGGTTGAGCGGCCGCAGATGGCGGATGCCGTGGAGCAGGAAGGCGTCCTGCTGCCTGACGATTTCCGTCGCCACCTTCATGATCGTCCTGGCGCGCTGGTCGAGGCTGCGGGTCAGCCAGTTGGCGTTCTGGAGGCAGTCGGCCAGGAACTGCCGCTCGTCGGGCGCCATCGCGTGGCGCGATACCTCGGCATAATAGGTTTGATGGACCAGCACCCGTGGCAGCGTGTCGGGATTGAGCTCGATGGCCCAGCTACCGTCGCTGGCGGCCCTGACGATGACCTCGGGAACGACCGGATCGGCGACGCCGCCCGCGAAGGCCAGGCCCGGCTTCGGGTCGAGGTTGCGGATCTCGGCCAGCATGTCGAGCAGGTCCTCCTCGTCGACGCCGCAGATGCGGCGCAGGCTGGCGAAATCGCGCCGCGCCAGGAGGTCGAGCCGGCCGAGAAGCGCGCGCATGGCCGGATCGAGCCGGTCGCGCGCAGCGAGCTGAAGCGACAGGCACTCGGCCAGATTGCGGGCGAAGATGCCGACCGGCTCGAAGCCCTGGCAGGCCCACAGCAACTTGTCGACCTGCCGCTGCGGGACGCCGAGACGCATCGCGACCTCGGCGGGATCGCCGTCGAGATAGCCCGTCTCGTCCAGCATGTCGGCAAGCTCGCGCGCAATCAGCCGCTCGACGGGGTCGGCGAAGGCGAGCGCGACCTGCTGGTCGACATGGGCGCGCAGCGTGATCGCCGCGCCGGCCAGATCGTCCATGTCGAAACCGTCGCCCGCCGGCGAGCCGGCCGGCAGCGACTTCCACTGCATGGCCAGGTCCGGCGCCATGCGCTCCTGCCTGCCGGGGTCGTCGGGAAACACGTTCTCGAGCGAGGTGTCGAGGCGGCTCGCCATGGCGCCGGCGCTCCACGCGGCGTCGTCCGCGCTCCAGTCCGCCTGGGCGACCTCAGGCTCGCTCGGGGCCTGCTCGACGCGTTCCAGAAGCGGATTGCGCTCCACCTCCTCGTCGATGAAGCGGTCGAGCTCGACATGGGTGAGCTGCAGCAGGCGGATCGACTGCATGAGCTGCGGCGTCATCACCAGCGACTGCGATTGCCGCAGCTGAAGCCTCGCCGAAAGCGCCATACGCAGAAACTCTCCCCGCTCGCGCGGCCAATCTACCAGCTTTCAGCAAACTGGCCCGGCTCTTGCATGTCAAGGAGATTCTGGCCTCGACCGGGCGCGGAACCGCTAGAGCGAGAAGTTTTCGCCCAGATAATGGCGCCTGACGTCGGGATTCTGCACGATTTCGGCCGGCGTGCCGTGGGTCAGCACCTTTCCGGTGTGGATGATGTAGGCACGGTCGATGAGGCCCAGCGTCTCGCGCACATTGTGGTCGGTGATCAGCACGCCGATGCCGCGCTTGGTGAGGTGGCGGACAAGCTGCTGGATGTCCGACACCGCGATCGGATCGACGCCGGCGAAAGGCTCGTCGAGCAGCATGAAGGCGGGATCGCTGGCCAGCGCGCGGGCGATCTCGAGGCGGCGGCGCTCGCCGCCCGACAGGGCGATGGAGGGCGACTTGCGCAGATGCGCGATGTGGAACTCCTCCAGCAGCGAGTCGAGCTTGCGCTCGCGCTCCTTGCGGTCCTTCACCGCCACTTCCAGCACGGCGCGGATATTGCCCTCGACCGTGAGGCCGCGGAAGATCGACGCCTCTTGCGGCAGGTAGCCGATGCCCAGCCGCGCCCGGCGGTACATGGGCATGGTCGTGACGTCGAAACCCTCAATCTCGATCGTGCCTCTGTCGACGGGCACGAGGCCGGTGACCATGTAGAAGCAGGTGGTCTTGCCGGCGCCGTTGGGTCCCAGCAGCCCGACGGCCTCGCCGGCGCGCACGCCGATCGAGACGCCCGAGACGACCTCGCGTCCCTTGTAGCTCTTGGTCAGCCCGCGCGCGACGAGCGTGCCGCGCAGCTGCTCGCGCTCGGCCGGCGTATGCTCGACCGCTTCTGGGCGCGTCGCAGCGCCGGGTTTGCGCCGAAGAGGCATCCGCAACGTACCCAGCGCCATCAATTGCCCGACTTGGGCTGGAGCAGCATGATCACGCGGCCGCCGGTGCCGGCGCCCTTGCAGCTGTCGACCTCGGACTGGCCGCTGCTCATGCGCATGGTGAGCTTGCAGCCCTTGACCACGTTGCCGGACTCGCTCAGCACGACCTCCTTGCCGGTCAGCACCATCGTGTCGGACTTCATGTCGAAGAAGCCCTGGTCGCCGGTGGCGACCTGCTCGCCCGACTTGAGGTAGACCTTGCCCTCGGCCTCGATGCGCTCGACCTCGGTCGCGCCGGTGCCGGTTCCGGCGGAGGCACCCTGCGGCTGGCCGGTATAGTGCACCGTCATGCGCACGGTCCGCAGCGTCAGCTTGCCCTGCACCAGCTGCACATTGCCGGTGAACACCGCGACGTTCTCCTTCTCGCGCACCTCCAGCTTGTCGCTGACGATCTCGATCGGCTCGTTGCCCGCCCCGATGATCGGCTTCGGCGACTGCTGCGCCATCGCCGCGGCGGCCGAAGCCGCCAGCGCCATCACTGCCAAGGCGCCCTTGCGCCACCCCTCATTGACCGCCATTTGACTCTCCGTTGGAGACCGGGGCCGTCTTCACCTGCCCCGGCCGGATGGTGACTTTCACGTTTTTCTGAAATACGAGCCTCGTCCCGCCGTCGAGAATGGCGACGGACTGGGACGTGATAGTCGAGCCGTCGCGCGCGACCTTGACCTCCTCCTTGCCGAGGAAATCGCCGGTCGCCATGTTGAGGCTGGCGAGACGGAAATCGGCGACGAGACCGTCGGTCGTCTCGACGCGCATCGGGCTGGTCAATGCGAGCGCATTCTGCTGGCGGTACATGGACCCGGTCTTCGAGCGTATCTCGGCCCACTGGTCCGTTCCGATCGGCACCCGGACGAAGATCTCCTCGAGATCGACCTGATTGCCGTTGGTGATGTCCTGGATCGCACGCGCGGCGCTGACCTCATAGCGGCGGTTGAGCGAATTGACGCCCTCAACCTTCGGATTGGCCATGACCAGCTTGCCGCCTTCGATGGTGGAGTTCAGCAGGTCGATGCGGACATCGCCCATCGACGCCACGACCGACTTGCCGACGAGGCCCAGCGTCATCAGGACGGCCAGTGCCGGGAGCGCGATCTTCAGCCAGCGCACGGTGCGGGAATGGCGCTTCTCCTTGCGGAAGCGCTGCTCGGTCGACAGCGACCCCGAAGCCGGACTTCGATACATAGCGTCGGTCATCTGGATACCCGCGCGCATTGCGCCCTTGCCGGTTGTTGCCCAGGCGAAGGCCAGCGCCCCGCCTGCCGATCGTCGCCGTCGGCTCCGCCCGATCCCACCCTAATATGGTCATTTTGCGGAGGATGCCAATCGGCCTTCTGCACCGCAACATCGGCTTTGGCCACCTTCCCCCTTCATCAGTCCGTCGCGATGCTCTACAAGACGGGCACCTGAAGGAGACCGAACGGCCATGGCGACACGGGCAGACGATATCATCGACCGCCGGCGTCTGCGGCGGAAGCTGACCTTCTGGCGGGTTGCCGCGCTGCTGATCGTGGCGCTCGCGCTCGCTGCGGCGGCCTGGAACTTCTGGGGCGACAGGACGCGCGGCGTCGCGGCGAACCATGTCGCGCGCATCAAGATCGAAGGCACCATCACCGAGAACGAGGAGCTGCTGGAGCGGCTGGAGCGGGCGCGCAAGTCGGCGACCGTGAAGGGCGTCATCCTGTCGATCGACTCGCCGGGCGGCACCACCGCCGGCGGCGAGGCCATCTTCGAGGCGGTGCGCAAGCTGGCCGCCGACAAGCCGGTGGTGGCGCAGGTCGGCACGCTGGCCGCCTCGGCGGGCTACATGATCGCCTCGGCCACCGACCAGATCGTGGCGCGCCAGTCCTCCATCGTCGGCTCGATCGGCGTGCTGTTCCAGTTCCCCGACGTGACCGGGCTGATGGACAAGATCGGCGTCAAGCTGGAAGGGGTGAAATCCTCGCCGCTCAAGGCCGAGCCTTCGCCGTTCTCGCCCACCACCGACGAAGAGCGCGCGATGATCCGCGCCCTGGTGATGGACAGTTACGACTGGTTCGTCGGCATCGTGGAGAACCGGCGTGGCATGACGCGCGCAGAAGCGCTGGCGCTGGCCGACGGCTCGATCTGGACCGGCCGGCAGGCGCTCGCGCGGCGGCTGGTCGACCGGCTCGGCGGCGAGGCCGAGGCGCGGGCATGGCTGGCGGAGAAGGGCGTCGACGCGGCGCTGCCGGTGGTGGAGTGGAAGCCGCGCAACGAGGGCGGCTGGCTCTGGGGCGCTTCGGCGCTGAAGGGTCTGGCCACCGCGCTCGGCCTGCCCGGCGCCGGCGACCTCCTGCTGCGCGAACTCGGCGCGGATCGCATCTTTCTTGACGGGCTGGTGTCGGTCTGGCAACCTGCGGGCCAGCCTCAGGCTAAAATTCCATAACGATTTCATTGCGATAATTGTATCAGGACGTCACGAGGGGAGTTGGCTGTGATCAAGTCAGAGCTTGTGCAGACGATCGCAAACAGGAATCCGCATCTGTTCCTGCGCGATGTCGAGAACATCGTGAACGCTATCTTCGACGAGATCACCGTCGCGCTGGCCGAAGGCAATCGCGTCGAGCTGCGCGGCTTCGGCGCGTTCTCGGTCAAGAACCGGCCGGCCCGCATGGGACGCAACCCGCGCACGGGCGAATCCGTTTCGGTCGAGGAAAAATGGATTCCCTTCTTCAAGACGGGAAAGGAACTGCGCGAGCGGCTCAACGGACAGGAATGAGCCGCGGCGTGCAAGGTCGGAGCGCATGAACCGCTTTCTCAAAATCGTCGTCTTCATTCCGCTGGCCATCGTGCTCGTCGCGCTGGCGGTCGCCAATCGCGCTGCGACGCCCTTCACCATCGATCCGTTCAATCCCGGCAATCCAGGCCTCACGGTGCAGTGGCCGCTCTTCGTCTATCTCTTCGCCGCGCTGGCGCTGGGGCTGGTCATCGGCTCCGTCGCGACATGGCTGCGGCAGGGCCGCTACCGCAAGCTGGCGCGCGAGAGCACGAGCGAATTGCAGGTGCTTCGCGACCGCCCCACGCCGCCTCCGCCGGTCGTCCCGGCCGCAACCGCGCTGCCGCGCCCCGGCGTCTGATCGCGATCAGCGTGCAATGAACCGGGCGATGGCCTGCGCCAGACCCGGCGCGAGCGGCTGGCCGCTGTCCGAATAGCTGGCGAAATTCGCGGCTATATCGCCCGCCGGCACCACCCTCAGCACATGGTTCATGCCCGGCATGACCAGGTTTTCCGCCGCGGGCTGCGCCTGAGACAGGCGCTCGGCGTCGCGCAGCCCGACCTGAAGGTCGTTGTCGCCCTGCACGATCAGCACCGGCAGGTCGAGGCCGGCGATCAGCTTCGCCGGATCGCGGCCGAAGGCGTCGATGAGGAAATCCTGCACGCCGGGCCAGAACATCTGCTGCAAGGCCGGGTGAAAGCCGGACACGTCGACCTTCTTACCGCGTTCCAGCGCATCGATGGCCGACAGCGCATCGGGAAGAACCGGCGCATTGGCCGGGTTCGAGCGAAGCTGCTCGCGCAATATCTCGCCCATCCCGCGGCCGGGCGCCGCGACCAGAACCAGCCCGCACAGCGACTGGCCGGCCTCTTGCGCCGCCAGCAGCGCCACGAGCCCACCCTCGCTATGGCCCACCAGCCATGCGCAGTCCGTGCCGGCCTTCTCCCGCGCCACCTCCAGCCATGCCCGCGCATCCGCCGCATAGTCGTCGAAGGTGACGTCATTCGCACCCGGAAAACTGCCGGTGCTGCCGAACATGCCGCGCTTGTCGATGCGGATCGACGCGATGCCTTCTTCCGCCAGCCCCTGCGCCAGCTGGCGCAGATATTTCGCCTTGATGCCGTTGTGATTGTCGCCGTCGCGGCCGGTCGGGCCGGAGCCCGGTATGATGACCGCGACCGGGCCGCCGCCCTGTTCCGGCGGCATCAGCGTGCCGCGCAGCGGGCCGTTCTCGACCTCGGCCTCGACTTCGGTTTCCGTCACCGGCTGGGCTCCCGTCGCGGGCGACGCGGCGGCGAGCATCAGGCCGGCCATCGCCGCGCGCCAGAACTGTCTTTGTCCCTTCATGCGGGCGCAAGCTATGGGCTGGGGACCGCGCCGGCAAGCCGGCCTTGTTGCGGGCGGTCGGCGGCTATGGCAGAAGCCGCCGATGCGATGGAGCTTGCCCCGGTGAAGAACGCGCGCGACAGGCGGGATGGCCAAAGGCCGTCGGCGAAGGACCGGCCTGAACGGCCTGCCCCTGCGCGCGCGGAAAAGCCGGAGGCGCCGCGGCGCGTCCTTTCGCGCCGGACCGGGCCGCTGCCGGCCGAGCGCGTGCCGCTGATCCTCGAAGTCCTGCCCAATGACGACTATGCGCTGCTCGACAGCGGCGGCGGGCGAAAGCTCGAGCAATACGGGCCCTACCGCATCGTCCGCCCGGAAGGGCAGGCGATCTGGCAGCCGGCCATGCCGGACGGCGAGTGGAGCCGCGCCGATGCGGTCTTCACCGGCAATACGGACGAGGAAGGCATCGGTCGCTGGCACTTTCCGCGCCAGCCGCTCGGCGAGACGTGGCCGATGCGCCATGACGGCATCGACTATCTCGGCCGCTTCACCTCGTTCCGCCATGTCGGCGTCTTCCCGGAGCAGGCCTCGCACTGGCGGCATATGGAGGAGCTGATCCGCGCCGCCCACCGGCCGGTGCGCGTGCTCAACCTGTTCGGCTATACCGGCCTCGCCTCGCTGGCGGCCGCACGTGCGGGCGCCGAGGTGACGCATGTGGACGCCTCGAAGAAGGCGATCGGCTGGGCGCGCGAGAACCAGGAACTGGCCCGGCTCTCCGACAGGCCGATCCGCTGGATCGTCGAGGACGCGATGAAATTCGCCGAGCGCGAGGAGCGGCGCGGCTCGCGCTACGACATCGTCCTGTTCGATCCGCCGGCCTATGGGCGCGGCCCCAAGGGCGAGGTGTGGCAGCTTTTCGACGACCTGCCGGCGATGGCCGAATTGTGCCGCGCCATCCTGACGCCGCAGCCGATCGCCGTGGTGCTCACCGCCTATTCGATCCGCGCCTCCTTCTTCGCCATCCATGCGCTGATGCGCGACACCTTCGCCGGCATGGGCGGCACGGTGGAATCGGGCGAGCTGGTGATCCGCGAGAAAGCGGCCGGACGGGCGCTTTCGACCTCCCTCTTCTCGCGCTGGGTGGCATCATGAACGAGACGCGCCGCGTGGGGCAGGTGAAGGAGGTCACCAGCCTCGCCAACCCGATCGTGAAGGACATCAAGGCGCTGGCGCAGAAGAAATTCCGCGATCAGCAGAACGCCTTCATGGCGGAAGGGCTGAAGCTCGTCATCGACGCGCTGGACGCCGGCTGGTCGATCCGCACGCTGGTCTTCGCCAAGAATGCCAAGGACAATCCGGCGGTGCAGAAGGCGGCGGCGCGCACGGTGGCGGCCGGAGCGCTGGTGCTGGAGGCGAGCGAGAAGGTGCTCGCGGCGATCACGCGGCGCGACAACCCGCAAATGGTGGTCGGCGTGTTCGAGCAGCGTTTCACCCCGCTGGAGCGTATCCGCCCGGAGGGCCGCGACGTCTGGGTGGCGCTCGACCGGGTGCGCGACCCAGGCAATCTGGGCACCGTCATCCGCACGGCCGACGCGGTCGGCGCCAGGGGGGTGATTCTCGTCGGCGAGACGACGGACCCGTTCTCCATGGAGGCGGTGCGCGCCACGATGGGCTCGGTCTTCAGCATCCCGCTGGCGCGGACGGGCGCGGAAGCCTTCATCGCCTGGCGCAAAAGCGCCGGCGGCCTGCTGGTCGGCACACATCTCAAGGGGTCGGTGGACTATCGCAGCATCGACTATGCCGCGGCGGGCCCGGTGATCGTGCTGATGGGCAACGAGCAGCAGGGCCTGCCGGACGATCTCGCCGCCGCCTGCGACCGGCTGGTGCGCATACCGCAGGCGGGGCGTGCCGATTCGCTCAACCTCGCCGTGGCCACCGGCGTCATGCTCTACGAAGTGCGCCGCGGGGCCTTTGCGATGGAGAACGAATGATGCGGGCGCTGGCAATCTATGGCGCGGTCGCGGTGGCGGTCGTCGCCCTCGACCAATGGATCAAGCGCCTCGTCGAGGCCGGCATGGACATGCACCAGATGATCGAGGTGCTGCCCTTCCTGACGCTCTACCGCACCTACAATACCGGCGTCGCCTTCTCCATGTTCGCGGAAAGCGGCGACTGGCGCCTCGTCGCCATGGTGCTGGCCGTGACGGGCTTCATCCTGTGGCTCGCCTGGCGCTCCGAGCCGCGCCAATATCTCGCAAGGCTGGGCTTCGCGCTGATCGTCGGCGGCGCGGTGGGCAACCTGATCGACCGGGCGCTTCTCGGCCATGTCATCGACTATGTGCTCTTCCACACGCCGCAATGGTCCTTCGCCGTCTTCAATCTCGCCGACGCGGCGATCACCGTGGGCGCCGGGCTGGTCGTGCTCCAGGAACTGGTCGACTGGCGGCGGCCGCCGGCGGCGCCGGAGCGCTGATGCGACATTGACCGGGCACGCGCGCCGCCGCACAGTTCCACCCATATCCGAAGAAGGGGAATGAGATGCCGGAAAGCTTCAGGGCCATCCTGGTCACCCGCAACGAGGACAAGTCGCAGTCGGCCGCCGAGGTCGCGATGACCGAGGCCGAGCTGATGGAGGGCGACGTCACCGTCGCCGTCGAGGCGACGACGGTGAACTACAAGGACGGGCTGGCCATCACCGGCAAATCGCCGGTAGTGCGGCGCTTCCCGCTGGTTCCCGGCATCGACTTCGCCGGCACGGTGCTGTCGTCGGAACATCCCGACTGGCATCCGGGCGACAAGGTGGTGCTGAACGGCTGGGGCGTGGGCGAGACGCATCACGGCGCCTATGCCGGCCGCGCGCGGGTGAAGGGCGACTGGCTCGTGCCGCTGCCGGACGGCATGACGCCGCTGCAGGCGATGGCGATCGGCACCGCGGGCTATACGGCCATGCTGTGCGTCATCGCGCTGGAGCGCCACGGCATCGTGCCGGAGCGCGGCCCGGTGGTCGTGACGGGTGCCGCCGGCGGCGTCGGCTCGGTCGCCGTCTCGGTGCTGGGCAAGCTAGGCTATCACGTCATCGCCTCCACCGGCCGGCCGGCGGAAGCGGACTATCTGCGCGATCTCGGCGCGGCGGAGATCATCGACCGCGCCGAGCTTTCAGCACCCGGCAAGCCGCTCGGCAAGGAGCGCTGGGCCGGCGGCGTGGACGCGGTGGGCAGCCACACGCTCGTCAACGTGCTCGCCCAGACCAGCTATGGCGGCGCGGTCGCCGCCTGCGGACTGGCGCAGGGCATGGACCTGCCGGCCACGGTCGCGCCCTTCATCCTGCGCGGCGTCTCGCTGCTCGGCATCGATTCCGTCATGGCGCCGAAGGTAATCCGCATGGAGGCCTGGCGCCGCCTCGGCAGCGACCTCGACCACGGGAAGCTCGCCGCCCTTTCCACCACGATCGGCTTTTCCGGCATCATCCCCGCCGCGCACGACATCGTCGCCGGCAAGGTGCGCGGCCGGCTCGTCGTCGACATGACGGCCGAAAGCTAAAATTTGAATCGACCGCCAAAAGGTTCCCTAAGCCCTGCCCGCTATGGTCGCGGGCATGGGATCGGCACAGTACAGGGAAGCTGACGACGACGGGGCGAGCCCCGGCGCATTCCGCAGCCAGGCGGCATCGCCCGGCGCCGCGCATGTGCGGCCGCGGCAGCCCGCGCTGGCCGAAGCGCCGGCGCCCGTGGCCGGCATCTTCGCGCTGCCGGCCTTCCTGTCGGCTGCGCTCCTGCTGCTCGCCATCCTCCTCGTCGCCGGCATGCCGGACGCGCCGCTTGCGGCGGCGCTCGCGGCGCTGGCCGTCGCCGCGGCGCTGATTTCGCTGCGCGCGCGCCGGGCGCAGCGGCGCAGCCTGGCCTGGCATGCACGCCTGGCGCAGGAGCTGCGCAGCGAGACCGAGCGGCTTGCCGACCGCATATGGGAGCTGGAGGAGAGCGACGAGCGGCTGCGCGGCCTGGTGGATGCGCTCGGCGACATCGTGGTGCAGCGCGACCGCGAGGGCCGCATCATCCACGCCAACCGCGTGATGGCCGATCTGCTGGAGCGCGACGTGTCGCAGATCGAGGGCCGCATGCTGCCCGAACTGGGGATCGATGTCGGCGTGGTGCCGGATGCCGCCTTCGCCAAGGGCGAATGCCTGAGCTCCACCGACGTGGCGATCGTCGCGCCGAGCGGCAAGCGCTGGTATTCCTGGATCGAGCTGTCGACCCGCGGCGAGGCCGGCGACAGCGTCTCCCACAGCGCCATCGCGCGCGACATCACCGACCGCAAGCGCGCCGAGATGGCGCTGATCAGCGCCCGCGAGCGGGCCGAACAGGCTTCGACGGCGAAATCGCGCTTTCTCGCCACGGTGAGCCACGAGATCCGCACGCCGATGAACGGCATCATGGGCATGGCGCGGCTCCTGGCCGGCACGTCGCTGACGCCGGAGCAGCGCACCTATGTGGGGGCGATCTCCACCTCGTCCTCGGCGCTGCTCGCCCTCATCGAGGACCTGCTCGACTTCTCCAAGATCGAGGCCGGCCGCTTCGACCTGGAGCCGCAGCCCATGTCGCCGCGCGAGATGGCGGAACATACGGTGGAGCTGATGGCGGCGCGCGCCTATGCCAAGGATATCGGCATCGGCTGCCATGTGGCGCCCGACGTGCCGGCAATGCTGTCGCTCGATCCCGGCCGCTACCGGCAGGTGCTTCTGAACCTGATCGGCAACGCCATCAAGTTCACCGATGTCGGCGGCGTCGCGGTATCGCTCTGGCGCGAGCAGGCGGCCGACGGCGACTGGCTGGCGACCGAGGTGCGCGATACCGGCCCCGGCCTCGACAGCGCCGATATCGAGCGCATCTTCGAGGAGTTCGAGCAGGCCGACACGTCGCGCACCCGCAAGCATGGCGGCGCTGGGCTTGGCCTCGCCATCTCGCGGCGGATCGTCCAGGCGATGGGGGGCAGCATCGCCGTGCAGGGCAAGCCCGGCGAGGGCGCGGTCTTCACGGTGCGGGTGCCGATCATCGCGGCGGATGCGCAGGCCGTGACCGCCACCCATGTGCTGGAGGGCCGCCACATCCTCGTCCTGTCGCACCGCGCGACCGAGGCCGACATGATCCTGCGCACCATCCACGCCCATGGCGGCACGGGCGAGATGGCCGCCACGCCGGAGGAGGCGCGCGCCGCCCAGGAGCGCTCGCCGTTCGACGCGGTGCTGATCGACGCGGCGCTCGAAACGGTCGACGGCACGCTGCTGCAGGGGCTGCGGCAGGCGGGCTTCGCCGGCAGCGACGCCATCACACTCATCGCGCCCGGCAACCGGGGGCAGCTGGCGCAGTTCCGTGCCGGCGGCTACACCGCCTTCCTGCCGCGCCCGGTGCGCGGCGAGACCATGCTGCGCATCCTGCTCAACGGGCAGCAGGGCGAAGCGCCCGCCGTCCGCCGTGAGCAGGAGGCGGACATGCCGGGCACGCCAAGGCGCGGCGCCAGCCTCACCGTGCTCATCGCCGAGGACAACGAGATCAATGCGATCCTGGCGCGGGCGGCGCTGACCAAGGCCGGGCACGAGGTCCATGTGGTGACCAACGGCAAGGCGGCAATCGACGCGCTGGCCGGCCCGCTGCGCTTCGACGTGGTGCTGATGGACCTGCACATGCCGGTTCTCGACGGCATGGACGCCATCGCGCGCATCCGCAAGGCCGAGGCCGAGCGCGGCGCGCCGCCGATCCCGATCCTGGTACTGTCGGCCGACGGCCAGGAAAACACCCGCCAGCACGTGCTGGCGCACGGGGCCAGCGGCTTCCTGTCCAAGCCGCTCGATCCCGCGGACCTCGTGGTGGCGGTGGAGCAGAAAGCCGCGTGAAATCCGCGCCCGTCCGTGCCATTATCGGCGACCGGCGCCTGCGTCATATATCAGTTGTCATTGTCCTGTTGCCGAGCCGGCCTATTGCCGCGGCATCAGTGGCAAGGAGAATCACCCATGCAATGCGAGCTGATCGAGCAATCCTGCCCGCCCGCACAACAGGGAGCCGAGCCCGTCACGCGCTTTCGCGAGGCCGTCGCCAACGGCCTGCCGCTCGGCCGCATCGGCAACCTGGTGGTGCGGCTTGCGCGCGGCGCCGACGAGATCATGCTGGCGCAGGAAGTGCGCTACCGCGTCTTCCATGAGGAGATGGGCGCCATGGCCAGCATGGCCGACCGCGCCGACCGCCGCGACGCGGACCTTTTCGACGATATCTGCGATCATCTTCTCGTGATCGACACCAGCCTGTCCGGCAGCCCGCTGCAGGGCGTGGTGGGGACCTACCGCCTGCTGCGCGCGGAGGCCGCGTCCGGCGGCTTCTATTCGAGCAGCGAGTTCGAGCTGGGCTCGCTGGTGCGCCGGCAGAGCCGCCACCGCTTCCTCGAGCTCGGCCGGTCCTGCGTCTTGCCGGAGTACCGCTCCAAGCGCACGATCGAGGTGCTGTGGCAGGGAATCTGGGCCTATGTGCGCCATCACGGCATCAGCGTCATGGCCGGCTGCGCGTCCTTCCCGGGGATCTGGCCGGCGGCGCATGCGCAGGCGCTGTCCTTCCTGGCGCATAATTGCCGGACCGAGCCTGAATGGGACGTGCGCGCGCTGCCCCACCGCTACGTCTCGATGGACCTGATGCCGGCCGAGGCGATCGACACCCGCGCCGCGCTGGCCGCCATGCCGCCGCTGGTCAAGGGCTATCTGCGGCTGGGCGCGAAGGTCGGCGACGGCTGCGTGGTCGACCGCGAGTTCGGCACCACCGACGTCTTCATCGTGCTGCCGGTGGAGACGATCTCGCCGCGCTACGTCGCCTATTACGGCGCCGACGCGCAGCGCTTCCAGGCGTGAGCGCGGCCTTCGATCGCGCCATAGACCGGCTGCGCAGGACTGCGGCCGGTGCGCCGCCTGCCTGATGCGCCCGCGCGGCGCAAAAGCCGCCCGCCTTGCACAAGCACCGTCGATATGGTCTGGCTTCGCCCCGGCCTGACGTCGGCAGGGAAAGGTGCATGTCGGATACGTGTTTCGTCATCGGCAACGGACCGTCGTTGCGCGGCTTCGATCTGACGCGGATCGGCGCCCGCGGCGCGCTCGGCATGAATGCCGCCTACCGTTTCTGGCGCGAGATCGGCTGGTATCCGCATTATTACTGCTGCCTCGACGACCAGATGATCGAGACGCATCACGCGGAGATCGACCGGCTCTATGACGAGGGGCGCGTCGGCGATTTCTTCCTTCACGGGCGCTTCTTCGAGCTTCATCCGGAAAGGATCGGCAACCCCGCCTTCCTATCCTTCGACCAGGTGTCGCCCTACTGGCACCATGCGCGCGGCCGGCGCATGGGGCTGGCCTTCCAGGAACATCCCGCCTTCCGCACCAGCGACACGGAGAAGGTGACCACCGGCGCCCATGCGGTGCGCTACATGGCCTACAAGGGCTTCGAGCGCATCGCGCTGCTCGGCATCGACCTGCGCTATGTGGAGGTGCTGCCCGAAGCGCGGCCGACGCAAGGGGTCGGGCTCGTCATGGCCGAGACGCCGGCTTCCAATCCCAATTACTTCTTCGACGGCTACCAGCAGGAAGGCGACCGCTTCAACATTCCCAATCCGGCCGTCCATGCGGGCGGGCTGCATCTGCGCGCCTTCGAGCTGGTGCGGGACGATTTCGCGGCCAACGAGGTGGGGGTGGAGGTTGTCGATACCAATGCCGCCTCCCTGCTGGCGGAGAAGGCGGTGTTTCCGCTGGCCAGGATCGAGACGCTTCTGGCGCCCGCCGCGGCACGGCCGCGCCTCGGCGCGGTGGTCGTGCCCTGCACGGGGGGCGACGCCGCGCAGATCGTCGCCAATCTCCACCTCTGGTCCGATCCGTCCTATGCGCCCTTCACCGCGGAGGCGGACGAAAAGCCGGTGCTGGCCCTCGTCTTCAACAACACCGGCGCCGGGGACCATGCCGACCGCATCGCGGACGCCTTCGCGCGGCTGCCGGTTCGGCATGCCTTCGCGCGGCTGGAGATCGCCTTCCTCGATCTTGCCGGCGAACGGGACGCCTATGTGCGCAGCCACGAGGTCACCCGCTCCGAGCACGGCTACAAGGCGGGGCCGAACAACCTCTTCTTCGGTGCCATGGCGCTGGCGCGCAGGTTCGGGCACTACGCCTTCCTGATGGAGGCGGACTGCGTGCCGGTGCGTGCCGGCTGGCTGGAGCATCTGCAAGCCATGGCCGCCGCGCCGGACAGATTCTGGGTCGCCGGCAGCGCCTATCGCGGCAAGGACCGGCTGGCGAAGGAGATCGGCAGGCACATCAACGGCAATGCGATCTACGCATGCGGCGACCCGGCCTTCCGGAGTTTCCTGCATAACGTCTGGCAGCCGGCGCTGCGGAAGATCGTCCGCGGGCGCAACCCGCGCGCGGCCTATGATTTCGTCCTCGACTATCTCCAGCAGGGCATGCGCAGCGACCTGGAGAAGAACGCCGCCTGGGACTTCTGGCGCGGCCACGCGCATCTGTTCCGCTACACGGACTACATCGTCAACGTCGCCGGCAATGCGGACCTGCACGACCCGCAGCCCGACATGGTGCTGCGCGCCCTGCGAAGCCCGACGACATTCATCGTCCATTCGGCCGCGCTCGCACGGGCGGCGCGGCAGGCGCATGAGCGGGGCGAGCCGTTCCCGGCGCCGGCGGCGCTGCGGCCCCTCCCGGCCGGCGCGCCGCCCTATCGGCGGCCGCTCGTCCTGCGGCTCGTGCCGGCCCCGCTCCGCCGCCTGCTGCGGCGGCCGTACCTCGCCTTGCCCGAGCGCGTCCGGAACCTGATCGGCTGACGCCTCGACCCCGGTCAGGAGGCCGAATTGTAGGCGGCGATCACGGCCATGTTGACGATGTCGCTGTCCTTGGCGTTGAGCGAGACGATCTGCACCGGCTTGTTGAGGCCGACCAGCAGCGGGCCGATCACCGTCGAGCCGCCCAGCTCCTGCAGCATCCGCGTCGAGATCGACGCCGAGTGGAAGGCCGGCATGACCAGCACGTTGGCCGGGCCGGAGAGGCGGCAGAAGGGATATTGCTGCATCAGGCGCGGATTGAGCGCCACGTCGGCGGCCATCTCGCCGTCATATTCGAAATCGACGCGGCGCTTGTCGAGGATCTTCACCGCCTCCTGCACCCGCTCGGAGCGCTCGCCGGCCGGATGGCCGAAGGTGGAATAGGCGAGCAGCGCCACGCGCGGCTCGTAGCCCATCCGCCGCGCGAAGCCGGCGGCCTCCTCGGCGATGTCGGCGATCTCCTCCGAGTTCGGCATGTCGTGGACGGCCGTATCGGCGACGATGACGGTGCGGCCGCGGCACAGCGCGATCGAGGCGCCGATGACGCGGTGGCCCGGCTTGGCGTCGATGACGCGGCGCACATCCTCCAGCGCGGTGGAATAGTTGCGCGTCACGCCCGTCACCACCGCGTCGGCATCGCCGAGCGCCAGCATGCAGGCGGCGAAATGATTGCGGTCGTTGTTGATCAGCCGCTGGCAGTCGCGCAGCAGGAAGCCCTTTCGCTGCATGCGCTCGTACAGATAGTCGGCGTAGATCGCATTGCGGCGCGACAGGCGCGCATTGATGATCTCGATGCCGGGCTTGGACAGGTCGACGCCGGCAGCCTTCGCATTCTCGCGGATCACGTCGTCGCGGCCGACGAGGATCGCGGTGCCCAGCTTCTGGTTCACATAGGAGACGGCGGCGCGCATGACCTGCTCCTCCTCGCCCTCGGCGAAGACGACGCGCTGCGGCTTGCGCCGCACGCGGTCGTAGATGCGCTGGAGGGTGGAGGCGATCGGGTCGCGGCGGGCGGAGAGCTCCTGCTGGTACTTCTCCATGTCGAGGATCGGCCGGCGGGCGACGCCCGAATCCATCGCCGCGCGGGCCACGGCCGAGGGGATGGCCGAGATGAGGCGCGGGTCGAACGGCACCGGGATGATGTAGTTCGGGCCGAATTTCGGCCGGTTGCCCTGATAGGCGGCGGCGACGTCGTCGGGCACGTCCTCGCGCGCCAGCGCGGCCAGCGCGTGGGCGGCGGCCACCTTCATGTCGTCGTTGATGGTGGTGGCGCGAACATCCAGCGCGCCGCGGAAGATGTAGGGGAAACCGAGCACGTTGTTGACCTGGTTCGGATAGTCCGAACGGCCGGTCGCCATGATGGCATCGGTGCGGATCTCCGCAACTTCCTCCGGGGTGATCTCCGGATCTGGATTGGCCATGGCGAAGATGATCGGGTTCTTGGCCATGGACTGGATCATGGCCGTGGTGAAGGCGCCCTTGGCCGACAGGCCGAACACCACGTCGGCGCCATCCATCGCCTCCGCCAGCGTGCGCTTGTCGGTCTCGACCGCATGGGCCGACTTCCACTGGTTCATGCCCTCGGCGCGACCCTTGTAGACCACGCCCTTGGTGTCGCACAGGATCACGTTCTCTGGCCGGAAGCCCATCGCCTTGACGAGCTCGATGCAGGCGATGCCGGCAGAGCCGGCGCCGTTGCAGACGAGCCGCGTCGAGGACATGTCGCGGCCGGTTACGGCGAGCGCGTTGATCAGGCCGGCAGCGGCGATGATGGCGGTGCCGTGCTGGTCGTCGTGGAAGACCGGAATGTCCATCAGCTCGCGCAGGCGGCTTTCGATGATGAAGCATTCCGGCGCCTTGATGTCCTCAAGGTTGATGCCACCGAAGGACGGGCCGAGCAGCTTGACGCAGTTGATGAAGGCGTCGGCATCTTCCGTATCGACCTCGAGGTCGATGGAATCGACGTCGGCGAAGCGCTTGAACAGCACCGACTTGCCTTCCATCACCGGCTTGGCGGCGAGCGCGCCCAGATTGCCGAGGCCGAGGATCGCCGTGCCGTTGGTGATGACGGCCACCATGTTGCCGCGCGTGGTGTAGTCGAAGGCGCGGGAGGGGTCCTCGGCGATCGCCTTCACCGGAACGGCGACGCCGGGCGAATAGGCCAGCGACAGGTCGCGCTGCGTCGCCATCGGCTTGGTGGGGTTGATTTCGAGCTTGCCCGGGCGTCCGGTGGCGTGGAATTCGAGAGCCTCGTCGTCACTGATGGATGGCCCCGACGGGTCCTTGCTGTCGCGTACAGGCATGCGGTGTTCGTCCCTTCCCCTTTGACGGACATGCTTCTTGTGGAGGTTTGTGAAGCCGTCGGCATTAAGGCTACACTTCGCCCCGGTAAAGCGCCAAGCAGGAATTGCTGTAGTCCAGCCGCCAGCACAATGATTTTTGGAACGATCCGTTGAACGACGAGACGCCGAACCGAACCGCCATCGCCGCCGTGACCGTTCCCTCGGCCGAGGGCGCGACGCCGATGATGGAGCAGTATATCGAGATCAAGGCGGCCAATGCCGACTCGCTGCTGTTCTACCGCATGGGCGATTTCTACGAGCTGTTCTTTCACGATGCCGAGGTGGCGTCGCGGACGCTGGGCATCACGCTGACGAAGCGCGGCAAGCACCAGGGCGAGGACATCCCGATGTGCGGCGTGCCGGTGCACGCCGCCGACGACTATCTCCAGAAACTGATCGCCGCCGGCCACCGGGTCGCCGTGTGCGAGCAGATCGAGGACCCGGCCGAGGCGCGCAAGCGCGGCTCGAAATCGGTCGTGCGCCGCGACGTGGTGCGCCTGGTGACGCCGGGCACCATCACCGAGGAAAAGCTGCTCGAACCGTCGCAGTCCAACTATCTGATGGCGCTCGGGCGGGTGAAGGGCAGCGACGGCCCCGTCTGCGCGCTGGCCTGGCTCGACATCTCCACCGGCACGTTCCGCGTCGCCGAGACCGCGCCCGACCGGCTGCTGGCCGACATGCTGCGCATCGATCCGCGCGAGCTGGTGCTTTCGGATGCCGCCTGGCAGGACGACGATCTCCGGCCGATCATCGACCAGCTGCGGCGCCCGGTGGTGCCGCTGCCGGCGGCGCTGTTCGACTCCACCGCCGCGGCGGCGCGCATCGCCCGTTTCTACGACGTGGCGACGGTGGACGGCTTCGGCCGCTTCGGCCGCGCCGAGCTGTCGGCCATCGCCGGCGCCATCGCCTATGTGGAGAAGACCCAGAAGGACGGTCGGCCGCCGCTGGCGCGGCCCGAGCGCGACGCCGGTGGCGGCTCGCTCTTCATCGACCCGGCGACCCGCGGCAGCCTCGAGCTTCTGCGCACCATGTCGGGCCAGCGCGAGGGGTCGCTGCTGCGCGCGGTGGACCGCACGGTGACCGGCGGCGGCGGCCGGCTGCTCGCCGACCGTCTGACATCGCCGCTGACGGACCCGGCCGAGATCGGCCGGCGGCTCGACTGCGTGTCCTTCCTGCGCGAGGAGACGCGGCTTTGCGAGGCGCTGCGGCTCGTGCTGCGCGGCGCGCCGGACATGCCGCGCTCGCTGTCGCGGCTGGCGCTGGGCCGCGGCGGGCCGCGCGACCTCGGCGCGCTTGCCGCCGGCTTCGCCGCGGCGACGCAGCTTGCCGGCCTGTTTTCCGGTGCCGCATTGCCCGAGCAGTTGCAGGACGCCTGCGCGCGGCTGGCGGCGGTGCCGGGGCAGCTTGCCGGCCATCTTGCGCGCGCGCTGGCCGACGAGCTTCCGCTGCTCAGGCGCGACGGCGGCTTCGTGCGCGCCGGCTACGATGCCGAGCTGGACGAGATGCGCGCGCTGCGTGACGAATCGCGCCGGGTGATCGCCGCCATGGAGCGGGCGCTGGCCGACGAGACCGGCATCCGCTCGCTGAAAATCCGTCACAACAACGTGCTCGGCTACTATATCGAGGTGACGGCGAACAATGCCGGCGCGCTGACCGGCTCGGACGCCGCCCGCGGACGCTTCATCCACCGCCAGACCATGGCAAGCGCCATGCGCTTCACCACCACCGAGCTGGCGGAACTCGAAAGCCGCATCGCCAACGCCGCCGACCGCGCGCTGCAGATCGAGCTGTCGGTCTTCGACCGGCTGGTGGCCGAGGTGGTGGCGGAGGCCGACGCCATACGCAACGCCGCGGCGGCCCTTGCCGAGATGGACGTCGCCGGCGCCCTGGCGCAGCTCGCGGCGGGCGAGGACTATTGCCGCCCGGTGGTGGACGACAGCCTGGTCTTCCGCATCGAGGGCGGCCGCCATCCCGTCGTGGAACAGGCGCTGCGCCAGCAGCTCGGCGACCCGTTCGTCGCCAACGATTGCGACCTCTCGCCAGATGAGGGGCAGGGCGCCAGCGCGATCTGGCTGCTCACCGGCCCGAACATGGGCGGCAAGTCGACCTTCCTGCGCCAGAACGCGCTGATCGCGGTGCTGGCGCAGGCGGGCTCCTTCGTGCCGGCGCGCAGCGCCCATATCGGCGTGGTCGACCGGCTGTTTTCCCGCGTCGGCGCATCCGACGACCTGGCGCGCGGCCGCTCGACCTTCATGGTCGAGATGGTGGAAACGGCGGCGATCCTCAACCAGGCCGGCGAGCGCGCGCTGGTGATCCTCGACGAGATCGGCCGCGGCACCGCCACCTTCGACGGCCTGTCGATCGCCTGGGCGACGGTGGAGCACCTGCACGAGAAGAACCGCTGCCGGACGATCTTCGCCACCCATTTCCACGAGATGACGGCGCTGGCCGAGAAGCTGCCCCGCCTCGCCAACGTCACCATGCGGGTCAAGGAATGGAACGGCGAGGTCGTGTTCCTGCACGAGGTGGGCAAGGGCGCGGCCGACCGCTCCTACGGCGTGCAGGTGGCCAAGCTCGCGGGCCTGCCGGAAAGCGTCGTGGAGCGCGCCCGCGCCGTGCTCCACCGGCTGGAGGAAGGGCAGATCTCCGGCAAGCCGGCGACGCTGATCGACGACCTGCCGCTGTTCTCGGCGGCGGCGCGGCGCGAGGCGCCGAAGGCTGCATCGGATGCGCTTTCGGCGGCGCTCGCGGCACTCCATCCCGACGAGATGACGCCGCGCGAGGCGCTCGACGCGCTCTACAGGCTCAAGGGAATAGCCGGCTGCGCATAAGCGCCGCCTTTTCACGCGGGAATCAATGCTAATTTAAGCAACTGTCTGTTACAGTTTCCTGAAACCAACTGGGCAGGCAGCGAGCGTGAGCCATCGCAAACCGGACCCCAGCACGGGCTGGACACTTCTGCGAACGACCGTCATCCCGGTCTGCATCGCGCTGCTCGTCGTGCTGGCGGCCGGGATCTTCGCCGAATACCAGAACCGAAGGGCCTATGACGAGCAGCGCCGCGCCGACGTGCTGACGCGGGTCAGCGTGCTGCGGGCCAAGCTCGAAGGCAACATCAACGGCAACATCCAGCTCGTGCGGGGACTCGTTGCGACGCTCTCGACCGAGCCGGAGATGAACCAGGAGCGCTTCGGCAAGCTGGCCGGCGCGCTGATCGACAAGGGCTCGCAGATCCGCAGCATCGCCGCCGCGCCGAACCTGGTGGTCACGCTGGTCTATCCGATGGAGCAGAACGACCGCGCGCTGGGGCTGGACTATACCCGCAATGCGGCGCAGCGCGACTCGGCCCTGCGCGCCCGCGACACCGGCCAGCTCGTCCTCGCCGGCCCCGTCGACCTGGTACAAGGCGGACAGGGCTTCATCGGCCGCTTCCCGGTGACCTACAAGGACGCGCCCGGCCGGGAGCGCTTCTGGGGCATCGTCTCGGCGGTAGTGGATGTCGACCGGCTCTACCGCGACAGCGGCCTCTACGATGCCGACCTGCCGATCGAGATCACCCTTGCCGGCCGGGACGGCCGCAGCGGCGACGGCTCGGTCTTCTACGGCAATGCGGCACTGCTGGCGCAGAACCCGGTGACGGCGGACATCATGCTGCCGTCCGGGCAATGGCAGATCGCGGCGATGCCGCGCGGCGGCTGGGCGGGCGACCCGCCCAACACCTGGATGCTGCGCATCCTGATGGGCATCGCCGGCGCGCTGATCCTGGTGCCGACCATCCTCACCGGCCGGCTGATCGCCGAGCGCTACCGCTACATCAGCACGCTGCGCAGCCGCGAGAAGCAGCTCGAGCGGCTTTCGCACCGGCTGCGCCTGGCGCTGGACACCTCGGGGATGGCCGTCTGGGAGATGGACCTGGACAGCGGCGCCCTACTCTGGGACGAGCGGATGCACGAGCTCTACGGCTATCCGCGCGACAAGGGCCCGCGCGACATATCGCACTGGCTGCGCCGGGTTCACCCGGACGACGCGTCGCGCGCCGCGCAGGAATTCCACGATGCGATGAAGGACACCGGCGTCTACCGCTCGCAGTTCCGGCTGGCGCTGGACGGCGGCGAGGTACGGCACATCCGCTCGCTGGGCACGCTCTATTGCGACGTCGACGAGACCGCCCGCATGATCGGCGTGGACTGGGACGTCTCGGCCGACGTCACCCGGGCGGAGGACCTGCGCCGCGCCAACCTGCTCAGCGAGGCGCGCAATGCCGAGCTGGAGGCGGCGAAGGCGCGCATCGAGTACAATGCGCTGCACGATTCCCTGACCGGCCTGCCCAACCGGCGCTTCCTCGACGAGGTGCTGGCGGAGCACGCCGTGCTTTTCGAGCGCGGCGAGCAGCATGCGGCGCTGCTGCATATCGACCTCGACCGCTTCAAGCAGATCAACGACACGCTCGGCCATGCGGCTGGCGATGCGCTCCTGCGCCACGTCGCCAACGTGCTGCGCGAGGTGGTGCCGCAGGGCGACTTCGTGGCGCGCGCCGGCGGCGACGAGTTCATCGTGCTGCTGCGCCGCCCGTCAGACACGGCGGAACCGCGCACAAGGACACTGGCGCGCCTCGCCGACGAGATCCTGGCGCATATGCGCCGGCCGGTGCAGCACGAGGGCCATGAATGCCGCTTCGGCGTCTCGATCGGCATTGCCAGCGACAATGACACGCTGTCGGATTCCACCCGCCTGCTGATCAATGCCGACATCGCGCTCTACCGGGCCAAGAGCCTCGGCCGCAACCGCTACCAGTTCTTCAACGAGGCGCTGCAGGCGGAGATCGTCAACACCAAGCGCGTCGCCGACGATATACTGGCGGGGCTCGAGAACGACGAGTTCATCGTCCACTACCAGCCGCAATTCAGCACCGAAGGGCTGGAGGTCATCGGCGTCGAGGCGCTGGTGCGCTGGCAGCACCCGACGGAGGGCCTGCTCGCGCCGGCGGTGTTCATGAAGGTCGCCGAGGAGCTCAACGTCGTCTCGACGATCGACCGCATCGTGCTGGAGACGGCCCTGCGCGACATGGCGCAATGGAAGAAGGACGGGCTCGCGATCCCGAAAGTGTCGGTCAACGTGTCGGCGCGGCGCCTGCAGGACGAGGACCTGGTCAAGCAGATCGTGGCGCTCGACATCGCGCCCGGCACCGTCTCGTTCGAGCTGGTCGAATCCATCTTCCTCGACGAGCAGGATGAGCTGGCCGTCTGGAACGTGGAGCGCATCAAGGACCAGGGCATCGACATCGAGATCGACGATTTCGGCACCGGCTACGCCTCGATCGTCGGCCTGCTCAAGCTCAAGCCGCGCCGGCTCAAGATCGCCGGCGAGCTCATCATGCCGATCGTCCGCTCGCCGGCGCAGCGCCAGCTCGTCGGCTCGATCGTCGAGATCGGCAAATCGCTCGGCATCGAGGTGCTGGCCGAGGGCGTCGAGACCATGGAGCATGTGCGCATCCTGGCGCGGCTGGGCTGCCAGGCCCTGCAGGGCTACGCCTTCGCACGGCCCATGGCGCCGGAGGAGCTGCGGCAATTCGTGACCTCGTGCCGCTGGCGCGAGGCGTCCTGACGACCGCGGCCGCGCCGCCATAGGCAACCGCGGCGAAACCGTCTATAGACCTCGTCCGATCGAACCTTCGCGCGCGCATGGCCAGAATCCCCCTCAAACTCGATGAGATCGTCGACGGTGCAGCGCTCCGCGCGGCGCTGGACGCCCTGACCTGGAGCCACGGCGGCGACGGCTCGTCGCCGGAGGTGCGGGCCGAGGTGGTGGGGCAGCTCAAGGCGGCCCTGCGCGCCGGCCAGGCGCGCGCCGAGGAGCTGCTGGCGCAGGACGGCGGCGGCACGGCCTGCGCGGCCCGCCTGTCGCATCTCATGGACGAGATCGTCCGCGCGCTCTATCGCTTCGCGGTCGATCACGTCTACCGCTCCAAGAACCGCTCCTCGGGCGAGCGCATGTCGGTGGTGGCCGTCGGCGGCTACGGGCGCGGCACGCTGGCGCCGGGCTCCGACATCGACCTGCTCTTCGTGCTGCCCTACAAGCAGACGCCGTGGGGCGAGCAGATCGTCGAATACATGCTCTACATCCTGTGGGACCTCGGCCTGAAGGTCGGCCACGCGACGCGCAACATCGACGAATGCGTGCGGCTGTCGCGCCAGGACATGACGATCCGCACCTCGATCCTGGAGGCGCGCTTCATCCTCGGCGACGAGGCGCTGTTCGACGAGCTGGTGCGGCGCTTCGACGAGGAGGTCGTGCAGGCGACGGGCGCGGATTTCGTCCAGGCCAAGCTTGCCGAGCGCGACGAGCGCCACCGCAAGGCCGGCGAAAGCCGCTATCTGGTGGAACCCAACGTCAAGGACGGCAAGGGCGGCCTGCGCGACCTGCACACGCTGTTCTGGATCGCCAAATATGTCTACCGCGTGCGCAGCGGCGAGGAGCTGGTGGAGAAGGGCGTCTTCACGCGGCGCGAATACCGCCAGTTCCGCAAGGCGGAGGATTTCCTCTGGGCCGTGCGCTGCCACATGCACTTCCTGACCCGCCGCGCCGAAGAGCGGCTGCATTTCGACATCCAGCGCGATATCGCGGCGCGGCTGGGCTATACGAGCCATCCCGGCCTGTCGGCCGTCGAGCGCTTCATGAAGCACTATTTCCTCACAGCCAAGGCGGTCGGCGACCTGACGCGCATCTTCTGCGCCGAGCTGGAGGAGGAGCAGGCCAAGCAGGTGCCGGGCTTCAACCGGCTGTTGAGCGGCTTCTCGCGGCGGCGGCGCAAGCTGGCCGGCACCTCGGACTTCATCGTCGACAATCACCGCATCAACGTCGCCGACGACCAGGTCTTCGTGCGCGACCCGGTCAACCTGCTGCGGCTGTTCTGGTTCGCCGACCGGCACGGGCTCGAATACCATCCCGACGCGATGCAGCTCGTCACCCGCTCGCTCAAGCTCATCGACCGGAACCTGCGGCGCAACAAGGAAGCCAACCGGCTGTTCATGGACCTGCTCACCTCGGAGCGGAACCCGGAGCTGAACCTGCGGCGGATGAACGAGGCCGGGGTGCTGGGAAAGCTGATCCCGGATTTCGGCCGCATCGTCGCGATGATGCAGTTCAACATGTATCATCACTACACGGTGGACGAGCACCTGCTGCGCTGCATCGGCGTGCTCTCGGAGCTGGAGCGCGGCGAGGGCGCGAAGATCCATCCGCTGTCGCATTCGCTGATGCCCGGCCTCAAGGGCAAGCGCGACGTGCTCTATGCGGCGGTGCTGCTGCACGACATCGCCAAGGGCCGTCCCGACGACCATTCCGAAGCGGGAGCGCGCATCGCACGGCGGATCTGCCCGCATATGGGCCTGAACGCGGAGGAGACCGGGCTCGTGGCCTGGCTCGTCGAGCAGCATCTGCTGATGTCGATGACAGCGCAGACACGCGATCTAAACGACCGAAAGACGATCGAGGACTTCGCCCATGTCGTGCAGTCGGTCGAACGGCTCAAGATGCTGCTGATCCTGACCGTCTGCGACATACGCGGCGTCGGGCCCGGTGTGTGGAACGGCTGGAAGGGGCAGTTGCTGCGAACCCTCTATTACGAGACCGAGCTGCTGCTCACCGGCGGGTTCTCGGAGGTCTCGCGCGCCGAGCGCACCGAAGCCGCGCGGGCGGAGCTCGCCGCGGCGCTGGCCGACTGGCCGGAGCGCGAGCGCAGCCGCTATCTGCGGCTCCACTACGACAACTACCTGCTGACCGTCGACAAGGCCGACCAGCGCCGCCATGCGGATTTCATCCGCGACGCCGACACGCGCCGCGTCCAGCTCGCCACCATGGTGCGGCCGCTCACCTTCGAGGCGGTGACGGAGATCACCGTGCTGGCGCCCGACCATCCGCGCCTTCTCTCCGTCATCGCCGGCGCCTGCGCCGCCGCCGGCGCCAATATCGTCGACGCGCAGATCTTCACCACCTCGGACGGGCGGGCGCTGGACACGATCCTGATCAGCCGCGAATTCGAGCATGACGAGGACGAGCGCCGCCGCGCCTCGCGCGTCGGCAAGCTGATCGAGGACGTGCTGGCGGGCCGCAACCGGCTGCCGGAGATGATCGCCCAGCGCACCAAGCCCAGGCGCGGCGCCAGGGCCTTCAGGCTGGAACCGCGCGTGGATATCGGCAACACGCTCTCCAACCGCTTCTCGGTGATCGAGATCGCCGGGTTGGACCGTCCGGGATTGCTTTCCGAGATCACCGGCGCGCTCTCCGACCTGTCGCTCGACATCGCCTCGGCCCATATTACCACCTTCGGCGAGAAGGTGGTCGACACGTTCTACGTCACCGACCTGACGGGACAGAAGGTGGAGAACACGCAACGCATGGACCGCATCCGCCAGCGCCTCATCGGCGTGCTCGAAGGCCGCGAGGAGGAGCTGGCGCCCCCCTCGCCCAGCCGGAAAGCGGCAGTCCTGTCGCAATGAGCCTGCTGCGCAAGTTCGCCACCGTCGGCTCCGGCACGCTGAGCAGCCGCCTGCTCGGCTTCGTGCGGGAGATGCTCATGGCCGCGGCGCTCGGCGTCGGCCCGGTCGCCGATGCGTTCAACGCCGCGTTCCAGTTCCCCAACACGTTCCGCCGCCTCTTCGCCGAAGGCGCCTTCAACGCAGCCTTCGTGCCGCTCTTCGCCAAGGAGATCGAGGCCGGCGGCGTGCAGGGGGCCCGGCGCTTTGCCGAGGAGGTGTTCGGCGTCCTCGTCACCGTGCTGATCGTGCTGACCATTCTGATGGAGCTCGCCATGCCGGTGCTGGTGGCGACCATCGTGGCGCCGGGCTTCGCCGACGACGCCGACAAATATGCGCTGACGGTCCGCCTCGCCACGATCATGTTCCCCTATCTCGCCTTCATGTCGCTGGCGGCGATGATGGGCGGCATGCTGAACGCGCTGCGACGCTACTTCGCCGCAGCGATCGCGCCGGTGTTCCTCAACATCATCCTGATCGGCGTTCTTGCCTATTCCTGGCATGCCGGCCTGCCGGGCGAGCAGCTCGGCCGCGCGCTCGCCTGGGGCGTGTTCGCCTCCGGCCTCGTCCAGCTCGCCATCGTCTGGTTTGCTGCGCGGCAGGCCGGCATCTCGATCGGGCTGGCGCGGCCGCGCTTCACGCCGAATGTACGCCGCCTGCTCTGGCTGGCGCTGCCCGCCGCCATTACCGGCGGCATCACCCAGATCAACCAGCTCGTCGGCACGGCCATTGCCTCCATGCAGGAAAGCGCGGTGTCGGCGCTCGCCTATGCCGACCGGGTCTACCAGCTTCCGCTTGGCGTCATCGGCATCGCGGTGTCGATCGTGCTGCTGCCGGAGCTGGCGCGCGCGCTGAAGGCTGGCGACGAGGTGGAATCGGCAAGCCTCCAGAACCGCTCGGTCGAGTTCTCGCTGTTCTTCACCCTGCCCTCGGCGGCGGCGCTGATGGTGATCGCCGAGCCGATCGTGCGCGTGCTCTACGAGCGCGGCGCGTTCGCGGCCACAAACGGCACGCCGACGGTCGCCGCCGTGCTCGCCATCTTCGGCGCCGGCCTGCCGGCCTTCGTGCTGATCAAGGCCTTCACGCCGGGCTATTTCGCCCGCGAGGACACGCGCACCCCGATGATCTTCGCGGCCATCTCGGTGGCGATCAACATCGCGCTGGCGCTGACGCTGTTCCCGCGCATCGGCGTCACCGGCATCGCCGCCGCATCGGCGGTCGCGGCATGGGTGAACGCCACCATGCTCTTCGCGACCCTCTACAGGCGCGGCCACTGGCAGCTCGACCGACAGCTGCTGACCCGCGTGCCGCGGCTTCTGCTGGCGGCGGTCGCCATGGGCGGCCTCCTGCTTTTCATCCATCATGAATGGACGGCGCCCTATCTCCAGTCGGCGACGCCGTTCGCGACGCAGGTATCGGCGCTGGCGGCGCTGGTCGTCATCGGCGCGCTCGCCTATTTCGTCATCGCCTTCGCCATCGGCGGCGCCAGCCTCGGCATGCTCAGGCGCAACCTGCGCCGCTCCGGCAAGACGCCGCCCGCGCCGGCCGACGACTGAGCCGTCAGGCCGCGGCGCGCGGCGTGATCCTGTCCAGCGCATCGCCCAGCGCGCGCTTGCGTTCCATCAGGTCGTGGCTCGTCTGGAGCCTGAGAAAAAACCCTTCGGACATGCCGAAATAGCGCGACAGCCGCAGGTCGGTATCGGCAGTGATCGCCCGCTTCCCCAGCACGATCTCGTTGATCCGGCGCGGCGGCACGCCGATGGCGCGGGCCAGCGCGTTCTGGCTCATGCCCAACGGATCAAGAAATTCCTCCTTGAGGATTTCGCCGGCATGCGGGTTCCCTACCTCGAAGGTATCAATGGTAGTCGACGATCTCGACATCGTATGCACCTCCTTCCATCCAGCGGAAACAGATCCGCCACTGGTCATTGATCCGCAGGGAATATTGTCCCTTCCGATCGCCTTTCAGCGCTTCGAGGCGATTGCCCGGCGGGGTTCGCAAATCCTCGACCGCTTCGGCCGCGTCGAGAAGCCGAAGCTTCGCAAGGCCACGTTTTGCGAGCTCAGCCGACCACTTCCGGCTAGCGGCACCGTGCCACAATCTCTCGGTATCGCGGTCGGCGAAGCTGCGGATCATGGGTCACTTATATAACGCATAACGTTATTGGGATCAATCGGCCCCACTTGATCCCGTGCGCGCCTTCCGCCATAAGCGCGGCGCACCCCGCCAAGCGGCCCTCCACCAGCCCCGGAAACATGCCATGAGCGCGTTCAAGCCCCTCGTCTTCTCCGGTGTCCAGCCGACCGGCAATCTCCATCTCGGAAACTATCTCGGCGCGATCCGCAATTTCGTCGCGCTGCAGGAGAAGCACGACTGCATCTATTGCGTCGTCGACCTGCATTCCATCACCGCCCAGCTCGTGCACAAGGACCTGGAAGGCCAGACGCGCGCCATCACCGCCGCCTTCCTCGCCTCCGGCATCGACCCGAAGAAGCATATCGTCTTCAACCAGAGCCGGGTGCCGCAGCATGCCGAGCTTGCCTGGATCTTCAACTGCGTCGCCCGCATCGGCTGGATGAACCGCATGACGCAGTTCAAGGACAAGGCCGGCAAGGACCGCGAGAACGCCTCGCTCGGCCTGCTCGCCTATCCCTCGCTCATGGCCGCCGACATCCTCGTCTACCGCGCCACCCATGTGCCTGTGGGTGAGGACCAGAAGCAGCATCTGGAGCTGACGCGCGACATCGCCATCAAGTTCAACAACGATTTTTCGCAGCGCATCGGTGAATTGAACCTCGGCGTCGACATCATGATGGGCGACGAGCACGTCAACGCCTTCTTCCCGCTCACCGAGCCGCTCATCGAGGGGCCGGCGACGCGCGTGATGAGCCTGCGCGACGGCACCAAGAAGATGTCGAAGTCCGACCCGTCGGACCTGTCGCGCATCAACCTCACCGACGACGCCGACGCCATCTCGAAGAAGATCAAGCGGGCCAAGACGGACCCCGAGCCCTTGCCGTCGGACGTCGAGGGGCTCAACGGCCGCCCTGAGGCCGCCAACCTCGTGGGCATCTATGCCGCGCTCTCGGGCATCGGCCGCGACAAGGTCATCGCCGAATTCGGCGGCCAGCAGTTCTCCGTCTTCAAGCCCGCGCTGGCGGAGCTGGCGGTGGAGAAGCTGGCGCCCATCGCCGCCGAGATGCGGCGCATCTCGGCCGACCATGCCTATGTCGATTCCGTCCTGCGGGACGGCGGCGAGCGGGCCGGCGCCATCGCCGAGCGGACCATGAAGGCCGTGCGCAGCATCGTCGGCCTGCTGCAGAACTGAAGCAGCGCTTGCCCGAGGGCGAAGCGGATGCGACATTGCCGCCGCGTGGACCTGTGAGTCCGGAGGTCGAATGGTTTCAAGACGCCTGATGCGGGAAGCCGGTCACCGGCGCAAATTCCTCGCCGTCATCGACGAGACGCCGGAATGCGAGCGCGCGGTCGCCTATGCGGCGCGGCGCGCGCGCACCACCGGCGGGGCGCTGATCATGCTCTTCGTCATCGAGACCGCCGATTTCCAGCAATGGCTCGGCGTCGAGAAGATCATGCGCGAGGAGGCCCGCGCCACCGCCACGGCAGCGCTCGACGGCCACGCCGCCAAGGTGCGTGAGGAGCTCGGCCTCGAGCCCGAGCTGGTGGTGCGCGAAGGCGCGCGCATCGACGAGATCCACAAGCTGATCGAGGAAGATCAGGACATCGCGATCCTGGTGCTGGCGGCCGGCGGGGCGAAGGAAGGCCCCGGGCCGCTGGTGGCGTCGATCGTGGGCAAGGCCGCGGCCTTCCCGATCCCGGTCACCGTGGTACCGCAGAACCTTACCGACGAAGACATCGAAAGTCTTGCATAGGCAGGCGCCGATCGCCATTTCCAGCCGGCGAGCGGCTGGAAGGGCCCGGCAATCTCCGCGCTTGAAGCCGGAGCGAAAAGAGCCTATTTTAGAACTATTCCAAAAAGGAGCAGCGGCATGTTCATCCAGACCGAAGCCACGCCGAATCCGGCGACGCTGAAGTTCCTGCCCGGCAAGGTGGTGCTGGAGGAAGGCACGGCCGATTTCCGCGATCCCGCCGGCGCCGCCGACGCATCTCCGCTGGCGGCGCGCCTGTTTGCGGTGCCGGGCGTGACCGGCGTCTTCCTCGGCTATGATTTCGTCACCGTGACCAAGGACGACGAGGGGCCGGACTGGCAGCACATCAAGCCGGCGATCCTCGGCGCCATCATGGAGCACCTGATGTCGGGCGCGCCGGCCATGGCGGCCGGCAGCGTGGAGCGCCGCGCCGAGGCCGACGACGGCGAGGAGTTCTACGACAAGGACGACGAGGAGATCGTCGTCACCATCAAGGAACTGCTCGACACGCGGGTTCGCCCGGCAGTGGCGCAGGACGGCGGCGACATCACCTTCCGCGGCTATGAGAACGGCACCGTCTTCCTGCACATGAAGGGCGCCTGCGCCGGCTGCCCCTCCTCCACCGCCACGCTGAAGCACGGCATCCAGAACCTGCTGCGCCATTTCGTGCCGGAGGTTCAGCAGGTCGAGCAGGTCGGCTGAAGCGATACGTCATACAAACGAAAAGGCCGGGCTTTCGCCCGGCCTTTTCGTTTCGGTAGTCCATGTTGCCTGGACGGCCCTCAATTGACCGCATCATGCGCGCCGGATGTTTCTCACCCGGCTGCAAATGCTTTATTTCACGATCACCTTCGCGCCGACCTCGGCACGATTGTACAGGTCGATGATGTCCTGGTTGATCATCCGGATGCAGCCGGACGAGACGTTGCGCCCGATGGAGTTCCATTCCGGCGAACCGTGGATGCGATAGATGGTGGAGCCGATATAGAGCGCCCGGGCGCCGAGCGGGTTGCGCAGGCCGCCCGGCATGAAGGCCGGCAGCTTGACACCCCTGGCGGCCTCGCGCCGGATCATCTGCGGCGGCGGCGTCCAGCCTGGCCATTCGGCCTTGCGGGTGATGCGGTTGGTGCCCGACCAGGTGAAGCCCTCGCGGCCGACGCCGATGCCGTAGCGCATCGCCTTGCCGTCGGCCATGACGAGATAGAGATGCTTCTCGCCCGTGTCGACGATGATCGTGCCCGGCTTCTCGCCGGTCGCGTATTTGACCACCTGCCGCTGATATTTGCTCGGCAGCTTGTCCAGCGGGACGCTGGGCAGGGTGTAGCCCGCGTCGCGCACGCTCGAATAATTGCTGGTGAACATCGTGCCGGTGCAACCGGCCAGTGCCACGCCGACGGCCACCACCGCCGCAACGCGCATTCCCTTCATCATGCCCAGAATCGTCATCAAATCGATGCCCTTCGTCCGCCCGAATCAGGCCACATTTTGACCGCCTTTCCTTATGGGGGGCTTTTCGCATATGCCAAGTATCGGACACACTGCCGGAGTATTGTTGCCTGCGACACTATGGCAAATCGGCAACATCCCTGCGCCGCACAGGAGCATCGCACCATCATGAACATCGGCGAAGCAGCACTGCGCTCCGGCCTTCCGGCCAAGACCATCCGTTACTATGAGGAGATCGGGCTGATCGACCCGGATCGCGGTGCCAACGGCTATCGCGACTATTGCGACGACGACGTGCACCGTCTCGCCTTCCTGCGGCGGGCACGCAATCTCGGCTTCTCCATCGACGACTGCCGCACGCTGATGGCGCTCTACCGCGATCGGCAGAGGGCGAGCCAGGACGTGCGCGCCGTGGCGGTCGCCCATGTGGAGGCGATCGAATCGAAGATCGCCGAGCTCGAATCCATGCGCCGCACGCTCGACCGGCTCATCCATGCCTGCCACGGCGACGACCGGCCGGACTGCCCGATCCTCGACGACATTGCCGGCTCCCGGGTGCAGAAACAGGTTCAAAACGTGAACGGATGATGCGATGATGGGTCATGCCCATCGTGTCGCCGATTCCCCTCAACCCGCTTGCCGACGGCCGCCAGTCCGAGCGCGCGCTCGTCATCAGGCGGGGCGTGCAGCGCCTGCTGATCGAGATGGGCGCGGCGGTGCTGCCGGAATTGTGCCTGCCCACCGGGCGGCGCGCCGACCTGGTGGCGCTGACGCGCACCGGCGACATCTGGATCATCGAGATCAAGTCCTCGGTCGAGGATTTCCGCGTCGACCGGAAATGGCCGGAATACCGGCTCTTCTGCGACCGCTTCTTCTTCGCCACGCATCCGGAAGTGCCGGCGCACATCTTCCCGGAGGAGTGCGGCTTCCTGCTGTCGGACGGCTATGGCGCCGAACTGATGCGCGAGGCGCCGGAGCACCGGCTGGCCGCGCATATGCGCAAGGCGCTGATGCTGCGTATCGCCCGTTCGGGTGCGGCCCGCATCACCGCGGCGGAAATGGCCGGGGTGCGGGTGCCGGCGCTGGAGAGCGAATAGCGAATAGTGAGTAGCGAATAGGGGGAAGACGACTGGCGCTATTCCCTATTCGCTACTCACTATTCGCTCCCTTTCACGGCATATAGGCGCCGCCGTTCACCCACAGGACCTGTCCGGTCATGTAGCGGCTGGCGTCGTCGAGCAGGAAGGTGATGGGGCCGACCACGTCGGCGGGTTCGGCGATGCGGCCGAAGGGGATCGTCGCGGTATAGCGGCTCATGTCCATCTGGTTCTCGGCGCCCTCGTCGGAGCGGCCCGTTCCGCCGCGCACGAAAGCCGTATCGACCATGCCCGGCGCGACGATGTTGACGCGGATGCGCGGCGCGAGCTCCAGCGCGAAGGTGCGCGACATGGCGATGACGCCGGCCTTCGCCGCCGCATAGGAACCGTGGCCGGGACGGATGTAGTGCGCGAGGCCCGACGCCACGGTGACGACCGAGCCGTTGTCTGCCATCAGCGGCAACACCGCTTTGGTGGAGAGGAACACGCCGCGCAGGTTGCCCGACAGGATGTCGTCGAAATACTCCGTGCCGGTTTCGGCCAGCGGCTGGATCATGCTGTTGTAGCCGGCGAGGTTGACGAAGCCGTCCAGCGACGGGCTGCGCGCCGCCAGCGCGCGCATGGCCTCGTCGATGGCACTCTCCGAGTGGATATCGACGGGGATCGCATCGACGGGCGGGCGGTGGCGCTCAAGCGAGACCGGCAGGTCGAGCACCACGACATCGTCGCCCCGTGCCGACAATTCCGCCACGAGCGCGCGGCCGATGCCGCCCGCGCCGCCCAACACCGCGACATGTTTCGTTGCGGTCATGTCGTGTCTCCCGGAAATGTCGGATGCGCCGTCAGCGCGGGGCGCGCTTGGCGAGGATGCGCTGCAGGGTGCGGCGGTGCATGTTGAGGCGGCGCGCCGTCTCCGACACGTTGCGGTCGCACATCTCGTAGACGCGCTGTATATGCTCCCAGCGCACGCGGTCGGCCGACATCGGGTTTTCGGGCGGCTGCGCACGGTCCGCCCCGCCGCTGACCAGCGCCGCATAGATGTCGTCGGCATCGGCCGGCTTGGAGAGATAGTCCACGGCGCCGAGCTTCACCGCCGTCACGGCGGTGGCGATATTGCCGTAGCCGGTGAGGATGATGGTGCGGGAATCCTCGCGCTTCTCGCGGATCGCCGCCACCACGTCGAGCCCGTTGCCGTCGGCGAGCCGCATGTCCACCACCGCATAGGCGGGCGGGTTGGCGCGCGCCTTGGCGACCGCCTCGGCGACTGTCTCGGCCGTGTCGACCGCGAAGCCGCGCGTTTCCATGGCGCGGGCGAGGCGGGTGAGAAAGGGCTTGTCGTCCTCGACGATCAACAGGCTGCGGTCGGCGCCAAGCTCGGCGCCAGCATTGACGGCTGTATCGCTCATCCCTTTCCTCTTCGGCTTTTTGCACCTCTTTAGAGCAATTGAGGGCGGTGTCCAACATTTGCGGGCGCGCATGCCGGGCGGCTGGCGCCATCCCTTTGTTCCGGCGCAATTCCGGACGCAGAACCGCGGCACACCTTTGCTGGAATTGCCTTTATGCCGAGGCCGGCAGAAAAGCCTTGCGCGGCCAGTCGATGCGCACCGCCGCGCCCTTGCCGTGCTCGTCGGCATTGGCGAAGGCGATCGCTGCGCCCGACCGCTCCAGCAGCGTCTTGGCGATGAACAGGCCCAGCCCCAGCCCGCCGCCGGCATTGGCGGTGACGCGGCGCGACATATAGGGCTCGCCGATGCGGTCGATCATCTCCATCGGGAAGCCGGGGCCGTCGTCGACGACCCAGAGCGTGACATGGTCGTCGTTCCACTGCCAGCGCACCGTCACCGCCTCGCGGGCGAAATCGACGGCATTCTCGACCACATTGCCGAGTCCGTAGATGACGCCCGGATTGCGGCGGCCGACGGGCTCCGGCCCGACGCGCTCTCCCGGCTCCAGCCGGATGGCGATGCCGAAGTCGCGGTGCGGGGCGATCACCTCCTCGATCAGCGAGGTCAGCGGCAGGCGCGCCAGATGCGCCTCGCTTTCGGAGGACAGGTTGGTGAGGCGCTTGAGGATCTCGCGGCAGCGCTCGCTCTGGCTGCGCAGCAGGGTGACGTCCTCGCGGAAGCGCGGATCGTCGCCCAGCGCACGCTCCATCTCCTTGGAGACGAGCGCGATCGTGGCGAGCGGCGTGCCGAGCTCATGCGCCGCCGCCGCTGCCAGCCCATCCAGCGCCGACAGATGCTGCTCGCGCGCCAGCACCAGCTCGGTGGCCGACAGCGCGGTGGCGAGCAGGCGCGCCTCCTCCGCCACGCGATAGGCATAGATCGCGGTGAAGGCGATGGAGGACACGATCGCGATGCCGACGCCGACGACATAGATGAAGGGCATGGCAAGCTCCGTGCCCGGATACCAGGGCAGCGGCAGGTGGAAGACGGCGAGCGCGGAGGCGATCGCCACCACCAGCAGGCCGAGCAGCAGCGTGACGTTGAGCGGCAGCGAGGTGGCCGAGATGATCACCGGCACCGCAATCAGCATCGCGAAGGGGTTCGTCAGCCCGCCGGTCATGAAGAGCAGGCCGGAGAGCTGCAGCGCGTCGAAGGTGAGGATGCCGAAGGCGGCCTGCGGCTCCAGCCGGTGCGTCTGCGGGAAGCGGAAAGAGAGATAAAGGTTGAGCCAGGCCGAGCAGGCGATGAGCGCGAAGCAGAGCCCGACCGGCATGGGGAAGGCCAGCCAGAAGCCGACCACCAGCACCGCCGCGCTCTGGCCGATGATGGCGAGCCAGCGCAGGCGGATGAGCGTGTTGAGCCGCAGCCGGTGGATCGGGCTCGTCTCGGGCGTCTGCACGTCTTGCATGGTCATGGGCTATCCTATGCGCGCTGCGCGCGGCAACCAATCGTCTCTTCGTTCTACGCAATTCCAGACGCGAAACCGCTGCACACCTTTGCTGGAATTGCTCTAGTTCCGCGGCTTGGCGCGGCTCGTGGCGGCGGCCGAGAGCGGGTCGTCGGGCCAGACATGCTTCGGATAGCGGCCGCGCATGTCGGCGCGCACGTCGGCCCATGAGCCGCGCCAGAAGCCCGGCAGGTCGAGGGTCGTCTGGATCGGCCGGTGCGCGGGCGAAAGCAGCTCGAGCAGCAGCGGCACGCGCCCGTCGGCGATCGCGGGATGGGCGTCGAGCCCGAACAGTTCCTGCACGCGGATCGCCAGCACGGGCCGCTCCTCCTCGTAGCGGATCGGCACATGGCTGCCGGACGGCGCGGCGTAATGCGTCGGCGCGAGTTGCTCGATGCGGCGCTGGAGATCGTAGGGCACGAGCGAGATCAGCCCGTCGCGCAGGGCTGACGGCGCAATTGCGTCGATGGAGGGCGAACCCGTCAGGAAGGGCAGCAGCCAGTCGTCCAGTCGTGCGGCGAGCGCGTCGTCGGACATGTCCGGCCACGGCTCGCCGAGGCCCCTGTAGAGCCAGGCGAGGCGGGCCCGCAAGGCGAGCGCCGCCTTGTCCCATGGCAGCAGCGACAGGCCATGCGTCCTGACCGCCTCCACCACGGCGCGGTCGGCCTCGGCGCTCTTCGGCGCCGGCAGTGTGCTTTCCGACAGGACGATGGCGCCCAGCCGCTCCACGCGGCGCACCCGCACGCTGCGTCGGGCCGGATCGAAAGCGGATTCCGTGCGGGTGACGATGCGGCCGGCCAGCGCCGTGCGCACCGTTTCTTCGTCAATCGCGGCCGCTGCGGCGATGCGGGCATTCTGCGCCCGGCCCTGAAGGTCGGCGACGACGAGGAAGGGTGCGCGGGCGAGCGCGTCGGTCTCGTCCAGCACGGCGCCGCGGCCATTGGCGAGGACGAAGCGGCCGAGCGCGCCGCGTGCGCGGGCGACGCGATCCGGATAGGCGTGGAGCAGCAAGGGGCCGGCCTGCCGTGTTTCACTCCGTGGCGCGGAAGCCACCGAGGCTGCGAGGCTGCGCGCCAGCGCGCGGGCCGAATCTGCCCGTGCCGAGCGGTCGGTGCGGAAGCGCGACAGGCGGTGGTCGAGATCGGTCCCGGTGCCGCCGAGGCCGCGCTCGGTCAAAAGCACGGCAAGCTCCGCCGCGGCCTGCGCGCATCCGCCCGCCGCACCCGCGGTCACCATATGGGCGAGGCGCGCCGGCAGAGCGAGGCGGCGCATCGCCTGTCCGGCCCCGGTGATGCGGCCCTGCGCGTCGATCGCGCCGAGCTCGGCAAGGAGGTTGCGTGCCTCGGCGAGCGCCGGCGCCGGCGGCGGATCGAGGAAGGCGAGCGTCGCGGGGTCGGCGACGCCGAAGGCGGCGCAGTCGAGCAGCAGTCCCGAAAGGTCGGCCTCGAGGATCTCCGGCGGGGCGAAGGGGGCGAGCGCGGCGGTCTGCTCGGCGCGCCAGAGGCGGATCGCGATGCCGGGTTCGGTGCGGCCGGCGCGGCCGGCGCGCTGGTCGGCGGCGGCACGCGAGACGCGCACCGTCTCCAGCCGCGTCAGACCGGTGTCGGGCTCGTATTTCGGCAGGCGCGCCAGCCCGCTGTCGACCACGATGCGCACGCCGTCGATGGTGATCGAGGTTTCGGCGATCGACGTGGCGAGCACCACCTTTCGCCGGCCCGGCGGCGCGGGGCGGATCGCCTCGTCCTGCGCCTTGCCTTCGAGGCCGCCATAGAGCGGCACGACGTCGACGTCGGGCGGCACGCGGCCGGCCAGCCTTTCGGCCACCCGCTCGATCTCGCGCTGGCCGGGCAGGAAGGCGAGCACGCTGCCCTCTTCCTCGGCCAAAGCCGCGCGGACGGTTGCCGCGACGACGTCCTCGATGCGCTCCTCGGTCCGCCGGTCGCGATGGCGCAGTTCGACCGGGAAGGCCCGGCCGGCGCTCTCGATCACCGGCGCGTCGTCCAGCAGGCGTGCGACGCGCGCGCCGTCCAGCGTGGCGGACATGACGACGAGCCGCAGGTCGGGCCGCAGCGCGCCCGCCACGTCGAGCGCCAGCGCCAGGCCGAAATCGCCGTCGAGCGAGCGTTCATGGAACTCGTCGAAGAGGATCGCGGCAATGCCGGAAAGCTCCGGATCGTCGAGGATCATGCGCGCCAGCAGGCCCTCGGTGACGACCTGGATGCGGGTCTGCGCCGACATGCGGCTGTCCATGCGCATGGCATAGCCGACGGTGCGGCCGACCTCCTCGCCGAGCAGCGAGGCCATGCGGCGCGCGGCGGCGCGGGCGGCGAGGCGGCGGGGCTCTAGAAGCAGTATCCTGCCGTCGCCGCGCCACGGCGCGTCGAGCAGCGCCAGCGGCACCAGCGTCGTCTTGCCGGCGCCCGGCGGCGCGACGAGCACCGCCCGACCCTGCCGCTCCAGCGCATGAAGCAGGGCGGGTAGCGCTTCCGTAACAGGGAGATCGGGCAGTCGGATCATGCCCGCAAATAGCAATGCGGCGCGACGGGACGCAACGCCGCCTGCGGCTTAATCCGCAGCGGTGCCGGTGATCGAGGCAGCGCGCCTCAGCGGCGGATATGCGAGCCGCGTTCGCCCAGCAGTGCCACGGAGACGACGACGGCGGCGCAGAGAGCGGCGGGGATCAGCGAAAAAGCGAGGTCGACAGACATGAAAAAGCTCCCGTTTCGCACCAGAACGCGGCGAAACGGGAGCTTGTTCCGATTCCGGCGGCGCAGCCGCCGCGATCTATTCGGCTTCGTTGGCCGGCGCGGCGTTGAGCTGGCCGTATTTCGTCTCGCCGAGGTCGTTGTAGAGGTCGAGCTGGGTCTCGAGGAAGTCGATATGGCCTTCCTCGTCGGCCAGGAGCTGCTCGAACAGCTTCATGGTCACGTAGTCGCCGAGCTCGTTGCAGATTTCGCGCGACTTCTTGTAGGAGGTGCGGGCGTCGTACTCACCGGCCAGATCGGCCTCGAGCACTTCCTTGACGTTCTGGCCGATGCGCAGCGGGCCGACCTTCTGAAGGTTGGGATGGCCTTCGAGGAAGATGATGCGCTCGATGATGCGATCGGCGTGGTGCATCTCCTCGATGGATTCCTCGCGCTCCTTCCTGGCCAGCTTCTTGTAGCCCCAGTCGTCCAGAAGACGGTAGTGCAACCAGTACTGGTTGACGGCACCGAGCTCGAGAAAGAGCGCCTCGTTAAGCCGCTCGATGATCCTTGCCTCGCCCTTCATAGGTCTTGCTCCCGTACTGGCCCCGCAGCCCTCGCACACGGTCCAGGAAAGTGATGGTTTCGGGCTCACCGGCACCGCCACGGCGGTGATAATCCTCGGTGACCCGGATGATGGTTTCCACCACATTTGGGAAACAGCCGCAACAGCGGCCGCGCTTCTGAAGGAAGTGATAGACCTTGGCCGGAACGATCAGCTGCCACGGATCACGGTCGAGAAGCTCGCGGATCGCGCCCTCGATTTCCTTCTCGGTGATCAGGTTGCAGTGACAGACAAGCATCAGACGCCCTGGCGGCCGCGTCCGGCTGGCGACGCCGGACCAAACCCGCGCCCGCAAGGATAAGGGGTCGAAAACGGCATGAAATCTGCCCTGCGCGGCCTGTTGCGCATCTATTCCTCCAATCACGCGGGTTCAAGGCCCGCACATCAAAGGGCAGATCCCCCCGCTGGGGGAGCCGCTCAGGGGAAATAGACTCGTCCCGGCACCCCCTGTCAACAAAAAGCGGAGCAAAATCATCATCTTTGCGGCATCGGGGCCGCCATCCGCGACGTTCAGCCGCAGTCCCACCGACCGTTTTCAGGGCCACGAAAACGAAAAAGGCCGCCTCCGTGGAAGCGGCCAGTTGCAGGCATGCAGGATGCCCGTGGGAGAACTATTTGACGATGTAATAGTGGAAGATCGAATGGTCGGCCTGCCGGGCGGCGGTGCCGATGATCAGGTGGCGCGTCATCCAGTCGTGCTTGCCGACCGGGGTCTCGAAGGTCGGCGTGATGCGGAAGTAGTATTCCGACGGCTCGACCGGCTCGAGCGCCTCCATGCGCTTGGCCACTTCCGGCGACGCATGGCGGTAGCCGGTGTTCTGCATGTAGATCTGCGTGCCGTCATCCGCCTCCAGCATGTAGCGGGCGGAGAAGTGCACGGTGTTGTCGGGGCGGTAGAGCGCCCAGTCGCCGCCGCTCATCGGGATGACACGGCCGTTAAGGCGAGGGCCCTCGATCGTGCCGCCGGCGGCGGACACGAAGCCGCGGATGGAGCCAGACGGGATCTCGCCGATCTTCTGGCGGATGCCCAGCTCCATGCGGATCTTGAAGGCGAATTCGAGCTCGAGCTGTGGCACCTGCATCCTGGTCTCCTCCCCGCCGTCACCGGCAATCATTTAACAGATTTAGTATTTCCATACGGAATGGCGCCCGGCTTTGCAAGGGCGCGGGGGCGAAATCACCCGAAAACGCATCGCGCCCCGGCGCGGACGCGACGCCTCCCTTGGCAGCTAATTATTTTACATGTTAAACAATCGACGGCAACGCTTCGAGGAGGAGCAATGAGCAGGCCGGTCATCATCACATGCGCCGTCACCGGCGCCGGCGACACCGTGGGCAAACATCCCGCCATTCCGGTGACACCGGAGCAGATCGCCGATTCCGCCATCGCGGCGGCCGCCGCCGGCGCGGCCATCCTCCACATTCATGTGCGCGATCCCGAGACCGGCAAGGCGACGGGCGAACGGCGCTATTTCCGCGCGGTGGTGGAGCGCATCCGCGACAGCGGCTGCGATGCCATCCTGAACCTCACCACCGGCGAGGGCGGCATGCTGGAGCTGCGCGAGCGCACCTTCGGCGGCAATGTGCTGGCCGAGGACGTGCGCACGCCGGACGAACGCTTCGCCCATGTGGCCGACAACATGCCCGAAATGTGCACGATCGACATCGGCACGATGAATATCGGCCCGAACATCTTCGTCAACACCAATGCCGACGTGACGCGGCTCGCCGAGCTGTCGCAGGCGGCAGGCGTGCTGCCCGAGCTCGAAGTGTTCGACGCCGGCCAGATCGAGTTCGCGAAACACCTGCTGCGTGCCGGCAAGGTGGCATCGCCGGCCTTCTTCCAGCTATGCCTCGGCGTGCCGGGCGGCTCGCCGGCGACGCCGCAGGCCATGGTCTATCTGGCCGGCCTGCTGCCGGAAGGTTCGCAATGGGCGGCCTTCGGCATCGGCGCACAGGAGTTTCCGATGGTGGCGCAGGCCGTCGTGCTCGGCGGCCATGTCCGCGTCGGACTGGAGGACAACCTCTACATCGAACGGGGCGTCTACGCGCCCTCAAACGCAGCCCTCGTCGAAAAGGCCGGCCGGATCGTCGACCTTCTCGGCGAGCACGTCGCCTCGCCGCAAGAGGCGCGCAACATATTGGGATTGAAATGACGACAAAGCCTTTCGCCAACGGCCCGCACGTTCCGGGTCTCGAATTCGCCTTCCGCGTGACGATGTACATGGGCGAGCGCATGCGCTTCGGCACCGGGGCGGCCGGGCTGGGCCGCGGCTATGCCAGCGCAGCGCACGGAATCATCGAGGGACCGCGCCTGAACGGAAAGGTGCTGGAGAACAGCGGCGGCGACTATGCGATCTTCCGCCCGGACCAGACGGTGCAGTTCAACGCGCACTACGTGCTCCAGGCCGACGACGGCACCTATATCTACATGAACAATTCCGGCTACCGCCACGGCACGCCCGAGGTCAACAAGCGCCTCGAGGCCAATGAGGTGCTCGACCCGTCGGAATATTATTTCCGCATGCGGCCGGTGTTCGACTGCCCGAAGGGCCCGCATGACTGGCTGACGCGCACGGTCATCATCGGCGCGGCCGACCGGCGCGAGGACCATTCGATCTTCGATTACTACGCCGTGGTTTGATCGGCCATGATGCGGCGGTCGGCCTCGTCGACATGCCGCAGATTGGCGCGCATGCGCTGCAGCAGGTCGCACAGCGCATCCTTGTCCGCGTCGCTGAAGCCAGCCAGCAGGGCCTGCTCGCGCTGGATGGCGACGGCGATGATGCGGTCGTGCAGCGCGACGCCCAGCGGCGTCAGGCAGAGAAGGCGCCGGCGGTCGCCGGCGTCGCTGCGGACGTGGCCCGTCTGCTCCAGGGCGCGGGCGCTGCGGCTGACGACCGACTTGTTGAGCGCCACCATCTCGACGATGCGGCTCGCGGTGATGCCCGGCTCGTTGGTGAGCGCCGACAGCACGCGCCACTCGTTGATGCCGACGCCGAACATCTTCAGGTAGATCCGCGACGCGCCCCATGACAGGCCGTTGTTGACGATGCTGAGATGGTGGGGAACGTAGTTCGCCGCGTCGATGGTGAGGCCGCCATCTTCCCGTGGCTTCACGCCTGCTTTCGTCATGCCGCCCGCGTCCTTGCTGAAATCGCCCGAAAGGCAATAAACTGTCCGGGCGGACTTACAAGCGGGACGAGCCCTCACCGTCTTTACCTTTCTTCACATTCGCCGCGAACTGCCGAAACGATCATGTCCCAGTCTGGCGTCATCGCAGCTCGACGCTGCCCAACCGGAAGGACTGAGACCATGGACGAGAACCTCGACAAGACCATCGACCACGAGCCCGCAACGCCGGAGACGGCGCCGCGTCGCTGGAACCGCGCATGGGTGGTCGGCGCGCTCGCCGTCGCCGCCGTTGGCGGCCTCGGCGTCGCCGCGGCGATGAGCAACGATTTCGGCCCCAGGCACATGCTGGAACGCGCCGGCTGGGGCGGCCCCGGCGGCCATCACGGACCCCACGGCCCGCGCGGCTTCGGCGGCCCCGGCTTCGACCACATGATGGACCGCATCGACGCCACGCCGGAGCAGAAGGAACAGCTGCGGACGATCATGCGCAACACCCGCAACGAGATCGAGCCGCTGATCGACAAGATGCGCGACTCGCGCGGCGCGGTGGTCGACATCCTCGGCGCCGAGACGATCGACCGCGCGGCGGCCGAGAAGCTGCGCAGCGAGCGGCTTGCGGACATCGACGCGGCGTCGCAGAAGGTCACCAACGCCCTGCTCGACGCGGCCGCTGTGCTGACGCCCGAGCAGCGCAAGGAGCTGCGCGAGAAATTCGAGGAGCGCCGCGGCTGGGGCCGGTGGTAGACTGGCCGGAAATCGCGGCGAGAGGTCAAAAGCATGGCGGCAAGCATACTGATCGTCGACGATGACGAACGGCTTTCCGCCATGCTGGCTGACTATCTGACGGGCAACGGATTCACCGTTGCCCGCGCGCCCAACGCCACGGCGGGACTTGCCGCCGTGGCGCGCGGCAATCCCGACGCCGTGGTGCTCGACGTGATGCTGCCCGATCTCGACGGGTTCGAGACCTGCCGCCGCATCAGGGCAGGCTCGGACGTGCCGGTGTTGATGCTCACCGCCAAGGGCGAGGAGACGGACCGGATCATCGGCCTCGAGCTCGGCGCCGATGACTACCTGCCGAAACCGTTCAACCCGCGCGAGCTTCTGGCGCGGCTGAAGGCCATCATGCGCCGCCGCACCGGCGCCGCCAGCCCGGCGGACGTGATGCGCTTCGGCCGGCTGGCGATCGACACCGGCTCGCGGCAGGTGCGGCTCGACGGCGAGGAGCGCTCGCTCACCAGCCACCAGTTCGAGCTTCTGGCGGCGCTCGCCCGCCATGCCGGGCGCACGCTGTCGCGCGAACAGCTGATGGACCTGGTGCGCGGGGCGGAGCTCGAAGCCTTCGACCGCTCCATCGACGTGCATGTCTCGCGCATTCGCGCCGCGATCGAGGACGACCCGAAGAACCCGCGCCGCATCGTCACCGTGCGCGGGGCGGGCTACGTCTTCGCGCGCTATCAGGACTGACGCATGATCCCGAACCGAAGGCCCGCGACAGCGAAAAGTGGAAACCGGCCTTCGGAAAAGATCATGCCTCCGCTACGGACCTAAGCTCATGCGCGCCCGCATCCGCTCCAGCCTTTTCCTGAAGATCTACGTCACCGTGCTGGCGACGCTGGCGCTGGTGGCGATTGCCAGCGCCGTCTTCGTGCGCCTCGGCCAGGACGAGGATGCGCGCGGCTGGGCCGAGCGGCGCGACAGTTTCATCGCCGCCATGGTGCCGGCCGACGCCGCGCCCGACGAGATGCGCTTCGCGCTGCGGCGCCTCGCCGTCGCCTTCGATGCCGCCATCGCCGTCTATGACGAGAACCGCCAGCTGATCGCCCGGGCCGGCCCGCCGCTGCCGCCCGACGTGCTGGAGCGCGCCGGCCGGCGCCATCGCGACGGCCGCCTCTTCGTCACCCAACTGGAGGACGGCCGCTACGTGGCCGCCCGGCTGAACGCGCCGCCCGGCCCCTCGCCGCGCGGGCCGCTGCTCTACCTCGCCATGATCGCAATGGTGATCGGCGTCGCCGCCTATCCGGTGGTGCGCCATCTCACCCGCCGCCTCGAGGGGCTGCGCAAGGGCGTGGAGAGCTGGGACGGCGCGCGGCTGGCGCGGGTGCCGGTGGACGGCAGCGACGAGGTGGCCGCGGTGGCGGCAAGCTTCAACGCCGCAGCCGAGCGGATCGAGAAGATGGTGGCGGCACACCGGGCGCTGCTCGCCAATGCCAGCCACGAGCTGCGCTCGCCGCTGGCGCGGCTGCGCATGGCGACGGACCTCTACCAGGACAATCCGCGCGACGCGACGCGCGACGAGATCGTCCGCAACCTGACCGAGCTCGACCTGCTGGTGGAGGAAATCCTGCTCGCCAGCCGGCTCGACCATGTCGAGGCGCTGGAGACGCGCGAGCGGATCGACCTGCTGGCGCTTGTCACGGAAGAAGCCGCACGCAACGGGCTGACGGTCGACGGCGCGGCGGCGACGGTGGACGGCGACCCGCGCCTTTTGACCCGCCTCGTGCGCAACCTCATCCAGAACGCCCAGCGCCACGGCGCGCCGCCGGTTGAGGTCTCGCTGGCGATGGATTCAGGCCGGCCGGTGCTCACCGTGCGCGACCATGGCGAGGGCATCGCCGAGGCCGACCGCACGCGCGTCTTCGAGCCGTTCTTCCGCCCCAGCGGGCGCAGCGAGCGGGCCGGCGGCTGGGGGCTGGGCCTGTCTCTGGTGCGCCAGATCGCGGCGCATCACGGCGCGTCTGTGCAGATCGATGCGCCGAAGGGCGGCGGGACGGCCTTCGTGGTGCGTTTTCCGGCGGGGTGAGGTGGTGGGAGGCGCGCATCACCTCCCAAGCTCACCAGATCAGCGCTTCGACGCCTTGTGCTGAATCGGATTCTCCAGCCGGCCGAGGCCCGGCACGGTGATGCCGATGGTGCCGGTCATCTTGTTCATCAGCACGCTCTTGTGGCCGCGGCGGAAGCGGCCTTCGCCCTTGCCGGTGGTGCCGAAGGAGATGATGTCGCCCGGCTCCAGCGTGAAATAATAGCTGGCTTCCGACAGGCATTTCTCGATCGAGAAGCGGAAGTTCGAGGTGCGGTCGCGGGTGAAGACCTCGCCGTCGATGTCGGCCACCACGTCGATCTCGTTGGGGTTGGCGATCTCGTCGCGCGTCGTCAGCCAGGGGCCGATGGGGCCGAACGTGTCGGTGCCCTTCGAGCGCGTGTGGTAGACGTAATAGACGTCGCGGTCGTCCTCGCCGTTCAGCCGCCGCCACTTGTAGAATTCCGGATGCGCCATGTCCGGGTCGTAGGTGACGGCGATGCTGTCCTTCTGGAACTTCAGGCCGTGCGAGGTCACGTCATTGTGGATCGCATAGCCGAAGACGTAGTCGAGGATCTCGCTTTCCGGCACGTCCTTGGCGCGCTTGCCGATGATGGCGCAGATTTCCGGCTCGGGGATCACCGCGCCCCATTCGGGGTCGAGCACGATCGGCTTTTTGTGGCCCTGCAAGGCCGAGGGCGGCTTGAGGAAATAGTTCGGCACGCCCGGGTCGACATGCGCCTGCTTCATCAGCTCCTTGTTGTTGAAGGCGACGCCGAGGATTTTCGACGGGTTGGTCACCGGGGCCAGCCAGTCGATGCTTTCCTCGTCCACCGCCGGGGCCTTGTCGGCCGCATCGGCGATGCGCTTCAGCAGCGCCGCGTCCTGGCCCGCCTGCTCGATCAGGTCGAGCATGGAGGCGGGCGCCTCGATGCCCGCCGCGGCGCAGACGGCGGCGAGCTCGCGCGCGCCGTTTCCGGTTGAGACATAGACGACTTTCTTGCCGCCCTTCAGGCCGGTGGCGAATTTCATTGGCGTTCCTCCAGGAAGTCGTTTCGCGCTGCGGCTGCCGCACGCGCCATTGGACCATATCGTACCGGGCAGGCGTGGCCAGCGCTTGTCGCCACCGTTCTTATTTCACATAATGAAATGAACAGGGGGTGGCATTGATGCGTTCCTACGATCCGCTCAAGACGGTCGAGAAGACACTGATCGTCCTCGAAGAATTGAACAGGCACCCGGCACGCCGCGTCAGCGACCTCAAGGCCGCGACCGGCATACCCGCCCCTTCGCTCGTGCGGATCCTGGAGACGCTGGTGGGAATTGGATATGTGCGCCAGATGTCGCGCATGAGCGGCTACTGCCTGACCGAAAAGGTGCAGGCGCTGGCCGCCGGCTATCACGGCCTGCCGGAAGTGTTCGAGGGCGCCAGGCAGGCGGCCGACGCCTTCACGCGCGACATGCTGTGGCCGGCCTCCATCGCCACCTTCGACGCCGACGCCATGGTGGTGCGCTACAGCACCATTCCGGCGAGCCCGCTGTCGCACAAGCAGTCGACCATCAATGCCCGCCTCGACATGCTGACGCGCGGACACGGCCGCGCCTATCTCGCCTTCTGCGCCGAGGAGGAACGCCGCTACGTCTACGACGTGCTGGTGCGCGCGTCCCTCTACCGCGGCACCGTCGAGGAACTGGAAGCGGAGATGGCGCCGGTCATCGCCAGCGCGCGCCGGCTCGGCGTCGCCCGCCGCGATCCGCAGGTCGAGACGGGCACGACGACGCTCGCCATTCCGGTGTGGGTCGGCACGCGGCTCGTCGCCACGCTCGGCACCACCTTCTTCCGCAACAGCGTGCGCGACCAGTCGCCCATCGTGCAGCGGCTGCTGGCCGCCGGCGAGCAGATCCGCGCATGGACAGGCACGCCAGCGAGGCTCGACGCATGACGCATGACAACGGCATGGACCGCATCGCGGACCGGATGGCGATCGCGTCGCTGTCCGACCGCTTCGGCCGCGCGCTCGACACCAACGACCTCGCCATGTTCCTGTCGATCTTCGCCGAAGACGTCGACTATCGCAGCGGTCCCCGCCATCTGCCCGGCATCGCCGCGCTGGAAGCGTTCTTCACCCAGCGCGCCGCCGGCGGGCGCGTGTCGCGCCATTTCTACAGCGGGCTGATCATCGCCTTCGACGGCGCGGAGAGCGCCACGGCGTCGAGCAACTGGATCACCTTCGGCGGCGCCGGCGCGCTGCCGATCCCGGGCACCGAGCCTTTCATGGTGGCCGACGTGCATGACGACTATCGCCGCATCGGCGGGCGCTGGCTGATCACGCGGCGCGAGATCGTGCCCGTCTTCCGCAACGACGATGCGGCGCCGCCCGTGCCGCCGGCAGGCGCGAAGCCATGAGCGTGCGCATGATCCCCGTGCAGGGCGGCACGCTTGCCGCCGAGACCGCCGGCGCGGGACCGGACATGGTCTTCGTGCACGGCTTCTCGCTCGACCGCCGCTCCTGGCAGCCGCAGGTGGCACATTTCGCGTCCACCCACCGCGTCACCACCTACGACCTGCGCGGCTTCGGCCAGTCGTCGCTGCCCGACGGCGACTACGAGCATGGCGACGACCTTCTGGCAGTGATGGATGCGCAGGGCATCGAGAAGGCGCTGCTGGTCGGGCTCTCGCTCGGCGCAAACGTCGCCATGACTTTTGCCGCGCGCTATCCGCAGCGGCTGAACGGTCTGGTGCTGGCCTCGCCCGGCCTGCCCGGCCATCCGTGGAAGACGGAGCGTCCGCCGGAAGCTGCGGCCCGCGTCGCGGCGGCGGAGGGCATCGAAGCCGGCAAGCGCTTCTGGCTCGACCATCCGCTCTTTGCCAATCTGGCGCGCGCACCCCATATGCGCGGCTTGATCGAGATCATGGTGCGCGACTATTCCGCATGGCACTGGCAAGGCGAGGGTCGGGGCGCGCGCCTCGCGCCGCTGCCGTCCGGGCTCGAAGGCATTCAGGTGCCGACGCTGGTGATCAGCGGGCGGCACGACGTGGACGGCTATCGCGAGATCGCCCGCCACATCGCAGACAGGATCGCAGGCGCAGCGTTCGCCGAGGTGGCCGAGGGCGGCCACATGGTGAACATGGACGCGGCGGACGCATTCACCTCCCTCGTGGAGGATTTTTCAAGGCGGCTTCCCCAAGACGGCCGCTGAGCAGAGAGGCAGACATGAGCAATTCGATACCGCTCGATCTCGAGCGTCCCGGAACCTTTGTCTATACGGAAGAGATGGCGCTGCACGGCTACCGGCTGACCCAGTTCGGCCTGTCGCTGCGCAAGCCAGCCAACCGCAAGCGCTTCCTGGCCGACGAGGCCGGCTACATGCACGAGTGGAACCTGCACGACGACGAGATCGCCATGGTGCGCGCCCGCGACTGGACGAGCCTGCTCGCCGCCGGCGCCCATTTGCAGGCGATCCTCAAGATCGCGGCGACGCTGGGCATGAACCTCTACGACATCGGCGCCCACAATGCCGGCCTGACCGCGCAGGAGATGATCAACATCTGCCCGCGCCGCATCTCGGCCCTGCCCGGCGGTGCGCACTGATGGCCCGGATCGTCGGCGGCTTCGGCATCTCGCACACGCCCTCCATGGGCATCGAATATGACAAGGGCATCGCCAACGGGTTCGACCCGCGCTGGCAGGAATGGTTCGACGGCACGCGCGCCGCGAAGGAATGGCTCGCCGCGATCCGGCCGGACCGCTTCGTCATCATCTATAACGACCATCTCAACCATTTCGACTTCTCCGCCTATCCGACGCTGGCGATCGGCGTGGCCGAGACGTTCCCGCAGGCCGACGAGGGCTGGGGGCCGCGCCCCTTCCCCAACCTGCCCGGCGACACCGAGATGGGCATGCACCTGACCACGCGCCTCGTGCGCGGCGGCTACGACCTCACCGTGTGCCAGGACCTCGCCGTGGACCACGGCATCTATTCCTGGCTGCCCTATCTGATGGACACGCCGTGGGAGGTGCCGATCACCCCCATCGCCATCAACATGGTGCGCCAGCCGATCCCGACCTCGGAACGGCTGCACGGTTTCGGCAAGGCGCTGCGTGCGGCGATCGAGGCGTTTCCGGGCGACGAGCGCGTCGTTGTCGTCGCCACCGGCGGCATGTCGCACCAGATCAGCGGCGCCCGCTTCGGCATCGCCAATGAGACGCTGGACCGCTACTTCCTCGAAAAGCTCAAGGACGAGGTGGCCGAGCTGGTCGCCATCCCGCAGGAGGAACTGATGCGGCTGGGCGGCACCGAGGCCGCCGAGCTCGCCATCTGGTTCGCCATGCGCGGCGCGCTGTCGGACGACCTCAAGGAAGTGCACCGCTACTACACGTTCCCCTATATCACCGGATGCGGGGTGATCGTGTATGAGGAAGCGGCCTGAGGCTGGAGCGGAGAGGACCGGGCCGCTATGGTCGCATCCATGACGGAGCGCCCGACACCTTCGCAACGCGCGGCCTATCGCGCCTTCCGCACCATCACGACGCGCTGGATGGACAATGACGTCTATGGCCATATGAACAATGTGGTCCATTATTCGCTGTTCGACACGGCCGTGAACGGATGGCTGGTAGAGAAAGGCGTGCTCGACATCCTCGCCGGCGCGCGGATCGGGCTGGTGGTGGAGACGAACTGCCGCTACTTCGCCGAGCTTGCTTTTCCGGACGTGGTGACGGCCGGATTGCGCGTGGCGCGGATCGGCAATTCCTCGGTGCGCTACGAGGTCGGCCTGTTCCGCAACGAGGACGAGCAGGCTGCGGCGGACGGTTTGTTCGTCCATGTCTATGTGGACCGCGCGACGCGCCGGCCGGCGCCGCTCGACGATGCGCTGCGCACGGCCCTTCAGGAGATCGCGGCATGACGAAAAGCGATGCAGACCGCCTGACCGAGCTCGAGATCCGCTCCGCCGAGCAGGAGCACACCATCGCGGAACTCTCCGACCAGCTTGCGGAGCAATGGAAGGTGATCGAGCGCCTGCAGAAGAAGCTCGACGCGCTGACCGAGCGCTTCCTCGCGCTGGAGGACCAGGCGCAGCCCGACGTGCCGGTGACCAAGCCGCCGCACTGGTGAGGCGTCAAATTCTCGCCAAGCAGGCCGGCTAGAGCAGTTCCGGCCAAACGGAATCGCCACGCGGTCCCGGATGGCCGACGGTTCGCCCGCCTGTCCCCTCCCGCCTTCCGGAAGCGCCTTGAAGAGAACGCGGCTCTATTCCCTCGTGCTTGCGACGCTGGTTGCCGGAACCAGCCTCGGCCTCCAGTTCGTGCCCGAAACCATCCTCTTCCGGCAGCGGCTGCTCTTCCCGGTGCTGGAGATGGACCCGGCGCGGCCGCTTCAGGCCTTCGACCACCGCACGCATGACGGGCTCAACCTGCGCTCATGGTACAAGCCGCCCGAGGCCGGACACCCGGTCATCGTCTATTTCCCCGGCCGCGACGGCAATATCCTGTTCAAGCCCTGGCACCTGTTCGAGCTGGCGGAGAGGGGCTACGGGCTGCTACTGGCCGGCTATCGCGGCTATGGCGGCAATCCGGGCCGGCCGCGCGAATTCGACATGCATCTGGACGCCGTCTCCCTGGTCACGCAGGCGGCCGATACCGGGCTCATGGCGGACGGCTACGTGCTCTACGGCTATTCGATGGGCTCGGCCTTCGCCGCCAATGCGGCGGGAGGGCTCACACCGATGGGCCTGATCCTCGAAGCGCCGATCAGCCGCTTCATCGACGCCGTGCGCCAGCAGGCGCGCTTCGTGCCCGGCTGGATGGTGCGCACCCGCTTCGACAACGTCTCACGGCTGGCGCAGCTCTCGCTGCCCATCCTGCTGCTGGCGGGCGGCGAGGACCATGTCACGCCGTTCGCCTTCGCGACGCTGCTGGCAGAGGTGAGCCAGCCGCATTCGACGCTGCATGTGGTGGACGACGCCAACCACTTCACCATCATCCGCCGCGGCGGCAGGGCGATCGTGGAGTCCTTCCTCGAACGGCTGACGCCGCCGCATATGGAAACCGCGCGCGCCGACGATGCCGGTCGGCCAGCTGATGCGCGGCATGGCTTGGCCGTGTCCCGTGGCCGGGATATTCTCTAGCATCTGCGGCGAGGCGCGAGGGCGCCGTGAGGGAGGAGTGGCATCGTGACGGGGAACGACGATCGCATGGCGCGTGCCGGCGCCTATGTGCTTGGCCTGCTGGACGACCATGCGCGCGAGCGCGCCGAGCGCGACATGCTGACCGACCCCGAATTCCTCGCCTGCGTGGCGCGCTTCGCCAGCCAGGTGCGCCCGCCCGCCCATGCGGCGCCCGAAGCCTGGGAGGCCGTGGCCCGGCACATCACCGAGCTGCCGCAGATGAAGGGCATGAAGGAGGGCGCCGTTGCACCCGCGCCGGGCGCGCTGCTGCCGGGGGACGGGGCGAAGGCGCATGCCGGAAACTTGCGCGCGGTGGGCACCAGCCCGTCGGCCCTCGGCGGCGCGCGCGGGTCCATCCTGGCGGCGAGCCTGCTGGTCGCGCTCTGCATCGGCTATGCCGGCGGGCTGCTGACCGCGCCGGCGGCAGGCGCCTGCGCGACGTCCATACAGGCGGCGGCCGTGTCGCCGGCGCGGTAATCCGCGCGCCTGCGGCATATAAAAAGGCCGCCGGACCGTTCCGGCGGCCTTCAACGTCCCGCGGGACGGCGATCAGTAGGGGCAGGCGCTGTCGGTGCTGAAATCGTGCACCTTGACCGTGCCGGCGATGATATCGGCCTTGGCCTTGTCGACGGCGGCCTTCATTTCGTCGGTGATCAGGGCCTTGTTGTTGTCGTCGAGGGCATAGCCCACGCCGTCCTCGGCGAGGCCGAGATTCTTGATGCCGCCCTCCAGCGTGTCCGCCTTGGCATTGGTGAAGGCGTCGTAGACGGCCACGTCGACCCGCTTCAGCATGGAGGTGAGCACCTTGCCGGGATGCAGGGCGTTCTGGTTGGAATCGACGCCGATGCCGAGCTTGCCGGCATCCGCCGCCGCCTGCAGCACGCCGACGCCGGTGCCGCCGGCCGCGTGATAGATCACATCCGCGCCCTGGCTGATCTGGTTGTTGGTGATCTCGGCGCCGCGCGTCGGATCGTTCCAGGCCGCCGGCGTGTCGCCGGTATAGTTGCGCAGCACCTTGGCATCGGCCCTGGCCGCCTTGACGCCGCCCACATAGCCGCATTCGAACTTGCCGATGAGCGGCACCTGCATGCCGCCGACGAAGCCGACCGTGCCTGTCTTGGAGGCCATCGCGGCGAGGATGCCGACGAGATAGGAGCCTTCCTGCTCCTTGAACACGACCGACTGCACGTTGGGCTGCTCCACCACCATGTCGATGATGGTGAACTTGGTGTCGGGGAACTGCGGCGCGACCTTTTCGAGCGCGGCGGCCCAGTTGAAGCCGGCCATCACGATCGGGTTGCGGCCGTCCTCGGCGAAGCGCAGCAGCGCCTGCTCGCGCTGGGCGTCGTTGGAGATCTCGAACTCGACATAGCCGATGCCGGTCTCCTTCTTGAACTTCTCGGCGCCGTCAAAGGACGCCTCGTTGAACGACTTGTCGAACTTGCCGCCGAGATCGAACAGCAGCGCCGGCTGGATGTCCTGCGCCAGCGCCGGCAAGGACATCGCCGCGGCAACCAGCAGACCGAGAACCATTCTCTTCATGTGATCCACACCCCTGTCGGTTTCATTGCGCCTGCCCGGCAGATGCCGGGTCATTCTTGGCGGGACAGGCCCGCTTGGCCATCACTGTCGCATGGGGATGGCCAAAACTCCACGCGCAATTTCATGCTCCGAAAGGCGCATTGCCGGCCGGGAACGGGCCGGCAGGCGACCGCGAAACCGCCCGCCTCAGGCCCCGGCGGCGGCCTGCGGCATGGGGCAGGACACGCCGGTGCCCTGCAGGCCGCAATAGCCGTAGGGGTTCTTGGCGAGATATTGCTGGTGGTCTGCCTCGGCGAAATAGAAGCTCGGCGCCGGCGCGATCTCGGTGGTGATGCGGCCGTTGCCCTTCGCATCCAGCGCCGCCTGATAGGCGTCGCGCGAGGCGAGCGCCGCCGCGTGCTGCGCATCGGTGGTGGTGTAGACGGTCGAGCGGTATGTGGTGCCGACATCGTTGCCCTGGCGCATGCCCTGGGTAGGATCGTGGCTCTCCCAGAAAATCTTCAGCAGCTCCTGGAAGCTCACGACCTGCGGGTCGTAGACCACCTTGACCACCTCGGCATGGCCGGTGAGGCCGGTGCAGGTCTCCTGATAGGTCGGGTTGGGGGTAAAGCCGCCGGCATAGCCGACCGCCGTCACCCAGACGCCGTCGGTCTGCCAGAACAGGCGCTCCGCGCCCCAGAAGCAGCCCATGCCGAAATAGACCGTCTCCAGCCCTTCCGGATAGGGGCCGTGCAGCGGCCGGTGCGAGACGAAATGGTCGGTCGCCGTCGGGATCGGCCGGTCGCGGCCGGGCATCGCCTCCGACTGCGCCGGCATCCTGGTCTTCTTGTTCAAAAGGTCGCCGAGGAAAAACATCATGGCCTCCGTGGCTTGCGGCGTCGCATGAGCTGCGGCCGCCAGGGTTGAACTTTCCTGCGCGGGAGAGGCAGCAAGCCCCTCCCGGTCATGCCGCGGCGAGGCCGTTCCCGCGCCGCCGCCTGTATCCGGCCGCATAGGCCAGCAGGGCAAGGACGAGAAAGACCGCGAAGCCGGGCATGGCGAGCACCGCGTCGAGCGCGCCCCGGACCGCATCGCCGCCGCGCGCACGCGCAAAATCCTCCGCGCCGGCCAATGTCTGCGCCGACAGCGCGCGCCAGCTCTCCGCCAGCGGCGTCATGACCAGCATGTCGGCGGCGATCGAACGCGTCGCGTCGATCACCATCAGCACGACGGCGACGGCGAGTGCGAAGGTCGCGATCAGTCGCAAGACAAAGCGGAACATGGCGGCGTCCGTGAGCGAGTGATTTTTTTGAAGCGCACACGGCCATCCCTCCGGATCCGCCGTCGCGCGCCCATTTGCGGCTTCCAAGTCCCGAAGCCGTCTCCCGGCCGCGGAACATGCTCCTAAGATAGGCCGCCGCGCCCCGCGCTTCAATCGCCGCCGGCGCAGGCGGCACCGGAGGGAGCGGCGGCACGAAAGCGCGAGGCGCCGGCGAAATGGCTGCGGTTGTGCACTTGGCAGCGGCGGCTTTATCGACTAGATCAGCCGCGCGACCGGCTTGCGAGCCGGCTATGCCCGGACAGGTGGCCGAGTGGTTGAAGGCGCACGCCTGGAACGCGTGTATACGGGAAACCGTATCGAGGGTTCGAATCCCTCTCTGTCCGCCAAACACCGCCGATTGCCGCATACAATGCCTATTTGCCGCCGATCACCGCACGCCACCAAAAATTGGTGTGATCAACTTCTAATCCCATGCCGCAGCCCTATAAGCCTGAAGGCTAGAACTGATCGCGTTCGGCCCATAGCCGTCATTCACATCCTTCGGAGGATGGCTGGGGGCCAGTTCGAGAGTGAGGTGGCGCTTCGAAGAAATGGGTTCGACTGAATAGGTTTCTGACCAAACGACGCTATACTCTCGCTCCTGAGGACGCCCTCGTTGCGACGACGGCGTCTTTTAGCTCTGAGAGAGCGGCAGGCACTAAATCATGTCTATCTTTCGCGTATTCAATGAAATCGACATTGTAGGTGTGCTTATTCGCTTCTCGTAATGAAGGGTGTTCAAATTTCGGTACAAGCGCGTAGTGTCTGTGATCCGATTTTGCTTTTGCATTGATGTCTTCCAGAACGAGCTGGATATCTGGGTCCCCCATGGAATAGCCAATGAATAGAACTGTATTTACGGTGCATAACGCCTTGATAGTCTCGTAGACTCCAGGATTGTCTGCTTTGGCGTTGAAGTAAGATTTTCTGTCAAGAACAATATTTGATGTATCAGTAACACACCCGTGTACTTTTAATATGACGCGAGCAGGAGATCTTAGATCTGAAATTAGATTGTTATATGTAAAAATCCGAACCTGGTGAGCTGAAGTGCCTCCACTAAAATACTCGAAATTTTTCTCAATAAGTTGATCATAGTTCGTAGTAATACAGATTTTTGGATCAAGTGAAAGAATGTCCTCATATATATTCGAAATTGGAGCAGGATTCAGGCGGAATTTCTTCTCGAGTATTGCTCTTCTATCCGCCGGGAGAATTTGGCTATTTATGAGCTCTGCGGCGTCTAGAAGTCGACCGTATCGAATAAGTTTTTTTATTAAATCCTGATCCTTCTTGAGGAGAACTTTTTCTGCCATTTGTTCAAGCAAATTCGTCCAAGATGGCATTGCTCCGTGAGCCGCCTTTGAAAGACCGGCGCCCAAAAACATCACAACGCGACGCTCTGCCAACTCGGTTATCAAGGTTGAAGGCCAAGAAACCATCTTTTAAATTCTCACAGATATTGCCTCGGCCAATTGGCCGATGATTTCCTTGTAAGTGCGAGCTTGGCTATACTGACTGCCTACAAGGCCATCTCCCGAGCTGAGTGCGACAATCGGTGCATTCACGCTCTGAGCCAGCGGTATAAGGCTGTAAAGGTTTGGGACATCTCCGAGATGAGGTTGCAGGTGTGAATCCCCAGCAAACGACTGTAGATAAACCGAGATTTCGTTTGGAATGTCCTGAATTATACGTTCATAGGCCTTCGTAGGCCGCTTTATGCCTGCCTTCGCCTTAGCAATGTACTGCTGAAGCGTGTAGCCAAGAAACCCATTCTTAATATTCAGTTCCTTGGTGATATCATAGTCATTTAATCCATTAGGGTTGAGGCGATCTGATTGCTCAAGGCCAACTTCATAGTATTCGATCCAGCCACGCATCCATCGAGATATATTTCTGATACCCAATACGCTAAAAGCGTCGGCGCCAAGAGGTGCTATGAAATTATCCGATGACAATAAAACGGATCTATTCAGCGCTCCGAGCGAGGGGCTGACATCTATAAATACAAAGTCGTAGTCGTTCTTGATAGTTTCTAGGTAGGAGTAGAGCCAGTTTGTTCGACGAAAACCGCCCGCTTTTCCAGTAGGCAGCTCCGCCCAAGCCGAGGATAACTCATCTTCAAATGTAGAAAATCGCGGGTGTCCAGGCAGAAGGTCGACATTGAAACGATTTGTGCTCGACCTTATAGGTCGTATTTTTGTGTTAATCTCAGCATCGCCGCTTAGGATCGGACCCACAAGGTCTAGGATTGTCTTAGATTTTGTCTCTTCCTTTTCGCCACTGGCGGGCCAATACAGATCAATAGTCTTTGTATCCCCTAATACAAACTGAGTTATATTGCATTGTGGGTCGCAATCGATTATTAATACTCTCTTCTTCTTCTCAATTGAAAAATAAGCTGCAATATTTCCTGTTAGAGTTGTCTTTCCGACGCCGCCTTTGTTATTAAAAAAGCATATGGACTTCATGTTCGTACCCCGGAAATGGTCGGCGTGGCGGTCAATTTAGGTCTCGATTTTGGTATTTGAGAACCTTATGGCACTATGTCTCAAGACAACATTGTGACTTAGTCGGCATGCCGCTTCAAGGGGTTGATGGCTACGCAGCAGTTTCGTTGTCGTCAGCCAAAATACTTCCGATTGGAACCGTCTGCTGTCCGTGCTGCCCTGTCTTACCACCGCGATACACTGGGCGTCCGATGCCAAGCGAACGACCCCTCTCCGCCCATGGCTACTTGCTCGCACCCTATGCCTAGCCGACAGCCTTGATCATCGTCGTCGCTGAGCGAAATCCGAATATGGGTTTCAGTATGCCGATCGACCTGCGGGAATGCACCTCGAACCCGCGCCGCTGGTAGAGTTCCTGCGCCCTGGGGTTCCCGTCGATCACGTCGAGACGAACATGCGTCAGGCCTCTCGTGACGGCATGGCGCTCGATCGCATCGAGCAGGGCCGACCCGACGCCGAGGCTGCGCGCCTCCGGACGCACGAAGATTCCGTCCATCAGCAGCGTCCCCGGCTCGCATTTCCGCTCCAGGATCCCGATCATCAGGCCGCGGCCGATGCCGCCGAGCCAGCCATAGACGTTCGCCATCTCGTTCAACCGCCCGCCGACAAAGGCGCCGTCCGGCGTCTTGAAGCCTGCGACGCCCAGAAAGGTGCCGTCCCTGGCCACAGCGCTGATCGCATGGCTGGGGTCCAGAACCTGCTCGAGAAAGGCGATTGCCTTGTGCTCCGGGCCGAGCGGATAGCGGAGTTTGCGCGAGAAGGCCGCCCAATAGCCGGCGGCGGCGATCCCGCGGTGTTCCGGCCGAAACTTCGCTTCGACGGTGAAATCCGCATCGCCGCCGCTCACGTCAATCATCGTTTCTTCCCCTGTCGCACCTCGCGCAGATAGGGGCTCCGTGGCGATGCTTCCACTGCGACATGGGCTCGGCGTCCAATCGAGGTCCGCCGCGCCGTCGCCCGGTGACGGCCGGCGTCACTTCCTTCCGAACCAGCCGATGCCGAGAAGCCAGAGCACGCCGGCGGCGATGGCGGCGAGGCCTGCCCAGGTGCCCAGATGCAGTCCCAGGAAGGCGGGGCCCCACTCCACCAGACGCGGCGCGATGCCGATGGCGAATGCCGCGACCACGACGGCGATGGCGATGCGCTTGCCGGAGCGTTCCAGCGCGCCGGCGACGTCCATGTTTCCCGGGATCACGATCTCCGCCCGCAGCCGCCCTTCGCTGATGCGGCGCAGCGCGCCGCCGACCAGCCCCGGCGCGTCCTCGGCGAGGGCGATCGCCTCCTCTCCAAACCCGGACAGCCGCGCCATGACCTCCTGCGGCGAGACCCGCGACACGAGCTCGCGCTCGACGAAGGGGCGCGCGGCCGAAATGGTGTCGAAGCCCGGATCGAGCAGTTTCATCGTGCCGTCGGCCGTCGCCAGCGCCTTCAGCAGCAGGGCCAGGTCCGCCGGCAGGCTGAGCTTCGCGTCACGCACCATGTCCATCAGGTCGCCGACGGCACGCGACAGATCCAGCCCGGCGCGGGCATGGCGGGCGATGAAGCGGGCGCTGTCCGCCTCCAGCTGGTCCTGCCCGGCGTCGCCGCCCTCCCCCCAGGAGAGAAGCGTGCGCGACAGCGCTGCCGCATCCTTGGACACGATCGCGCGCAGCAGTGCGATCATTTCGCGCTGGCGCGCCCTGGTCAGCCGCCCCACCATGCCGAAATCGATGAACGCCACCCGGTTTCCGGCCAGCGCGAAGAGATTTCCGGGATGCGGATCGGCATGGAAGACCCGGTCGACCAGCACCATGTTCATGAACGCATTGGCGCCCGCCCGCGCCAGCGCCGGCCCGTCGAGCGCCGCGGCCGCGAGGGCTTCGCGGTCCCGCGGCTGAATTCCATCGACCAGGTCCTGCACGAGGAGATCGCGCGAGGAGAGGTTCCTGTGAACCGCCGGTATGGTGACGTCGGCCAGATGGGCGAGGTTGGCCGCCACCTCCTCGCCGTTCGACGCCTCCTCCGTCAGGTCAAGCTCCGCATGGATGGCGCGGGCAAGCTCCCGCACCATCGCGCGCGGCCGGTAGCGGGCGATGTCGGCAGAGAGCCGCTCGGCCTGCGCCGCGGCGAGCTCCATGAGCCGCAGGTCGGCGGCGACCTGCGCCTCCTGCCCCGCGCGGGTGACCTTGACGACGACGGCGCGGCCGTCCTTCAGCCTGGCGCGATAGACCTGCGCGATCGATGCCGAGCCGACCGGCTCGGTGTCGAACGCCTCGAATATCTCGTCCCTGCCCGCGCCGAGCAGCGCGTCGATGCGCGGCGACATCACTTCCCATGGCAGCGGCTCCACGGAGGATTGCAGCTTGGCCAGTTCGTCCGCCCACTCGGCGGGGAGCAGATCGCGGCGGGTCGAAAGGATCTGGCCCAGCTTCACGAATACCGGACCGAGCGCCTCGAATGCCTTGCGCAGGCGCTCCGGCGTGAGCGGCCCGTCGGCATCCCGCCCGCCCGCCAGCCCGACGGACCGCAGCAGCACCCCGCCTCCGAAGCGGGTGAACACGGCAAGTATCTCCGCCGAACGTTTGCTGTCGCCAAGAGGATGCTTCATCATTCAGCTCCACGGTATCGGCCGGCCCGATGTGGAAGATAGCATGCGATGTGCGCCCGTCTTCCCGCAGCCGGAACATTCGATCAGGAGCGCCGGCCCGTCCAGTCGCAGAGCGGTCGAGGCGCGCGGCAGATTTTCGGCGGCCGGTAACTTTTGATTTCAATCCTGCGGTGAGCCAAGCGGCTGATATGCTGCGCTTTTCCCCGCGTCATGCTTGATTGGACAATGTCGCGCCTGCGCTCCCCCGCGGCAAAAATTTACCTTTTGTTAACCATTTCGCCGGTACACCGAAGCAATCGAAAATTTACCAAGATGACTGATGTGTTAACGCAACCCCGGCCGATCCGCCTCAAGGGGCGGTCCTTTCTCGCGCTCGCGCTGACCCCGGAGATGCCCTTCGAGGACTGGCTGGCGCGCCTCGACGATCTCGCGGCGCGGTCGGCCGGATTCTTCCTGCGCCGGCCGGTGGTGCTCAATGTCGAGGAGCTGGACGTCGACCGCGCGCAGCTGCGCGAACTCGTCGCCCAGCTCGCCGCGCGCAATGTGCGCGTCATGGGCATCGAAGGCGCACGCCCGTCGGCGCTGGGCGCCGACCTGCCGCCCGCCATGACCGACGGACGCCCCGCCTCGGATTTCGAGGCGCCCGTCGCCGAAGAGGGCGATGAGGATGCACCGCCGGCCGCGGCGGAGGTCGAGGACGTGGCGCCGGCCATGGCGCCGCAGCCGCTCAGGGCGATGCCCTCCATCATCGTCACCGAACCGGTGCGCTCGGGCCAGTCGCTGTTCTTCCCCGAGGGCGACGTGACCGTCGTCGGCTCGGTTGCGTCGGGCGCGGAGATCGTCGCCGGCGGCTCGATCCACGTCTACGGCACGCTGCGCGGACGGGCGATGGCGGGCACCACCGGCAACGGCGCGGCGCGCATCTTCTGCCGCAAGCTCGAGGCGGAGCTGATCGCCATCGACGGCTTCTACAAGACGGCCGAGGACATGGAGCCCGACCTGCGCGGCAAGGCGGTGCAGATCTGGCTCGACGGCGAGACGATCAAGGCGGGGACGCTCGGCTGAGCCGCGTGCTCCGCCGCACAAACAGGAGAGGTCAATGGGCAAAGTAGTCGTGGTCACATCGGGCAAGGGCGGGGTCGGCAAGACGACGTCGTCGGCCGCGCTGGGCGCCGCCCTCGCGCAAGGGGGCGAAAAGGTCGTGGTCGTGGACTTCGACGTCGGCCTGCGCAATCTCGACCTGGTGATGGGCGCCGAGCGGCGCGTGGTCTACGACCTCGTCAACGTGATCCAGGGCGAGGCCAAGCTCACCCAGGCGCTGATCCGCGACAAGCGGCTGGAAACGCTCTACCTGCTGCCGGCCTCGCAGACGCGCGACAAGGACAACCTCACCCCGGAAGGCGTCGAGAAGGTCGTCGCCTCGCTGCGCAAGGCCTTCGACTGGGTCGTCTGCGACAGCCCGGCGGGCATCGAGAGCGGCGCGACGCTGGCCATGCGCCATGCCGACGCGGCGATCGTGGTGACCAACCCGGAAGTCTCCTCGGTGCGCGATTCCGACCGCATCATCGGCCTGCTCGATTCCAAGACGGTCAAGGCCGAGAACGGCGAGCGCATGGAGAAGCACCTGCTGCTCACCCGCTACGACCCGGCCCGCGCCCAGCGCGGCGACATGCTCAAGGTGGACGACGTTCTCGACATCCTGTCGATCCCGCTGCTCGGCATCATCCCGGAGAGCATGGACGTGCTGCGCGCCTCCAATGTCGGCTCGCCGGTGACGCTTGCCGACGGCACCAGCGCGCCGGCCCGCGCCTATTTCGACGCCGCGCGCCGCCTCAAGGGCGAGGAGCTGCCGATCACGATTCCCGGCGAGAAGCGCGGCTTCTTCGGCAAGATCTTCGGGAGGAAAGCGGCATGAATTTCTTCCGCGTCTTTTCCCGCTCGCAGTCGTCGGCGCCGGCGGCGCGCGAGCGCCTGCAGGTTCTGCTCGCCCATGAGCGCGCCGCCACCAGCGGCGATTCCGAGCTCGTCTCCAAGCTGCGCGACGAGATCCTGCGCGTGATCTCCAAGCATATGGAGATCGACCACGACAAGGTCAGCGTGAAGATGGATCGCGGCGCGCAGGTCACCACGCTCGCCGTCGACATCGAGATCCCGTTCGAAGCGGGCAAGAAGAAGGCGGCCTGACGGTCTCCTCGCGCAAACCCCTGGTACTCAAAGGAGCGATCCAATGACCCGACTCGCACTTCTGGAACGGCTGAAGGAAGTCCAGCAGATGCCCCGATATCAGGGACGCGACATCACGACGATCAGCGCCATGCTTTCGACGCAGGCGCTGGCGCGGCATCTCGAACTGTGCGAGGAGGCCGCCGGCGCCGCGCCGCGCCATGCCGAACGCGACAGCGGCAACGCCGCGCAGGCCGGCAGGGCCTGAGGCAGACGCACCGTTCACAGGAAAAGGCGGCTCACAGGCCGCCTTTTTCGCATCCGGGATCCTTTGCGCAGGCCGTCAGGCCTTCTTCAGGTCGAGGCCGACATAGCGGTCGAGGACGGGCTTGTCTGCGAGCAACTGCGCCGATGCGGCCTCATGGGCGATCACGCCGCGTTCGATCACCACCGCCTGGTCGGTCAGCTTCAGCGCCAGCTCGGCATGCTGCTCGACGAGGATGAAGGCCATGCCCTCGTCCTCCTTCATGTGGCGGATGGCCGCCGTCAGCTCTTCGACGATGATCGGCGCCAGGCCCTCGAGCGGCTCGTCCAGCAGCAGGATGCTCGGATTGGTCATCAGCGTGCGGCCGACGGCCAGCATCTGCTGCTCGCCGCCGGAGAGCTGGTTGCCCATATTGGCGCGGCGTTCCTTGAGGCGCGGAAACATCTTGTAGACCGCGGCAAGGTCCCAGCGGCCGGGGGTCGCCGTGGCGGTCAGGTTCTCCTCCACGGTGAGCGAGGGGAAGATGCCGCGCTCCTGCGGCACCCAGCCGATGCCGCGCCGCGCGCGCTGGTTGGGCGCCAGGCGCGATACGTCCTCGCCCTTGAAGCGGACCGTGCCCCGCTTGAGGCTGACGAAGCCCATGGCGGTGAGCAGCAGCGTGGTCTTGCCGACGCCGTTGCGCCCCAGCAGGGCCAGGCTGCCGCCCTCGGGAACGGAGATGGAGACGCCGTCGAGCACCACCGCCTCGCCATAGGCGGCGCGCACGTCGCTGAGTTCGAGCAGCGGTTCAGTCATGGCCGTGTCCCAGATAGACTTCGCGCACGCGCGGATCGGTGCGGATGACGTCCGGCTCCGCCTCCAGGAGCACGCCGCCGGCGACCAGCACGGTGATACGGCTGGCGAACTGGAAGACGAGGTTCATGTCGTGCTCGATGAAGAGCACGGAGATGTCGTCGGGAAGCGCGGCGATGACGCTGAAGAGCATCGCGCTCTCGTCGCGCGGCACGCCGGCGGCCGGCTCGTCCAGCAGCAGCACCTTGGGCTTCGTCGCCAGCGCCAGGGCGATCTCCAGCAGGCGCTGCTGGCCGTAGGGCAGGGTGCGGGTGGTGCGCGTCGCCACGTCGGCGAGCCGCAGCTGGCTGAGCACGCCATAGGCCTCGTCGATGGCGTCCCTGTGCGAGGCGAGGCTGCGCCAGAACTGTCCCGCCTCGCCCTCGCGCTCGCACACGGCCAGCGTAACCGCCTCGATCGGCGTCAGGTCGGGGAACAGCGTGTTGATCTGGAAGGTGCGCGTCAGGCCGCGCCGCACGCGCGCCGCCGGCGCCACGTTGGTGATGTCCTCTCCCTCCAGCAGGATGCGGCCGCTGTCGGGCTTGAGATGGCCGGTGATGAGGTTGATGAGCGTGGTCTTGCCAGCGCCGTTCGGGCCGATCAGCGCGTGGCGGGCGCCGCGCGGCAGCTCCAGCGAGACGGCGCGCGAGACCTCCAGCGAGCCGAACTTCTTGGAGATGGACTCCGTCTTGAGCATGATCTGTTCGGCCACGGTCAGCCTCGCTTGCTCGTCAGGCGGGACAGCGCGCCCAGGATGCCCTTGGGCATGAACAGCACCACCGCCATCAGCAGGAGGCCGATGCCGAAGTACCAGTATTGCGGGTTCACGCCTGCGAGCTGGTCGCGCACCAGCAGGAAGATGATGGCGCCGACGATGGCGCCGTAGAGGCGGCCGGTGCCGCCGAGGATCAGCATGACCACCACGTCGGCCGAGCGCTGGAAGCTCAGCACCTCCATGGTCGCCGTGCTCGTCGTCTGCACCAGCAGGCCGCCGGCGACGCCGGCCAGCGCGGCCGAGATGGCGTAGATCTTCTGCAGGTGCCACTTGTAGTCGGAGCCGATCGCCGGCATGCGCTTGACGTTCTCGCGGATGCCGCGCAGCGCCAGCCCGAAGGAGGAGTTGACGATGGTGCGGCTGATGAGGAAGCCGATGAACAGCACCGCCAGCGAATAGCCGTAGGCCGTGTAGCCCCACAGGTCGAAGCGGAAATAGCCGAAGACCTGCCACATGCGGATGCCGCGCAGGCCGTCGGTGCCGCCGGTGAGCCAGGTCAGGGCGTTGGCGAGCTCGTAGGTGAGCAGGCCGAGGCCGAGCGTCACCATGAGCAGCGCGAGGTGCTGCACGCGCACGATGAGGAAGCTGGCGACGAAGCCGACGAGGCCCGCGAAGACGCCGGCGAAGAGCAGGCCGGTGATCGGCTCGCCCCAGCCGTGGACGCTGAGCAGGCCGGCCGCATAGGCGCCGAGGCCGAAGAACATTGCGTGGCCGAGCGTGACGATGCCGGCATAGCCGAGCACGAGGTCGACCGAGATGGCGAACAGCGCCGCGATCGCCACCTGGCTCGCCAGCGGCAGATAGGTGGGGAAGAAGAAGAACGGCAGCAGCGTGGCCAGCCAGAAGACGATCTCGACCGGCGACCAGCGGCCCTGCCGCCGCAGCCAGCGCTGCGGGGTCTCTGCCGCGGTGTGGGTGGTGTCGCTCATGACCTCACCGCTTTCCGAACAGGCCCATCGGGCGCACCAGCAGCACGGCCACGAGGAGGAGGTAGATGAGGAAGGAACCGATCTCCGGCACGAAATACTTTCCCGCCACGTCGCCGATGCCGAGCAGGGCCGCGCCGACGAAGGAGCCGGTGATGGAGCCCAGGCCGCCGACCGAGACGACGATCAGCACATAGACGAGATAATGGAAGCCGAAGGACGGATCGAGGCCGACGACCTCGATGGCGAGCGCGCCGCCGAGGCCGGCGAGCCCGCTGCCCACCGCGAAGGTGACGGCGAAGATGCGGTCGACATTGAGGCCGAGGCCCTGCGCCACCTGCTGGTTGTCGACCGCGGCGCGGATCTGCGCGCCGAAGCGGGTGCGCTCCAGGCCGAAGACGAGCAGCGCGGTGATGGCCAGCGCCATGACGATGAGGAAGATGCGATAGGCGCCGAGGCGCAGGCCGAACACCTCGACCGAGCCGCGTAGCCAGGAGGGCATGATGACGACCTGCTGGACGGTGCCGAAGACATAGGTCGCCACAGCCGCGGCGACGAAGACGAGGCCGATGGTGAACAGGACCTGGTTCAGCTCGCCGGCGCGGTAGAGCCGCCTGAACAGCGTCCGTTCGAACACGACGCTGACCAGCGCCGAGCCGATGAAGGCGAAGGGCAGGGCCGCCAGGAACGGCAGGCCGAGCTGGCGCATGGCCACGACGGCCAGATAGCCGCCGAGCATGCCGAAGGCGCCATGGGCGAGGTTGATGAAATTCATCAGCCCCATGGTCACGGAAAGGCCGACCGACAGGACGAACAGCAGCATCCCGAAGGCAAAACCGTCAAAAAGTACGATGCCGATACTGCTCACGTGGATGCCACCCGTTCCTGTCGGTCGCCGAAGCCGGCTTACTTGGCCTTGCCGTGCAGAGGATCCTTGACGTTCGGGATCTCGTCAATGATCACGTTCTGCAGCTTGCCGTCGACTTCCTGGACTTCGCGGATGTAGACGGTCTGCACTACGTCACGCGTCTCCGGGTCGATCGACATCGGGCCGCGCGGGCTGTCCCAGGCCATGCCCTTGGCAGCTTCGAGCAGCTTGTCGCCCGAGGCATCGCCATTGGTCTTCTTCAGCGCCTCGTAGATGAGGTGCATGCCGTCATAGCCGCCGATCGAGAACAGGTCCGGGCTGCGGCCCTTGTTGGCCTCGCGGTAGCCGGCGACGAACTCGTTGTTCAGCGGATCATCGCGCTCCAGCGTGTAGTGGAAGGTGGTGATGATGCCCTTGGCGGTTGCGCCCATGCTCTCGAGCGCTTCCGGATGGGTCAGCTCGCCCTGCCCGAAGACCTTGGTGGCGGGCGGGGTAAGCCCGCGGTCGGAGAGAGCCTTGCCGATCGCCGCCGGCTGCGCGCCGCCCGGAACGAAGATGTAGACGGCTTCGGGATTGGCATCCTTCACGCGCTGCACGAAGGCAGAGAAGTCGGGGTTGGCGACCGGCGTGCGGTCGGCGCCGAGCATCTTGCCGCCGGCCTCGGTGAAGCCCGAGGAGAAGGACTTCTCGGCGTCGTGGCCCGGACCGTAGTCGGACACCAGCGTGTAGGCCTGCTTGACGCCGGCCTTGTCGAAGGCCCACTTGCCGAAGGCGTAGTTGACCTGCGGAATGGTGACCGAGGTGCGCACGATATAGTCCGACTGCTCGGTGACGACCGAGGTCGCGGCGTTCATCACCACCATCAGCTTCTGCGCCTCGGTGGCCACCGGCGCGGCGCCGAGCGCCTCCGGGGTCAGGGCGAAGCCGGCGAGGATGTCGGCGCCGTCACGCACCACGAGCTCCTGCGCGACGCGCTGCGCCACGTCGGCGGCCGGACCGCCGGTGTCCTTGCGGATGATCTCGATCTTCTTGCCGGCGACCGTGTCGCCATGCTTCTTGATGTAGAGGTCGATGCCGGCCTGGAGCTGGTTGGCCGCATCGGCGAACGGGCCCGAATAAGGCAGGATCACGCCGATCTTCACCGTTTCCTGCGCATAGGCGCCGGCCGTCCAGGCCACGCTTGCGGCGAGCGCAATGGCTGCTGTTGTCTTCGAAATCATGAGAAAGCCTCCCGGTTGAACGCCCGTCCGTGCCATCGGGGACGGAGCCTGTGGTGATGTATACACGGATTGCTGCAAGGACAAATAGCCGGATGCACCAAAAACGCGCGCTTGTGAATGCGCAACAACGTTGCCGCAGGGAAAGAATACGGTGTGTTCACATCTGTTGAACAGACGGGCGGAAGAGTCTTCGCGAATACGAAAGCTGGCTCAGGACAGGTAGTAGTCCGTGGCGCCCAGCGGCGGCGGCGCGGGCTCGCCCAGCGCCTCCATCACCGATATTTCGCAGATGCGGCACAGCGCATCCAGCGGCAGGTCGTTGGCTTCGCGGCCGAACGGGTCCTCCAGCTCCTCCGACAGGGCGTCGAGGCCGAAGAAGGTGTAGGCGATGATGCCGGTGAAGAGTGGCGTCGCCCAGCCGATGGCCGAGACGAGGCCGAAAGGCAGCAGCAGGCAGACGATATAGGCCGTCCGGTGGAGCAGCAGCGTATAGGCGAAGGGCAGCGGCGTCGCGGCGATGCGCTCGCAGCCGGCCTCCACGGCGGCGATGGCGGCCAGCCGCTCATCGAGGATGCGGAAGCCGATCGTATCCACCGCGCCGCCGGCGCGGGCATCGGCGATGCGGCGCCCCATGCGCCTGACGATGGCCTCCGGCCCGGCCTTCGCGAGCGCCGCATCCGCTTCCGCGAGGAAGCGCAGCGCGTCGGCGGAGGCGTCGATGCGGCGCAGCGTGCCGCGCAGCAGGTGGCAGAAGGCGAGCGAATCCATCAGCAGCGGCCGGTGCAGGCCGCTTTCCGGCAGCAGCGCCAGGCCGGCGCGCGCCAGGTTGCGTATCTCGTAGACGAGCTGGCCCCACAGCTTGCGGCCTTCCCACCAGCGGTCATAGGCGGCGCTGTTGCGAAAGCCGAGATAGATGGAGAGCGTCACCGTCACCAGCGCGAAGGGTGCGACGCTGAGGCTTTCGACGGCGGGCAGGAAGCGCTGGATCAGGAAGGTGACCGCCGCGCCGTAGAGCGCGAAGCCCAGTATCTGCGGCAGGATGCGCGGAACGATCGAGCCGCGCATGACGAAGAACAGTTTCAGGAAGCTGGTGCGGTGGCGAATGATCATGCGCGTCTCTCCGTCCGCCACTTCGCCTTTGCGCGGCCTTCCGTCAAGAAGAAGCAAAATCCGTCGATCGGATTAAGACGATCAATACCACTGCCTGATAGAACATGACGGCATGAGCACGTCCGCGGCGAGCATTCCAGACAGCAGCGCGGCCCGCGTCGCCTGGGTCGACGTGGCGAAGGGGCTCTGCATCATCATGGTGGTGATGGGCCATGCCGTCATCGGCGTGGAGACGGCGGCCGGCCAGCCGGGCTGGATGGGCTATGTCGTCTCCTTCGCGCGGCCGTTCCGCATGCCCGACTTCTTCCTGATCTCGGGCCTGTTCCTCGGCCTCGTCATCGACCGCCCGTGGATGCGCTATCTCGACCGAAAGGTGGTGCATTTCGTCTATTTCTACGTGCTGTGGCTGACCATCCAGTTCGCCTTCCGGGCTCCCTTCATGGCCATGGAGGACGGCGCGACGGCGACGCTCGAAACCTATCTCATGGCCTTCGTGGAGCCCTTCGGCACGCTGTGGTTCATCTACATCCTGCCGATCTTCTTCGTCTTCACGCGGCTGGTGAAGACGCTGCCCGCCTGGTTCCTGCTGGGCTGGGCCGCCTGCCTCGAGATCCTGCCGATCCATACTGGCTGGACCCTCATCGACGAATTCGCCAGCCGCTATGTCTGGTTCCTGATCGGCTATCTCTTCGCCGCGCAGATCTTCCGCATCGCCGACTGGGCGCGCGCGAATCCCGGCAAGGTACTGGCGCTGATCGTCCTATGGGCGCCGGTCAATGGCTGGCTGGTATTCACGCCGCCATCGCCGGCGCTGGCGCTGCTCATCCAGCCCGAACTGTCGAATGCGGGCGCGCGCGGCGGCATCGCCGAAATGAGCTTCGTGTCCCTGCCGCTGGCGCTGGCCGGCATCACGGTGGTGATCTGGGTCGCGGCCCTGCTCAGCCAGCGTCGCGGCTTCGCCTGGCTGACATGGCTCGGCGCGCATTCGCTGGTGGTCTACCTGTCGTTCTTCCTGCCGATGGTGCTGGCGCGCGTCGCGCTGCTCCATAGCGGCATCATCACCGATGTCGGCACGGTCTCGCTGCTGACACTGATCGCCGCCGTCGCCGGGCCGGTCCTGCTCTATTTCCTGGTGAAATGGAGCGGCTATGGCGGCTTCCTGTTCGAGCGTCCGCGCTGGGCCTATATCGACAAGGCGCCGGCGGGCCGCCGCGTCGCGGTGGCCGCTGAATAAGCCATGGTCAGCTATGGGCGAAGATATCCTCTTCGTCCCAGCCCATCAGATCGAGCTTCGCGCGCGTCGGCAGGAAGCGGAAGCAGGCTTCCGCTTCCTTGACACGACCGTCGCGCTCCAGCCGCTGCTGGAGCTTGTCGCGCAGCCTGTGCAGGTAGAGCACGTCCGAGGCCGCATATTCGAGCTGCTCGGGCGACAGGGTCTCGGCGGCCCAGTCCGACGATTGTTGCGCCTTGGAAAGGCTGACGCCCAGCAGTTCCGAGCAGATGTCCTTGAGGCCGTGGCGGTCGGTATAGGTCCGCACGAGGCGCGAGGCGATCTTGGTGCAGAAGACCGGCTCCGGCATCACGCCGAAGGCCTGGTAGAGCACCGCGAGGTCGAAGCGGCCGAAATGGAACAGCTTCGTCACCCGCCGGTTGCGCAGCAGCGCGACGAGGTTGGGCGCGCGCTTCTGCCCCGGCGCGATCTGGATCACGTCGGCCGTGCCGTCGCCCGGCGAGATCTGCACGACGCAGAGCCGGTCGCGGTGCGGCTTGAGGCCAAGCGTCTCGGTGTCGATGGCGACGGCGTCGACATCATAGTTGGCGAGATCGGGCAGGTCGCCGCGATGGAAGCGGATGGTCATGTCGGAAAGCCCTTATTTGCCGGCGAGCGCGTGAAGGATGCGCGCCCAGGAACGCTGGCCGCGATGGAAGGATTCGAGATTGTACTTCTCGTTCGGGGAGTGGATGCGGTCGTCGTCCAGCGCGAAGCCGACCAGCAGCGATTCCATGCCGAGCATCTTCTGGAACTCGCCGACGACCGGAATGGAGCCGCCCATGGCGATGGTGAGCGCCGGCTTGCCCCATTCCTCCGACAGCGCCGTCTTGGCCTTGGTCACGATCGGGGAATCGTAGGAGAGCTGGATCGCCGGCGAGCCGCCATGCTCGTGGAAGCTCGCGGTGCAATCGGCCGGCAGGCGCGCCTCGACGAAGGCGCGGAAGGCGGCCCTGATCGCCTCGGGGTCCTGGTTGTGGACGAGGCGGAAGGAGACCTTGGCCGAGGCCTGCGCGGCGATGACGGTCTTGAAGCCCTCGCCCTCGTAGCCGCCGGAAATGCCGTTGAACTCGGCCGTCGGCCGCGCCCAGACCTGTTCCAGCAGCGAGCGGCCCTTTTCGCCCGCCGACACCGACAGGCCGACCTCGCCGAGGAATTTCTCCGGCGTCTGGCCGAGCGCGTCCCACGAGGCCTTCACCTGCGATGGCGTCTCCTCGACGCCGTCGTAGAAGCCGGGGATCGCCACCCTGCCCGTATCGTCATGGATGGCCGCGAGCACCTTCGCCAGCACGCGGATCGGATTGGCGGCCGCGCCGCCGTAATGGCCCGAATGCAGGTCGCGGCTGGCGGCATGAATGGTCACTTCCTCGCCCACCAGCCCGCGCAGGCCGACGCTGATGGCGGGCGTGGATGCGTCCCACATGCCGGTGTCGCAGACCAGCGCGAAATCCGCCTTCAGCTCGTCGGCGGCCTTCGCCAGGAAGGGCTTCAGCGACGGCGAGCCGGACTCCTCCTCGCCCTCGAACAGGATGGTGACCCTGCACGGCAGCGCGCCGTGGACCTGCTTGAAGGCGCGGCATGCCTCCACGAAGGTCATCAGCTGGCCCTTGTCGTCGGACGAGCCACGCCCGGTGATGATCTTGACGCCGCCGGCTTCCCTGACGGCCGGCGCGAAGGGGTCGGCATCCCACAGGTTCAGCGGATCGACGGGCTGCACGTCGTAATGGCCGTAGAAGAGCACGTGCGGTGCGCCCGTCGGCCCGTCATGATGGGCAACCACCATCGGATGGCCCGGCGTGTCGCGCAGGCCGGCCTCGAAGCCGATGGAGCGCAGGTCGGCCACCAGCCATTCGGCGGCCTTGCGGCAGTCCGCCTTGTAGGCGGGATCGGTCGAGATCGACTTCAGCCGCAGCAGCGAAAACAGCCTTTCGAGGTTGGCGTCGAGATTGCCGTCGAGATTGTCGAGAACGGGAGCGAGTGCGGTCATGGCGGGCCTCAGCGATTCATCGCGGCGAACCTATCCGAAAGCCGCGGGAAACGGGGCAAAAAAATGCCGCCGTGGCGGAGGGGCCACCACGGCGGCTTTACGAAAACTGCGGCAGCCCGGAGAGGGGGTGAGGCTGCCGCATGGTCCGGAAAAGGCGGGGGACGTGCCTGGAACCGGACTTCGGCGAAAACTGCCGATGACCGCTATCTGTGGTTTCGAAAGCGGCGATTCAAGGGCATGAACATTACATCTCTGTAACAAGCCTGTGAGTGCCGCCGATGTCATGAGGCCGGGCGGGCGGGCGGCGTTTTGCGTGGACAGGAGGGGATGTCCGCGCTACCGCTTCGGCCATGAAAAAGGGCGATCATCTCTTCCTCGTCGACGGCTCCGGCTACATCTTCCGCGCCTATCACGCCTTGCCGCCGCTCACCCGCAAGTCCGACGGCCTGCCGGTCGGCGCGGTGGCCGGCTTCTGCAACATGCTGTGGAAGCTGATGCGCGATGCGCGCAACACCGATGTCGGCGTCACGCCGACCCATTTCGCGGTCATCTTCGATTATTCGTCGAAGACCTTCCGCAACGAGCTCTATGCCGAATACAAGGCCAACCGCAGCGCGCCGCCGGAAGACCTTGTGCCGCAATTCGCGCTGATCCGGGAGGCCACACGCGCCTTCTCGCTGCCCTGCATCGAGATGGAAGGGTTCGAGGCCGACGACCTGATCGCCACCTATTGCCGCCTCGCCTGCGAGACCGGCGGCGACACGACCATCATCTCCTCCGACAAGGACCTGATGCAGCTCGTCGGACCCACCGTCTCCATGTACGACCCGATGAAGGACAAGGAGATCAATGTCCCCGAGGTCATCGAGAAATGGGGCGTGCCGCCGGAGAAGATGATCGACCTGCAGGCGCTCACCGGCGATTCCATCGACAACGTGCCCGGCGTGCCGGGCATCGGGCCGAAGACGGCGGCGCAATTGCTGGAGGAATTTGGCGACCTCGAAACGCTGCTGGCCCGCGCCGGCGAGATCAAGCAGCAGAAGCGCCGCGAGAACCTCATCGCCCATGCCGAAAATGCGCGTCTCTCGCGCGAGCTGGTGCGGTTGAGGGACGACGTGCCGGTGACCGAAGGGCTGGACGAGCTCGTCCTTCAGGCCCCTGACGGGCCGAAGCTGATTTCCTTCCTCAAGGCGATGGAGTTCAACGCGCTGACGCGGCGCGTGGCCGAGGCGACGGACGTCGATGCCGGCGCGGTCGCGGCCGCGCCTGTGGTGGTGGACGGCGACCTGCACGGACCCGACCTCGACGTGGCCCCGCAAGCCGGTGGCCCTGCCGCCGTCGCTACGCCCGAAGCCGCCACGCCCGACCTGCTGGCGAAGCGTCGCGCGGAAGCGGCCGTCGCGGCGAAGATCGACAGGACGAACTACGTCTCGATCCACGACCGGGCCGAGCTCAGGCGCTGGCTTGCCGCGGCGAGCGAAAGCGGGCTCCTCTCCTTCCGCGTCGAGACTACATCGCTCGACCCGATGCGCGCCGAGCCGGTCGGCTTCGCCATCGCGGTGGATGCCGGCTATGCGGCCTATATCCCGGTCGAGCACCGGGCCAGCGCCGAGGACCTGCTCGGCGGCGGCCGCGCCGACGGCCAGCTCGACCTCGCCGGCGTGCTGGAGGAGCTCGCGCCGGTGCTTACCGACCCGGCGGTGCGGAAGGTCGGCCACAACATCAAGTATGACTGGCTGTTCATGCATCGCCTCGGCATCGACATCGCCGGCTATGACGACACGATGCTGATCTCCTATGTGCTGGGCGCCGGGACGGGCGGCCACGACATCGCCTCGGCGGCCGACCGCTGGCTGGGCCATGCGGTGATCCCGTTCAAGGACATCGTCGGCTCGGGGCGCAACCTGGTGACGTTCGACCTCGTCGCGATCGAGCGCGCCACCACTTACGCGGCCGAGGGCGCCGACATCGCGCTCAGGCTTTGGCACGTGCTGAAGCCCCGCCTCGTCGCCGACGGGCTCGCTGCCGTCTACGAGCGGCTGGAACGGCCTCTGGTGCCGGTGCTCGCGCGGATGGAGGAGCGCGGCATCCTCGTCGACCGCCAGATGCTGTCGCGCCTGTCGGGCGAGTTCGCCCAGCGTGCCGCGGCGCTGGAGGAGGACGTCTACGCCGCCGCCGGCGAGCGCTTCACCATCGGCTCGCCGAAACAGCTCGGCGACATATTGTTCGGCAAGATGGGGCTGCCGGGCGGGACGCGCACCAAATCCGGCCAGTGGTCCACGACGGCCCAGCTTCTGGAGGAACTGGCGGCGGAAGGCCACGAGCTGCCGCGCCGCATCGTCGACTGGCGCCAGCTCACCAAGCTGAAATCCACCTACACCGACGCGCTGCCGGAATATATCAATCCGGCGACCGGGCGCCTGCACACCTCCTATGCGCTGGCCTCGACGCCGACGGGGCGCATCTCCTCGTCCGAGCCCAACCTGCAGAACATCCCGATCCGCACCGCGGAGGGCCGGCGCATCCGCACCGCCTTCGTCGCCGATCGCGACAACCGGCTGATCTCGGCCGACTACAGCCAGATCGAGCTGCGGGTGCTGGCGCATATCGCCGACATCCCGCAATTGCGGCAGGCTTTCGAGCACGGGGTGGACATCCATGCCATGACCGCCTCGGAAATGTTCGGCGTGCCGGTGGAAGGCATGCCGTCCGAGGTTCGCCGGCGCGCCAAGGCGATCAATTTCGGCATCATCTACGGCATCTCCGCCTTCGGGCTGGCCAACCAGCTGTCGATCGAGCGCTCCGAGGCCGGCGACTACATCAAGCGCTATTTCGAGCGTTTCCCCGGCATCCGCGACTATATGGAAAGCCGCAAGCTGATGGCGCGCGAGCAGGGCTATGTCGAAACCATCTTCGGCCGGCGCATCCACTATCCCGACATCCGCGCCGCCAATCCCTCGATCCGCGCCTTCAACGAGCGCGCCTCGATCAACGCGCCGATCCAGGGCTCTGCCGCCGACATCATCCGCCGCGCCATGATCCGCATGGAGGACGCCTTCGCCGCAGCCGGCATCACGCAGACGCGCATGCTGCTGCAGGTGCATGACGAGCTGATCTTCGAAGCCCCGGACGCCGAGGTCGAGGCCGCCATCCCCGTCATCGTCGCGACGATGGAGAACGCCCCCATGCCGGCGCTGTCGATGAAGGTGCCGCTGCAGGTCGAGGCGCGCGCGGCCGCGAACTGGGACGAGGCGCACTGAGGCCCCTAAAACATCGAACTTTCGCTTTCGCCGTTCCAAAATCCCGCCTGAATCCTGTAAGAGCTATGTGACGCAGGGACAGGGTTTGGGAGTGCTTCATGCGACAGCGCAGGATCGGCCGCGGTATTCTTGCCGCCGGCCTCGTTTTTCTCGGTACCTCGGTCTTCGCGGCGCTGCCGGCGCAGGCGCGCACCAATCACGCGCTGCTGGTGGCGGTGACCAAATATCCGAACGTGCAGGGTGCGGATCTCGAGGGGCCGAACAATGACGCCCGGCTGGTGCGCCAGTACCTGACCGCGAGCGCGCCCATCGGCTTCGCGCCGGAGAACGTCACGCTGCTCGCCGACGGCGTGGACGGTGCGGCCGCCTCGCCCACCCATGCGGCGATCACGAAGTCGCTGGCCGATCTCGCGGCGAAGGCCGAGCGCGGCGATTTCGTCTATATCCAGCTCTCCGGCCACGGCATCCAGCAGCCGGCCGCCGATGTCGCCTCCGAGCCGGACGGCATGGACGAGGCCTTCCTGCCGGCCGACATCCAGAACTGGGTGGACCGCACGAAGGGCATCCCCAACGCGCTTGCCGACAACGAGATCGGCGCCGCGCTCGACGCCATCCGCGCCAAGGGGGCCTTCGTCTGGCTGGTCATCGACGCCTGCCATTCCGGCACGGCGACGCGCGGCGCGCCGGTGGGCGCCGACGAGGTGACCGAACGCAAGATCGACCCCAAGCAGCTCGGCATTCCCGAAAGCGCCTTCGCCGAGGCCATCGCCGAAGCGAAGGGCGCGACCCGCAGCGCCGGGCCGGTGGAAAGCACGCGCGCGCTCAGCGCCTATGCCGAGAAGTCGGCGCAGGACAAGCCGACCGGCGCCACGCCGCTCGCGCCCGGCGGGCTGGTCGCCTTCTTCGCCGCGCAGACGGTGGAGACGACGCCCGAAATGCTGCTGCCGCGCGGCGGCGAGGGCGCGCGCAAGCTCGGCCTCTTCACCTACACGCTCTTCTCCCGGCTGGCGGAGAACCCCAACATGTCTTACCGCCAGCTCGGCCAGAGCGTGATGCAGGCCTATGCCGGCGAGAACCGCAACCGGCCGACGCCGCTCTTCGAGGGCAATCTGGACGCGCCGGTCTTCGGCATGGACGAAGGCGATTTCATCCAGCAGTGGAAGGTGTCGGTGACGCCCGAGGGCATCACCGTGCCGGCCGGCCGGCTGCACCGCCTCGCCCCCGGCGCGCGCCTTGCGCTGCTGCCCTCGCCGGCGGCGTCCGACGACGAGGCGGTCGGCTTCCTGGAAGTCCGCTCGGCCGACAATCTGGTGAGCCGCGCGGCCCCGGTGGCGAGCGACGACAAGCCTGCGCTGGACCCCGCCGCCATTCCCGCCAATGCCTATGCGCGCCTTGCCGACGTGGTGTTCGAGACCGAGCTGGTCGTGTCCATGCCGCCCGCGCGCGACACCTATGGCGAGCAGGTCGCGCAAGTGAGGAAGCTGCTCGAGCAGGTCACCGGCAGCAAGGAGACGCCGGTCAAGCTGCGGCTCGTCGGCCCGGAGGAAAGCGCCGACGTCAAGCTCGCCGTGCTCTCGGAGCAGGATGTCGCCATCATGGTCGCCGATGCCGGCGCGCCTTCGGCGACGCTCGACACCGCCTCGCGCGCGGCGATCTCCGACGCGCCGCGGCTTTGGTTCCTGCCGCCGACTGCGGAGGTCTCGCTGGAGACCGGACGGCGCCCGCCGTCCATCGGCTTCGCCGGCAGCACGCCCGACGGGCTGCAGGGCGAGGTGGCCGACACGCTGGTGCGCATCTTCCGCGCCACCAACCTTGCGCGGCTCTCGGCCGCCTCGACCTTCCGCGGCGAGGAATTCGAGGTCGGCTTCGACATCGTGCGCAAGGATGCGGCCGAAGAGCGGTTGCAGGCCGGCACGATGCCGCGCGTCAGCCCGCTCGACATGATCCGCCTCAATGCGCGCAACAACTCGGCCAAGCCGGTCGACATGAACGTGCTCTATATCGGCAGCGACTATTCGATCACCCATCTCTATGCCGAGCGGCTGCACGGCGGCAGCAAGGTCGACGCGCTGGACCTGGTGGAGTTCAACGATTCCAGCTTCGGCGTGGAGCGCATGGTGGTGGTGCTGACCGAGGGCGGCGCCAATTCGACCGTGGAGGACCTGAGCTTCCTCGAGCAGCAGGGTGTGCGCGTGATGACGCGCTCCTCCGGCCATCCGAACGGGTTCGCCGGGCTGTTGCAGGACATCGGCGATGCGCCGGCGACGCGCGGCGTCACCAAGCGCATCGGCAAGGATGCCGGGCCGAAGGGCGCGGTGATGATCTTCCCGGTCGAGAACCTGCCGCGCGGGTGAGCCGGCCTCACTTGCGCGCGCGAATTTTGCGCAACATAGATATGGCGCGGACCGCGCATTCTTTCCGAGCAGGACCATGCACCATTCACTGCGTATCGTGACCCTTGCCGCCGGGCTGCTGGCGGCGACATCCGCGCTCGCCGCCGAGCCCTGCGGCCTCTGCGCCAAGAAGGTCGTCATCAACGCCGCGCTGGCAGCCTGTTTCCTGGAGCGCTATCCGCAGCTCGCGGAACGCGGCAGCGCAGCGGTGGCTGTCGATCTCGCCGATTGCGAGGAAGAGCGCGGCGTGGTCGCGGCGCTGCGCGGCCCGGCATCGCCGCCGCCGGCGCAGCCCGACCTGCGCTTCATGCTGTCGCCGGCGCAACTCGCCTGCCTGAAGCAGCGGCTGGAGACCCCCGGCGTCGAGCTCGACCCGTCGGCGACGATCGACCTGGACAGCTGCGGATGACTGCGACGGGCGCTCAGACGCCGCGCAAGATCGACCAGCTTCCCGAGACGCTCGAAGGGATGCCGGAGACCAGCGCGCAGGAGGTGAAGCAGGAGAGCAATCCCTTCACCTCGCGCGACTGGCGCATGCTGTTCTATGCCTGGCTGGGGCTCGGCGTGCGCATCCTGCTCGTCGTGGGCGCCGCCTTCTCGGCCTGGCAATATCTGGAGGCGCGGGAGGAGAAGCGCGTCGAGCGGACGCTCCAGCTCGTGGAACTGTGGGAGCGCAGCGAATATCAGGAGGCGCAGCAGGCGATCGCGGCGCGGCTCGACGCGCTGAACGCAAAATATGCCGGCCTGCTCGGGCCGGATGCCAGCGCTGCCGACCGCGCCATCTATGCGGAGCGGCTGGGCGTCGAGGCGATGACGGGAGACGGCGGCGACATGCCGCTGCCGGAGTTCCGCCGCCAGTTCGACCGCATGCTCTATTTCCTCAACCGCATGGCCTTCTGCGTCGACGGCAATCTGTGCTCGCGCCGGATGGTCGACGGCTATTTCGGCGACTTCGCCCTGTCCTTCTGGGATTATTTCCGCGGCTATGTCGCCCAGGAGCGCAAGGGCTCACCGAGCTTCGCGGCGCCGCTGGAAGCCTATGTCGCCCGGCTGCAGCCGGCAGCGAGATAAGAAAAGGCCGGCTGCGCGCCGGCCTTCAATCAACTCAATGCGAACGATCGCGATCAGGAGCGCGATAGCCAGGTGTCGATCTCGCGCTCGGCCTCTTCCTGCGCCTTGCCGTAACGCGCCTGAATCTTGCCGGCGAGCTCGGTGCGCTTGCCCTTGATGACGTCGAGATCGTCATTGGTGAGCTTGCCCCACTGCTGCTGGATCTTGCCCTTGGCCTGCTCCCAGTTCCCTTCGACCTGATTCCAGTTCATGTCGGATCCTTTCTTCTTCTGTTTCTTCGCACGCCGCTCGGCGGCTGTGTGGAGATAGAACGCAAGGCCGTTTGAAGGGTTCCGCAAACAAAAGGCCCGCCGGATCGCTCCGGCGGGCCTTTTCGTCGAGATGACAGGGACGATCAGTCGTCCTTGTTGCCCTGCTTGCGCAGCGCGGCACCCAGGATGTCGCCGAGCGAGGCGCCGGAGTCGGTCGAGCCGTATTGGGCGACCGCTTCCTTCTCCTCGGCGATTTCCAGCGCCTTGATGGAGACCTGGATCTTGCGCGACTTCTTGTCGAAGGAGATCACACGGGCATCGACCTTCTGGCCGACCGAGAAGCGCTCGGGGCGCTGCTCGTCGCGGTCGCGCGACAGGTCGTTGCGGCGGATGAAGCTCTCGATGTCGTGGTCGACCAGGCGCACGTCGAGGCCGCCGTCACGGATGCCGGTGACTTCGCAGGTGACGATGGCGTTCTTGCGCAGTTCGCCGGAGGTCGCAGCCTCGCCGACCGCGTCGCGGCCGAGCTGCTTGATGCCGAGCGAGATGCGCTCCTTCTCGATGTCGACGTCGAGGACCTGCGCGGAAACCATGTCGCCGCGGTTGTATTCCTCGATGACCTGCTCGCCCGGACGGTTCCAGTCGAGGTCGGAGAGGTGCACCATGCCGTCCACATCGCCGTCGAGGCCGACAAACAGACCGAACTCGGTCTTGTTCTTGACCTCGCCCTCCACGGTCGAGCCGACCGGGTGGTTGCGGGCGAAGGCTTCCCACGGATTCTCGAGCGTCTGCTTGAGGCCCAGCGAGATGCGGCGCTTCTGCGGGTCGACCTCGAGCACCACCACGTCGACTTCCTGCGTCGTCGACAGGATCTTGCCGGGGTGCACGTTCTTCTTGGTCCACGACATTTCGGAGACGTGGATGAGGCCCTCGATGCCCGGCTCCAGCTCCACGAAGGCGCCGTAGTCGGTGATGTTGGTGACCGTGCCGCGGATCTTCTTGCCGATCGGGAACTTGGTGCCGATGTCGTTCCAGGGATCGCTCTCGAGCTGCTTCATGCCGAGCGAGATGCGGTGGGTTTCCTGGTTGATGCGGATGATCTGCACCTTGACCGTCTGGCCGATGGACAGGATCTCGGTCGGATGGTTGACGCGGCGCCACGCCATGTCGGTGACGTGCAGCAGGCCGTCGATGCCGCCGAGGTCCACGAACGCACCATAGTCGGTGATGTTCTTGACCACGCCCTCGACCACCTGGCCCTCTTCGAGGTTCTGGACGATCTCGGAGCGCTGCTCGGCGCGGCTCTCTTCAAGCACAGTGCGGCGCGACACGACGATGTTGCCGCGGCGGCGATCCATCTTGAGGATCTCGAAGGGCTGCGGGTTGTGCATGAGCGGGGTGACGTCGCGGATCGGACGGATGTCGACCTGCGAGCGGGGCAGGAAGGCCACCGCGCCGTCCAGATCGACGGTGAAGCCGCCCTTGACCTGGTTGAAGATGACGCCTTCGACGCGCTCGCCCTTGTTGAACTTCTCCTCGAGCTTGACCCAGCTCTCCTCGCGGCGGGCCTTGTCGCGCGACAGCATGGCCTCGCCCAGCGCGTTCTCGATGCGCTCGACGTAGACCTCGACCGTGTCGCCGGGCTTCAGCTCCTTCGCGCGCGAGCCGAATTCCTTCAGCGGCACGCGGCCCTCGACCTTCAGGCCGACATCGATGATCGCCATGTCCTTTTCGATGGCGGTGATCAGGCCGCGGACGACGGATCCTTCAGCGGAATGCTCGGCCGAGAAGGATTCGTCGAGCATCGCCGCGAAATCGTCGCGGCTGGGAATTGATTGTGACATATGTTCTCCTGGACGGCCCGCTGGGCAGCGGGCGATGCGCCGGTGGTTCGTGTTGCGTTGGCCTGCCGCCGCCTCCGGGCTCTCGGGGAGCCGCATGCCCTGACGGGCATATCCGGCGCGATGGAGCGCGACTGACCGGTTTCAGGGCCAAAGCGAAAAACCTTCGCCATGCGCGGGCCCTGCCCTGCGCTTGCGAAGGAAATGCGTTTCAGCCCTGGTTCCGCGGCCGCAGCACCTTTTCGATGAGGGCGACAGCCGCACGGAACGCGGCTTCTATATCCATTTCGGTCGTATCCAGCAAGTGCGCGTCGGCCGCGGGCCTGAGCGGCGAGTCGGCACGGCCCATGTCGCGCGCGTCGCGCCGCTCGATATCGGCGAGGATCTCGGCGAAATCGGCATGGCCGCCGCGGCTTTCGATCTCCAGCAGCCGCCGGCCGGCCCGCACCGGCGCGGTGGCGGTCACGTAGAGCTTCACCTCGGCATCGGGGCAGACCACGGTGCCGATGTCGCGCCCGTCCAGCACCGCGCCGGGCGGCGTGCGGGCGAATTCGCGCTGCTTCTCGACCAGCGCGCGCCGCACCGCCGGGATCACCGCCACCTGCGAGGCGGCCTCGCCGACCGCATGCGCCGACAGGACATCGCGGTCGAGGTCGCCGAGGTCCACCTGCCGCGCCGCCGTCTCCGCCGCCGACACATTGTCGAGCGGCAGGCCATAGGTCAGCATGCGATGCGCCACCGCGCGGTAGGTGAGGCCGGTATCGAGCAGGTTGAGGTGGAAATGATCCGCCAGCCGCCGCGCCAGCGTGCCCTTGCCGGCCCCGGCCGGACCGTCGATGGCGATGGTGAGTGTCTGGTCGGAAGCCGTCATTGCGCGTCGTCCATGTCGATCGATGCGCCGAGGCCGCGCATCAGGGTGATGAAGTCGGGGAAGCTGGTGGCGATCATGGCGCGATCGTCCACCGCGACCGGCCTTTCCGCCGCCAGCCCCATGGTGAGGAAGCTCATCGCGATGCGATGGTCGCGGCCGGTTGCGACGGTTGCGCCGCCCAGCCCCTTGCCGCCGGGCCGGCCGCGCACGGCGAGCGTCGCCTCGCCTTCCCTGCAGTCGACCCCGTTAGCTGACAGGCCGCGGGCCACGGCCGCCAGCCGGTCGCTTTCCTTGACGCGCAGTTCCGCCAGCCCCTCCATGCGGGTCTCACCCTCGGCAAAGGCGGCTGCGACGGCGAGGACCGGATATTCGTCGATCATCGAGGGCGCACGCGCGGCCGGCACATGCGCGGCCTTGAGCGACGAATGACGCACACGCAGGTCGGCGACCTCCTCGCCGCCGGTGATGCGCCTGTCGCGGACTTCGACCCGCGCACCCATCTCCTGCAGGGTCAGGATCAGGCCGGTGCGGCCGGGATTCATCAGCATATTGGCGATCAGGACGTCCGAGCCCGGCACGATGAGCGCGGCCACGAGCGGAAAGGCGGCGGAGGAAGGGTCGCCCGGCACATCGATCGCCTGCCCGCGCAGCGTGCCGCGGCCTTCGAGGCGGATGTGGCGCTGCCCCTGCGCATCCGTCGCCACCTCGAGCGCGGCGCCGAAGCCCGCCAGCATCCGCTCTGTATGGTCGCGCGTCGCCACCGGCTCGATGACCGTGGTGACGCCCGGCGCATTGAGGCCGGCCAGCAGCACGGCCGACTTCACCTGCGCCGAGGCCATCGGCACGCGGTAGTTGATCGGGGCCGGGGTTTTCGCGCCGCGCAGGGTGACGGGCAGACGCTCGCCCGGTGCGGCCGCGATCACCTGCGCGCCCATGAGGCGCAGCGGATCGAGGATGCGCCCCATCGGCCGCGCCGACAGCGACGCGTCGCCGAGGAAGGCGGTCTCCATGTCATAGGTCGCGACCAGGCCCATCGCCAGCCGCGCGCCGGTGCCGGCATTGCCGAAATCGAGCGGCGCCTCCGCTTCGAGCAGGCAGCCATTGCCGGTGCCGTCGATCAGCCATGCGTCGCCGTCGCGGCGGAACTGCGCGCCCATGGCCGCCATCGCCGCGGCGGTCCGCATCACGTCGTCGCCTTGCAGCAGGCCGGTGACGCGCGTCCGGCCGGCTGCCAGGCCGCCCAGCATGAGGGCGCGATGCGAAATCGACTTGTCGCCCGGCACGCTCGCGCGGCCGGACAAGGGTCCGGAGCGGCGTGCTGTTGCGGGCGATGCGGCGTGGTCTTCGGACATTTTCGGCCTGCGGCGGCGGGGCTGTGCGCCTGCGAGAAGGGCTGGGCGGGTGCCGCCTCGTAGCATGCGCGGGGGCCTCCGGTCACCCTCCGTCGCGCCTGCACGACGCCGCCCGCCGGCCGATTTCCGCCTGCTTGGAATCGATGCCGCATATGGCTTTGACACCAGCGCGATCTGTGTTTAAGGGGACCGATCTTTTCGACAGCGACGCCGCGCCCAGCGCGTTCATCCCCCGGGCGGCAAGACGCACACGATCACGAGGCACCACCGTGGCTAAACCAGAACTTGGCACAAAGCGCATCTGCCCCGAGACGGGCCGCAAATTCTACGATCTGAACCGCGATCCGATCGTCTCGCCCTATACCGGCCAGAGCTATCCGCGCTCCTATTTCGATTCCGGCAACGACACCCCGGTCGAAGACGAGGAGGACGTCGCCGAGAAGGAGCTGGACGCCGAGGAGGATGGCGCCGAGATCATCTCGCTCGAGGACGCCGACGACGAGGCAAAGACCGGCGATGCCGACATCGATGTCGACGATGACGATGTCGACCTCGGCGACGATGACGACACCTTCCTCGAGGACGAGGAAGAGGAAGACGACGATGTCGGCGTCATCATCGGCGTGGGCGACGACGGCGACGAGCAATAAGATTCGCGCCTTCGCCCGAAACGGGCTTGATCTTCTCGGCGGCTGAGTCTAGAAGCCGCCAGCACTGCGGGCCGGGTCCCTTCCCTGCCTGATCCTTTCGCCGGAAACGGCGCCGGCAAAGCCGGAACGTGGGGCCATAGCTCAGTTGGGAGAGCGCTTGAATGGCATTCAAGAGGTCGTCGGTTCGATTCCGATTGGCTCCACCATTTTCCATATCTCACGGCAGTTCGCTTCGTTCACGCCTCCGATGGGGCGGGCGAAAGCCCGGGCCGCAGTCGCGGCCTTGTTCCGGTTCGAGGATCGTCCTCTCACCTCCACCATTTCTCTTTCCTGAGCAGATGAAGCCGCCGTCGATCCGCTTCGGTGGAACGGCCTGCGAGTCCGCGTCGCGGCCTGCCCGATTCGCCTTTGGCTATGACGGACGACCCCTGCGCGCGGGCGCAGGGGTCGCGGATCACTTCGGGAAGCGTTGCGGCGACGCGTGCTCTTCCTGGCGTAAACAGGCGGGCGAAAGGGCTTAAGCGCCCTGTCAGGCGGCCTGCACGATGCCGCCGGGAACCTGCGCCGCGGAGCGTATGAGCCTCGCGACCTCGCCGCGAAGGCGGACGAATTCGGCGAGTTCCTTGGTGGCGATCTGGTCGCGCGGGCGCGGCAGAGGCACGTCGATCTCCGCGATCACCCTGGACGGCGACTTGCACAGCACCAGCACCCGGTCCGACAGATAGACGCTCTCGTCGATATCGTGGGTCACGAAGATGGTCGTCATCCCGAAGCGGTGATGGATGTCCAGGATCACGTCCTCGAGGTCCGAGCGGGTCTGCGCGTCGACGGAGGCGAAGGGCTCGTCCATCAGCAGGACGCGGGGACGGTAGGCGATGGCGCGGGCGATGGCGACGCGCTGCTGCATGCCGCCGGAGAGCTGCCAGGGATAGTGGTTCTCGAAGCCCTTCAGCCCGACCGCTTCCAGCGCCTCGCCGGCGCGGCCGAGCTTGTCGGCCTTGGGGATCTCGCGCTGGTCGATGAGCGGGAACAGCACGTTGCGCTGGACGGTCATCCAGGGGAAGAGCGAGCGCCCGTAATCCTGGAACACCAGCGCCAGTTCCTTCGGCACGCCGTTGATCGCGCGGCCGCCCAGCGTCAGCCGGCCCGACGTGACCGATGCGAGGCCGGACAGGCTGCGCAGCAGCGTGGTCTTGCCGCAGCCCGACGGGCCGACGATGGACACGAACTCGCCGCTCTCGACGGTGAACGAGACGCCGCCGAGCGCAAGGTTGGCGTTCTCGCCGCGCCCGTACTGGAAGTGGACGTCCTCGACCGCCATCAGGACGGGCTGCGTGGTTCCCGGCATCAGACGTTACCTCCCTGCATGCCGCGGTGCCATTTCAGCACGCGTGCCTCTATCAGACCCAGAATGATGCTCAGCAGATTTCCCAGGACGCCCAGCGCCAGGACACCGGCCCACATGTCCATGATGCGGAAGGTGCGCTGGGACAGGATGGTGAAGTAGCCGAGGCCGGAATTCGCCACATACATTTCCGCCACCACCATCACCGCCAGCGCGACCGCCAGACCGAAGCGCAGGCTGGCGAAGATCGTCGGCGCGGCGCTGGGCAGCACCACGCTGAAGATCTGCCGCAGCCGCGAAATGCCGTAGACGCGGCAGCAATCGAGCTGAAGCGGGACGACGGACCTGACGCCGTCGATCGTGTTGATGGTCACGTAGCTGAACAAGGCGACGATGATCAGGCCGATCTTCATCGCGTCGTCGATGCCGAGGAAGATGACGAACATCGGCAGCAGCGCCGTTTTCGGAATGCCGCGGAAGAAGTGGATCAGCGGCTCGACATAGGCGCCGAAGCGCGGAAGGAAGCCGATGAGGATGCCGATGGCGATGCCGACGACGGAGCCGAGCGAGAAGCCCAGCAATGTCCGGTAGAGGCTGATGCCGATATCCCGGATCGCCGCCGGCGTCAGGAAGAGCGACGAGGCCGGGCCGCTCAGCCAGAGCTTCTGGGCGCGCATGGCGATGGCGCTGACAGGCGGGAAGAACATCACGTTCATCGACCGCGCGGCGAGCTCCCATGCGATGAAGAACGCCGCCAGGACAAGCAGCTGATTGAGCAGCCGCCGTGCGCGCCGCGACGACGTCGCGCGCACGGAGCGGGCGCCGGCACCTCCCGGCGCCGTGGTGGCAGCCTGCGTCATGCGGCGCTCCTTACCGAAACATGCCAGCCGAAGAGCACCCGCCCGCCCTGCGCCAGCAGCCAGTTGATCGCCCAGCCGAGCAGGCCGAGCACGACGAGGCCGCCATAGAGGTAGTGGGCGCTGCCATAGGCCTCGCCGACCTTCACCAGCCAGCCGCCGACGCCACCGCCGCCGCCGACGAGGATTTCGAGGCCGATCGCCATCAGCAACGCGATCGTCGCGCCGAGGCGGATGCCCGTATAGGCCAGCGGCAGGGCACTCGGGAAGGCGACGCTCCAGATGATGCGGAGATTGCCCATGCCGAAGCTGCGCGCCGTCTCCCTGGCGATCTTGTCGGTGGCGTGGACGCCGTAGATGGTGTTGAAGATGACCGGCCAGCAGGCCGAGAACATGATGAGCGCGATCTTCATCTTGTCGCCGCTGCCCATGGCGAGGATGGCGACCGGCACCAGCGCCACCGAGGGGATCGGCCGGATGAAGTCGATGAGGATGCGCGAGGCCTCATAGGCCTTGTCCGAGATGCCGAGCAGAAGCCCGACGGGCACGGCGACCAGAACGGTCGCCAGAAGGCCCAGCGCGGCGACCCGCAGCGTGTCGAGCAGCGCTTCGAGGAACTCGCGGTCGGTGAGCAGCTCGAGGCTCGTCATCAGCGAGGTCGAGAAGCGCGGCAGGTATTGCGGCGAGATGAACTCCGCGCGCGTGACCATCTCCATGACCGCGAAAAGGATCAGGAACCCGGCCGCGCCGCGCAAGGCACGGCCGGCGGGCGACATGCGGCCGGCCGGTGCGGCGGCGGATTGCCTGCTTTCGTCAGGCGCTGGCATGGCGCGGGGCCGCCTGCTTGGCGGATTCGGCATGGTCCGCATGCGTCTTCAGCCGGTCCTTGAGCATCTGTACGTCCACCTTTCGCGGCTGCACGCCGTTGGCGACCGCGAGCGCGGCGGCCGTGCCCGCGACCTGTCCGAGGCCGAGCGCGGCGCCGGCGCTGCGCACCGAGGCGAGGCCGATATGGTCGGCCGAAATGCAGCGGCCGGCCACGAGCAGCCCGTCCACGTCGCGCGGCACGAGGCAGCGATAGGGCACCTCGTAGGGCTTTTCCAGCCAGATCACCTTGGTCTGATGTTTGCCGTTGGGATCGTGCATGCTGACGGCGCCCGAGGTGCGCAGCACGCCGTCGGGGAAGGTGGCGGCCGATGTCACGTCCTCGCCGGTCAGCACATATTCGCCGACGAGACGCCGCGTCTCGCGCGTGCCGGCCTGCACGCCCGTCTCGATGAGGTAGGCGTTTTCGAAACCCGGTATGCGCTTGCGCAGCATCGCCAGCGCCGGCAGCACCTGCTTGCGGCCTTCCAGCTCCGACCGCGTCAGCGACCATGGGTCGGTCGCATCGATCCTGGTCGTATGAAGCATGTTCATGATCACTTCGTTGCTCTGCAGCGTGAAGTGGATGGCCAGCCGGTCCATGCCCGGCTCGTACTCGCCCGCCTCGACCGCTTCCCTGACCTGCTCGTAATAGCCCGACAGCGTCGTCGGGATCATGTTGCCGTCGAGCCGGGTGTTGATGTTCTCGGGATGCTGGCGCGCATAGTGCAGGATGTCGTCGCGGTCGACGCCGCCGATCTTGAACATGATCGTGGTCGGCTGCAGCTCGCCCGAGAGGCCGCCCTTCTCGTAGGCGGCCCCGGCGGAGCCGAAGACGTCGCCGTCGCCGCTGGCGTCGATGACCACCTTCGCCGGGATGTAGTGGAGGCCGTTCTTCACCGCGACGACGATTCCGTCGACCCGGTTGTCGGTGACGCGCGCCTCGACGAACTGGGCATGGAACAGGATCTCCGCGCCGGCCTCGGTGACCAGCTCGGCGGCGACATGCTTGAGGATCTCCTTGTCGTAGGGTGTGGCCCCCGTCCAGCCGTCGGGGACGAGGCCGAGCGAACCGCCATATCGGCTCATCCGCTCGAGCGCCTCGTCGGGGATGCCGAATATCTGCTGCTCGCGCGTCTTGGCGGTGTAGAGGCCGCCGAACCCGCCCAGCATGACACCGGCCGCCGTGCCGCCGAGAAAGCCGTAGCGCTCGACCAGAAGCGTCCGCGCGCCGCCGCGCGCCGCGGCCACGGCCGAGACCCAACCGGCCGAACCGCCGCCGACGACCACGACATCCCACCGCTCATGGATGGCTGAAATGGCTGTGTGCATGGTGTTCTTCTCCGCGATCGGGCCTAGTGCAGGCGAAAGTGATGAGGCTGCGGGGGTGACCTCCCCGCATCGCCGTTTCCGGAAGGCTGCTGCGCCTATTGGTAGATGGTCGCAAAGGTGAGGTTGCCCTCGCCCACCTTCATGGCACTGTCGAGCAGCCCCGCCTCGTACATCCGGTCCGCAAGGTCCTGGATGCGCTGCGGCTCGCTCTTCGCCGGCGTGGAGGGCAGCGGCAGGCGATTGACCACGTCGGGGTCGAGCTTGCTGACCTTGATGTAATATTCGCGAAGCTTGTCGGGGCTCGCCAGCGCATCGTCGACGGCGCGCATATAGGCGGCCACGAAGCGATGGAACTTGTCGGGATCGGCATCGTAGGCCGCGCGGGTGGTGTAATAGGCGCCCTGCGGCAGGCCTTCGAGCCCGAGATCGACGAAGTCGGCGATGGTGCGCACGTTTTGGGTCTGGCGCGCCGTGTCGAGGAACGTGCCCGGCAGGTGGGCCATGTCGATGTTGCCGCGCTGGAGTGCCGGTCCGAGGCCGGGCAGCGCGATCTCGACGATGTCGACGTCGGCCGTCGTCAGCCCGCCTTTCGCCAGAAGCGCATCGATCGCAAAGCGGCCCGATCCGATGAGGTTGAAGACGCCGATGCGCTTGCCGCGCAGGTCCTTGGCCTCCCTGATCGGCGAATCCGGCGGCACCACGAACTGGTGGACGCCGTCGCGCATGCGGCTCGTCTCGGCGAGGAAGACCAGCGGAAGCCCGCCGGCAGCCGCCTGCAGGGCGGCCGAATGTTCGGTGGAGAGGATATCGACCTCGCCGGCCACGGCCTGCGCATAGGGGCCGGTGGTGAAGGTCGCGGCGGTCACGTCGAGCCCGGCCTCTTTGAAATAGCCGGCTTCCTTAGCCATGAAGAACGGCAGCGTCGCGGTGCCGGAGCCGATATAGGACACGTGAAGCTTGCCGGCGCCTTCGGCAGCCAGCGCCGGCGACACAAGCCGCCCGCCGCCGAAATCGATGCTTGTCGCCACGGCGAGCGCCGCAATGCCCGTCAGCAATCCGCGCCGCCCGATGCGCGCGTTGAAACGCATAGTCATTTGGTATCGTCCTCCACGATCGGGCGCACCGGTTTCACGGCGCCCGCCCACGCAGCGGAAGAAATCACGAAGCAGGCGTCAGGGCAATGGAAATTCCACGATGCGGAAAAATATTTCCATTTATGTCTCGTCCTGCCGGTTTGCGTCGGGGCGTGCCGGTGTCGGCGGCGATACCTGCCGGCTGAACTCCGCCGCCGCCGCCTGGAGGATGGGGATTGCCTTCTCGACCGCCGCGTCGGGGAGGCGCTCGACTGGGCCGATGATGGATATGGCCATGGGCGAGATGAGCGAGCCCGGGATCGGCACCGCCAAAGCGCGGATGCCGACTTCCCGCTCGCTGTCCACCAGCGCGTAGCCGCGCTGCCTGATCTCGACCAGCTGGGCGAGCAGCGTGCCTTCGGAGACGACCGTGAACTCCGTGGTCCTGGGAAGGCCGGTGCGGCGGATGACGTCGCGCACCTCCCGCGGCGGGAGCAGGGCCAGGATGGCCTTGCCCACCGAGGTGTTGTGCAGCTCGACCCGGCGGCCGAGCTCCACGGAGGTGCGCGTCGTATGCATCGAGGGGACGTGGGCGAGATATTCCGCCTTGTCGTCGGACAGCACGGCCATGGTGGCGCTCTGCTCGAGCTCGTCCACCAGCCGCAGCAAGAGCGTACGCGCTTCCGCGCCCAGCAGCGCGTTGACCGACATGCCGAGCGAGAGCAGGCGCGAGCCGAGCGCATAGTGGCGATTGGAGAGCCGCCTTATATAGCCGCGGTCGGCGAGCGTCTTGAGCAGGCGATGCGCCGTCGGCAGCGGTATGCCGCAGGCCTCGGCCACCTCGCCGATCGCCATGTGCCCGCGATGGCGCGAGATCATCTCGAGCATGTCCAATGCCCGGTCAAGCGACTGGACGTGTCCCTTTGCACCCACAGCATACTCCGATCCAAATGCCAGGCCGCAGCGCTTGTCTCACACTCGCCGCGAAACGGCAAAACAAGCGCCGGCGGTTCCGGACCGCTGCAGAAGGGTCTAGTATCCGAGCTGCCGGTCGACGGCGTGGGCGACAGGGTCGCCGCGTTCAAGGCGCCGCAGCTGGGCGGCGATGGAGCGGACGGCGCCGCGCGGGTCGACGCCCGCGGCAATATGGGGCGTCAGCAGCACGCCGGGATGGGACCACAGCCGGCTGTCCGTCGGGAGCGGCTCCTTCTCGAAGACGTCCAGCACCGCCGCCGACAGCTGGCCGTCGTCGAGTGCGGCGAGCAGATGGCTTTCGTTCACCAGAGCGCCGCGGCTGGCATTGATGACGGCGCCGCCGCGCGGCATCGCGTCGAAGACCTGCCGTGCGAGCAGCCCGCGCGTCGTCGGCGTCGCCGGCAGCAGGCATATGAGGATGTCGGTCGCCGCCAGCATGGCCCGCAGGCCGTCCGCGCCGCTGAAGCAGACCACGCCGTCGACCTCGTGCCGCGTCCGGCTCCAGCCGGAGAGCGGGAAGCCGAACGGCGCCAGCCGCGCCAGGGCGGCGCGTGCGAGAACGCCGAGGCCCAGCACGCCGACGCGGCGATCGCGCGCCCGCACCTCGGGCAGCCGGCGCCATTCGGCGCGCTGCTGGCAGGCAATGTAGGACACCAGGTCGCGATGGACGGCGAGAACCGCCATCACGACATATTCCGCCATCGCCTCGCTCAGGCTGTCATCCACCATGCGCACCACCGCGACGTGCGGCGGAACCTGACCCAGGTCGAGATGATCGACGCCGGCCGCGAGCGAGAAGAAGACCTTCAGCCCGGGCAGGCGCGCGAAGATACCCGGCGGCGGCGCGCCGCAGATCGCGCATTCGGCATCGCCGTCGCCGATGTCGGGCCATATGCGCAGATGCAGGCCGGGCGCCTCGGCGGCGAAGATCTCGATCCAGCCTTGCGTCATCTCGTCGGGAACGAAGACCGCCTTCATGTCGGCTGCATCCCCGCGGAACCGTCATTGAGGTGGCAGGCCGCGAAATGCCCGGTCGCGCCGACCGGGTCGAGCTGCGGCTCCTCGATCGCGCAGCGCGCGAAGGCGAACGGGCACCGGGTGCGGAACCGGCAGCCGGACGGGATGTCGATCGGGCTGGGAATGTCTCCCTTGAGCACGATGCGCTGCCGCGACGCGGTGGGGTCCGGCACGGGCACCGCCGACAGCAGCGCCCTCGTATAAGGGTGTCGCGGATCGGCGAAGAGGTCGCGGCGCTCCCCATGTTCGACGATCTTGCCGAGATACATCACCGCCACGCGATGGGTCAGATATTCGACGATCGCCAGATCGTGGCTGATGAAGAGCAAAGCGAGGCCTAGCTCTTGCTGGATGTCGCGAAACAGGTTGACGACCTGCGCCTTCACCGAGACGTCGAGCGCCGACACCGCCTCGTCGCAGACGATGAGATCGGGCTTCGGCGCCAGTGCCTTGGCGATGCCGATGCGCTGGCGCTGCCCGCCCGAGAACTCATGCGGATAGCGTTCGAGCGAGTCGGCCGGCAGCCGCACCTGGTCGAGGAGCTCGGCGGTGCGCTCGCGCAGGCGGGACGCCGCGATGCCCGGCTCGAAGTTGCGGATCGGCTCGGCGAGGATCTCGCGCACCCGCATGCGCGGGTTGAGGCTGGAGAAGGGGTCCTGAAAGACCACCTGGACGCGCCGGCGCAGGGGCCGCAGGCGCGCCGGCGACAGGTTGTCGATCCGGCGCCCTTCGAGCCTGATCTCGCCGGCCGTCGGCTCGATGAGGCGCAGCACGGCGCGGCCGACCGTTGACTTGCCGCAGCCGCTCTCGCCGACGATGGAGAGCGTCTCGCCGCGCGCCAGCTCGAAATCGACGCCGTCCACCGCATGCACCTTGCGCGGCGCGCCCAGCCAGCCCCCGCCGAGCGGAAAATGCTTCTTGAGCCCCTTCACCTGGAGCAGGGGAGCGGCGGGATCGGCTTGGGCGCTCATGCGGCGATGCTCTCCCGCGCGTGATGACAGGCGACGTAATGGCCGGGTCCCATCGGCTCGATCGGCGGCATGACCTGGCGGCAGATTTCGGTGGCGAGGCCGCAACGGCCGGCGAAGACGCAGCCGGGCGGCCGGGCGCGCGGCGACGGCACCTGGCCCGGAATCTCGGCAAGGTGCTCGCGCACCCCGGTCACGCTGGAGCCGAGCCGCGGCACGGCCGCCAGCAGCCCGCGCGTATAGGGATGGAGCGGCCGGGCGAATATCTGCTCGACGCCCGCCTCCTCGACGGCACGGCCGGCATACATCACGATCACGCGCTGCGCCATTTCGGCGACCACGCCGAGGTCGTGGGTGATGAGGATGATGGCCGAGCCGAGCCGCGACTTCAGATCGCGCATCAGGTCGAGGATCTGCGCCTGGATGGTGACGTCAAGCGCGGTGGTGGGCTCGTCGGCGATCAGCAGCTTCGGGTCGCAGGCCAGCGCGATGGCGATCATGACCCGCTGGCGCATGCCGCCGGACAGCTGGTGCGGATATTCCCGCAGCCGGCGCTCGGGCGCCGGTATGCCGACGAGGCGCAGCAGGTCGACGGCGCGCGCATTCGCTGCCGCCCTGCCCATGCCCAGATGGGTCCGCAGCGTCTCGGTGATCTGGCGGCCGACCGTCAGCACCGGATTGAGGCTGGTCATCGGCTCCTGGAAGACCGTGCCGATGCCCTTGCCGCGCACGCGCCGCATCTCCGATTCCGGCAGCTTCAGCAGGTCGACGCCGTCGAAACCGATGCTGCCGCCGATCTCGGCGGCGGGGCCGAGCAGGCGCAATATCGACAGCGACGTCACGGACTTGCCGCATCCGGACTCGCCGACGATGGCAAGGACCTCGCCTGCCTCGACCGCGAACGACAGGTCCTCGACGATCTTCACCGGCCCGTCGGCAGCGGCGAAGGACGTCCTGAGGTTCCTGATCTCCAGCAGCGCCATGTCAGCCCTTCCTCGTTCGCGGATCGAGCCAGTCGCGCAGGCCGTCGCCCAGAAGGTTCACGGCGAGCACCGTCAACGACAGGAAGATGGCGGGGAAGAACACGATGTAGGGCTTGATCTGCCAGAGCGCCCGGCCCTCCGCCATGATGTTGCCCCAGCTCGGCACCAGCGGCGGCGTGCCGGCGCCGATGAAGGACAGCACCGCCTCGATGATCATCGCCGATGCGCAGACATAGGTGGCCTGGACCACGATGGGCGCCAGCGTGTTGGGCAGGATGTGCCGCAGCATGATCTTCCAGGTGCGCGTCCCCGCGGCGATGGCGCCCTCGACATAGGGCTGCTCGCGGATCGAGAGGACGAGGCCGCGCGTCAGCCGGCCCATGCGCGGCGCCTCGGCGACGGTGATGGCGAGGATGACGTTCTTCACCGATGCCTGGGTCAGCGCCATCAGGGTGATGGCGAGCAGGATCGGCGGGATCGACATGATGCCGTCCATCATGCGCATCAGCACGCTGTCGAGCCGGCGCATATAGCCGGATACGAGGCCGATCGCGATGCCGAGCACCGAGGCGCCGATCGCCACCGAGAAGCCGACGAGCAGGGAGACGCGCGCGCCGTAGACGACGCGCGAATAGACGTCGCGCCCGAGCGCGTCGGTGCCGAACCAGTGCTGCGCCGACGGCGCGCGCAGCCGGCTCGCCGGCGACAGCGCGGTGGGATCGACGGTTCCGAGCCACGGCGCCAGCAGCGCCATGGCGAACATCAGGAGCAGGAGGAGCGCGCCGGCCGCGATCGCGGGATTGGCGCGCAGGAAGGCGCGGACGCCAAGCAGCGCCGCGGTTCCGCGCCGGGCCCGCGGATCGGCATCTGGCAGCGGCAGCGCGGTCAATAGCGGATCCTCGGGTCGAAGGCCGTGTAGAGAAGGTCGACGACGAGATTGATCAGGACATAGGTGAAGCTGAACAGCAGCACCACGCCCTGGATGACGGGATAGTCGCGGCGCAATATGGCGTCGACGGTGAGCCGGCCGAGGCCCGGTATCGAGAACACCGTCTCGATCACCACGGCGCCGCCGACGAGCATGGCGATGCCGAAGCCGATCACGGTGACGATGGGCACGGCGGCATTCTTGAGCGAATGGACGATCAGGATCGTCGACTGCCGCAATCCCTTGGACCGGGCGGTGCGCACGTAGTCCTGCGCCAGCACCTCCAGCATCGCCGCGCGCGTCAGGCGCGCGATCAAAGCCACATAGGCGAGCCCCAGCGTCGCCGCCGGCAGGATGAGATTGCGCAGGAACGGCCAGAAGCCGTTGCCGAAGGGCGTGTAGCCTTGCACCGGCAGCCAGCCTAGCTTCAGGGCCAGCACATAGGCGAGCGCATAGCCGATCACGAAGACGGGCACCGAGAAGCCCAGGACGGCAAGCAGCATCACGAACCGGTCGATCAGCGAGCCGTGGTTCCACGCCGCCAGCACGCCGAGCGGCACCGCGATGGAGATCGAGATGATCATGGTCAGCACCAGCAGCGCCAGCGTCGGCTCGATGCGCTGCGCGATCAGCGTCGCGACGGGCATGTTGTTGAACACCGAATTGCCGAGGTCGCCATGGGCGATCAGCCAGAGCCACTCGCCGAAGCGGACGAGGAACGGCCGGTCGAGGCCGAGCGACAGCCTGATCCGCTGGACGTCGTCGGCCGACGCCTGGTCTCCCGCCAGGATGGAGGCGGGATCGCCGGGCATGATGTAGAGAAGGCTGAAGACGAAGAACGCGACGAACAGGACGACCGGAATCGTCGCGAGGATGCGGCGAAGGATATAGCCGATCATCCGTCACGTCCCTTCATCCCGAGCTGCGCCGGCAGTCCACCCGCCGGCGCGTCAGCGTGACCCGACCTGCAATACATGCCGCGTGTCAGCTCTTTTCCACGTTCCAGAACACCGGCGAGGAGAAGCGCACGATGTTGCTCAGGTTGGAGCGGAAGGCAAAGGGCTGCGACCACTGGGCATAGGGCAGGTAGGGCATCTCGTCCCAGAAATCCTTCTGGATCTCCTGCGAGACGGCCTTGCGTCCGTCGAGGTCCGGCGCTTCGAACCACTGCGCCCTGAGCTCCTCGATGCGCGGGCTGTCGAACCAGCCGAACCAGCCCGACTGACCGGCGCCCGCCAGCGGATAGTGGTTTGCGGGATCGGCCATGGCGAGCCCGTCGGCGAAGGTGACGAAGGCGCTCCACCCGCCCTTGTCGAGCGGCTCCTTGCTGGCGCGGCGCTGGACCACGGTGCCGAAGTCGGTCGACACGTAGTCGACATTGATGCCGACCTTCTCCAGCAGGTCGCGGGTCAGCAGGCTCATGGCGTTGATGCTGGGATAGTCGCTGGCCGCGAGGATGACCGCCTTCTCGCCATTGTAGCCCGACTCCTTCACCAGCTTGCGCGCCAGTTCGAGATCGCGCGGCCCCGCGACCGCCTCCATGCCGACGTCGCTGGCCATCGCCGAGCCGGGCGTGAAGGGGCCGAGCGGCACCTTGCCGAGATTGTCGGCCTCGTCGCCGAGGACGGCGACGAGGAAGTCGCGCTGGTTGAGCGCCGGCAGCAGCGCCCGCCGCAGCTTGGGATTGTTGAAGGGCGGGTTGAGATGGTTGAAGCGCAGCAGGCCGATGGCGCCGAACGGATCATAGTTCTCCACCATGACGCCGTCGCTCGCCCGCAGCAGCGGCACCAGATCGAGATGGGGCTGCGCCCACCAGTCGGCCTCGCCAGACTGCAGGGCGGCGGCGGCCGTCGCCGGATCGGGCATCACCGTCCACTCGACGCGGTCGAGCTTGACGACCTTGCCGCCGGACAGGAAATCGGCCGGCTCGTCGCGCGGCACGTAGTCCTCGAACCGCGCATAGGCGGCGGAGGAACCCGGAACCCATTCGTCCTTGAGGAAGCGGAACGGTCCGCTGCCCACCACCTCGGTGATCGCCTTCGTCGTGTCGCCGGCGATGCGCTCGGGCATGATGAAGCATGGCGATGCCGCCGCCTTGCCGAAGGCGGTGAGGATATAGGGAAAGGGCTTCGTCAGTACGATCTCGAAGCTCTTGTCGTCGAGCGCGCGCATCTCCTTGAGACGGGCGGTCATGCGCTGGCCGATCACGTCGCGGACGGCCCAGCGCTTGATCGAGGCGATGCAGTCGGCGGCCCGGACGGGTTCGCCGTCGTGGAACCTGAGGCCGTCGCGCAGGGTGAATTTCCAGGTCAGGCCATCCTGCGAGGTCTCGTGGCCGGCGACCATCTGCGGCTTGGGCTGGAAGCTGGAATCGAGCCCGTAGAGCGTGTCCCAGACCATGTAGCCGTGGGTGCGGGTGACCAGCGCGGTGCTCCAGATCGGGTCCGGGCTCTGCAGGTCGCCCTCCGGAACGTAGCGCAGCACGCGCGCCCCGGACTGCGCGACGGCGGGACGCGGAAAGGAGGCGAGTATCGGCGTGAGCGCGGCCGTAGCCGCCGCCCCCGCCAGAAAGCTTCGACGTCTCATGGTCATGGTGGTTCTCCAGTTCCCCAGTTTTTATTGTACTGTGTACAGTAACTTTTCGCGGGATTTTGGCAATCCGATTCGGCGCCCCGAACCCGCTGTCGGAACGGTCAGGCGAAGGTGAGCATGCGTGTCGGCGTGTCGACGAGGATCGCGTCGATCTCGCCTTGCGTGAAGTCATGCCGCCGCATCAGCGGCACCACATTGGCGAAGATGTGCTGGTAGCCATGGCCGCCATAGCTGCACAGGCGCGTCTTCACGCAGATGTCCTGGCTGATCACCACCTGGTCGCGGTGCCCCCTGTCGAGCAGCAGGCGCAGCCACTGGATGCGCTGGGCGTCGTTCTGCATGTCGACGCTGGGCTGCGGCCCGTAGAAGGAGGTCTCCCAGCCGAACAGGTCGAATTCGAGCACGCAGCCTGTCTGGGCCAGCCGCAAGATGCGGTCGGCGTCGAAGATGGTGCGGTCGATATGGCTGATGATGACGCGCTCGGTCGGATGGCCGGCGGCGCGGATGAAATCCATCACCTCCTGCGGCTGGTCGGGATGGCGGCCGGGATGGACGTTGATCGCCGCGCCGGTCTCCCGCTGCGCGATAAGCGCCCCGCGCATGACGTTCTTCTCCAGATCGGTCCATGGCGCCTGGCACCCGATCTCGCCGATGATGCCGGCCCTCACGTCGGTGCCCCAGGCGCCCTGCGTGATCTGGCCGATCATCTCCGCCGCGAAATCGTCCACCGAGCGGGAGCGGTTGGCCTCGTCCTGGTACTCGTCCACATAGTGGCCGCAGCCCATGACGATGTTGACGCCGGTCGCGCGCGCGATGTCGACCAGGCCCGCCGGATCGGGCTGGAGCCCGCCGACGGTCAGCTCGACCAGCGTGCTGCCGCCCGCCGCCTTCATGTCGGCCACTTCGGCGATCGCCACCTGCTTGTCGTCGAGCCGGTAGTTGAGGCGCGAAATGACCTGGCCGTAATTGATCTTCCAGCAGTTGCAGAGCGTGATCTCCTCGTCCTCCACCGCCTCGGCGCGAAAGCGCGGCGGATTGAGGTCGATGAAGAGATGCTCGTGCATCAGCGTCGGACCCACAAGCTTCGGGTCGATCAGGCCGGTGACGGTCTGCACAAGTCCCTTGAGTTCGGAGCGATCGATGGGCGCCAAGTCGGTCCTCCAGCGCTTGCTGTTTATTCCCTGGTTCAGCTCGCCATCTGCATGGCCGAGTAGACGTCGCCGCGCGCATTGACGATGGCTTCCACCGCCGCGACGCACCCGTCGACATCCTCGTCCGTGACCGGCAGCGAAAGCGCGATCATGCCGCGGCGGGCGATGTAGTAGCCGTGGCGGACGAGGTCGAAGAACATGAGGTCCTTCAGCATGGATGCGCGCGCGGGGTCGCCGGCGGCGTGGATGGTCATCACCGAGCCGAGGCCGGTGACGTAATAGGGCGCGCGGGCGCGGGCGAAGGTTTCAGCCAGCCGCTCGCGCAAAGCGTCGCCGCGGGCATTCAGCGCCACGCTGCGCTCCGGCGTCAGCAGCCTCGACATCGCCGCATATCCGGCGGCCATGGTGAGCACGTTGTTGTTGAAGGTGCCGGCATGGATCAGCGCCTTGCCGTCGCGCGGGTCGTAGTACCGCATCAGGTCGCGGCGGCCGCCGAAGGCGCCGAACGACATGCCGCCGCCGATATATTTGCCGAGCGTCGTCATGTCGGGGATGATGTCGAGAAGCGCCTGCCGGCCGCCCGGCGAAAGGCGCGACGTCATCACCTCGTCGAAGATCAGCACCGCGCCGAGCCGCGTCGCCTCGTCGCGCAGCGCCTGGAGGAAGGCCGGGTCGGCGGGGATCGAGCCGCCGGCGCCGAGCATGGGCTCGACGAGGATCGCGGCGAGATCGTCGCCGACCGAGCGCGCAGTGCGCAACGCCGCCTCGATGTCGTTGTAGGGCGCCAGAACGAAATCGTAGGGCACCGTGACCGGCGATCCGCCGGGGGGGAACGAGATCATGCTGCCGTGATAGGCGCCCTCGAAGCAGAGCACCTTGCTGCGGCCGGTATGGACCAGCGCCGTGGCGATGGCCATCAGGTTGGCCTCGGTGCCCGAATTGGTGAAGCGCACGAGGTCGATGGAGGGGAACCGCTCACAGACGATCCTGGCAAGCCCGGCCTCGAGGTGATTGTGGCCCGACAGGTTGACGCCGCCATCCAGCGCACTCTCGATCGCCTCGCGGATCACCGGGTCGGAATGGCCGAACAGGCCCGCCGTGAATTCGCCCAGCAGGTCGACATAGACGCGCCCGTCGGCATCCTGCAGCCGCGCGTCCCATCCCTTGACGATGCAGAGCGGGAACGGCGCCGAGAACAGGACCGTGCGCGTGTTGCCGCCGGGCATGTAGGCGGTGGCTTCATCATATCGCGCGGCGCTGGCGGGATTGGCGGCGACGAATTCCGAAATGGCGGTGGCGAGTGCCGTGTCCAGAGCCCGCGTGTTCTGCATGGGAAAGCATTCTCCTGTACTGTGTACAATAACAAATCACCCGCCGTCGCGGATGGCAAGCCCCCGGCGGGCCGGACCGCACTTTTCACGGCGCGCATGAGCGCCTAAGAACGGGACGGACAAGGAAGAGAAGATTGCGACAACCGAAGGTCATCGAGGAAACGCCGCCGTCACCGGGGCTCAGCCGCGAGCGCATCGTCGATGCGGCGCTCGAACTGATCGACAGGGACGGCCTCGACGCCTTCAGCGTGCGCGGCCTGGCGCAGCACCTGTCGGTCTATCCGACCGCGCTCTACTGGTATGTGCCGAACCGCAACGCGCTGCTGGCGCTCGTCGTCACGGGCGTGCTGGACGACATCATTCCGCCGGGCGAGGCGGCGGAGTGGACGGAATGGCTGCGGGCGCTCTTCAGGCGCTACCGGGCGGCGATCCGGCGGCATCCCAACGTGGCGCCGCTGATCGGCGCCCAGCTGGTCTCCAACACCTCGATCGACTTCGTCATGATCGAGCGGATATTGCATGCCCTCGACGGCGCCGGCTTCAGGGGCCCCGCCCTGCGGCACGCCTACAACACGGTGGTGACCGCGATGGTGAGCTTCGTCACCCACGAATTCGCGCCGCAACCGTCCGAGCGGCGCGAGAACTGGGCCGACGAGCTGCGCAAGCTGATCCGCAACGTCGACAAGGAGCGGTTTCCCACCCTCGTCCGCAACCTGCCGCAGATGGAGAACCGCTCCTTCATCATGCGCTGGCAGAACGGCGCCGAGGTGCCGCTGGACGACAGTTTCGAGGTCTTCATCGACGTCGTGCTGATGGGGCTGGTCCAATATAACCGGCAGCAGGCGGCGTCGTAGGGATCGCGCCGCCGGCAGCTATCCGGGCCCCGGCTACTGCCTGGGAATGTCGACATCCGCCAGGAACGACGTCCAGTGCTGCTTGCTCCGCTTCAGCCGGTCGCCGGCTTCCGCCGCGGTGCTCGCCACGATCTTCTCCGACATGTCGCCCAGGCGCTGGCGCACGGTCGGGTCGTTGAACGCCGCGACCAGCGCCGCATTGAGCTTGTCGACCACGGGCTGCGGCACGCCGCCGGGAGCGAAGAAGCCGGTCCAGGGCTCCGAGATCACGCCTTCGACCGTTTCGGCCACCGTCTCGACATCCGGCAGCGAAGGCGCGCGTTGCGCGCTGGTGACGGCCACGACGCGCAGCGAATCGGATTTCAGGTAGGGCACGATGCCGGGCAGGGCGCTGATGCCCATGCCGACATGCCCGCCCATGACGTCGGTTATCACCTGACCGGCGCCGGGATAGGGAATGTGCTTCATCCTGGCGCCGCCGCGCTGGTTGATCAGCTCGCCGACGATCTGGAGCGCCGTGCCGGACGTCCCGAAAGACAGCTTGCCGGGATTCGCCTTTGAATAGGCGATCATGTCGGCGACACTTTTTACGGGGGAATCGGGCTTCACATAGAGCGTCATCACGCTTTCCGAAAAGATGGTCAGCGGCGTCATCTCGTCGGGAACATAGCCCGGATCGCTGTTCAGCAGCGGCGCCACGACCATGACCGCGTCGGAGCAGAACATGATCGTGTGCCCGTCGGGGGCTGAACGGTAGACGGCGCCGGTTCCGACCATTCCGCCGGCGCCGGGGCGGTTCTCCACCACCACGGGAACGCCCAACTTCTGAGAAAGCACCGGCTGGACCAGGCGGGCCATCATATCCGCCTGGCCGCCGGGTGAGAACGGCACCACGAGCGTCACCGGCCGCGTGGGAAAATCCTGCGCGCAGGCATGTGCGGCGCTCAATGCAAACAGCGCGGTGATCAAGGCTGCGGTCTTCGCAATTTTCGTCATCAAGGGCATCGGGTCCTCCTCCCGCCGCAACGCCCGGAGCGGGCGCGCGGGCCGAGAATATGACAAGTCGGAATTGCCCACAAACGCGTTGCCGCCTCGCCGACGGACCGCTTGCGCCGTCGCAGAGGTATGAGCAGCCCGCGTTCAGCCATGCGGACTGATGCAAAATTATTGCACTCATGGCGCATTTAATTCCGTTTGCCTTTCGCCTTCCGGCCGCGCAGGCTGGGTTCGGTCGTCAACGGAAACGGGTTATGTCGCATCAGGCGGAACCGGCGGAATATGCCTCGCTGCAGGGCTTCATGCCCGTCCGGCCGGATGCTTGGAGCGAGGTGCGCGGCTGGCGCATGGCGGAGCGGAGGCGGCTCATCGGCGCGCGGCTGGCGCTGGGCCCTGCCGAGCGGCAGGTGCGGGCCGACAGGATCGCGAGGCGCCTCGACCAAGCGATCGGCAGGTTCGCAGGCCGCATCGTCGGGACCTACTGGCCGGCCCGCGGCGAGCCCGACCTGCGCGACTGGGGCATGGAGGTCGTCCAGCGGGGCGGCCGCCTGGCGCTGCCGGTGGTCATCCGCAAGGGCTGGCCGCTGGAATACCGCATCTGGACACCCGGCGACCCGATGGAGCGCGGCGCCTGGAACATCATGGTGCCGTCATGCGGCCCGGCCGTGCAGCCCGACGTCGTCGTGGCGCCGGTGGTGGGCTTCGACGCGCAGAAATACCGGCTGGGCTACGGCAGCGGCTTCTTCGACCGCACGCTGGCGGCGACGGCGCGGAAGGTGACCGCCATCGGCGTCGGCTACGCCGAAAGCGCGGTGCCGACCATCCATCCGCAACCCCACGACATAGCGATGGACCTGATCGTCACGGATTGAGCGCGCACATACAGGCAAGGCCTGGTTCCCCGAAAGCGGCGATCGACCATGCGCCGCCGCATCCCGAGATCCGCCGCGCCTGACCGATGGAAAGGCGAGGCGAGATGACCGAAACCGCACTGAACGAATCCGACCACAAGCCCCGCGCCGCCAGACGCTGGCTGTTCTCGACCAATCACAAGGACATCGGCACCCTCTACCTCATCCTGTCGATGCTGTCGGGCATCCTCGGAAAGGGGCTTTCGGTCGCACTGCGGGCGGAACTCCAGGAGCCCGGCCTCCAGTTCTTCGCCGATCCCAGCCTCTACAATGTGATCGTCAGCGCCCATGGGCTGGTGATGATCTTCTTCGTCATCATGCCGGCGCTGATCGGCGGCTTCGGCAACTGGTTCATCCCGATCATGATCGGCGCGCCCGACATGGCGTTCCCGCGGATGAACAATGTGTCGTTCTGGCTGCTGGCGGCGTCGCTGGTCCTGTTCCTCGTCTCCATGTTCATGCCCGGCGCATCGGGTTCGCTCGGCCATGGCGGCGGGTGGACGCTCTACCCGCCCTATTCGACCGACGGCCAGCCCGGACCCGCCGTCGATCTGGTCATCCTGTCGATCCACCTGTCGGGCGCATCCTCGGTCCTCGGCGCCATCAACTTCATCACCACCATCTTCAACATGCGCGCGCCGGGCATGACGCTGCACAAGATGCCGCTTTTCGCCTGGTCCATGCTGGTGACGGGCTTCATGCTGCTGTTCGCCCTGCCGGTGCTCGCCGGCGCGATCACCATGCTGCTCACCGACCGCAATTTCGGCACCACCTTCTTCGCCCCCTCGGGCGGCGGCGACCCGATCCTCTACCAGCACCTGTTCTGGTTCTTCGGCCATCCGGAGGTCTACATCATGATCCTGCCGGCCTTCGGCATCGTCAGCCATGTCATCTCCACCTTCTCCCGCAAGCCGATCTTCGGCTATCTCGGCATGGCCTATGCGATGGTGGCGATCGGCGGCATCGGCTTCGTGGTATGGGCGCATCACATGTTCACCGTCGGCCTGTCGATCGACAGCCAGCGCTATTTCGCCTTCGCCTCGATGGTGATCGCCGTGCCGACCGGCGTGAAGGTCTTCTCCTGGCTGGCGACCATGTGGGGCGGCTCGATCACGATGCGCACGCCGTGCTGTGGGCGACGGGATTCGTGCTGCTGTTCACCATCGGCGGCGTCACCGGCGTGGTGGTGGCCAATCCCGGCGTCGACCGGATGCTGCACGACACCTATTACGTGGTGGCGCATTTCCACTACGTGCTGTCGCTGGGCGCGGCCTTCGCCATCTTCGCCGGCTTCTACTACTGGTTCCCAAAGATGACCGGCTACATGATGAGCGAGAGGCTCGGCCAGATCCATTTCTGGCTGATGTTCATCGGGGTCAACCTCGTCTTCTTCCCGCAGCATTTCCTCGGCCTCGCCGGCATGCCGCGCCGCTATGCGGACTTTCCCGACGCCTTCGCCGGCTGGAACCTCGTCTCCTCGATCGGCTCCTACATATCGGCGGCGGGGCTGGTCGTGTTCTTCGTCGCCGTGGCCGAGGCCTTCGCGCGCAGGCGCGTGGCCGGCGACAATCCGTGGGGCGAAGGCGCGACCACGCTGGAATGGACGCTTTCCTCGCCGCCGCCCTTCCACCAGTTCAGCACCCTGCCGCGAATGCAGTGACGGGAGTCGGCCATGAGCGAAGCCGGCGATGTCGCGAGCGGACTGCCCGTCATCATCCTCTTCGCCTTCTGGTGGGCGCTGGTGTCGATGCTCGAGTTCCTGTCGGCGCAAGGCGAGGCCGGGAACGGGCCCGCGGCGGCGGCCGCAAGGGAGACAGGCGACGAGGCGTTTCCGGAGCTGCGCGAGGCCGATCCGCAGTTCAGCAGCGCGGACTTCCTTCACGGCGCATGCCGCGCCTATGAGGAGGTCCTGCGGGCCTATGCCCTGTACGACGTGAAGGCGTTGCGGCTGCTGCTGTCGGCGGAGGTGCTGCGGGCCTTCAGCGACGCCTTCGCCGCACGCGCCGCGAGGGAGGAAACGCTGGAGCTGACCTTCGTCGGCATCCAGACGGCCGAGATCGTCGGCGTTGCGGTCCAGCCCGAGGCGATCGACATCGCCGTGCTGTTCCGCGCCCAGGTGGTCCAGGCCGCGCGTTCGGCTGACGGCGAGGTCATCAGCGGCGATCCGACAGCGGTCGCGGCCGTCGCCGACGTGTGGACGTTCTCGCATCGCCGGCCGGTCGACGGCACCCCATGGGTGGTCGTCGCGACCGACGAATTCGCCGAAGCCGCCTGACGGTCAGCGCGGCGAGGGCCGCGGCGGCACGATGTCGACGGTCTCGTTCACGATGGCGCCGTTGTCGACCACCGCGCGCCAGCGGCGGTTGCCGCAATGGAAGGTCAGCCGCCACGATCCGCGGTCGGCCCCCTCGCCGCGCTCCACCAGGCTCGTGACCTGTCCGCGCCGCATCGAGGCCCGCAACCGGTCGACGCTCCATCCGAAGCGCGCCGCCAGCAGGTGCGCATCGACCGTGAAGCCGCCATCGGCGTCCGGTTGGAGCCTGGGGCTTTCGGCCGTGCTCACAGGCCTTCCTCCAGGATCGGCTCGACCAGCAGCGTATCCTGCCGCCGGCTGAAGGCGATCGCCAGCCGGAAGGAATGCGCGATGCGCAGCGCGCGGTCCATGAACAGCGTGGCGACATCCGGCGGGCAAAGGCGGCGCACGGTCGTCCTGAACAGCGAAAGCCAGCGCCGGAAATGCGCTTCCTCCAGTTCGGGGATCGCCAGGTGCGGCGGCAGCGGCCGGCCTTCGTAGCGGCCGGTGCGCAGCAGCGTCGATGACCAGAAGTCGCACATCCTGGCGAGATGGACGGGCCAGTCCTCCCCGGCGATCCGGCTGTTGAAGATCGGCCCGAGCAGGTCGTCGCGGCGGATCTCGTCGTAGAAGCCGTGGACGACCGCATGGATCATCGCCTCGTCCAGCATGTCGGGAAGCGGCTTGCCGTCGATGATGACGGTCCGTTCCGGCGCGGGGCGGCCCTTCATCGGCCATCTCCTCCTGCAGTTTCGCGATCGTTCGCCTTGACGATAGTAGCACCGAAAGCGCGATCTTTGCGCAAGCGCAAGTTGGGGGCGATCGGGCAGGGCTGCAAAATGCTCTAGCCGCGGTCCTGCTCCGGCTCCTCGTCCAGCAGGACGCGCTCGGCGGCGCCGTCGAGGTCCTCGTACTGGCCGCTGCGCAGCGCCCATACGAAGCCGACGAGGCCGAGGGCACCGAGGCACAAGGCGGCCGGCAGCAGGTAGACGAGGCCGCTCATGCCGGCTGCTCCCCGTAGCCCGCGATGCCGGCCATGTCGGGCTTCGGCTCCGCCCCGCCGCGCAGAAGCCGCAGCGCGTTGCCGATCACGATCAGCGACGAGACCGACATGGCGATCGCCGCGATCAGCGGCGTGACATAGCCGAGGATGGCGACCGGCACGGCGATGAAGTTGTAGACGATCGCGATGGCGATATTCTGGCGGATCAGCCTGTCGGCGCGGCGCGCCATGGTGCGCGACAGCGTGACGGCCTCCAGGCCTTTGCCGAGGAAGACGAGGTCCGCCGCATAGCGGCCGATGTCGGCGGCGGAGCCGGGCGCGATGGAGACCTGTGCCGCGGCAAGGGCGGGCGCGTCGTTCAGGCCGTCGCCGACCATCAGCACCTTGCGACCTTGCTCGGCGAGCTGCGTCAGGCGCGCCACCTTCTCCGCCGGCAGCAGCTCGGCCGCATAGGTCGCGATGCCCAGCCGCCCGGCCACCGCTGCACAGCGTTCGGCCTGATCGCCCGACAGCATCTCGACCCGGAGGCCTTCGGCCTCGAGTTGCCGGACCGCCTCGCGCGCGCCGGGCCGCAACTGGTCGTCGAAGGCGAAAGCCGCCACCGCGGCTCCGTTCCGCGACAGCACCGTGCCGTGGGCGGCAGCGGATTCCGGCGCGGCCCAGGAGGCGCGGCCGAGCCGCCAGACATCGTTGCCGATGCGCCCCTCGACGCCGCGGCCGGGAAGCTCTGTAGGCATCGCGAGCGTCGTGCCAGCGTCCTGCGGAGACGCCGCGAGGATCGCAGCTGAAGCGGGATGGCGGGAATGGGCGGCGAGCGCGCCGGCGATGGCGAGATGGTCCGGGGCGGCGGCGCCGGCATTGGTCAGACGCAGGGTGCCCATCGTCAGGGTGCCGGTCTTGTCGAAGGCGACAGTGTCGACATCGACGAGCCGTTCGAGCGCGGAGCCGTCTTTCATCATGATGCCGGCCTCGAAGAGGCGGCGGGCCGCCACGACCTGCACGATGGGGACCGCAAGGCCGAGGGCGCAGGGGCAGGTGATGATGAGGACCGCGATGCCGATGGTGATCGCCTGATGCCAGTTGCCGTCGACCATCATCCAGCCGATGAAGGTGAGCAGCGCGGTGAGGTGCACCACCGGGGCGTAGAGGGCCGACACGCGTTCCGCAATGCGCCGGTAGCGCGCGCGGCCGCCTTCCGCGGCCTCCATCAGGCGGGTCATCTCGGCGAGGAAGGAGCCCGAGGCGGGCCGCAGCGCCCGCACGGTGAGCGGGCCGGTGAGGTTGAGCACGCCGCCGCGCAATTCCTCGCCCGGCGCGACAGGCTGCGCTGCGCTCTCGCCCGAAGTGATCGCCGCGTCGATGTCGGAACTGCCGTCCTCGACGACGGAATCGACCGGCAGCCGCTCGCCGGCCGCCACGAGGATGCGGTCGCCAGCCCTGATCTCCGACACCGGCCGGTATTCGCGCGTGCCGTCCGCCTCCAGCACCAGCGCGCCCCTGGGCTGCATGCGGGCGAGCCCGATCACGGCGGCGCGCGCCCTGTCGCGCATGAGGTGGTCGAGCGTGCGGCCGATGAGCAGGAAGAACAGGAGCGTCACCGAGGCATCGAAATAGGCGTGCTGCCCGTGGATGATCACCTCGTGCAGGCTGAGCGCATAGGCGAGCGTGATGCCGATGGCGATCGGCACCTCCATGTTCATCTGGAAGCGGCTGAGCGCTCTCCAGGCGGAGCGGTAGTAGATGCGCCCGGCGAAGACCAGCGCGGGAATGGCGATGAGCGCCGACAGCCAGTGGAACAGGTCGCGGGTGGAGCCGTCCGCGCCGGACCAGACCGATACGGACAGGAGCATGATGTTGGCGGCGGCGAAACCGGAGACCGCCACCGCCCTGATCAGCTCGGCGAGCGTCCTGTCGTCGGCGTCGAACGCCGTGTCGAAGACGTGCGGCGGATAGCCGATGGCGACGAGGGCGGCGGGGATCGGCGGCATGCCGGCGCCCTGCCAGCGCACCGAGACCCGGTGGGTGGACAGGTTCACCCGCGCGCCGGTGACGCCCGGCAGCGCCGTCAGCGCACGCTCGACCTTCCGGATGCAGGCGGCACAATGCGCGGCGGGAATGGAAAGCTCCACCTGGAAGGCGCCGTCGCCGAGCTCGCGCGCGGCCATGCGCACCTCGTCGTCGGAGGGAACCAGTTCGGCCCCCTGCATGTCCGCTCCCGGCGCGCAGCAGTTCATGACGCGCCGCCCTCGATGACGCGTATGCGCCGCGTCTCGCGATAGGGTGCCTCCAGGCCCGCCTCGGCGGCGACCTCGACCAGCCACATGCCGTCGGCAACGCGCAGATCGGTGGTGAAGGTGCCGTCGCCGTCGCGGGCGAGCGTCACCAGCTGGTCCTCGCGGTCGTCCACCGGCCGCATGAATTTCAGCGTCACGGCGGTCAGCGCGACGGGACGGCCCTCGCGGTCGGCCAGCGCGTAGCGGGGCTGGCCGTCGCGGATCGTCAGGTCGCCGCTCCAGCCCAGAGCCGCCTGCTTGCGCGCGGCCGCCGCCTTGGCGTTGAACTCCTGACTGGCGACATAGGTGTTCTGGACAACGAAGCCGGTCCAGCTCCTGTTGGCCAGGAACGCCATGGTGAGGTTCACGGCGATGATGACGCCGAAGAACGCCACCATGACGGCCAGCATGTGCCAGCCGGTGAAAACCCCTTGCGTGCTGCGTCTCATCATTTCTTCCCCGGCGACTCGAAGGTCGCTTCATAGAGGTCGGACTCGAAGCTCGACTTGTCCTCGACCAGGAGCTCGAAGCGCTCGCTGGCGCCGGCGATCTGCTCCGCCGGCTGGCGGATATAGATCTTCATCGTCTTCAGGCGATCCGGCTCGACCTCGACCGCGAAGGACCGGCCTTCCGGCTGGTCGAGGCCGACGACCGACATGGTGGCGCCCGTCAGCCCCTGTATCGACACGACGATTGTGCGCGGCTCGGGGACCATGTTCAATATCTTGACCGTATAGCCGTTGCGGATCGAGCCGTCGGCCAGCCTGACGAATTGCGGATTGCGGTCATGCAGGACGTTCACCTGCAGCCGGTCGCGCGTCAGGAGGCCGTAGACCATGGCGAGGCCGACGAGGCTCCAGGCGGCGAAATAGATCATCGTCCTGAGGCGGATGATGTCGGTGATGCGGAAATGCTTCAGCCGGTCGCTCAGGCCGCCCGCCGGCGTCCTGACCAGCGCCGGCGTGATGGGCTGCGTGCCGCCCGCCGTGGCCACCGCCATATTGGCGTTGTAGTCGGCGAGCGTGGTGTAGGAGATCAGCCCGCGCTCGCGCCCCAGCGCGTCCATCACATTGTCGCAGGCGTCGATGCAGAGCGCGCAGGTGATGCATTCGAGCTGCTGGCCCTCGCGGATGTCGATGCCCATCGGGCAGACCGCCACGCAGGCGTTGCAGTCGACGCAGTCGCCGACCGGCTGGCCGGCCGCGATCGCCTTCTTGGCATGCCGCGAGCGCGGCTCGCCGCGCCAGTCATTGTAGGTCACGGTCAGCGAATGCTCGTCGAGCATCGCCGCCTGGATGCGCGGCCACGGGCACATATAGGTGCAGACCTGCTCGCGCATCAGCCCGCCGAAGATGTAGGTCGTCATGGTCAGCACGGCGATGGTGATGTAGGCGACCGGCGCGGCGGTGGCCGAGACGAGGTCGCGCAGCAGCGAGGGCGCGTCGGCGAAATAGAATATCCACGCGCCGCCGGTCGCCACGGCCACCACCAGCCAGATGGCGTGCTTGACCGCGCGCAGCATGATCTTGCGCGCCGTCCACGGCGCCTGGTCGAGCCTGATGCGGGCGTTGCGGTCGCCCTCGATCCTGTTCTCGATGGCGAGGAACAGGTCCACCCAGACGGTCTGGGGGCAGGTATAGCCGCACCAGGCGCGCCCGACGCTGGAGGTGACGAGGAACAGGCCGAAGCCGGCCATCACCAGGAGGCCGGCGACATAGTAGAATTCCTGCGGCCAGATCTCGATGAACAGGAAATAGAAGCGGCGGTTGGCCAGATCGACCAGCACCGCCTGGTCGGGCGCGAAGGGGCCGCGGTCCCAGCGCAGCCAGGGCGTGACATAGTAGATGCCCAGCGTGACCAGCATGACCAGCCACTTGAAGCTGCGGAAGCTGCCCCTGGCCCGCTTCGGGAAGATCTTCTTGCGCCTGGCGTAGAGCGGCTGCCGCCGCCGGGCCGAATTGACGGCCTCCACGTCGAGCGTTTCGACCTCTTGCACGTTAGCCATTATCCGCTCCTGTGCGGCCCGCACCGCACCTGGACTTTCTTTTTCCCGCCGGTCCCCTCCTCCCGCCGTATTGCCGGCGGCCGTCGACGGCCGCCGGACCGGACCTACTCGCCACCCCCGAGCGAATAGACGTAGACGGCCAGCTCCTTGACGGTGGTGTCGCCGAGCCGCTGCTTCCAGCCGGGCATGACGCCGTTGTGCGGGTTGCGGATCTGCTGCTCGATGTCGCCGACGTCGGACACGTAGAGCGCGATCGCGTCGGTGAGGTCGGGACCGCCGACCTCGCGCATGCCCTTGCCGTCGTCGCCGTGGCAGGCGGCGCAATTGTTGGCGAAGATCTCCCTGCCCGCCTCGGACCTGGCCTGGTCCGCCTCGATGCCGGAAAGCGAGGCCACGTAATGCGCCACCGCGCTGATCTCGGCAGGCTGGAGGACGTCCCTGAAGCCGGGCATCTCCGAGAAGCGGGTGTCGGGATCGGCGGCGAAGCGGATGCCGTGGGCGATCGTCATCTCGATGTCGCCGATCTTGCCGCCCCACAGCCATTCGTCGTCATTGAGGTTGGGGTAGCCCCTCGAGCCGGTGGCGCCGCTGCCGTGGCACTGCACGCAGTTCACCCTGAAGGCCGCCGCGCCCGCCGCGGTGGCGAAGTTGCGCAGCTCGGGATCGGCGAATATCTCCTCCACCGATTTGGCCGCCACCGCCGCGACATAGTCCGCCTTGGCGGCCTCGGCGGCGGCAAGCTGGTTCTGGAGATCGCCGCGGGTGGTGTGGCCGAGCAGGCCGGTGGTCGCCGTCTTGACCAGCGGCCAGGCCGGATAGGCGACCATGTAGGCGAGCGCCCAGACGACAGTGGCGTAATAGGTCCACTGCCACCAGCGCGGCATCGGATTGTCGAGCTCCTTGATGCCGTCCCACTCGTGGCCGGTGGTCGCGACGCCGGAGAACTCGTCGATTTCCTTCTCGCTCATCTCACTCGTCCTTGAGCGGTATCGACGCCGCCTCGTCTGCTTTCTTCTTGCTGCCGGGCCGGAAGGCGAAGATCGCCGCACCGATGAAGAAGAGGGTCATGCCGAGCAGGCCCCAGCTGTCCGCGAACTGCCGCATCGCCGTGTATTCTTCCATGGCAGCACTCCGTCTCCTTGTTCCTGCGCAATTCCAGACGCAAAACCGCTGCGCACTTTTGCTGGAATTGCTCTAGCGATCGTTGGCGGCCGGGTCGTAGGTCGAGAAGTCGACCAGCGTGCCGAGCATCTGCAGATAGGCGACCAGCGCGTCCATCTCGGTCAGCGCCTGCGGGTTGCCGTCGAAATCGCCCAGCTTGATCTTCGGATAGCGCGCCTCGAGCCCGCTGGTGTCGGCATTCGGATCGGCCTGCGCCTTCAGGTCGGCCTCGGCATTGGCGATCATGTCGTCGCTGTAGGGGACGCCGACCCGCACATTGGCCACGAGCTGCGTCGAGAAACCGCGGACATCGAGATGCTTGTCCTTGAGGAAGGCATAGCTCGGCATGACGGATTCGGGCACCACGGAGCGTGGGTCCTGGAGGTGCTGGACGTGCCATGCGTTGGAGTAGCGGTCGCCGACGCGCGCCAGGTCCGGCCCGGTGCGCTTCGAGCCCCACTGGAACGGATGGTCGTACATGGATTCGGCCGCCAGGCTGTAATGGCCGTAGCGCTCCACCTCGTCGCGGAAGGGGCGGATCATCTGGCTGTGGCAGGTATAGCAGCCCTCGCGGATGTAGATGTTGCGGCCGGCCAGCTCCAGCGGCGCGTAGGGGCGCATGCCCTCCACCTTCTCGATCGTGTTCTCGAGGTAGAAGAGCGGCGCGATCTCCACGATGCCGCCGATGGTGACGACGACGAGCGAGCCGAAGAGCAGCAGCGTGGCGTTCTTCTCGAGGGCGCGGTGTTTGTCGAGGATTGACATGGTGGCCGTCCTATTCAGCAGGCTGCAGCGACGGCGCCACGCCGCCGATGGGTTGCTCGTCGCGCTCGCGGCCCATGATCGTCATGGTCACGTTGAAGGCCATGACGAGGCCGCCGATGAGGTAGAGCACGCCGCCGAGCGAGCGCATCAGGTAGTAGGGCGTCATGGCCGCGACGGTCTCGGCGAAGGAGTAGACGAGGAAGCCCTGGTCATCATATTCGCGCCACATCAGGCCCTGCTGGATGCCGGCGACCCACATCGCCGCCGCGTAGATGACGATGCCGAGCGTGGCGAGCCAGAAGTGCCAGCTGACCATGCGCACGGAATAGAGCCGCTCGCGCCCCCACAGCTTCGGCACCAGGAAATAGACGGCGGCGAAGGTGATGAGGCCGTTCCAGCCCAGCGCGCCGGCATGGACATGGGCGATGGTCCAGTCGGTGTAGTGGCTCAGCGAGTTGACCGTCTTGATCGACATCATCGGCCCCTCGAAGGTGGCCATGCCGTAGAAGGCGATGGCGGCGACCATCAGCCGGACGATGGGATCGGTGCGGATCTTGTCCCAGGCGCCCGACAGCGTCATCAGGCCGTTGATCATGCCGCCCCAGGAGGGCATCCAGAGCATGATGGAGAACACCATGCCGAGCGTCTGCGCCCAGTCGGGGACGGCCGTATAGTGCAGGTGATGCGGGCCGGCCCAGATGTAGAGGAAGATGATCGACCAGAAATGGACGATGGACAGGCGATAGGAATAGATCGGCCGGTTCACCTGCTTGGGGACGAAATAATACATCATCGCCAGGAACGGGATGGTGAGGAAGAACGCCACCGCATTGTGCCCGTACCACCACTGCGTGACGGCGTCCTGCACGCCGGAGAAGGCCGAGTAGCTCTTCACGCCGACGATCGAGACCGGCATGGCGAGGTTGTTGATGACGTGCAGCATCGCGATGGTGATGATGAAGGACAGGTAGAACCAGTTCGCGACGTAGATATGCGGTTCCTTGCGCTTCAGGATGGTGCCGAGGAACACCACCAGATAGGCGACCCAGACGATGGTCAGCCAGATGTCGACATACCATTCGGGCTCGGCATATTCGCGGCTCTGGGTGATGCCGAGCAGGTAGCCGGTGGCGGCCATGACGATGAAGAGCTGGTAGCCCCAGAACACGAACCAGGCCAGGTTGCCGCCGAACAGGCGCGCGCGGCAGGTGCGCTGCACCACATAGAAGGAGGTGGCGATCAGCGCGTTGCCGCAGAAGGCGAAGATGACGGCCGAGGTATGCAGCGGCCGGACGCGGCCGAAGGTCAGCCACGGCTCGACGTTGAGCGACGGATAGGCGAGCTGCAGCGCGACGAAGACGCCGACGAGGAAGCCGACCACGCCCCAGAAGACCGTGGCGATCACCCCGTAGCGGATCGGCTCGTCCATATAGGCTTCGGGATCGACCGGCTGCGGCGTCAGGAAGTCCGTGCGGCGCAACAGCACGATCGCCGTCACGGCGAGCACGAAGAACAGCACCCACATATGCTGGCGGAACAGTTCGTCGGCCGCAAAACCTGCGCCGAGCAGCGCCACGAAGGCGAACAGCGTGACACCGACAATCTCGACGCCGAATTTCATTCTCGCCCCCAAAGCTCAGGAACCCTATTGCTAGGCGAGTAGGCGAGGCACGGGGCTCCTTCTTTGATCCAGATCAACCTCCCGACATGCGGCGCGTAGATATATTGTCGCGGCAGTCGCCATGATGCGAAGCGGCAACAGCGCAGCCGCGGCCCTAGCCTGCCCTGCATGTTGCGGCTAGAGAAGGCGCAACTGAACTGCCTGATCGGACTGCCATGCCTGCCAGCACGCCCTATGCCGTGGACATCGTCCCGCCGGAACATGCGCTCAGCGGACGCGTCACGCTGCCGGGATCGAAGTCGATCACCAACCGGGCGCTGCTGGTCGCCGCGCTTTCGCGCGGCAGGAGCCGCCTGACCGGCGGACTGGGCAGCGACGACACGCGCCACATGGTCACCGCCCTGCGGGCGATGGGCGTCACGATCGAACAGGACGGCACGACCTTCTCGGTCGCCTCGCGCGGAAGGCTGGACGTTCCCGCCGCGCCGCTCTTCCTCGGCAATGCCGGTACCGCCATGCGCTTCCTGACCGCCGCCTGCGCCTTCATGGACGGCCATGTGGTTCTCGACGGCGACGCGCATATGCGCAAGCGGCCGATCGCGCCGCTGGTCGATGCGCTGCGCGGCCTCGGCCTCGATCTGCGGGCGCCGACCGGCTGCCCGCCGGTGGAGATTTTCGGCCGGCCGGATGCACTCGCCGGCGACGGGATGCGGACGGTCGAGATCGACGGTTCGCTGTCCAGCCAATATGTCTCGGCCCTGCTGATGGCCGCGCCGTCGGCGCCGGTCCCGGTGCTGGTCCGCGTCACCGGCGAGGAGATCGGTTCGCGCGGCTATGTCGACATCACGCTGGCGGTCATGCGCGCCTTCGGTGCCTCCGTCAGCCAGCAGGGCACGCTCGCCTGGCGGGTGGAGCCGACCGGCTACACCGCCACCGACTATGCGATCGAGCCCGATGCGTCGGCAGCGACCTATCTGTGGGCGGCAGAGAAGCTGACCGGCGGGCATATCGACATCGGCGTGCGTCCTTCCGACATGAACCAGCCCGACGCACGCGCCCATGACCTGATCGCCGCATTTCCCAGAATGCCCGCGGAGATCGCCGGCGAGCAGATCCAGGATTCGATCCCGACGCTGGCCGTCATGGCGATTTTCAACGAGACGCCGGTGCGCTTCACCGGGCTCGCCAATCTGCGGGTCAAGGAAACCGACCGCGTCAGCGCCCTCTCGACGGAACTCAACCGGATCGCGCCCGGCCTCGCCCGGCAGGACGGCGACGACCTGATCGTCAATGGCAGCCCGGCCTATGGCGGCCGGCACCTGCCGGCGGATATCACCACCTATTCCGACCACCGCATCGCGATGAGCTTCGCGCTGGCCGGCCTGCGCCTCAAGGGCATCCGCATCCTCGACCCGGGCTGCGTCTCAAAGACCTATCCCGCATACTGGCGCGACCTCGCCTCGCTCGGGCTGCGGATCGACGACGTCGCCGCCTGACCGTCAATCGCCGGCGAGGAACATCGCATAGGCCGGGTTGCGGGTCTCGTCCCAGAAGGCGTAGCCGAGCTCCTTCAGGAACTGGTCGAAGGCGGGCCGCTCGGCCGGCGGCACCTGGATGCCGGCCAGCACGCGGCCATAGTCCGAGCCATGGTTGCGGTAGTGGAACAGCGAGATGTTCCAGTCGGAGCGCAATCCCTCGAGGAAGCGCAGCAGGGCGCCGGGCCGCTCGGGAAACTCGAAGCGGTAGAGGAGCTCGTTCGCCACGCCCTCGACGCGGCCGCCGACCATGTAGCGCACATGCAGCTTGGCGATCTCGTTGTCGGACATGTCGACCACGTTCAGCCCCTCGGCGCGCAGCAGCGAGACGATCTCCTGCTTCTCCCTGTCGCCGCCCTTGAGGCCGACGCCGACGAAGATGCGGGCGCTCGCGCCGGGCGCGATGCGATAGTTGAACTCGGTGATCGAACGCGCGCCGAGCAGCTGGATGAAGGCGCGGTAGGAGCCCGGACGTTCGGGAATGGTCACGCCGAGCAGCGCCTCGGAGCGCTCGCCGATCTCCGCCCGCTCGGCCACATGGCGCAGCCGGTCGAAATTCATGTTGGCGCCGGACAGGATGGCGACGGCCGCGCCCGGCACGTCCAGCTTCGGCGCGTAGCGGCGCAGGCCGGCGAGCGACACCGCGCCGGCCGACTCGGCGATGGCGCGCGTATGGTCGAATATGTCCTTGATCGCGGCGCAGATCTCGTCGGTCGTGACCGTCACCACCTCGTCCAGCAGGTCGCGGCAGAGCCGGAACGTCTCGTCGCCGGCCTGCCGCACCGCCACGCCGTCGGCGAAGATGCCCACCTCGTCGAGCGCGACGGGCCGGCCGGCCGCGATCGCCGCCTTCATCGAGGCCGCATCCTCGGGCTCGACGCCGACGACCCGGACGTCGGGCCGCAGGAACTTGACATACGCGGCGACGCCGGCGGCGAGCCCGCCGCCGCCGATGGGCACATAGACTGCCGCCAGCGGGCCGGGGTGCTGGCGCAGGATCTCGACGCCGATCGTGCCCTGGCCGGCGATGACGTCGGCATCGTCATAGGGGTGGACGAAGACGAGGTTTTCGCGGGCGCACATGTCGAGCGCGTGCAGCCGGGAATCGTCGAAGGCGTCGCCGTGGATGACAACCTCGCCGCCGAGGCGGCGCACCGCCTCGACCTTGATCGAGGGCGTGGTGCGCGGCATGACAATCACCGCGCGCGTCCCCATCCGCCGCGCCGAATAGGCGACCCCCTGCGCATGATTGCCGGCGGAGGCGCAGATCACGCCGCGCCGCCGCTCCTCACCGGTCAGCCGCGCGATCCTGTTGTAGGCGCCGCGCAGCTTGAAGGAGAAGACCGGCTGCAGGTCCTCGCGTTTCAGCAGTACGTCGCGGCCTATCCGCTCCGAGAGCGGGCCCAGCCGGTCGAGCGGCGTTTCCACCGCGGCCTCGTAGACCGACGAGTTGAGGATGCGGCGGACATAGTCTTCCATCTTCTGCCTTCCCGATATGCCGGCAGATGCCTTACACCCTGCCGCGGGCGACCGTCGATGCCGCGCCGACGACAAATGAATCCCGCCTGCCGTGGCGGGCGGGACCCGGCATGTCAGGCGCGCCTACTGGCCGGCATACGAGCCGTAGCGCTTGAGCGTCGCGACCAGATCGTCGTAGATCTCGTCCGCATCGAGGCCCTTTGCGGCAACGCTCCTGCGCCACTCGTCCACCAGCGGCGCCGCGGCGTCCTTCCACATCTGCGTCTGTTCCTCGTTCGGCTTGTGCATAACATGCCCGGGCTCGGCGATGATGCGATCGCGGCCGCGAAGCTCTACATCAGCCCATCCGGTGGACATTTTTTCAGCCCACTCCGGCGTACAGTGATCGTCGATGACCTTGCGGTCGTCGGGCGACAATCCGTCCACCAGCGCCTTGTTGAAGACATAGGCGTTGACGGAGGCATAGAACGGCATGTCGAGATGATGGGTCACGATGTTCTGGACGTTGAACAGGTAGAGACCATCCCACGGTGACTGGGTCATATCGGCGCCGCCCGAGGCGAGCAGGTCGCGCATCTCGCCGGCCGGCACCTGGACCGAGGTGCCGCCCAGCATGCTGACGAAGCGGGCCTCGGTGCCGTTGGCCGGCCGCACCCGCTTGCCGCGAATGTCTTCCGGCACGAGAATCCGGCTGGTGCCGTGGAAGGTGCCGGGAGAATGCGAGATCGCCATGCAGAAATAGGTGTCGGCCATCTCGCGCCCGGCATGCTTGTGATACCACTCCGTCAGCGCAGCCACCCCTGCCTTGGCATCGGCAAAGAGGAAGGGCAGCTCGGCGGCCGCCATGACCGGGAAGCGTCCCGGCTGGTAGCCCGGATTGATGAAGCCGATGTCGACCACGCCGTCGCGGGCCATGTCGTAATGGTCGGCAGCCGCTCCCAGCTGCTGGGCCGGATAGATGGTGATGTTGATCCGGCCGTTGGACGCCGCGCGTATGGAATCGGCCCAGGGCACCATCCCGGTCGCCTGAAGCGAGTGCGTCGGCGGCACCCAGTGCGACAGCGTCATCTCGATCTCGGCGGCCTGCGTCGTTCCGACCAGCGCGAGCGTTGCGATCCCCGCAAACGCGAACCTTGTCCTCTTCATCGTGATACCTCCCTGAACCGTTGCTCATGCAACAGGCCGATTGGATACCATATTGCCGAATTTGCAAGCTTTTAGAAGAATGCCGTGTATTTGGCATCCCAATAAGCGCCGCAGCCGTCATCGCCGGTCCGTTGGCGCGCCGGTCCAGCCGCATGGCCGGCTGCCTGATTAACGGCCCCTTAAACCGCCGCAATTAGCTTCCATCGCGATGGCGACGCGGAAATGCCGATCGGGGATGAGATGGCAAGCAGCAGGCGCTCGCAGCGCATCGAGCCGACATTCGACGCCGCGCCGCGCGGCGAGCGCGGCCTGTCGGTGAGCGAGGACGATCGCGTCATGCCCTCCCCGCGCAACAAGTCTGGCGGAAAGCCCGGTTCCCGCAAGAGCGCATCCGCGGGGGCAAGACGGTCGCGCGGCGGCGGTGCAAGGCGGCGCGGCGGCTTCGTGCGCACGCTGCGCTTCGCGGCCTATTGGTGCATCGTGCTCGGCATCTGGGCCGGTATCGCCGGCGCCGGCATCGTCGTCTGGTACGGCGCGCAGATGCCCAGCGCCACGACGTGGGCGATCCCCGACCGGCCGCCCAATGTCCGCATCCTCTCCCATGACGGCACGCTGGTCGCCAACCGGGGCATGACCGGCGGGCAGGCCGTGGGCCTGCATGAAATGTCGCCATTCATCCCGCAGGCGGTGATGGCGATCGAGGACCGCCGCTTCTATTCCCATTTCGGCATCGACCCGATGGGGCTCGGTCGCGCGCTGATCGGCAACGTCACCTCCGGCCGGATGGGCCAGGGCGGCTCCACCATCACCCAGCAGCTGGCCAAGAATCTCTTCCTCAAGCCAGACCGGACCATCGAGCGCAAGGTGCAGGAGGTGCTGCTGGCGCTTTGGCTGGAGCAGAAGCACACCAAGGATCAGATCCTCGAAATGTACCTGAACCGGGTCTATTTCGGCTCCGGCGCCTATGGCGTGGAGGCCGCCTCGCGCCGCTACTTCAACAAGCCGGCCAGCGACGTGACGCTGCCGGAGGCCGCGCTTCTCGCCGGCCTGCTCAAGGCGCCGTCGCGCCTGTCGCCGGCGCGCGACCCGAAGGCCGCCGGCGACCGCGCGCAGACCGTGCTCCAGGCGATGCGCGACAGCGGCATGATCGGCGATGGCGAGATGAAGACGGCGATGAGCGCGCCGGCCACCCGCGCCGCCGCCTACTGGACCGGTTCCGAGCACTATGTCGCCGACAAGGTGATGGAGGAGCTGCCGCTGCTGATCGGCGAAATCCGCAGCGACGTGATCGTGCACACCACGGTCGACCTCAGCCTTCAGGAACTGGCGGAGCGCTCGATCCGGCGGCTGGTGAAGGAAAACCGCAGCAAGCACGATGTCAGCCAGGGGGCGCTCGTCTCCATCGACGGCAATGGCGCGGTGCGCGCCATGGTCGGCGGCTACGACTACGCCAATTCGCAGTTCGACCGCGCCTCTGAAGCCAAGCGCCAGCCCGGCTCGGCCTTCAAGCCCTTCGTCTTCATGGCGGCGCTGGAGCACGGCCTGACCCCCTCGACCATCCGCAGCGACACGCCGGTGCGCATCGGCAAATGGCAGCCGGGCAATTTCAACGACAAATTTTATGGCGACGTGACGCTGACCGAGGCGCTGGCACGGTCGCTCAACTCCGTATCGGTGCGGCTGACGCAGGAGGTCGGCGCAAAAGCGGTGATCGAGGCCGCCTACCGGATGGGCATCGAATCCAGCCTGGTCAACAATGCCTCGATCGCACTCGGCACCTCCGAGGTGACGCCGCTGGAGCTGACGGCGGCCTTCGTGCCCTTCGCCAATGGCGGCTTCCGCCCCTTCGTCCATTTCATCGACAAGGTGACCACGCCGAAGGGCGAGGTGATCTACGAGCGCCGCTCCGGCGGCATTCCGCGCGTGGTCAATGCCGCCGTCGTCGGTGCCATGAACCGGATGATGTCGGAGACGCTGGAGATCGGCACTGGCCGCAAGGCGGCCTTCGGATGGCCGGCGGCCGGCAAGACCGGCACGAGCCAGAATTCTCGCGACGCATGGTTCGTCGGCTATACGGCCAACCTCACCACCGGGGTCTGGTTCGGCAATGACGACGGCAAGCCGATGAAGGCGATCACAGGCGGCTCGCTGCCGGCCTTGGCGTGGAACGAATTCATGGCCGCCGCCCATGAAGGGCTGCGCGTGCGCAACCTGCCGGAGGTCAACAGGCCGCTGCCGGGCATGGAAGCGCCGATGGCCGGCGGCTGGTCGCATGACCAGATCGGCGAGCGGCTCGGCAGCGAAAGCACCGCGTCCATCGAGCGCCCCGTGCCGCCCGCCGAGGTCGGCGGCGGCGGACGCCAAGGCGGCCCGCTCACCTCGATCCTCGACATATTGAGCGGGAATTAGCCCGCCGGCATATCAGCCGAGAAGGGCCTTCTCGATGTCGTAGACCGGGTGCCCGGTCAGCGTCTTGGGCACTTCCGCGACGACACGCTGGACGACCTCCTTGTGCAGCTTCTTGCGCATCTCGCCCAGCACCGTCGGGGGTGCGGCGATCACCAGCCGCTCGAAATCGCCGCGGTGCGCCATGTGGTAGAGACGGTCGGAGATCTCGTCGGCGAAACGCTCCTTCTCCAGCCGGTGCCAGTCGGTATCGGCGACCGCGCTGCGATGCACCGAGGGCCCGTCGTTGAAGCGGCCGGGCCGGTCGGAGCCCTGTTCGCGCGTCGGCGGATTGTCGCCATGCACGGTGCGGACGACCTCCAGATTCGGATAGGCCGCATCACCCTCGTTGCGCAGGAAAAGCGCCTTCTCGCCATCCGCCACCACAACCCATGTGTCGTGTTCAAGCTTCATATTGCCCATGCGATTGCTCCTTCGGTTGCGGGTGGGAATGCAACGCTTGCCCGCAATACCGGTTCCCCTTTTGGCCGGTCCGCACCCTTGCTCGGGAATTGCATTCCGCCACATCGGCAGGATTGAGAAAAACGATTTCCGCGCGGGCGGGCGGGCGGCGAGGCCGTGCCTTCAATCCACGGCCCGTTGCGAGGAGACTCCGGCGATCCTGGGAAAAATATCGCCATGGCCGCGCAACTGAACACCTTCCCCGTCTTCATGCGGGTCGAGAATCGCCATGTCCTCATCGTCGGCAACGGCGACGAGGCGCTGGCGAAGGCACGGCTGCTCAGCGCATCCTCGGCGCTGCTGCGGATCGTCGCCGACCAGCCGGAGGAGGCGCTGAGCGCCTGGGCCGCGGCGCATGGGGTCGAGCTTGTCCGGGAACCCTACCGGACAGCGCATTTCGACGGCGCGGCGCTCGCCTTCGCCGCAACCGGCGACGAGGATCAGGACCGCCGCGTCGTGGCCGATGCGCGCGGCCGCGGCATCGCCGTCAACGCCGTCGACCGGCCGGAGCTTTGCGACTTCTTCACGCCGGCGCTCGTCAATCGCGCGCCCGTCGCCGTCGCCATCGGCACCGAAGGGGCGGGCCCGGTGCTGGCGCAGATGATCCGTTCCCGCATCGACCGCATGCTCGACCCTTCGCTCGGCGTTCTGGCGACGCTTGCCGCGACCTATCGCGAAACCGTCGAGCGCATCGTGCCGAAGGGTGCGGCGCGGCGCCGTTTCTGGTCACAGTTCTTCGACGGCGCGCCGGCGCGTGCTGCCGCCGAACGCGATCTCGGCCGTGCCCGCGATGCCGCCGACAGCCTTCTGTCGGACGGGCAGGCGACTGCCGGCCATGTGGCCCTGGTCGGCGCCGGGCCGGGGGCGGAAGACCTGCTCACCCTGCGGGCGCACCGGCTGCTGATGCAGGCCGACGTGATCGTCCACGACGCTCTGGTGCCCGAGGCGGTCGTCGCCATGGGCCGGCGCGATGCCGAGCGCATCGCCGCCGGCAAGCGCAAGGGCTGCCATTCCAAGACGCAAAGTCAGATCAACGATCTTCTGGTCGCGCTCGGCCGTGCCGGCAAGCAGGTGGTGCGGCTGAAATCGGGCGATCCGCTCGTCTTCGGGCGCGCCGGCGAGGAGATGGCGGCGCTGCGGGACGCCGGCATTTCCTACGAGGTCGTGCCCGGCGTGACCGCGGCTTTCGCGGCCGCCGCCGACTTCGAGCTGCCGCTGACGCTGCGCGGCGTGTCGTCCTCCATGGTCTTCACCACCGGGCATGACTTGCGCGGCCGGACCCTGCCCGACTGGGCGCGGCTGGCGATCTCGGGCGCGACCGTGGCCGTCTATATGGGCCGCTCCATCGCGGCTAATGTCGCGCGCCGCCTGATCGAGGCCGGCCTTTCCCCCGATACCGCCGTCGCGGTGGTGGAGAATGCCAGCCTGCCGCACCGCCGCCTGCTGCACGGAACGCTGGCCGACCTGCCCGCGCTGCAGGATTTTTCCGAGCTGACCGGCCCGGTGATGACGATCATCGGCGACGCGGTCGCCGGCGCGGACCTGTCGCGCTCGTGGCCGCTTGCCGGCCGCGCCCCGGTCAGGGCCGTCGCCTGAGAGGAATGCAATGAAGGTTCTCACCGCAAACAGGCTGATCGACGGCGAGGCCGTATGGCTGGCGCCCGGCGACGTCTGGGCCGAAACGCTCGACGCGGCCGACGTCGCTCACGACAAGGCCGCCGAGGACCTGCTCGAACTGGCGGCACGGCGCTGGGCGCAGAAGAACGCGGTGGTCGACATCAACCTGATCGACGTGGCCGTGGTCGATGGCGTCATCCGCCCGACCCGCCTGCGCGAACAGATCCGCGCCGACGGGCCGACCAACAGGCGCGACCTCGGCAAGCAATCCCGGAGGCCGCGCGCGGACGCTGCTCAGGATGCAGAATACAGGACGAACGGCTAGCATGTATCGCTACGACGAATTCGACCATGCCTTCGTGACCGCCCGCGTCGCCGAGTTCAGCGACCAGGTGCAGCGCAGGCTGGCGGGCGAGATCACCGAGGACCAGTTCAAGCCGCTCAGGCTGATGAACGGCGTCTACCTGCAGCTCCACGCCTACATGCTGCGCGTGGCGATCCCCTACGGCACGCTGAGCGCGGCGCAGATGCGCATGCTGGCCCATATCGCGCGCACCTACGACAAGGGCTATGGCCATTTCACCACGCGCCAGAACATCCAGTACAACTGGCCTGCGCTGGCCGACATCCCGGCCGTGCTCGCCGATCTCGCCTCGGTCGAGATGCATGCGATCCAGACCAGCGGCAACTGCATCCGCAACGTCACTGCCGACCATTTCGCCGGCGCGGCCGCCGACGAGGTGGCCGATCCGCGTCCCTATGCGGAGATCCTGCGGCAGTGGTCTTCGGTGCACCCCGAGTTCAGCTACCTGCCGCGCAAGTTCAAGATCGCCGTGACCGGCGCCGAGCGCGACCGCGCCGCGATCCAGGTGCACGATATCGGCCTGCACCTGAAGAAGAACGATCGGGGCGAGCTCGGCTTCGCCGTCTTTATCGGCGGAGGGCAGGGCCGCACGCCGATGATCGCCAAGAAGATCCGCGACTTCCTGCCGGAAGCGGACCTGCTCTCCTACACGACCGCGATCGTGCGCGTGTACAATCTGCACGGCCGCCGCGACAACAAGTACAAGGCGCGCATCAAGATCCTCGTCCACGAGACCGGCACCGAAGAGCTGGCCGGCTGGATCGAGGACGAATTCGCCGCGGTGAAGGAAAGCGAGCTCAAGCTGCCCGAGGCGGACATCCGCGCCATCGAGCGCTATTTCGCACCGCCGGACCTGCCGGCCCGCGCGGAAGGCTGGACCGACCTCGCCGCCGCGCGCAAGGCGGATGCCGGCTTCGACGCCTGGGTTCGCCGCAACACCGTCGCCCATCGTCATCCCGACTATGCCTGCGTGACCATCTCGCTGAAGGGCATCGGCGAGGTTCCCGGCGACGCGTCCGACGTCCAGATGGACGCGGTGGCGGACATTGCCGAGCGCTACGCCTTCGACGAGATCCGCGTCAGCCACGAGCAGAACCTGATCCTGCCGCATGTGGCCAAGGCCGACCTGAAGGCGGTTCACGACGCGCTCGCCGCGACCGGGCTCGCCACCGCCAATGCCGGCCTCGTCACCGACATCATCGCCTGCCCCGGCCTCGACTATTGCGCGCTGGCGAATGCCCGCTCCATCCCCGTGGCGCAGAGGATCTCCGAACGCTTCGGCGCGCAGGCGCGGCAGGAGGAGATCGGCGAGCTCAAGATCAAGATCTCGGGCTGCATCAATGCCTGCGGCCATCACCATGTCGGCCATATCGGCATACTGGGCGTGGAGAAGAAGGGCACCGAGCTCTACCAGATCACGCTGGGCGGCTCCGGCGACGAGCATACGTCGATCGGCGAGATCATCGGCCGCGGCTTCGGCCCCGACGAGATCACCGACGCGATCGAGACCGTGGTCGACACCTATCTCGCCCATCGCAGCGGGCGCGAGGAAACCTTCCTCGATGCCTACCGGCGGCTCGGCCCCGCGCCGTTCAAGGAGGCGCTCTATGGCAGCGACGCCAAGGCAGCCTGACGCGGAAGCGCGCGCGGCAAGCCTCGCCGCGGCGCTGCAGGCGCAGCATGGCGATGCCGCGCCGCAGCGTATCATCGCCGCCGCGGCGCACGCGTTTCCCGGCGCGGTGGCGGCCGTGTCGTCCTTCGGCGCGGATTCGGCCGTGCTGCTGCACATGATCGCCGGGGTCGACACGTCGCTGCCGGTGATCTTCCTCGATACAGGCCAGCATTTCGGCGAGACGCTCGCCTATCGCGACGGCCTCGTCGCCGATCTCGGCCTGACCGACCTGCGCATCGTCCACCCGCTGGCGGAGGCGCTGGCCGCGCGCGATCCCCAAGGAATCCTGCACCGGGCGGACACGGATGCCTGCTGCGACATCCGCAAGGTGGAGCCGATGGACCGTGCCGTGGCGCCCTTTCGCGCCTGGTTCACCGGGCGCAAGCGGTTCCAGGCGGCGACGCGGGCCGCACTTCCCGCCTTCGAGGCCGTTGGCCCGCGCATCCGCATCAATCCGCTGGCGGCGTGGAGCGGCGACGATTTGGCCGCCTATATGGACCGCCACGGGCTGCGGGCGAACCCGCTCGTCGCCTATGGCTATCTCTCCATCGGCTGCTTTCCCTGCACGCAGGCCGTGAAGCCGGGCGAGGATGCACGCAGCGGCCGCTGGGCCGGACAGGCCAAGACCGAATGCGGCATCCACCTGCCGCATGACGAGCAGCGCCAGTTCATGGCGACGGAGCCCAGATGACGACAGACCAGCCCACGCCGAAGCCGCGCCTGTGGACCGAAGCCGGCTTCATTGCCGACGAATGGGTCCATGCCGAGGATGCCGGCGCGCTCGCCGGCGAGAACCGGCGCATCATCCTGCCGCTGGCAGCCTGGCTTACGCTCGACGCCGAGACGCGCCGCCGGGCCGCCGACCGGCTGGGCGTGCTCGTCGCGCCGGGCGAGGCGCTGGACCCGCTCGTTCCCTATCTCGACGAGCTGCCGCTCGTCGCGCTCGCCTTCCCCGCCTTCAACGACGGACGATCCTTCTCCAAGGCCGAGCTGCTGCGCCGCCGCCACGGCTACAGGGGAACCGTGCGGGCGACCGGCGAGGTGCTGATCGACCAGATCCCGCATATGCTGCGCACCGGCTTCGACGCGTTCGAGGTCGTCAATCCGACGGCGCTGGCGCGGCTGGAAAGCGGCCGGCGCGGCGGGCTGCCCCTGCACTACCAGCCGACGGCCCGGCCGGCGCCTGCCACCGGGAGCTTCGCCTGGCGGCGGAAAGCCGGCTGATCCCCTCACAAACCCGCTTCGCTTGACCTATATTGCGTGTATTGGCATACCGACCCTGCCCGCAGGCAGCCACCGGACCCGTCCGGCAGCCACCCGGTCTGTCAAACGACGCCACGCGATGCGGAAGCCGATGCGCATGAATTCACTCGACCTTGCCGGTCGCCCCGAGGATACCCGCGTGGTCGTCGCCATGTCGGGCGGGGTGGATTCGTCCGTCGTCGCCGGGCTGCTGGCTCGCGAGGGCTATGATGTCGTCGGCGTCACGCTGCAGCTCTACGACCATGGCGCGGCGACCCATCGCGCCGGCTCCTGCTGCGCCGGGCAGGACATCGACGATGCGCGGCGCGTGGCCGAGACGCTCGGCATCCCGCATTACGTGCTCAATTACGAGCAGCGTTTCCGCGAGGCGGTGATCAACCCCTTCGCGGCGAGCTATGTCGCCGGCGAGACGCCGATCCCCTGCGTCGCCTGCAACCAGACGGTGAAGTTCGCCGACCTGCTTGCAACCGCGCGCGAGCTGGGGGCGGACGCGCTGGCGACCGGCCATTACATTTCCAGCCGCGCCAATGGCGCGCATCGCGCGCTCTACCGCCCCGTCGATGCCGACCGCGACCAGAGCTATTTCCTCTTCGCCACGACGCAGGAGCAGATCGACTATCTGCGCTTTCCGCTGGGCGGCATGTCGAAGCCGGCGGTGCGCGCCGAGGCCGAGCGCATGAGCCTCGTGGTGGCGGCCAAGCAGGACAGCCAGGACATCTGTTTCGTGCCGCAGGGCAAATATACCGACATCATCGCGCGGCTGCGCCCCGAGGCGGTCATGCCGGGCGAGATCGTCCATCTGGACGGCCGCGTGCTCGGCCGCCATGACGGCATCTCGCGCTACACGATCGGCCAGCGCCGGGGCATCGGCGTGGCGGCCGGCGAGCCGCTTTACGTGATCCATCTGGATGCAGAGCGCCGGCGCGTGGTGGTCGGCCCGCGCGAGGCGCTGGATACGCGCCGGGTCGTGCTGCGCGACGTCAACTGGCTGGGCGACACGCCGCTCGACGCGATTTCCCCCGACGGCATCCCGCTCTTCGCCAAGGTGCGCTCGACACGCCCGCCGCGCGAGGCGGTGCTGCGCCGCGAGGCCGGCCGCCTGACCGTGGAGCTGCCTGCCGGCGAATCCGGCGTCGCGCCCGGCCAGGCCTGCGTGCTCTACGACAGCGATGGCACCGAGGCCCGCGTGCTCGGCGGCGGCTTCATCGAGCGCTCCGAACGCGGCGCCGACGCCGAGGCCATGCTGTCGCGGCTGGCCGCGCATCCGGTTCTGGCCACGCGCAGCGCATAATCCGCAGCGTTCTATCCGTGGTGGGGATGGCGGTATCGCCTTCCGGGAGAACGCGTTCCTTCACTCGAGGTAGCGTCTCGCAAGCAGGGCTTCAGCGCGCAGCGCGGCGGCGCGACCCGGTTTCCCGAGGCGATCCATCTCGTCGGCCGCGCGTTCACGCTCCTCGATTTGCGCCATCAGCACCGCGCTCACCTGCACCGGACTCAAGAGAAGACGTTCGGCTTCGGCCGATCCGTCCGGGAACCGATGCTGATCCGCCGCCTTCCGGCCGACCGGGAGCGGCGCCGCTTCGGCATTATCGATCGCCGCGACAAGCGACCGGATCAGCCGGGCATCATCGGCGCGCCTCTCCTTCATCGCCACGCGCAGATCGGCCCGCAGACGGGTTTTCATCTCGTGCCCGGCGCCATGACCCATATCCGCATCCATATATTGCAGTGCGCGCCCGCAGACCGGAACATCCGCCTTCCATCGCGCTCCTCCATGGCTCCCGGGCCAGATCCGGCCACGGGATCATAGATACGCCGCACCCTCAGTCGTGGCTCACCGTGCCGGCGGTCAGTATCCGCAGCACGCCGATCGCCTCGGCGCCGTTGGTGCGCGGTTCGGCGCGGGTCTCGATGCACTGGATGAAATGCTCCAGCTCGCGCGTCAGCGGCATGCCCTCGGCGACCGCGATGTAGAGCGGCTCGTTGGCAGTGAAGGCCCAGTGGCCGCTGTCCTGCCAGACCGCGTGGCGGTAGACGGCGAGCTTGCGCGGCCACGGCTCGACGTCGTCGAAGACGGCCATGGCGCGCGTGCCCACCACCGTCAGGCGGCGCTCGCGATAGGGGTTCAGGCGCGAGGTGAAGAGATGGCCGCGCAGGTCGCCCGGAAAGCGCATGTGCAGATGGGCGAAGTCGCTGAGATGGTCGAGGATGGCGGCGCCCTCGCCGCGCACCTCGTCCGGCATCGAGCCGGTGATCGCCAGGATCATCGACAGGTCGTGCGGCGCGAGGTCCCACAGCGCGTCGTTCTCGGTATGGAACTTGCCGAGACCCAGCCGGTGCGAGTGGATGTACTTCACCTCGCCGAGCTCGCCCGCATCGATGAGCTGCTTGAGCTGCTCGAAGGCGGGATGGAAGCGCAGCACATGGCCGGTCATGAAGACGCGCTTGTTGCGCGCGGCCTCCGCCACGGCGCGCTCGGCATCGGCGACGTTGAGCGCGATCGGCTTCTCGACCAGCACGTCCTTGCCGGCATTGACGGCGCGGATCGCGCATTCGGCGTGGAACTGCGGCGGCAGCGCCATCACGATGGCGTCGATGTCGTCGCGGTCATAGAGGCTGTCGGGGTCGATCGCCAGGCAATCCTGCTCCGTTGCAAAGCCTTCGGCTCGCGCGGCATTGGCGTCTGACACGGCATGGAGGACGCCAAGCGATTTGAGGGTACGGATGTGGTTGCTGCCCCAATAGCCACATCCGAGGACTGCGATACGCGGTTTCATGCACCTTTTGCCCGATTTGGCGTGGCGAACACATATCCATGCAACGCCTGCAACTCAACCCCGCTGCGGGGTTGCGTGACGCGCGTTAAGCACTATGTTTAGCCGCATCCAGAGTCGCCGGCTGTTTTGCTGGCTCAATTGGCTTTCCCTTGCCCTTCGGGGGCACGGAATATGCGGTCGTTTCCCATCTTCGGTTGCGACTTGACGCCAGGGGCGAAGCCTCTGGCTATCAGGAAAGGATTTGTTTTGCAGGTACTCGTCAGAGAGAACAACGTCGACCAGGCTTTGCGCGTGCTGAAGAAGAAGCTTCAGCGCGAGGGTGTGTTCCGGGAGATGAAAGCCCGCCGCGCCTATGAGAAGCCGTCGGAGCGCCGCGCCCGCGAGAAGGCCGAGGCCATCCGCCGTTCGCGCAAGCTCGCCCGCAAGCAGGCGCAGCGCGAAGGCATCCTGCCGGCACCGAAGAAGCGTGTCGCCGCAGCCGGCGGCCGACGCTGAGCCCATTCAAGCGCGCGGCAGCTTTGCCCTCGCGCTTCGACGTCTCGATCCCGAAACCGGGCCTATCTTTCGGGATCATCAATCCGTTGCGGCAATTCCGGGCTCTTTTCGCTGGAGTTGCCCCGGTCGCGGGGCGCCTCAGTTCGCCCGGCCCTCGCGCTGTTCGAGCTGCATCAGCAGCTGGCGCAGGCGCTGCGGCAGATCTTCCTCGATCTTGAATTGGGGGAGACCCTGCAGGTTGCGCCGGGTCTCAACTGCCGCGGCGTGGCGGCGCTGCACAGCATCCCGCTCGACGGTCTGGTCCTTGCGCATGGGTTTTCCACTCATTTCGTACCTCTTGTACGCAAATAACACCCGCACTGCCCGGTTCGTTCCCATGGAGAACGCACCGTTCAACAGTGTTCGACGGCAAGGTAAAATTTGAATTAAATGCCGGAGAGCGTGCCTGCTCCCCGGCCTGACGCATGGCGGGCCGCTATTGCGGCGCCTGGCAGCTGAAGCTCGCCGCGTCCTTCACGTCTCCCGCGCCGCCATAGCGCGCCACCTGCGGGAAGCTGCAGAGCGGCAGCGTGCGCACCACGTCGGCGCCCTGCTTCTGGCGCGCCACGATGGTCTCGGGCGCCTTGCCCTGCTCCACCCATTCGATCAGCGGCGTCATGGCGTCGAGCTGGTCCGGCCCGTAGCCGGCGCGGCAATGGAACATGCCCGGCATCATGAAGAGGCGGAAGAAGTCGTCGCCGGTCTCGGCGCCCATCTCCTCGCGCAGCGCCTCGTAATGGGCGATGCCCATGTTGGGGTTGAGGCCCGGATCGGCCCAGCCGAAATAGGAGATGATCCGCCCGCCCATGGCGGCGAAGGCGGAGAGGTCGGCGCCGGTGGGCGCCAGCGTCTCCGAGACGGGATCGGCATCGGCGAACTGCGTCTCGAAATCGAAATCCCGCCAGCCGAGATCGGGCTTCCTGGCCCCGAGCGGCGTCATGTTCCTGAGATAGGTTTCGCCGTACTGGACGATGAAGCCGGGCTTGCCGTCGGCCCCGATCCAGCCCGACCAGCCGCTCTTGCCGGCGGTGTCGGCGATCTCGGCGCCCCATGGCAGCGGCGGGGTCATCTGCTTTCCGCCCACCCTGATGCCGCCCATCGCCTTCTTGATCGCCGCCACCTGCGCGGGCGTGAAGCAGTCCGCGCCGGCGGCGCCGCTGCACATCGGCAGATGCGCCTCGGGATCGAAGGCACACTGGCGCGGATCGGCGACGAGACCGTCCTCGACGCCGTCGGTCTTGTCGCAATGTTCCAGCACCGCCTTGCCGAGCAGGGTCTGGTGCGCCTCGGTCAGGCCGGCCTCGGCGACCGCCTGCGCCTTCCAGACATGCAGGAGCTGGCTGTTCTTGAAGTCGTGGACGGGCGCGCCGGCGAGGATGCCGTCGAAGTCGGCCGGATAGCGCTCGGCGGCGACGAAGCCCTGACGGCCGCCGGTGGAGCAGCCGTCCCAGTAGGAATAGGCCGGCGACTTGCTGTAGTAGCGCGATGCGAGCTCCTTCGCGAGCACCACCGTGGCGTGGACGCCGCGCTCGCCATAGTCGATCAGGCGCTGGAGGTTGCCTCTGGCAAAGGTGCCGAGGGGCGTTGTGGCCGCATCGTGGCCGGTGTTCTGCTGGACGGTGAGGAAGCCACGTGCCAGCGCCCTGTCACGATTGGCGACGCGGGCCGGCGCGGCGAGGTTCTCGCCGGCGAAGCCGCCGTTGCCGAACATGTAGAGGCGCTTGTTCCACCGTTCCGGCAGCGCGATCTCGAACTGGATTTCCGGGCTGATGACGCCGGTGACCCGGCAGAAGGAGGGCAGGCCGTCGGCGGCGGGCATGGTGCGCCCGCGGATCACGCTGACGCCGTCGATCCGCCATGCCGAGATCGCTTCGCAATCCTGGCGCGCCGCCATGGTGGGTTCGAGCTGGGCCGCGATGCGGTCGGCGTCGGCGAAGGTGCCGGCGCTCTGCGCGGCCGCCGGCAGCACGCCGGTCGCGGTGAGAAACAGCACGGCCGTCAGTCCATAAGGCCCCGGTGCAGTCATCATGTCTCCTCCTGATGCGAAACCCCGTCCCGCGATCGAGATTAGACATGCCGCAAGCAGCGGTCGAGTCACCGGCAGCCGATCGTGCCGGCGACTCCACAGCCATGCGCCTCAGATGTCGAGGTTGGCCACCGAGAGGGCGTTTTCCTGGATGAAGTCGCGCCGCGGCTCCACCTCGTCGCCCATCAGGCGGGCGAAGAGGGCGTCGGCGTCGGTGGCGTCGTTGACCTTGACCTGCAGCAGCGAGCGCACGTTCGGGTCGAGCGTCGTCTCCCAGAGCTGCTCGGCATTCATCTCGCCCAGCCCCTTGTAGCGCTGCAGGGTCAGGCCCTTGCGGCCGGCGGCGAAGACGGCGTCGAGCAGGGCCATCGGGCCCGAGATGACCTCGGAGCGCTCGCTGCGGCGCAGCACCGGCTGCTGGCCGTAGATCTCGGCGAGGCGCGGCGCATAGCGGTCGATGGCGCGCGCGTCGGCGGAGCCGATCAGCGCGGCGTCCAGCGTCACGATCTCGCGCACGCCGCGCACGGTGCGCTCCAGCACCAGCCCGCCGGCGCCCTCGTTCGACGGATTGATGCGCCCTTCCCAGCCGCGCTCGGTCTCCTCGGCGATCAGGTCGAGACGGCGCGCGACCTCGGCCGCCGCCGCGACGGCACGGGCGGGATTGTCGAGGACCGCCGCGTTGAGCGCGCCGGCGATCGCCGCCTGCTCGACGACGGACCGCGAATAGCGCGTGTGCAGCCCGTTGATCAGCGAACGGACGGCCAGCGCGTCGTCGATCAGCGCGCGCAGGTCCTGGCCGGCGCGCACCTCGCCATTGGCGAGCTGCAGCGACGCATCGTCCAGCCCCGAACCGATCAGGAACTCCTCGAAGGAGCGCTCGTCCTTGATGTATTGCGAGCTCTTGCCGCGCGACACCTTATAGAGCGGCGGCTGGGCGATATAGAGATGCCCGCGCTCGATCAGCACCGGCATCTGGCGGAAGAAGAAGGTCAGCAGCAGGGTGCGGATATGGGCGCCGTCGACGTCGGCGTCCGTCATGATGATGATCTTGTGATAGCGCAGCTTGTCGGCGTTGAACTCGTCCTTGCCGATGCCGGTGCCCAGCGCGGTGATCAGCGTGCCGATCATGTCGGACGACAGCATGCGGTCGAAACGGGCGCGCTCGACATTGAGGATCTTGCCGCGCAGCGGCAGGATCGCCTGGTTCTGGCGCGAGCGGCCGCCCTTGGCCGAGCCGCCGGCCGAGTCGCCCTCGACGATGAAGATTTCGGACTTCGCCGGATCGCGCTCCTGGCAGTCGGCCAGCTTGCCCGGCAGCGAGGCGATGTCGAGCACGCCCTTGCGGCGCGTCAGCTCGCGTGCCTTGCGCGCCGCCTCCCGCGCGGCGGCGGCTTCCACCACCTTGCCGATCAGCACCTTCGCCTCGGCCGGATGCTCCTCCAGCCAGGTGCCCAGCGCCTCGTTGACGAGACTCTCGACAACCGGGCGCACCTCCGACGAGACCAGCTTGTCCTTGGTCTGCGAGGAGAATTTCGGGTCCGGCACCTTCACCGACAGGACAGCCGTCAGGCCCTCGCGGCAATCGTCGCCGGTCAGCGAGACCTTCTCCTTCTTGGTCAGGCCGGAGGTCTCGGCATAGCTCGTCACCTGGCGCGTCAGCGCACCGCGAAAGCCCGCCAGATGGGTGCCGCCGTCGCGCTGGGGAATGTTGTTGGTGAAGGCCAGCACGTTCTCGTGGTAGCTGTCGTTCCACCACATGGCGACCTCGACGGCGATGTTGTCGCGCTCGGCACGGATGGCGATCGGCGCCGGGATCAGCGGCTTCTTGGCGCGATCCAGATATTTGACGAATTCCTCGAGCCCGCCCTCGTAATGCAGCTCGACCTGCTTCAGGTCGGCATGGCGCTTGTCCGCCAGCACGATGCGGACGCCGGAATTGAGGAAGGCCAGCTCGCGCAGCCGGTGCTCCAGCGTGTCGAAGTCGAACTCCACCATGGTGAAGGTCTGCGGCGAGGGCAGGAAGGTGACCTCGGTGCCGGAGCGGCCTTCATAGGTACCGGGCTTGCGGTCCTCGACATAGGTGCCGGTGACGGCGAGCGGCGCGTCGGCATTGCCGTGCGTGAAGCTCATCTCATGGATCCTGCCGGCGAGGCGGATCCTGAGGCGCAGATAGGTGGACAGCGCATTGACGACCGAGACGCCGACGCCGTGCAGGCCGCCCGAGACCTTGTAGGAATTCTGGTCGAACTTTCCGCCGGCATGGAGCTGGGTCATGATGACCTCGGCGGCCGACACGCCCTCGCTGGGATGGATGTCGGTGGGGATGCCGCGGCCATTGTCGATGACGGTGCAGGAGCCGTCCGGATTGAGGGTGACCGTCACGAGGTCGGCATGGCCGGCCAGCGCCTCGTCGATCGCATTGTCCACCACCTCATAGACCATGTGGTGGAGGCCGGAGCCGTCGTCGGTGTCGCCGATATACATGCCCGGGCGCTTGCGCACCGCATCCAGGCCCTTGAGGACCTTGATGGATTCGGCGCCGTACTCGGCCGGCGCGCCGGGGAGGTTTTCGGGCGATTCGCTCATGAAGTCACGGTCTCGATTGAAAGATGCGGAGTGCCGCACGAACGGCTATCGAATCAACGGCACCCATGTCACCGACATATAGGCGCTGGCGACTCATTCTCCAAGGATTTCCGGGGTTTCGCCGCGCAATCCGGCCATGTTTCCACGGTTTGGAGGCGCGGCCTCAGCCCGTCGGATAGCAGCCTTCGGCGTGGAGCGTGATGCCGTCCGACATGAAGGCGATCAGCGGCTGCACCGGGGTCTGGAATCTGTAGCTCAGCGTCACCCGGGTGAAGCCGCTCAGGCCGCCGCAGCTGGTGCCGCGCGTGACGGCGATGTCGCCCGCCAGCAGTTCGAGCCCGTAGTCACCGGCGAGGCGGTCGATCATCGCCTGCGTCAGCGCCGCGTCATAGACGCCCTTGACCGCGCAGGAGGGCTGCGGCAGCGCCGCGCAGCGCGCCGCGGCGCCCGCCACCTACTGCAGCGAATGCTGCGACCACAGGACCCGGCCGAATTCGAGCGAGCCGAGCAGGAGCAGGATGAAGGGGCCGGCGACGAGCGCGAATTCCAGCGCGGTCGCGCCGGCGCGGTCGGCGCGGAACCGCGCCAGCATCCGTCTCATTGGGCTTGCGTCAGCGCGGAACCCGCGAAGGCGCTCACCGAGACGATGTAGTTGACGGGGAACATCGGCGTGAACGGGCGCGAGGCCGCGACCGAGACGAATTTTCCGGCGAATCCGCCATTCGGGCATTGCGCCGCGCATGCGACCGCCGAACCCCAGGCCACGTCGCCGCCGCTCGCCGAGGGGCAATAGCAGAGGTCGGCATTGGCGGCGGTGCCGTTCGTGCGCTTCACGCCGCCGCTGATCGACAGCGCCGGGCCGTTGTTCACGGTCACCGAGATGGTGGAATCGGCCAGGCCGAGCTCGGTCGCCAGCATGCCGGCGATCTGGTCGGCAAGGGTGGTGGCGCCCGCGGCGGTGATGGAATCGCCCTTGGACAGCGCATAGGTGGATGCGGAAGTGATCGCCGAATCCAGCGTCATCTTGGCATAGATGGCGCCGCCCAGATTGAGCATGCCTGCCATCAGCAGGATGTAGAGCGGCGCGATGATGGCGAACTCGATCGCCGCGACGCCGCTGCGGGATTGCCGCAGGAGGCCGGGAAGGCGCGCCGCGCGCGCCAGACGCTGCCGCAAGCCACTCATTGGACGATCGCCACCTTTCCGCCGCCGGTCGCGGCGCCGCCGATGCATTCCGACACCTGCGAGGTTCCGCCCGACAGGGTGATGCGCGAGGCGATGGGATGGAAGCAGGCGTCGCTGAGGCCGCCGGTGCCGGCGCCGCCATTCATCACCAGCGGGCCGTTGGGGAAGTAGAAGGCGCCGGAGATGACGCCTTTCGAGCCGCCTTCGGTGAACAGGGCGCCGGCGGTCCTGGCCGCATCCTGCGGGCCGATCACGGCGAGCTTCGCCATGGCTCCCGACGAGGGCGCAACCAGGCGCACGCCGCTATAGCCGGCGGCGATGCAGAAGGCGTAGCCGCTGCAGCTGCCGCTGGTCGGCGTCTGCTCGCCCGAGATGACAAGCGACACGTCGTTGCCGGTCACCGAGGTGGTGCCGTTGCAGCTCGCGCCGCCACCGCCGCCATTGGCGCCGAGGGCGAAATAGCCGTCGATCGTGTAGATGCCCGCGCCGAGATAGACATTGCCGGAGGCGAGGAAATTGCCGTCGATGTCATGCTGCCGCGCGGCGGGGATGACGAGGCAGCTTCCGCCGCCACCGCCATTGATGTGGCCGACCGCCTCGAAGACGCTGTTCGCGCCCGTCGCGTCGGCCATGAAGGTCTTCGAGCCGCCGGCGATGATGATCGCCTCGCCGTTGCTCGCGGCGCCGAGCCGGTAGCTGTTGGTGGTGCCGCTGCCCAGCGTCAGCGTCGCGCCGCCGGTATTCATGAAGCCGCCGGCGAGCTCGAAGGTGCTCGGTCCGCTGAAGGTCAAGGTGCTGGTATTGCAGATGCTGACCCGCGCGCCGCCGTTGCAGCCGCTGTCGCTGCGGCCGATGCGGAAGGTGCCGGCGCCGAAGGTGGTGGTGGTGCCGCCGCCGGTGGTGAACCCCTTGGCCATGTTGTAGGTGCCGGGCCCGAACTGCATCTGGCTGCCGGTATTGCTGACCGGACCGCTGAAATTGTAGGTGGTGCCCGAGCCAGCCTGGATGTTGAAGGCGACGTTGATGCCGCCGCCGACCGTGATCGTGCCGAAATTGAGCGCGGTCTTGCTGCCGCAGTTCAGCGTCCAGAGCGGCTGCGCCCATGTCGCCGTGCAGCCGGCGGCACCTGCCTGCGCCTTGGTCCTGTTCTGGTCCCAGGCGAATTCGATGTCCTGCCCGCTTGGCACGGCGGGCGCGCTCGGGGCCGTCATGGCATTCACCGTCTTGAGCCGCGCCACCGCGTTCGCGACCGACTTGTTGCCGGCCAGCGGGTCGGGCGTCGCCGTCTTGACGGGCGTCACATTCGCGCCGTCCGGCGTCACCAGCGTCGGCTGCCACTGGCAGATCGAAGGGGCGGCAGCGGAATTGTAGGTCGCGCCGATGGCGGTGATCTTGGTGCCGCAGGGCAGGGTGATGTTGTTGTTGGAGGCAACGACGCATGATTTCGACGTCACCTGCGTGCCGCCGCTGAGCGTGATGCCGCTTTCGGTGGCGCTGAGCGCCAGCATGCAGCCGGCCTGCTGGGCGGACCCCACCTCGGCCATGGCGGCGGAGGCGATCTCCAGGTCCGTATTGAGGCTGAGCACCTGGGCGAGGAAAAGCGGCTGCGTGTCGTTGATCGTCACGCTGACGGCCTTCGCGCCCGAGGTGCGCGGGGAATCGACCAGCGCCACGGTGAGCTTGCCGGCGTCGACGCCGTTCAGCACCGCGAGACGCCCGGCGGCGGAGCGCATGTCGCTTTCCGACTGGTTGCGTGTATAGGCCAGCGCGCCGCCATAGGCGGCGAGGTCGGCGACGCGCTGATATTGCGCCTTGGTGACCAGCGCCAGGCCGTATTCCGTGACCAGCGAGGCGACGCCGATGACGAGCGGCAGGGCGAGCGCGCCGATGATGAGCACACCGCCGCGTTCATCCGTGAGAAGGCGATGCACGCGCTGCATGGAAATCCACCCGTTGACGCCCGACTGCTAGCGACGCGTGCTTAAGGAAGGCTTAGTCGCCGCGCCGATCGGCCGCTGCGGCGGGCCCGACGGAAGTTTTATCTGACCATATGGTGCACGACGCCTTTACGGATGCCGGCGGCATGCGATTCCGCTCACCGGAACGCCTGCCCGTTTCCGTTTCCGGCTCGTCGCGACGCCGTGCTTGTCTGAAGCGCGCTTCTGCATGCGCAGACATATCGGGAGGAGTTCGATGACGATCCGACGGCTTGCCGCATTCGCAGCGGCGATTTGCATCACCACCAGCAGCGCGGCGATCGCGACCGCACAGGAGGCCGAGCGGCCGAACCTGCTCATCATCCTGGCCGACGACCTCGGCTATTCGGACATCGGCGCCTATGGCGGCGAGATTCCGACGCCGAACATCGACGCCCTCGCCGCCGACGGCCTCATGTTCACGAATTTCTACACGCAGGCGTCCTGCGCGCCGACCCGTTCCATGCTTCTTTCGGGCACCGACAACCATCTTGCCGGCGTCGGGCAGCAGTCGCCGGTGCCGATCCACGCGCCGATCCGCGCCGGCTATGAGGCGAAGCTGAACCTGCGCGTGGCGGCGATGCCCGAACTTCTGCAGGAGGGCGGCTACCACACCATCATGGCCGGCAAGTGGCATCTCGGCCACGAGCCCGCCCTGCAGCCGCAGAGCCGCGGCTTCGACGATGCGTTCTACGTCCTCGAGGGCGGGTCGGCGCATTTCAAGCAGAAGCAGATGGCGATGCTGCAAGGCTACGGCGCCACCTTCCTCGAAAACGGCAAGCCGGTGGAGCTGCCCGACGACTTCTTCACCACGACCTACTTCACCGACTACATCATCGAGAAGATCGGCACCGGCGAGAGCGACAAGCCCTTCTTCGCCTATGCCGCCTACACCGCCCCGCACTGGCCGATCCAGGCGCCCGACGACTATCTCGAGGCGCAGCGCGGCAAGTATGACGAGGGCTATGACGTCATCGCCAATCGCCGCCTCGACAGGCAGCGCGAGCTCGGCCTGGCGCCGCAATCCGGCGAGGCCCGGCGCTTCGTCGACGGCCACAAGAGCTGGGACGGGCTGAACGCCGAGGAGAAAGCGGTGTCGGCGCGCAAGATGGAGGCCTATGCCGCGATGGTGGCGCATCTCGACCACGAGATCGGCCGCCTCATCGGCCATCTGAAGGCGACCGGAAAATACGACGACACCTTCGTGCTGTTCCTGTCCGACAACGGCGCGGAAGGCGTGGCGCGTGCCCGGCCGGACTGGGTCGCGGCACAGAACTTCGACAACAGGCTGGAAAATCTCGGCCGCGCCAATTCCTTCGTCGAGATGGGGCCGGAATGGGCACAGGTGAGCTCAACGCCTTTCCGCTCCACCAAATACACGCCCTTCGAAGGCGGCAATCACGTGCCGGCGGTCATCCGCTATCCCGACAAGGTGGCGGCAGGACGCACCGACGCCATGGCGACCATCAAGGACGTGCTGCCGACCTTCCTCGACCTCGCCGGGCTGCAGCATCCGGGCATCCGCTTCGACAATCGCGACGTCTTCCCCATGACCGGCAGTTCGATGATGCCGCTGCTCACCGGACAGGACGACCGTATTCACGACGAGGACGCGGTGTTCGGCTGGGAGCTCAACATGTTCAGCTCGCTGCGCAAGGGCGACTGGAAGCTGGTCTTCGCGAAGGACGTCTCCGACGACTTCCAGCTCTTCGACCTCGCCAGCCCGGAAGGCGAGTGGAAGGACCGCATGCAGGAGGAGCCGGAAAAGGCGCGCGACATGATGCGGTTGTGGAAGCAGTTCGTGACCAGCCATAATGTCGAGGTCGACGACAGGCTGCGCCCGGCATCGGCACGTCGCTGAAACGTCACGCATGGAGCGGGCGCCGCGCCCGCTCCGCCATCGCGGGTTCCACCGGATCATGCTTGTCGCGCCAGCCCCCTTCACCGACCGCCGCGGCGAATATGCAGCCGCCTCGCCGGCGCCTGCCGGGCCGCCGCGCCCCGGCATGGTCTGGATACCCGGCGGCGACTTCGCCATGGGCTGCGACCATTTCTACCCCGAGGAACGGCCGGTGCGGCGCGTCACCGTGCCGGGCTTCTGGATGGATGCGGCGCCGGTCACCAATGCGGATTTCGCGAAGTTCATCGCCGCCACCGGCTATGTCACCCTTGCCGAGCGTGCCGGCGACACCCCGGCCAGCGCCGTTTTCGTGCGGCCTCGCGCACCTACGCCGCTCGCCGATCCGCGCGCGTGGTGGAAGCTGATGCCGGCCGACTGGCGCCACCCGCGCGGCCGCAAGTCGTCGATCGCCGGGCTCTCGCGGCATCCTGTCGTGCAGGTCACCTATGACGATGCGCTGGCCTATTGCGCCTGGGCGGGCACGAGCCTGCCGACCGAGGCGGAATGGGAGTTCGCCGCGCGCGGCGGGCTCGACGGCGCGATCTTCGTCTGGGGCAACCGCGAGCTCGGCGCGGACGGCAGGCGGCTGGCCAATACGTGGCAGGGGCGCTTTCCCGACCAGAACCTGCTTCAGGACGGCTACGAATTCACCTCGCCGGTCGGGACCTATCCGGCCAACGGCTACGGCCTGAGCGACATGGCCGGCAATGTCTGGGAACTGGTCGCACAGGAGCCGGCAGCGCCGGCAAGCTGCTGCGGGCCGGCATCTGATGCGCTGGACAAGGTCGTCATCAAGGGCGGCTCCTATCTGTGCGCGCCCAACTACTGCTTCCGCTATCGCCCGGCGGCCAGATCGAGCCAGTCGCGCGACTTCGCGACCTCGCATATCGGCTTCCGCTGCATCATACGCCCGGCTGGCTGACACCGCGTCAGCCTTCCTCCTCCGCCATCAGCCGGTCCAGCCGCTGGCCGATCCGCGCCGCCGCCTGCTGCATCATCGCCAGATGGGCGACGACGAAATCCGTCTCGGCGAGGTATCTGGCATCCCAGACGATGTTCAGGCAGGCGCGGATGCGGGCGCGCGCGACGATCGGCACGGCCATCGCCGTCCGCCGGCCGGCATGGGGCCTGAGCAGGCCCTGATAGCCCCTGATGCGGAAGGCATAACCCTGCCGGCGCGCTGTCGCGACGATGTCCGCGATGACCTCGGGCTTGTGGGCCAGACGGTCGTAGGGCGATGTCGAGCGCCGGAGCATGTCGACGATCGCGGCGCGCTCCTCCTCCGGGCAGTGGCCGAGCCAGCATCGGCCGACCGCGGAAGCGAGCACCGGCACGCGATGACCGAGGGGCACCTGCTCCAGCGGCACGCCGTCGCGCGTCGTCTCGACAAGCTCCATCATGCCGCGATTGTAGAGCGAGAGGTCGGAGGGCCAGCCGGCCAGCGCCGTCAGGGCATCCAGCTCGCCGCTGCCGGCCTCCGCGATGAGCTCCTTCTGCCGCGCCAGCCTGCTCTGTCCAGGGCGCCACGCCAGCCACCATGTGCCGTCCGCCGTCCTGCGGCGCACGAACCCCTCGCCAGCCAGCGTGTGGAGGATGCGCAGCAGGGTCGGCTTGGGCAGATGCGTGGCGCGGTGAAGGTCGGCCAGCGTCAAGCCGGAGCGCCGTTCCAGCGCGCGCAGCACGTCCAGGGCGCGTGAAAGCCCCTGCAGGGACGAGCTGTCCGACCGTTGCGTGCGCTGCGTCGACATGGCTCCCGCATAGCAGGAAGCGCAGCCCGGCAAAATCATCTCGCGCCCGGCCGGACAGGCTCCGTCAGCGCGACATGAGCGGATTTCAAGGACAGTTATTCAGGCCGGCAAGTCCTCGGCGGCGTCCGTTGATAAAGAATTAGCCAAATACAGAAATGGCCGGGCCACGTTCAGCATTTTATTTTGCCGGAGAGGCGGGAAGCAATTGCCATGATTCGGGAACCGTCGTAGGCGGAAGTCCTCTCAAAGAGGACATCCCATGTCTGACGCCCTGAATGACCGCCTGCCGGAACTGACCGCGCATATCGTCGCCGCCTATGTCGGCAAGAACCCCGTGGCACCCGGCGCGCTCGCCGAGCTGATCGGCACGGTGAGCCAGTCGCTGGCCGCGATCGGCACGGAGCCGGTGGCCGAGGCGCCGCAGCTCGTTCCGGCTGTCAACCCGAAGAAGTCGGTCTTCCCGGACTACATCGTCTGCCTCGAGGACGGGAAGCACTTCAAGTCGCTGAAGCGCCACCTCAACGTCCATTACGGCCTGACGCCGGCCGAGTATCGCCAGAAGTGGGACCTGCCGGCCGACTATCCGATGGTCGCCCCGGCCTATGCCGCGGCGCGCTCCGCGCTCGCCAAGTCGATGGGCCTCGGCCGCAAGGCCGCGCCGGCCAAGAAGGCGCCGGCGAAGCGCGGCAAGAAGCCGGCCTGAGCCCGCGGCCGCGGTCACGCGGCCATCAACAATCCGTCAGAATGGCAACCCGTCGTCGAATTGCGGCGTTGGTCCGGTAAGCTTTACTGCGACCATACCGAAGGAGACGAGATGCTGCGCAAGACCCTGATGCTCGCGGCCACATCCGTGGCGCTGATGTCCGCCACCGCCGCCTTGGCGGTGGACCAGACGATGGAGACCGAGAGCGGCGCGATCCGCGTCACCACGGTGGTCGACGGCCTCGACCATCCATGGGCATTGGCCTTCCTGCCGGACGGCGGCATGCTGGTGACGGAGAAATCGGGAGCGCTGCGGCATGTCGGCAGCGACGGTGAACTGTCGCAGCCGATCGGCGGCGTGCCCGAAGTGGACACGGCCGGCCAGGGCGGGCTGCTCGACGTGGCGCTGGCGCCCGACTTCGCGGAGAGCCGCATGATCTATCTGAGCTATGCCGAGCCCGGCGAGGGCGGCAACGGCACCGCCGTGGCGCGCGGCACGCTCAATGCCGAGACGACCGCGCTGGAAAACCTCGAAGTGATCTTCCAGCAGGCGCCCAAGGTGCAGAGCCGCGCCCATTTCGGCTCGCGGCTGGTGTTCGATCGCGACGGACATCTCTACGTCACCCTCGGCGAGCGTTCCGACGCCGCGTTCCGCGGCCAGGCGCAGGACCTCGGTTCGCATCTGGGCAAGATCGTCCGCATCAATCCCGACGGTTCGGTGCCCGACGACAATCCCTTCGTCGGGCGCGAGGGCGCGCTGCCCGAGATTTACGCCTATGGCGTGCGCAACGTTCAGGCGGCGGCGCTCCATCCCGAAACAGGCAAGCTGTGGGAGATCGAGCACGGCCCGCGCGGCGGCGACGAGCTCAACATCATCGAGCCGGGCAGCAATTACGGCTGGCCCGTCGTGACGCTCGGCGTCGAATATAGCGGCGCGACGATCGGCGAGGGCCTGAAGGAGAAGGAAGGCATGGTCGACGCCATCTACAGCTGGACGCCGGTGATCGCGCCCTCGGGCATGATCTTCTACGGCGGCGATGCCTTCGCCGACTGGAAGGGCAACCTCTTCGTCGGCGGCCTCGCCTCGACGGCGCTGGTCAGGCTCCAGCTCGACGGCGCCGCCGTCACGCATGAGGAGCGGCTGCTGGAGGACCTCGGCCTGCGCATCCGCGACGTGGCGGAGGGACCCGACGGCGCGATCTACGTCGTGACCGACGAGAGCGACGGCGAGGTGCTGCGCATCGCGCCGGCGAACTGAGCGCCGCAGGAGGACAAATGAAAAGGGCCGGCGTATGCCGGCCCTTTTCATTGCGGGATCAGTTGCGGAACTTCGGGTCGAGCCAGTCGCGCATCGCGTCGCCGAAAAGGTTGAAGGCGATGACCGCGAGGCTGATGGCGATGCCGGGAAAGATGATCAGCCACGGCGCGGTGATGAAGTAGTCGGTCGCATTGCCCGACAGCATCAGGCCCCAGGCCGGCGTCGGTTCGGCGACGCCGAGGCCGAGGAAGGAGAGCGACGCCTCCAGCAGGATCGCCTGGGCGATATAGGCCGTCAGCATAATGAGGTAGGGCGCGACGAGGTTGGGCGCCATGTGCCGCATGATGATGCGCGTGTTGGAATAGCCGGCGGTGCGCGCCGCATCGATATAGGACATGTTGCGGATCGACAGCGCCGCCGCGCGTATCACGCGCGACACCTGCGGGATGATCGGGATGGCGATGGCGAAGACGAGGCCGATGTCGATGCCGAACAGGAGGTTGCGGCCGAGCACGGCGACGACGACGAGCGCCAGCACGACCAGCGGGAAGGACAGGAGCACGTCGACGATGCGCTGGATGACGGCATCGGTGCGGCCGCCGAAATAGGCCGACGCCGCGCCCAGCAGCGCGCCGAGCGTACAGCCGATGAAGGAAGCGGACAGGCCGATGACCAGCGCCGTGCGCGCGCCGTAGATCAGCCGGGTGAACACGTCGCGGCCGAAGGGGTCGGTGCCGGCCAGGTGGTCCCAGTTCGGCGCCTGCAGGATAGCGAAATAGTCGATGTCGAGCGGGTCGTAGGGGGCGATCCACTCGGCGAAGACGCTGGCGAACAGCATGACGAGGATGACGATCAGGCTCAGCGCCCCGACCGGCTGCTGGCGGCAGAAGCCGAGGAGGCTGGTCAGCGCGCCGGTGCGGCGCGCCTCGATGCTGATGGTCTGCGGGGTGGCGGCTTGGCTCATCGCGGGATCCTCAGCGGTAGCGCACGCGCGGGTCGATCGCCGCATAGAGCAGGTCGACCACGAGATTGGCGATCACGTAGATGGCGGCGAACATCATCACCATGCCCTGGATCATGGTGTAGTCGTTGAACTTGATGCTCTGGATGAACAGCTTGCCGATGCCGTTGAGGTTGAACACCTGCTCGGTGACGACGAGGCCGCCGATCAGGAATGCGAATTCCAGACCGATGACGGTGATGGCCGGCAGCAGCGCGTTGCCCAGCGCGTGGACCCAGACCACCTTGCGCTCCGACGCGCCCTTGGCGCGCGCCGTGCGGATGAAATCCTCGCTGAGGATTTCGAGCAGCGACGAGCGGATCAGGCGCGCCAGAACCGAGGCGAAGCGGTAGCCCACCACCATGGCCGGCCAGATGAGCTGCGATATATTGGCCCACGGATCGCGGTAGAAGGGCGTGAAGGTGATGGGCGGCAGCCAGTTGAAGTTCCAGAGCAGGAACATCAGCAACAGCAGGCCGACCCAGAATGTCGGCAGCGCCAGCCCGCCCATGGTGATGAGCCGCACCGCGTAGTCTATCCAGGTCCCGCGCCAGAGGGCCGACACGGTTCCCAGCGGCACCGCCATCAGCACGGCGAAGATCGTCGCCAATATGGCGATCTCGAATGTGAGCTCGAAGCGGGCGGCGATCTCCTCCGAGACCGGGCGCCCCGTCCACATGGACTGGCCGAGGTCGAGCGTCACCAGCCCCTTCATCCAGTCGACGAACTGCACGCCGAGCGGCTGGTCGAGCCCGAGCCGCTTGCGCTCCGCCTCGATGGCCTCGACGGAGACGGCGGCGCCGTCGGCGCGCATCTTCACCTCGACGATGTCGCCGGGAACGATGCGCAGGATGAAGAAGGTGATGAGCGCCACGCCGATCAGCGTGGGGACCATCATGAGCACGCGGTTGAAGATGTAGCGGATCATTGCGCCGGTACCTTGATGCAGGCCGCGAAATGGCCTGGACGCTTGCTTTCCAGCGGCGGGATCACCTGGCGGCATTCCTCGCTGGCGATGGGGCAGCGGGTGTGGAACACGCATCCCTGCGGCGGGTTGAGCGGGCTCGGCAGATCGCCCTTGATGAGGCGCGGCGCGCGCGTCTTCTCCACCGCCGGGTCCGGCACCGGCGCCGCGTCCAGCAGCAGCTTGGTGTAGGGGTGCAGCGGATTGGCGTAGAGCTCGTCGCGGTCGGCCAGCTCCATCACGCGGCCGAGATACATGACGGCGACGCGGTTGGAGATATGGCGCACCACCGCCAGGTCATGCGCGATAAAGAGGTAGGTGAGGCCCAGCTTCTTCTGCAGGTCCTCCAGCAGGTTGATGATCTGGCCCTGGATCGACACGTCGAGCGCGGAGACCGCCTCGTCGCAGACGATGAATTCGGGCTCGATGGCGAGCGCGCGGGCGATGCCGACGCGCTGGCGCTGGCCGCCCGAGAGCTGGTGCGGATAGCGCTGCGCCAGCTCGGGGCGCAGGCCGACCTGCGCCAGCAGCTCGGCGACGCGCGCATTGCGCGCCGCCTTGTCCTTCGCCAGGCGGTAGACCTCGATCGGCTCGGCGATGATCTGGCCGACCGTCATGCGCGGATTGAGCGAGGAATAGGGGTCCTGGAAGATGACCTGGATCTTGCGCCGCAGCTCCTTGGCGCGCGCCGCATCGGCCTTTGCCAGATCGGTTCCGTCGAAGCTGATCGTGCCGGCGGTCGGGGCCTCGAGCTGCAGCAGCAGGCGGCCGACGGTGGTCTTGCCGCAGCCCGATTCGCCGACCAGGCCGAGCGTCTCGCCCTTGCGCAGCTCGAAGCTCACATCCTCGACGGCCTTGACGACGCCGCCTTCCTTGAAGAAGCCGCCCGCCACCGGGAAATGCTTCTGCAGGTGGCTCACCTTCAGCAGCGGCTCGCCTTCGAGCGTCTTGTCGGGCGTCGCGGCATTGCTCTCGTCCTCGCCCCAGACGATCTCGCCGGCGGCGATCTCCGGCCAGCGGAAGCAGGCCGACTTGGCGCCGGTATCGGTCTGCGCCAGCGGCGGCACCTGCGAACAGATGTCGATGCGGAACGGGCAGCGCGGGGCGAAGCGGCAGCCCGCCGGCGCGCTGGCGAGGTTCGGCGGCAGTCCGTCGATGGTCTGCAGCTTGCCGCGGCGCACGCGGTCGAGCCGCGGCACGGAGCGCAGCAGGCCCATCGTGTAGGGATGGCGCGGCCGCGCGAACACGTCCTCGGCCGGTCCCTCCTCGACGAGGCGCGCCGCATACATGACGGCGATGCGGTCGGCATAGCGCGCCACGACGCCGAGATTGTGAGTGATGATGATGAGCGCGATGTCGAGCCGGCGCGACAGGTCCTTCAGCAGTTCGAGGATCTGCGCCTGGATGGTGACGTCGAGGGCGGTCGTCGGCTCGTCGGCGATGATCAGGCCGGGATCGCAGGCGAGGCCGATGGCGATCATGGCGCGCTGGCGCATGCCGCCGGAGAACTGGTGCGGATACTGGTCGAGACGGCGCTCGGGATCGGGAATGCCGACCATGCCCATGAGCTCGACGGCGCGCTTGCGCGCATCCTCCTTGCTCATCTTGAAATGGATCCTGAGCGGCTCGGTGATCTGGTAGCCGATCGTCATGATCGGGTTGAGCGAGCTCATCGGCTCCTGGAAGATCATGGCGATGGAGCGGCCGCGGATGTTGCGCATCTCCTCGTCGGAGAACTTGCGCAGGTCCTTGCCGGCAAATTCGATGCGGCCGTTGGCGATGCGCGCAATACGCCCCGGCAGGAGCCGCATGATCGACAGCGCCGAGACGGACTTGCCCGAGCCGGACTCGCCGACGATCGCCAGCGTCTCGCCGGGCGCGACATGCAGGTCGAGCCCGTCGACGGCGCGCAGCTTGCCGGCGGCGCTGGAGAATTCCACCTCCAGGCCCTGCACGCGCAGCAGGGGGTCGCGCCGATTCGCCGCGGCGCCCTCTGGGACCTTCACCGCCCCGACAGTCATCGCACAGCCCCACGCGGCGCGACGCAATCGCGCTCAACAAGCCGTTTCCATACGATAGCGGACATCTCCGCACCTCCCAACTCACATGCAGCCGCCCGGTCTTCGCCTCCCGGCCGAACGGCACTACTTAACGAATTAAATAATTCCTGTCACCCCTCCTGCCGGCTCGCCATTGGCAGTTTCCGCGCGAGAATGCACATTGTGGCCTCCGGGGAGGTATGTTAATTATCAAGTTAAGTATTTCCGTGGGGCCGCAATGACAATTGCGTGGAGGTGCCCGACGGCAAATGCCGTGTGTCGTCAGCAAGGGAGGAGATCATGCTGAAAGCATATAAGCAATGGCTGGCAGGTGCCGGCCTGGGGTTGGGCGCCGCGCTGCTGGCACTGCCGGCGGCGGCGCAGGAGACGCCCAAGCATGGCGGCACGCTCCGCCACGTCGTGGAATCCGAGAGCAACACCTATGACTGCCACGCGACGGGAACCTCGTTCTCGCTGCAGGTGCTGGCGCCGCACTACAACACGCTACTGCGCTTCCATCCGACCAACTATCCCGAGATCATCGGCGACCTGGCCGAATCCTGGACGGTTTCCGACGACGGCAAGACCTACACGTTCAAGATGCGGCCCGGCGTGAAGTTCCACGACGGTTCGGACTTCGATTCCGCCGACATGCTGGCGACCTGGCAGCGGCTGAAGAGCCCGCCGCAGGGCATCACCTCGGTACGGCAGGGCCAGTTCGCCTCGATCGAATCCATGACGGCCCCCGATCCGCAGACCTTCGTGGTGAAGATCAAGGAAGCGAACCCGGCCGCGCTGACGCTCTTCGCCAATCCCTGGAACTGCGTCTACTCGGCCGAGGACCTCACCAAGGACCCGAACTTCCCGGCGACCCACGTCAACGGCACCGGCCCCTTCGTCTTCGTCGAGCACTCCAAGGGCTCCTACTGGGACGCCAAGCGCAACGAGAACTACTGGGACAAGGACAAGCCGTATCTCGACGGCATCCGCGCCCAGTTCATCAGCGGCGCGGGCGTGGTGAACGCGCTGGCCGGCAACCAGGTGGACGCCGCGCTGTTCGCCGTGGCCAATCCCGACCGCGAGCGGCTGGAAAGCATGAGCAAGGACATCGTCTTCCAGACGGGTCCGTTCAACATCACCAACTTCCTGACCTTCAACCTGACCAAGGCGCCGTTCAACGACGTCAAGGTGCGCCAGGCGCTCAACCTGGCCATCAGCCGCGTCGAGGGCAACCAG